>Ga0209777_10001693_pt1 | contig 31102 bp, 30 predicted proteins | sample FrelakmetHBP12HB_FD_187147 | JGI IMG/M metagenome (GOLD analysis project Ga0209777, IMG submission 187147) | Freshwater lake sediment microbial communities from the University of Notre Dame, USA, for methane emissions studies -HBP12 HB (SPAdes)... | ecosystem: Environmental > Aquatic >... | reverse complement strand
CTTTGACTTCTGACATTTCTGATTCTAATTACAAGACCAGATTAGTGCAGGAAGGCGCTACCAATGAAAAAGTCTTAAGAGTCAAGGCAAAAGCTGTGGATGAGCCTTTCCAGATTACCCAGGTTGGATTATCGGTTGGTACTACTCCAGCTAATGCTGCTACCTTAACCATCACTTATCCAACTGATGCCGCTCAAACCACTATGGAATCAAAGACAGTGGCTTTAGTTGGCGGTGTGACTGATGTTAGCGGCATGCATTGGTATGTCCCAGCTAATGTGGACAGCTATGCTTCTGTCACAGCAGCTATTAATGTTGACACCAATGGTGCTTTGTCTGGCAATAATCCATTTATTGTTCAGATGGAAACCCAAAATGCTGACTTGGCTGGTCTTTTGACTAAAGCCTTGGGTGTTTCTTCTGGCACTTATGCTGCTGTTAACACAGCTGGCAATGCTGACTCTATCGGCAACCCAGAATTTGCTAGAAAGACCTTGATTACCATTGACAAAGCTGCTGGTTCACCTGCTGGCTCCATGGTTCCAGGTTCGGCTGAATTTTTGAGGATTAATATCTCAAATAGTTCTGGTTCTTCAGCTACTGTTTCTACTATTGCTCTGAAGACTAATGCAGCTGATTCTACTGCTGGTGATTGGGGTTGCGGTTTGACACTAGCAGTTTATGACAGCACTGATTTAACCACTGATTTAAATGGTGGTGACACTCAGACAACCTTAACTGGTTGTGTTGGTGCTGGCTCGGATGCTGAGGAACATTTGATCACCTTGACTCCGGCTATCACAATTTCAGCTGGCAGTTCTAAGACATTACAGATCTGGACAGATACCACTGGCGCAAGCTCTATCAACCATGACACCTTTAGAATGGATGTCATCGGAGATACTGCTGCTGGTGGCAATAGTTGCAATACAGCTAGTAATAACTGCTTAGACTGGAATGACGGTCAGGCTGCAAACAATGGTTACAAAGTTGATAAATTGCCAATTACTGGCGGCAATATCCAATTCTAAGGATTTTGTCCTGGTTTTAGCAGTTCACATACTCTTGTACTGTTGTACGAACTCAAAAACCCCCTCCGACGTACGTCGGAGGGGGTTTTGTTTTGGTGATGTGCTTTTTTATAACTAAAAAAGAACCAAAAAAGTTTTGGTGGTGGCAAATGCGCTAGTGCGTATGGTTAGTTTGTAGCATTATTCTCGACGCTTAGTTGCTACCCCCAAGCCCCCAGGGTGTGATAAATACGGTTGGGTAGCATTAAATTTTAAATAAGTTTAGGTTGTTAATTAAATTGACGAGGCAAAAATATTTTGGCTGCCTTACCATATTTGAAAATACGCTCTTTTTTCGGTATAATTAAACCAAAGCAAAGTGATTTGCCAGTTTTAAAATTAATGTTTATTTTTATTTATGTTTAAGAAGGAAAATAAAAATTTGTTTATTCGTTTGGCAGCCTTAATTATAGTGATTTTTGCTTTGGCTCTGATGTATACCCTGGGGTTATTGCCGCTTTTAAATAATAAACAAATGAAAAATAACAATACTAATCAGCAGGTAAAGAAATTGCCAGAAATTCATTTTTTAACCCTTAAAGCCAATGAATTAGCGGCTGACCAATATCAAATTTACACTGCGGCCATAGAACAGCTGAAAAAAGATGCGACTGACCGCGCTTCATTATTTAATTTGGGTTATGTTTACCGTAAAATAGGCAAGTATGATGAGGCAGAAAAAGCTTTTACCTATTTTTTAAATAATGCTGATCCTTTGGATCCCGAGTTTTTGCTTGGCTTGGCCAGGGTGCAGGCTGATTTGAAAAAGTTTAGCGAGGCTGAAGCCAGCTATTATAAAATCACGGAAAACTTCCCGCTTTATATGCAGGCTTATCATGAGCTTTTAGCTCTTTATCTTAATAAATCCTTAGCGCCAAATTACAAATTTGTGGCGGAATTGAACCGAGCTAAAACATTTGACACGAAAAATGAATATGTAAAGGAAATAGCCCAGCTTTTGGGGGATTATAATTCGCAAATTGGCGCGCAGCCAAAATAATTTGGCAACCAGCCAAAATAATAAGATATTAAATATAATAATTTTTGTATGAAAAAATTTTTACTTTACGGCTTTATTTTGGCAGCCATGATTATGACTGCTAAAACAGCATTAGCTTTTGATAGCAAATCAATTGTGCTTAATGATGTTCCTTATGCCACTTTTATGAAAGGAACTTTTGATAATCTGGTTTTGGATTTTAGTGTAATTACTGTTAAACCAGACACTTTAAAAGCCATTAGCTTAAAGAATCTGGGTTCAGCCAATTATCTTAGCCAGATGAAATATTTGGAATTATGGGCCGATGAAGGCGCTCCAGGATTTCAGGGCATGGGTATTGATAGGGAAATAGGTGATTTTAATTCTTCAGCTGATCAGCAATCCTGGTATCTAGATAATCTGTCTGAGCAGATTCAGGATACTAAAAGGTTTTTTGTGACAGTTGAAACTTTTTCTTCGGTGCAAAAAAGCGCTACTATCCAGCTGCAAATTCCGCAATTAGTTGATAATAATGCTAATGGTTCCTTTGATTATGGTGACCAAGGTATTTTTATGGACTCTGGCAATAATGGACCGACTAATGCAGCAATAACCAATAGCAATCTCCAGGTTTTTAGCGATTATAATTATGACAATCTGTCGCCTGTAATTATTTTAAGTAATTTAGCAGCTGGGGATTTGGTCAATACGGGCAATTTTAAACTGCAAGGCAAAATAAGAGATCAGGGGAATAGCAGCATCAGCAGCTTCAAAATTACAATTAATGATCAGGCTTTTGATATAACTGATATTGATGCCACTAACTATACCTGGTCATTTGACTGGCAAAACATAATTGACGGCAATTATACACTCAGCCTGCAAGCTTATGACAGCCAGAGCAATGTGGGAGAAATCGCTCCTTTTCAAGTCATGGCCAGAAAACAAATTTTTAACCCAGCAAACTCAATTGTTGTCCTGGATAAGCTTACTGTTTTGGCTAATGGCTTAGATAAAGCAGTCGCCACTATCAGCCTTAAAGATGAAAATGGTTTTCCTCTTATTAATTGGCCAATCCAAGTGCTGGGTGATGCGGATTTACTAATCACATCTGCTAATTTTACCACTGATCATAATGGCCAAGTTTTTGTAGAAATCAGATCTAGTGCTCCGGGAGTTAAAAATTTTTCCATATTAGTTAATGGTCAGAATTTTAAAACTTTGTCTCTTAAAGCCAGCAATTTAGACTTGGCGAAATTGGGTATAAATTACGGCGATTTAATCAAGGCTGACTCACCAGCTGTTTATTATTTAGGCGCTGATGGAAAAAGATATGTATTTCCGACCCAGAATGTTTATTTGAGTTGGTATAAAGATTTTTCCACGGTAAAGATAATGAGCGCTCAGGACTTGTCTTTATTGACCATAGGCGGAAATGTAACTTATCGCCCCGGGGTCAAGATGATTAAAATTGAGACAGATCCTAAGGTTTATGCTGTTGACAGTTATGGCACACTAAGGTGGCTTAAAAATGAAGCAGTTGCCAAGGCCTTATATGGGAGTAATTGGTCTAGCAAAGTTGATGATGTGCCAGATGCTTTTTTTACCAATTATCAAATGGGGACAACAATTGAAAATACCAGTGATTTTAATCCGCAAATTGCGTTAGAAAATGCAATTTCCATCAATGCTGATAAAAAATTAAAATAAGTAATAATTTCCAGCTAAATTTTTCCATGAAACTTAGCCTTAAATTTGTCATCTTCCTGACAATTTTTAGCCTCTTAAATTTTGGCCATTTTAGTTTAGCCGCAGAATTAATACCAAATGATCCTCTTTATGACAAACAGTGGTATTTGCAGAAATTAAATATGCCGCAAATCTGGCCTATGGAAACAGGTGAGAATAATGTTATAGTGGCAGTCATTGATACTGGCGTTGATATCTCACATCCTGATTTGCATGATAATATTTGGGTTAATCAAAAAGAAATTGATAATGATGGGATTGATAATGATGGCAATGGCTACATAGATGATGCCAATGGTTGGGATTTTATTGGTCAGACTAATGATCCGACACCCCAATACGATATTAATTGCCTGACGCGTAAAACCTGCCTTGAAGAGGCTATTTTCCATGGCACATTGGTTTCTGGAGTGATTGCGGCAGTCGGTAATAATAATTTGGGCGTCACAGGAGTAAGTTGGCGGACGAAAATCATGCCGCTCAGAGTTTTGGACGAAAATGGTCAGGGCACAACTGATAATGTTATCTCGGCCATAGAGTACGCAGTCAACAATGGAGCCAATATCATTAATTTAAGTTTTGTAGGAAATACTTACGATCCAGCCTTGGCGCAGGCGATTTTAGATGCTTATAATGCCGGAGTGCTAGTAGTTTCAGCTGCTGGTAATGAAGAAATTGACGGTCATTCTATTGATTTGGATGTCAAAAAACGCTATCCTGTCTGTTTTTCTGGACCCAATGGAGAAAATATTGTCTTGGGAGTGGGGGCAACAGATAAAAAAGATGTGCTAGCTGATTTTTCAAATTATGGTTCAAGTTGCGTTGATATTATTGCGCCTGGCCAGGATTTTTTCGGTACTATCGTATATGATAAAACCATTCCTAAATTTAATAATTATTATGACGGTGATTTTTCCGGTACTTCATTGGCTGCTCCGGTTATATCAGGCTTAGCCGCTTTAATGAAATCTTATAAGTCAGTTTTGACCAATAAACAAATAATGGATTTCTTTTTAAATAATACCGATAGTATTGATTGGGAAAATCCTGGGTACATTGGCAAATTAGGCAAAGGGTTTGTCGATCCTGACAAAATTTTTCAAGCCATAAAAACGCAGTTTAATGTGGGTCAATTAATCAAGGGCAGTACTGCTGCCGTATATTTTTACGCTCTTGATGGCAAACGTTATGTGTTTCCTGATCAAAATACATATTTTTCCTGGTATGATGATTTTAAGAGCGTAAAAAAGATCTCTGACGCTGAATTAGCAGCCATCCCTATTGGCGGTAATGTAACTTCTAGGCCAGGTGTCAAGCTGCTCAAGATCAAAAGCAGTCCTCAGGTTTATGCCGTGAGCCAAGGCGGAGTTTTAAGGTGGCTAAGCACAGAAGAATTAGCCCAAACCCTTTATGGCCAAAACTGGCAGAGTTTTGTGGTTGATTTGGACGATTCATTTTTTGCTGGCTATAAAGTAGGGCAGGCAATTACTAGAGCTTCTGACTACGATCCTTTTACTGAAAAAAACATGGCGATTTCCATAGATATTGATAAGGGGTTTAATAGTTGATAGCATTTAATAAATGAAAATTCTAGACTTACTATTAAAAAAACAAGGGCTCAGACAATTTTTTAAATTTTGTGTAGTTGGGGTAGCTAACACAGTTATTGATTATTCTGTTTATCTCTTTTTTACGCGCTGGCTCGGCGTGTATTTTTTACTGGCCAATATTGCGGCGATTTTGACAGCCATGACTTTTAGCTTTTTTGTTAATAAATATTGGACTTTTCAAAATAAAGAAAAGGAATTAAAAAAGCAATATCTGAAATTTGCCTTGGTGATGGCTCTTTACTTTTTGCTTTATAACGCAATTTTTTTTAGTTTGGTAAAATATTTTAATGTTTATGATTTATTAGCCAAAGTTGTGGCCATTATTATTGGGCTTTTTTGGAACTTTTTTGCCAGCAAACACTTTGCTTTCAAGAGTAAAGATAAGGTCTATTTGGATTTTCCATCCGTTTAAATAGCTAATCTTAGCTAAAATTACGGCCCTTTATTTTTTGGATGAATTTTGCTAAAATTATATTAAATAATCAATTTTAATCATAAATATATAAATTAAATTTATGGCCAAAGCAGCTTTTGAGAAAAAAAACATTCTAGTCTTAGGGGGAGCGGGTTTTATTGGTTCGCACCTTTGCGACAAGTTGGTCAAGGATGCCAATGTAATTTGCGTGGACAATTTTATTACCAGTGATCGGGAAAATATTGATCATCTATTGCAGTTAGATAACTTTATTTTTTTGAACGTCGATGTTAATGGCTTAGTAGATTTGGAAAAAATTGCTGAATTGGAGCGCTTTAATATTAAATTCCAGGGCATTCAAGAGATTTATAATTTAGCTTGTCCTACTTCGCCTAAGGATTTTCAGAAAAATATAATTATCACGGCTTGGACAAATAGTCTGGGTGTCATAAGAGCCTTAGACTTAGCAGTCAAATATAAGGCTAAACTGCTGCATTTTTCTTCGTCTGTCGTTTATGGACCGCGTGATGAAAAAAATCCTTTAGTGGCTGAAAATAAATATATGCCGTCTAGTCCTTTGACTCCGAGATCAGGCTATGATGAAGGCAAGCGATTTGCCGAAACTTTAGTTTATACCTACCGCCAATATTATAATTTAGATGCCAAGATTTTAAGGATTTTCACAACTTATGGCCCGCGCATGCCGCTCTTTGTGGGTCATATGATCCCTGATTTTATTGTGGCTGCCTTGGATAATAAGCCATTAGTTATTTATGGGGATGAGAATTTTACCATGACACTTTGTTATATTAATGATGTGATTGATGCCAGCTTAAAGATTATGAGTTCACCTGAAGTTGGCCCTTTTAATATCGGCAACCCTCAAGAAAATAAGATCTCTGACGTTGCTAAGAAAATTATAAAAATGACTAATTCGAAATCAGAGATTCATTATGCTGACCCATTACTCTTTATGTCCAAGTTAAGTCTGCCAGATATAAGTATGGCTCGGGAAAAAATTCAATGGTTCCCGATCATGACTCTGGACAAGGGCTTGGAAACAACAGTTGAATATGGCAAGGCGCATAAGGTCATGATAAACTGGGAGGAAGTGGAAGAAATTAAAGATCTCAAATAGATTAATAATGGAAGTTTTATTTAAGGGTAGGGCGGTCCCTACCTTTTTATAACTTAATTTAAATACCAATGAAAAAAGTTGCGATCATTTTGGTAAATTATAATGGGTTAGTCTATTTAAATGATTGTTTGCAGAGCCTAGTGAATTTAGATTATCCGTCAGAGGATTATAAGATTTTTTTTATTGATAATGCCTCAACTGATGAATCTTTGGCTTTTGTTAAAAATAAATTTCCCCAATTAGAAATTATTGAAAGCCAAGAAAATTCAGGGTTTGCCGCTGGTAACAATTTTGGCCTAGCCAGGGCCATGGCTGAAAATTTTAGCTATACTTTTTTAATTAATCAGGACACTATTACGGAAGCTGATTGCCTAAAAAAACTGGTAGAATTTGCTGACAAAAGTGAGAAAATAGCCGCAGTGCAGCCGCGTATAATGCTTTATCCGCAAAAAGATAAGGTGAATTCATTAGGCAATTCCATTCATTATTTAGGCTTTGGTTTTTCTAGCGGCGGTTATCAAGAGTTTTCTGGTAATTTAGAAGCAAAGGAGATTGCCTATGCCAGCGGTGCAGCAGTTTTAATTAGAAAAGAAGTTCTGGAAAAAATTGGTTTATTTGAACCTGATTTCTTTATGTATCATGAGGATCTGGATTTGGGCTGGCGTATGAGGTTGGCAGGTTATCAGATTTTTGTGCTGCCAAGCGCCGTTGTCTATCATAAATATGAATTTAGCAAAAGCATTACCAAGTATTATTATATGGAGCGTAATCGTCTGATTTGCCTTTTGGAAAATTATAAAATAGCGACTTTGGTCCTAATTTTTCCTGCCTGGTTATGCATGGAAATTGGACTGTTTTTCTTTGCGCTAAAATCTGGATTTTGGCGTGAAAAATTGAAAGTTTATGCTTATTTTTTACACTTGGTTAACTGGCGCAAAATAAGGCGGGGAAGAAGATCTCGCCAGGCCATAAGAAAAATAAAAGACAGGGAGATGGCAAAATTTTCTACTGGCGAAATTGAATTTCAGGAAATTGATAATTGGTTATTAAACAAAGTTGCAAATCCATTGTTTAATTTGTATTGGCAGATTATTAAACTTTTATTAATTTGGTAGTATATGAAAATTGCTCAAGTAGTTTGCAGATTCAAACCTTATAAAGGCGGCATCAGCAATATGGCTTATGACGAATCTTTAGGTTTGGCAAAACTGGGGCACCAAGTGACAGTTTTTACGCCCTTATACAATGTCAAAGATAAAGGCTATACTGTTAGCGAATTTAAAATTGAGAGGTTGAGTGATTTTGGTAGAATAGGCAATGGCGCATTTTTGCCGCAGTTATTTTTTAAATTAAATGGTTTTGATATTGTGCATCTGCATTATCCATTTTTTGGCGGGGCTGAAGTAGTTTGGCTCTGGGAAGTATTAAAAGGCAAAAAGTGTAAGTTGGTCCTGACTTACCATATGGATGTGGTGGGAGGAATTTTTATGAAACCATTTTTTCATTTTCATACTAAATTCATTATGCCACGAATTATTAGAGCTGCTGATCGCGTGATTGTAACCTCCCAGGATTATGCTGCCACGGGAAATATCAGAAATTTAGTCAAGAAATATCCTGAAAAATTTATTGAATTGCCGCCGAGTGTTGATTTGGAGAGATTCTTTCCTTCTAATAAGGATAAAGCTTTATTATATAAGTACGGCATTAATCAGGAATTTGATCGGGTTATGCTTTTTGTTGGAGCCTTAGATAAAGCTCATTATTTTAAGGGTATTCAATTCTTAATCAATTCTTTTAATGTGCTGGATTTTTCTGGCTCTCACAGCGTTAATTATCAAGTTAAATTGCTCATAGTCGGTGAAGGTAATTTAAAGCATAAATATGAAGAACAAGTTGCTGAAGCTGGCTTACAGCAAAAAATAATTTTTGCTGACCCAGTTTCTGATAAAGATTTAGCCAGATATTATAATTTAGCTGATGTGGTGGTTTTGCCTTCGGTTGATCGTTCTGAAGCTTTTGGCATAACCTTGATTGAAGCCATGGCTTGCGCTAAGCCAGTTGTGGCGGCTAATTTGCCAGGCGTGCGCAGCGTGATTGATAATGGCATTGATGGTTTTGTCTTCGAGGTCAAGCAGGAAGGCGATTTAGCCAATCGTGTCAATAAATTATTTCAAGACCAGGAATTGCGTAATAAAATGGGACAAGCCGGCAGAAACAAAGCGGAAAAATTATTTAACCAAGATATCTTAATTCAAAAGTTGGAGAGGATTTATCTGGAATTAGTAAAATAATTTTCTATGAAAATCGCTTTAATTAATAGTTTGTATAAACCCTATCGACGTGGCGGGGCAGAAGTTGTTTTTGCTAATATCGTTAAGGAACTGAAAAAAGACGGTCATGATGTTTTTGTTATTACGATTTCTGGCGAAAAAGGAAAAAATAAATTTTTCATATCTTTAATGGATGACATTAAAATATACCGTTTTTATCCTCTTAATATTTTTTCTTTTGTTGATATCAACAAACAGCCATTTTGGAAAAGGATAATTTGGCACATTATTGATACTTTTAATTTCCAGAGTTATGGCCAAGTCAGAAAGATATTGCGACTAGAAAAACCTGACTTAGTTTTGAGTCACAATTTAAAAGGTTTGGGTTATTTGACATTGCGGGCCGTGCGGAAATTAAAAATTAAAAATATCCACACCTTGCACGATGTCCAATTAGTTGAGCCATCTGGTTTAATTTTAAAGGGTCAGGAGAAACAGAATATTATAAATAAAATTTATGCTAAAATTAGCAAGAATTTGCTTGATAGTCCTGAAGTTGTAATTTCGCCATCTAAATGGCTATTGGATTTTTATCAAACTTATGGCTTTTTTAAGAAATCAAATAAAGTTGTCTTACCTAATCCAATAATCTTGGATAATCCAGATTGGCATAAGCATTTGGATGATAGTAAAATAAATTATTTATTTTTGGGGCAATTGGAAAGACATAAAGGGATTTCATTTTTGCTGGAAGTTTTTGCCGAGTTTGCAAAATCCCATAACTGCCATTTAATGGTAGTGGGTAGCGGAAGTCTGGAGCAGGAATTGAAACAAAAATATCAAAATCAATCTTGGCTGGAATTTTTAGGCTTTATTCCAGCTAATCAATTAAGCCATGAGATTTTTAAAAAAGTGCATTTCACCATTGTGCCTTCACTTTGTTATGAAAATTCACCAAGCGTGATTTATGATAGTTTTAAATACGCTACGCCAGTAATTGCAGCCCATATTGGCGGCATACCAGAATTAGTGCATGAAGGCGTTAATGGTTTTATTTTTGAAGCTGGAAATAAAGCTGGTTTATTAAATAAATTGAAATTAAGCTTGGATAGCTTGGCTAATTTCAATAAAATGTCAGAAAATGCTAAAATAAAAGCGAAAGATTTTGATATTAAAAATTATATTTATAAAATTTTGAGTCTTTAAGCGAATATGATGTATTACTATAAAAGACGTACTAGTCCTTGGCGCTGGGCCATTGCCATAGCTATAATTTTGGTGATGGTCGGTTTTGCTTATTGGTTTTATGTTAATTACTTTAGCAAAATAGAAGTTATTAAGTCTGAAAATATTAATGAGGCAGATTTAAATATTATTGTGCCTGGTCAGCTTATTTCAGCTAATTTGGATTTTGTGCAAGGTGATGTGAAGGCTAAAGTTAATAATAAAGACTATGAGATCGCTTTGAAAGATACTGTTTTGCATCAGGGTGATCAAATAAAAACCGGTGCTAATAGCTTGGCGATTATAAAGTTAGAAAGTGGTTCAATCGTGCGTTTGGGTGAAAATACAGAATTTATTTTGACCAGTTTGGATGAAAACAATATTATTTTTATTCAAAATTCGGGCAGAAGTTATTATAATTTATTATCAGGTAAATATCTAGTTAAAACTTTAACTGCTCAAATTGCAACTTTAGGAACAAAATTTGAAGTCATTACAAATAGTAATCTAAATTATGTAGCAGTTTTGGCTTTAGAAAATAAAGTGAAGGTCGATGTTTTAGATAAGGATGAATCTCTCCTGGCTGTGCGTTTGGATCCTCATGAAAAGGTGCTTTTGAGCTTGAATTCAGCCAAAAAGGATATTTTAAAAATTGAAAATTTTAACCAGCAAAGTTTAACTGGTGAAGAATGGTATAAATGGAACTTTGATTTAGATGCTGGTAAAGAAGCCACCCTTAAAGTTCAAGAGCCTGATTTCCAAGCTATAAATGATAGTTTGGTTCTGGCTGCTGAACCAAAAGATAATGGAATTTATCTCTCCTGGTCTATATATAATAAAGATGATTTCAAGAATTATAAAATCGTTAGGTCAGAAGATAAGCCAGATTTAAAATATCCAGACGATCAAGTAATTAAGTCCTCTTTAGATAAAGGTCTGAATTCATATTTAGATAATGAAGTGACTCAAGGCAAAAAATATTATTATAGAGTTTGTGTTTTAAAAATCAATGATAAGGTAGCGTGCGGTAATGTTGCCAATATACAATTAAAGGTAGAAGAAAAAAATGCCACTACTCCAGTCGCTCCTAATTTGACTGCTGCAGTTTATGAAGCTGGCGTAAGTTTAACTTGGACTGCCAATCTTGAGACTGATTTTAAAGAATACAGAATCATAAAATCATTAACTTATTCAGGGGCCACTTATCCTGCAGAGAGTTATTTGGCAGTAAGGCCCCTTGGTTTGGAAAGTTATTTAGATAAAGAAGTTAATATCACCAGCATGGGTAATGTTTATTACCGTGTTTGCAGTCTTAATACAAGTAATAATGTCGCCTGTTCCAATGTGCTTACATTGGAAAATGGACAAGTAAAATAAAAAACTGAATAGCTACTTTGGCTACTCAGTCTCAAACAAATAATTATGCCGTTTAAGCTATTGGTCGGCTTTTTTTAATTGTTCAAATTCCTTTTCCGCTTGCCTAAAGGAACGGCAGTGGTAGACCCAGAAAAAATGCAGGCACTCGTGAAAAACGAGATACCTAAGAACATAATCGGGGGCTATATTTTTAAGTTTGTCTAGAAGGCAGATGCCTTTAAATTTTGTAAGGCATTGCGCCCAGTGCTGAAAGTTCTTGCCGACTAGATTGCGGCGTTTAGTCCAGAAGATACCCCTGATTTTCAGCTGGTCCTGAAAATATTGATCATTGACCTGATGGAAAAGTACTTCCAATCTTTCATCATTTGTCCTCAATTAGGTCACCTCCTTTTCCGATTTTATTTGGTAAATTTGTAGATGTAAATTTTGTCGTTGATACTGTAAATTGCCTTGGCATCTTGGCTAGCTTTTTCAGAAATCACCTTAAATTGTGTCCAGTAGTTAGAAAGGGTAAAGTATGCTGTTTTGACACCCAGTAAATCCATGGCCTGATCCATAGTTTGCTTTGAGGTATCCTGGTAGAGCATCTTATCAAAATATTGGTAGAGTTGTCCACCTGTGGGAATAGGATAAAAATATTGACCATTATTATATCTGGTAAAACCATAGGTTTTTAAGGCAGCAGCGCTAGTCATTTGGTTGGCTAAAACGAGGTAAGGCTGGTCTTGGCTGTTTTTTTCTATAAATTTTACAGCTGCCAAATCATATTGGGAAAGGTTAATAAAGCTGCTGTTGTCATAATCATCATAGCGGGGGTAGCTTAGATAAAGTGAACAGGTTAAAAATCCACTCATTATCAGGATAATAAAGGCTTTAAGTAGGATATTTTGCGCTGGTAATTTAATAATAATCTGATAAAATCCGTAAATTACCAAAGGCAGCAAAAAATAAAAGGCCAGCTGAAAAATTCTTTTGGCAAATTCATCTTGCTCATAATTTATTATGCTGCTGACTTTAAGCGAACTCAATAAGATCGCATTGATTAATAAAATTAAGAAAGTAATGGCTGAGCTGATAAATATTTTTGCGTTCTTTTGCTTAATTAAATAAATTAAGGTTATTAAGGCAATTATAATAAACAAAAGATAAACATAATTTTTGTAAGCATAGATTAAATCAAGAAAATAATTGTATTGTTTGGAATGAATGTCTGGTCTGGCAACGAAATCCAGCGCAGGTGCTACCAATTTTATTTTATTGGCAGAAATAAAGGAATTTACGGCAAGAGCTATTGGTAAGGCTAGGCCAGACAAAACGCAAAAGATAGGCAGGATTATTTTTGCAGCTAAATTTTTATTAATAATCAGCCAGCAAATTACGAGATAAATTAAAATTGTGATACCAGCCAGGGCATGAATGGCCAAGGCCACTAAAGTTAAAGCTAGTAAGTAATAAAAGGGAATCTGTTTGTCCTTTAAATACAAAAAGGAAAGAAATAAAATAATTAAGCAATAGATACTTGCCAATGCTTGAGGAGTTGTGACAATAAATAAGTTAAAAGGTAAAAGCAAAAAAATCAAAGTTAACAGTAAACTGTTATTTTTTCGCCAGCTAAAAGCTTTTTCTAAACTTTTGGCAATAGTAACAGGTAAAAATATTAAAATAAAAATTGGCAAGAGCAATTTGTCAATTAATTCAACTGGCAAGAACAGAAGTTTGGCAAAAGTGACGACCAGGGAATATTGCCCCAGATAATAAAAGGGCTTAGGCAAAATAAAGCCATTGGTCAAAATAGCATTTTCTGTGGCTTGGTGGACAAAAGGATCATAACCATAACCCAAGCGGTAAATAATTAAGGCCACGCAGGTAGTTAGGAAAAAATGCAGGGTTAGCAAAATCAAATTGCAAGCCTTTTTACTATAAAAAAGTAAAAGGATTAAATTAAGAGTGGCAAGAAGATAAATAATTATAAATGATTTGGGTATAACTTGCCAGGGTGAATAAATAGCCTCAACTGTTTGCGACTGCCACAAGATGAAAAGACTGAAAGCAAACAAAATCAGATAGGTTAAGTTTAAAATTAATCCATTTACTTTAATTTTTGGCAGTTTCAATTTAATCTGGCAGGGTAATTTATTTCGGAAATTAAAACATACAATAATGCCTGAAATTAAAGCGAAGACAAGACTGATACTCACATTGTTCAGTTGGTAAAAATAATAAACAAGGGCGCCCAACAGGGAATAGGCTGAAATCAGGGAAAAGATGCCAAAAATAATTTGCCAGCTTAATTCCTTGTTCTTGAAAAGAATTCGGCCGACTAAAAAGCCAAATATCAAGATATAAAGCAAGGTTAGAATTAGGCCTAGCGGTTGGATTTTAAGCCAATTTAAATTTAATAAAATTGCCAGAGCCAGAAAAGCCAAAATAATGGTTTTAATAATTTTCATCATGTTTGTATTTTAGCATATTTCTTAAAAAGAAAAAGCCAGGATTAGCGATTTTTGGAACTTTTGTCAAGGCTTTTAAATTGCTAGATATTTTGGTAGAATTAAGATAAATTATGAAGTTTCAGATCTCGGATTTTAGATTTAAGATTTTAGTAGTTTTGGGGATAATTTTCTTTTTTATCTACTCTTTTTTAATTTTTGGCAATTCCTTATCTAAATTCACCTGGCCAGATGAAACTGCCAATTATTTTTTTATTAAAAATTATGCGGAGAAGGGGAGCTTTAGCGTGGCTGAACCATTAAATGCCATTGCTGATAACTTGGTTAAACCGCGCAGTTTCAATATCTATAATGGTAATCTGGTGCCAGGCTCATTTTTAGGCCTACTCTTGATTTATGGCTTGATCGCTAAAATTTTGGGCATGGGTTTAATAAAATTTTTAACTCCATTTTTAGCAGTTTTAGCAGTTTTGTTTTTTTATAAAATCTTACTAAAAATTTTCGAACCCCAAGTTGCTTTTTTAAGCAGCTTGTTTTTTTTCATTTTGCCGGCCTGGTGGTATTATGCCAGCTTTACCATGCTGCCCAATATTAGTTTTTTGGCCTTTTTGCTGATTGGCTTTTATTTTTTATTATCTTTAGATAAGGAGAAAAAAAGAAAAAGCATCTTATTTTTAATTGCGGGTTCGTTCTTTATTGCCTTAGCTCTAACCATCAGGACCAACGAGTTTGTCTGGGTTTTAGCAATTTTGCTTTTATTGCTGCTGGTTTATAGTCAGCGGGTTAAATGGTGGTACTTGCCGATTTTTTTGACAGTTTGTGGCTTGATATTTTTACCGATTTTTTATTATAACCAAATTACTTACGGCAGCTATTTATCTTTTGGCTATCTGCGCTTGGATCAAGGCAATGATTGGCTTTCCCAGCTGCCGACAGAATTCAAAACTAGCGCTAATCCAGCTTTTAATTTCTTTAAGTTTATATTTTTGCCGTTTGGCTTCCATCCTAAAACCGCTTTAAATAATTTTTATAATTATTTTATTAAGTTATTTTGGTGGTTTTTTCTGGCAGCCGCTTTGGGCGTTTTTAGTTATATCAAAAGATATCAGGAGAAGAAACAGGCTGTTTTTTTAATGATTTTTTTACTGGTGAGTTTGTATCTTTTTGTTTATTATGGCAGCTGGGTTTTTAATGATGTGCTTACTTTGCAATTGAACAAGATTGGCTTGTCTTATGTGCGCTACTTTTTGCCAATTTTTATTTTTTGTTTACCGCTGGTAGTTATTTTTTATCTCCAGCTGATTAATCTATTTAGCCAGAAAAAATTTAAAATTTTTTGCAGTTTGCTTTTGTTTATAATTTTTTCTGGTTTTTCTCTTAATGCAGTTTGTCTGGCTGCCAATGATGGCTTGCTAAATATTAAGCAAAATATAACTGATTATAACCAGATTAACCAACAGGTGACCAGATTAACCGAGGCTAACGCAGTTATTATTAGCCAGCGCAGTGATAAGATTTTTTTCCCAGAAAGAAAAGTAATTGTTTATAATAATAATCCAGAGGAAATGGATGGCTGGTTTAATTTAATTCAGGCTGGCATTCCTTTGTATTATTATGCCTATGAAGGCGATAATTATTTGAATCAATTATATTATGATTTGGCGGTTTATGATTTATCTTTGGCTGAATTAGAGGTAATTACGCCCACTGAAAGTCTTATTAAGGTAATTTATGCGCCTTTTTATGAATAAATATGAAAAATATCTTAATCCTTTAAGAATCGGCCTGATTATTTTGGCTATTCTTTTAGTTGTTTTTATTTTAGCTAAAGATTTAGCTTTGGGAGGAAGCCTGGTTGTAAAAACTGATTTTAAAAAATTTACTTCTTTTGTTTCTCTTTTAGTGCCAGAAAAAAGGACAGAAATTAAAAAGGAAGGCGTAAATATTGTAGCTGAACCAGTTTATTTTGATCTAGCTTTGCCTCGCGATTTTTCCCAGACTATTTTGCAGTTTACTTACCAGAACGAGAATAGTAGTTTTATTGAGGTTGGCGCCAATGTCGGTGACACAGGCTGGCAATTAAAGCCTTTGGAAAATAAAATTTTAGACAATTTAAATTGGGCCCATTTAGAGGAAGGCGGATTAATTTTATTTCAGCGAGAGCCAAAATATAAAAGTATTCATGACTTCATCTTTAATTTGCCAGCTATAAAGGAAATTGCTACTTATAATTATGATTTGAATTATGATTATAAAATTGCTGATTATAAACCAGCTGATAAATTTACCCAATTAAATCAAGCCATTGATTCCTCATATAAGTTTTTGACTTATATTAAAAATGAACCTTTGCATTTTGAATTTGTTTTAGACGGTAATGGCAATGAGATAAATGAAGAATCAACAGTCTTAAATATTTATAATTCTCAAAATGAAAATTTAAAGTCTTTTTATCCGGAAGATAATAAGATCATTGCTGATTTGCCGGATTTGGCCGAGGGCGTTTATAAATTGGAATTGACTGTGCCGGAAATGACCATAACCAAAACAATTAAGACTAAACAGCAGTATTTGAGCTTTATTAACCAATTAAATTTGCTTGCTCCGGCTGATTTGACAACTGAAAGTCATAATCTATACTTTTTAACTTTTGATAATGCTGGTTTGCAAAAAATAAAGCTAGGCAAGACTGAATTGGCTATAGATAATCTAGGAGTCAAGTTTGAGCAAAACTTGGAGCCGGGACTAAAAAATTTATCCATTCCCAAAGGCAATTTACAAGTCACTGGCAAAGGGCTATTTGCTTTTGAGCCTAGTCAATATTTTAATCCCTTGACCACTAAAGTTATTAAAAATACGGATTTTACTAAGGAAAAAATTAATTATGTTTTAGCTGATTATCAATTACCGACTAGCAAAACAGGCCTGAAAATAAAAACAGTAACCTTTAATTTATTTGATAAATCAATAAAAAATGGTAAACTTAGATTTGTCATATCTGTGCCGGATTTGAATTCTAAGAGCGGTGTTTTAATTAAGAATTTAACCATTAAATTAATTAGACCAGCGATTTGGCAGGAAGGCCTGACTAAAAATATAATTAATTATTTAAAATATATTAAAGATGAACTTAAATAATGATTTTAAAAAAATTATCTTGACTATTGTTCGTGATTTGTTTATGATTGCCTTTGTTTTGTTTGCTGCTTCGTCGCTACTAGAATTATTCAAGCCAAGAATTATTTTAAATTACTTAAATTTGGATTTATTCTTTGTGCTTTTGCTGGTTTTGGGAGTTATTACTATCTTGTTTTATCCGGCAACTGAAAAACCCAAGCAAAAGATGAAATTTTGGGATAGCCTGGCTGTTATTTTATTTTCTGTTTTAGTCGGCATTTTTTTTCTTTGGTTAGTTAAGGGGCTTGGTTATTTAAGTATTTTAGTTGGTATCGTTGGCGCAGTGATTTGTTATTATTTTGTGCGCTTAAATCTTGAAAGCCCTAATGAAGATGAAATAAAAATATGATCACAGGAGTTTTAATTAAAAAACTGGAAAAATTTAATGATGAACGGGGCTGGCTAATGGAAATTTTTCGTGATGATGAGATTAAATATAATCCAGTAATGGCCTATGTTTCTGTGACTCAGCCAGGCGTGGTGCGCGGACCGCATGAGCACAAGGAGCAAAGAGACTTTTTTGTTTTTGTCGGGCCAGGGATTTTTAATTTATATCTCTGGGATAACCGCCAAGCAAGCGCAACTTTTGGCCAAAAAGAAATTATAGCAGTTGGGGAAAATAATCCTGTGGCTGTTTTGGTACCGCCATGCGTGGTTCATGGCTATAAATGCATTTCTACTGAACCGGCTTATTCCATAAATTTGCCTGATAAACTTTATAAGGGCCAAGACAAAAAAGAGGAGGTTGATGAAATTAGGTGGGAAAAAGATCCTGATTCGCCGTTTAAAATTGAATAAAATGAAAAAATTAACTTTTATAACCACTAATAAACATAAGGCTCAAGAAATTGCCGCTATTTTGCGGGATTATGGCATTGAAATTGAGCAAGTTATCATGGAGTATGAGGAATCGAAAGAAGATGCCATGGAAGCAGTTAGTAAAAAAGCAGCTAAGTTTTTGGCTGATAAATTAAATAAACCTTTGATAGTGGAAGATACTGGTTTGTTTTTTAAAGCTTATAATAATTTTCCAGGTGCCCAGCCGAAATTTGTGATAAAAGCGATTGGGTTTGACGGTATTTTTAGATTACTAAAAGATAAAGACCGCAGCGCTTATTTTAAAACAGTGATTGGTTATTGTGAGCCAGGCCAGGAACCAATTATTTTTCAAGGAGAATTGCCTGGCAAAATTATTGAAGAGGTAATTGAACCAGAGACTGAAGCCATGCCTTATGATCATATCTTTGTGCCTGAGGGACTTGATAAGGCAGTAGTGCAGCTTACTTTAGAGGAAAAGAACGCAATTTCGCAACGGGGAAAAGCAGCTAGGAAGCTAGGGGAATACTTGAAATTAAAATAACTTTATAAACTTTTTAACTTTATAACTTTAAAACTATGAATGGGGACTGTTTATTTTGCCAGATTGTGGCAGGAAAAATTCCAGCCACAAAAGTAGCTGAAAGCGATAAGGCTCTGGCTATTTTGGATATTAATCCAGTTAATCCTGGCCATACTTTGATTATTGCCAAAAAACATTATGCCAATTTGCTGGCAGCAGATGATGAAATCATTAAAGAAATGATGTTACTTACTAAAAGAGTGGCGCAGGCGATTTTAACTGGTCTTGGTTATGATTCCTTTAATATGGAATTGAATAATGGCCGTATTGCTGGTCAGGTGATTCCGCATTTGCACTGGCATATTATTCCGCGAACAGCTGATGATGGTTTGCAGCAGTGGGTCGGCAAAAAGTATGGCACCGGAGAAATGGAAACTGCGGCTGAAAAAATTAGAAAGCAATTAGAATAAAATGAATCTAATCATACCTGACAATGAGTATTCAATTAGTTTTGCGCGGAGCGGGGGCAAGGGGGGACAGAATGTCAATAAGGTCAGCACAAAAGCAATTTTAAGCTGGGATGTTTATAATTCCCGCACTTTAAGTTCTGATCAGAAATATTTAGTTATTCATCATCTAGAAAACCGCATTAATGAAAAAGGCGAATTGATTCTCTGGTCGCAAAGCGAGCGGTCGCAACTGCAAAATAAAAGTAAAGTCATTGCCAAGCTGAATTGGCTAGTTAATAAAGCTTTGACTCCGCAAATTCCTAGAATTGCCACCAGGCCAACCCGCAGTTCCAAAGAAAAAAGGATTCTGGGCAAGAAATTAATTTCTGCCAAGAAATCATTAAGAAAGTTAAAACATACTTCTTATGAATAAAAATTTTGCAGCCCTTAAGATGGAAAATATCGGTCGGGGGAAGGAAGAAGAAAATGAGTCAGTCATTATTCCCGAAAGTGAAATGGAAATAACTCATGTGCGTTCCAGCGGCAAGGGTGGTCAAAATGTAAATAAACGCGACACTAAAGCAGTAATCCGTTTTAGTGTCATTGATTCCAGATTTTTATCTGCTGACCAGAAAGAAATTATATTAGATAAGCTGGCTCACAGAATTAATGAGAATGGCGAATTAATTGTGACGGCGCAAGAGGAGAGATCGCAAAAGCAGAATACAGAAAGCGCTATTGGTAAATTAAATAAGTTAATTAATAATGCTTTAGCGCGCCAGGCAGAAAGAATTGCCACTGAGCCGTCAGAAAGAGCCAAAGAACGCAGAATTAGCAATAAAGGGGAAAGAGGAAGGCTTAAGGATCTAAGGCAAAAGATTAGAACTCATAATGAAGACTATTAAAATATGGAAACATTAGAATGTATAAAAACTCGCAGATCGAAGCGCAAATTTTTAAATAAAGAAGTGCCTCAAGAGACAATAGAGAAAATCATTGATGCAGGAAAATGCGCGCCGTCTTCACATGACGGCCAGCCTTGGAAATTTTATATAATTAAGAAAAAGCAGTTAAAAGAAAAACTGGCGGCTATAGATCATGAAGAAAATCAGCCAATTATTTTAGCTTGTGATTTTATTTTATTGATTTGCGTTGATACTGAAAAATCGCCAGCGCGATTTATTGAGGATGGGGTTTTGGCTGCGCAAAATATGTCTTTGGCTATTCATGATTTAGGGCTAGGTTGTGTTTACTTTTCGGCTTACAAGTTAGATGATGCAAAAAGGGCAGAAAATATACGGGAGATTTTAAGTTTGCCAGAAAAATTAATGCCCATAGCCATGCTGCCGACAGGTTATTTTGACCCAAAAGAAAAGCTTGAGCCCAAGAATTTAAAAGACCATAAAGAATTAATTGAGTATTGTTAATATGTTAATTACCATTTGCTCGACAATTAAATTTTGGCCTAAGATTTTAGAGATTAAAAAACAGCTTGAAGATATGGGACATGAAGTATTGATTCCGCCGCATGAGGTAAAAAATGAAAAAGGCGATTTAATTCCAGTTGAGCAATATTATGAAATCAGAAAACAAATGATGGCTCAAAATGGTCAAGAACACGATTGGATTTGGCAGCGCAAAAAAGAGGCCATGAATAGTCATTTTGAAAAGGTAAATGAAGCACATGTCATTTTAGTTTTGAATTATGAGAAAAACGGGGTTGACAATTACATTGGCGGCAATGTACTTTTGGAAATAGGCTTGGCTTTTTGGCTGAATAAGCCAATTTACTTTATGAATCCTATCCCTCAAACTTTAAGCTATACCGAGGAATTAAAAGGCATGCAGCCAATAATTATTAATGGAGATTTAACTTTAATAAAATAATATGTCCGCCGAAGGCGGATCCGCCTCTGGCGGAAAATTATTTAGTGTTTTAGAATCTTATGAAAATTTTAGTCACCGGCGGTGCCGGATTTATTGGATCCAATTTTATCCGTTATTGGTTGGAAAAATACCCTAATGACCAAATTGTAAATTTGGATCTTTTAACTTATGCTGGTAATTTGGAGAATTTACAAGATATTGCCAGTAATCCCAATTATAAATTTGTTAAAGGTGATATCTGTGATTTAGAGAATAATAGAAAATTGCTTAAAGAAGAGAGAATCAATGTGATTGTTAATTTCGCTGCTGAATCGCATAATGGCAGGGCAATGGTTGAGCCAGATATTTTCGTGAAAACCAATGTCTTGGGTACGCAAATGCTATTGGAAGCGGCTAAAGATGCTGGCATTGATCGTTTTCATCATATTTCAACGTGTGAGGTTTTTGGCGATTTAGCCTTAGATGAAAAACGAGCCTTTAAAGAAAGCGACCCCTATTTGCCGAAAACCCCTTACAATTCTTCTAAAGCTGGAGCTAATCATGAGGTTATGGCGTATTATCATACTTTTAAATTGCCCGTGACAATCAGCCATTGCTCTAATAATTATGGTTACTATCAATTCCCGGAAAAAGTAATCCCGCGCTTTATTACTAATGCTATCCAGAATCAGGAGTTGCCTTTATTTAAAAGCAGTTTGAATAAAAGAGAATGGCTTCATGTTTTGGATCACTGCAAAGCAATTGATTTAATTATAAAGAAAGGTAAGGTGGGCGAGGCCTATAATATTGGTAGTGGGGTTGAAAAAAATATTGAAGAAATTGCTGATTCTATTCTAAAACGTTTAAATAAACCCAAGACATTAAAAATTTATGTTGAGGACAGGCCAGGCCATGACCGCCGTTATCTTTTAGACACCACAAAAATTAAAACTGAGCTAGGCTGGCAGCCAGAAATTGAATTTGAGGCCGGTTTAGATGAGGTGGTAGATTGGTATATTAAAAATGAAAAATGGTGGAAACCATTATTAGGTAAAGGTTTTACAGAGAATTATAAAGCAGTACGGAAATAGGCAATAAACAAATATAATAAAAGGGCGGGCCGACATATGTCGGCCCGCCCTTAGTTTTTATTAGTTGTCTTTGAATGTAGCTTTGTAATTTTCGCCTTCTTTATACCAGGTACTTTCTGGATTATTGAGATATTCTTTTTCCCAAATCGGATCAGTTAGGGCTTTGAATTTTTGAGAATACTGGTCAATAAAACTCACAACCTTAGGATCTTTAATAACTGCATCAGACCCCTCATGAGAAGGGGAGGCCTGGAATTTTTCCACAGCTTCTCTCAAAATTTCCGGATTATCTATCACAGCGCAAGGTCTCATTAAATTTTTATTTTTACTGTATGGGTGTTTGTCTCGGAAAAATTTAAAGAAGTCAGAATTGAAAATTTCTTTCAGGGATTTGTTTTTAACATTATCAATGGCAAAATGGGTAAAGACGCAAGGTTCAACATTGCCATTGTATAAAATGTGCATGTAGCTGCGGCCAGCCATGCAGCCACCGACTGCAGCGCCGTCATTCCAGAAATCTGCAGCAAAAATCGGATATTTTTCTCTTAGTTTTTTAATTTTATTGCCATAAACCAATCTTTGCTCTGGAGTTGGTATCATTTCAACATCTGGCTCTTTGCCAACTGGCATAAACATAAAAAACCAGCCAAATTTGGCCCCCTTATCAATATAAAATTTTATAAATTCCTCACTGGATAAAAGTTCATTATTGTTTTTAGTGACTGTGCCGGAAAAACCAAAGAGGCAGCCTTCTTTTTTTAAATTATCCATAGCTTGCAGTACTTTGGCATAAACGCCTTGACCGCGTCTGGCATCAGTTTCCTGGCAAAAGCCTTCCACGCTAATGCCTGGGGCGACATTGCCTAGCCGAGCTAATTCTTTGGCCAGAGATTGATCAATTAAGGTGCCGTTGGTGAAAGTTAAAAAGTACATGTCATTATATTTGGCAAAAAGCCTGAGCCACATGTCTTTGCGGATATAAGGTTCACCGCCTGAAATCACAATAAAATAAATGCCCAGTTCTTTGGCTTGTTTTAAAATATCATCAACGATTTCTTCTGGTAAATCTTCGCTTCTTTGGTATTTGCCAGCATAACAGCCAGTGCAGAATAAATTGCAACGCATCGTCGGGCTGATGACTAGAAGCAGGGGAGTGAAAAGGCCTTTATCTCGGTTGTTCTGTCTGATTTTTTCGCCCTTGATAAACTGGTTATAAATTAAATTTTCCACCAACTTTTGTTTGTAATTATGGTTCAGGTCCTGGCCTAAACTTAAAAAAAGTTGAGCAAAAGGACTTTTTTTCTCAATGGCTTGTTCTAGAAAATTAAAAAAATTTTTAGTCAAACCACTGGAAACTGTTTTGCCAAACATGGCCAGCCTTTTTAAATCTTTTTCTTGGCCTGACAAAGAATGAAGCAAAATTGGCTTGGCTGTTAAAGTGAAAAGTCTTTCGCGAATTTGTAAATTTAACATAAGATTGTTATTTGTTAGGTAAAATTCTCTTTTTTTGCATTATTCACTATCTTAAGCTAAAATAAAGATATAGTCAAGAAAAGTTTGTTTAAAAAATGTTGTCAGAAATGACATCTTTTCTTTATTTTATGAGCATCCGAAATAAAATTAAAAAAACATTGAACAACGAGCATTTTAAAAAATATGAGAAGTGGGTTTCTTTGCTGATTTGGCTTGTGGCCATATATTTGATGTCCAATAGTTCTCTTAAGGAATTTGTAGTGGTGGCTGATTGGTGGGAATTAATTTTGCGCAAAATGGCGCACATTTTTGAATTTGGAATTTTGGCTTGGTTATTTTTTAGAATTCTAGGGCAGACTGAGAAAAGGCATGTTTATTGGAATTTGTTTTGGGCTTTTATTTTCACTGTTTTGTATGCTATTTCCGACGAATATCACCAGGCTTTCATTGTCGGCCGCTCTGGCAATGTGGTAGATGTTTTTATTGATTCTTTGGGTGGCTTAATTTCTATCTGGCTAATTTATTTAAATTACAGGCATAAGAAAATAAAACAAGTTAAATAAAAAGAAACTGCACTAATATGCCGTTTCTTTTTTATGGGAATTATTGAAGCCTTTTTTGTATTTGTTTGGCAGCCATGTCCGCTTTTTGGGCCATCGATTGATCATTACTAACGGAATAATATTGACTTAAATATTGTGCACCCTCTAAGGCAGTCTCAATCCTTTCCACCCTGGCTTCTTGGTCTAGGTCTCCTTTGGCAGCCTTAGTTTCAACCCATTGGGCATATTGGCCAAGGGTTTGAATTCCTGATTCACCTAATTTTCTTAAAACTTGATGGGCCAGATTAATGTAAAGATCACGCAAATTGGGGCGTTGGTACTTTAAAGTAATAAAATTTCCATAAAGATGTTTTAAAAAGTTTTCTTTTTCTCTTGGAGTTTTACCTTCTGGGTTATTAATTTGCTGCATGTATTTAGCATCTAATTCCTGCATTTCTACTCCAGTTGTAGCAACTTCTTCAGCCAATGATTCTCGGCCTTGAATAACCTTAAAGTTTTCTTCGGGCTCTTTTGCATGTCTATGTGGTTCATATTCCAGGCCTGGGACTGACTCAGGAGCCTCTTGGATTGGGGTTTCCGGCATTTCTTTATATATTTCGCGGCCAAAAACCACGCCTGGTACTGGTTCATCAGGATTACCTGATAAATCTGTTTTTACCTCTAAATATTGCGGTTTTTTAGTTTTATTTCTAGTTGGTTTTTTTTCTATAGGCATAATTTCCATAAGTTTATTAGTTAAATGGTTATTTATAATATAATTATAGCAGAAATCGAGCAAAAAGTCAATGAGTGGGGTTGACATTTTAAATTTCTTAAGGTATTATTATAAGTCATCCAAAAAAGGAAGGAGGTGAGTCAGATGGCAGGTTTTGATGGTCAAGCTAATCAGGAATTTAAGGACCAGATCCTGGCAGTGTCGAAAAATTTTAGTGACGCTGGGTTTAAACAATTGGTCCGAAGATTGAAGGTCCTGAAAGAAACCGAGACTTTTTTCAGCCTGGAAGCTTGGCTAAAAGGGCTAATAGAGGAAAAGATCTTCTTAGCTCACGGCCTGCTTTCCTGGCTCTATTACAGCATCCAGAACTATGAAGAAGCTGCTGATCAAGCACTTTTGGCCAACAAACATTTCCCGGATACGGAAATCTGGGACAATCTGGCCAAGAATGCCTTGACCGATGAAGCCATTGAACTGACTAGTTGTTAGAGGAATAGGCTCTTTGTGCTACCCGCGCAAAGAGCTTTTTATGTTGCTTAAAATTAATTTTTACGCTAAATTTAGTATATGAATGATTTAGCCACTAAGAAAATTTTAATTCTAGGCAGTCAAGGCATGCTGGGGCAGGATTTGGTCAAGATTTTTTCTGGCTTAGATTTAATTTTATGGGATAAGGAGGAAATTGACATCACAGATAAAGTACAAGTTGAAACTAAAATAAAAGATTTAAAGCCAGATATTATAATTAATTGCGCTGCTTATACTAATGTTGACGGTTGTGAAAGCAATATGGGCTTGGCAACTATGGTTAATGGTTTGGCCGTGGGTTATTTAGTAGATTTTTGCCAGCAAATTAATGCTGTATTAGTTCAGATCTCCACGGATTATGTTTTTGACGGAAAAAATCAGGGAGGTTATGCAGAAGATTCTCAAGCTTTTGCGCCGGTTAATGTCTACGGCGCTTCAAAACTGCTGGCTGAAAAAGCTATCTTAGGCAAGTTAGAGAAATATTATTTAATTCGCACTTCTTGGCTTTATGGCCAGCATGGTAAAAATTTCGTGGATACAATTTTGCGTTCAGCAAAAGAAAAATCTGAATTAAAAGTGATTAATGATCAGTTTGGCAAGCCGACTTATACAATTGACTTGGCCAAGCAAATTTTATATATTTTAGATAATGATTTAGCCTTTGGCATCTATCATGTGACTAATGAAACTAAAGCTGGCGGGATAACCTGGTTTGATTTTGCCCAAAAGATTATTGGCTTAGCAGGTTTAAAAGTGGTTGTTAAACCTTGTACTACGGCTGAATACCCTTTGCCAGCCAAAAGACCAGCTTATTCTGCTATAAATAACACTAAATTGCCACCGTTAAGAAATTGGGAAGACGCTCTTAAGGAGTATTTAGCAAATGGCTAATGGCAAATGGCATATGGTTATTAGTTTTAAACTATTAGCTATATGCTAAATGCTATAAGCTAATAAATATGCGTGGCATAATTTTATCAGGTGGTTTAGCCACTAGGCTAAGGCCTTGCACTAAAGTTACCAGCAAGCAGCTTTTGCCAGTTTATAACCGGCCTATGATTTATTATCCTTTAAATACTTTAATCAAGGCCGGCATTAAAGAAATTTTGATAATTGTTTCACCAGAGCGATCTGGCGACTACTTGAATTTGCTTGGCAGCGGCAAAGAATTTGGAGTTAAATTTACTTATGAAATCCAGGATAAGCCAGGCGGACTGCCTGAAGCTTATTTAATCGGTGAAAATTTTATTGACAATGAGGATGTGACCATGATTTTGGGTGATAATATTTTTGAAGATGATTTTACGGAACATATTAAGAATTTTAAAAGCGGCGGAAAAATCTTTGCCAAAAAAGTGCCTGATCCAGAACGTTTTGGCGTAGTCAAATTTGATGAAAAAATGAAAGCAATTAAGATTATGGAAAAGCCCAAGGAATTTTTAAGCGATTACGCTTTAACAGGTTTATACATTTTTGATAAGCGGGCTGTGCAGATTGCTAAAGAACTCAAGCCCAGCCCTAGAAATGAATTGGAAATAACTGATATGCATAATTGGTATTTGCAGAGAGGGGAATTGGAAGTGGCGATTGTAAAAGGTGAGTGGATTGATGCCGGCACTTTTGACAGCCTTCTCCGGGCTCAGAATTTAGCCAAGGAGAAATTGCAGGATAAATTGATAATTTAGAGAACCGCTTTTGTCATTCCGAACAATGTGAGGAATCCATGACCCAAGTGATCATAGATCCTTCGCGTTACTCAGGATGACAAAAGCGGTTTATTAAAGTCTTATTTATGAAAGGCATCATTTTAGCTGGCGGCATTGGTTCTCGGCTTCACCCTTGCACGGCTGTAATTAATAAGCATCTTTTACCGGTTTATAATAAACCCATGATTTATTATCCCATTGAAACCATGGTTAAAGCTGGCTTGAAAGAGATTATGATTGTTTCAGGCAAAGAACATATTGAACAGTTTAGAAATCTTTTAACAGAAAATAATGATTTTCGAGGCATAAATTTCAATTTTACAATCCAAAAAGAGGCGGGCGGAATTGCTCATGGCCTAGGCTTGGGCCAGAAATTTGCTGGCGATGATAAGGTTATGCTGATTTTAGGCGATAATATTTTTGGTGATGATCTTAAAGATGCGGTTAATGAGTTTGAGCATGAAGGTAAGGGGGCTAAACTCCTTCTTAAAAAGGTAAATGAGCCTGAAAAATTTGAAGTGGCAATTACTGAGGGGAATAAAGTCATTAGTATCCAGGATAAACCGTTATCACCCAAATCCGATTTAGCTGTTACTGGCGTCTATCTTTATGATAATCAGGTTTGGCAAGTTATTGCTGGACTGCAGCCATCTGTGCGCGGTGAATTGGAAATTACTGATGTTAATAATTTTTATATCAAACGCGAATTGATGAACTATGAAATTTTAAATAAGTTTTGGCTGGACATTGATACTTTCGCGACTTTGCAGCTGGCTAATTTGCAGCTGGCTAAAGTTATTGGCATTGATTTGCCAAATTTGCTGGGTAAGATTGTCAGCGATTAAGATAAAACAAAAAAAGAGTCTTTAATATAGGGGCTCTTTTTTGTTGATTGATTTTAATTTATTTTAATTCCTGCTTGTAAAAACCTGCCTGTTTGCCAATTTGACCATTAAAATAAAGATTGTCACCCTTTTTATCCAAATCAAAATTAGTTATTTGGTCAAACTTGACTAGATCCGTAGTAGCAAGAGTGCTATTTTCAATATTGTTAGTATCAATAATTTTTAAGGTATTAGCTATTAAAACCACCAGGTGCGATTGATCTGGATACCAGAGAGCCATTTTAATTTGCTCACCGTAGCGGTTAATAAAAGTTTCTTGCTGTTGGTCAGGGTTATAAGTATAAATTTCAAAATCATCATAAATTAATAAAGATTTTTCAGCTTTATCCCAGCTGGCATCTTTAGCGTTAAATTCATTGATATTATCATTGTTGATATTAATTTCTAGATCTGTGGACATTTCCTTGATTAGATGAAGTTTTTGTAAGTTTAAATCAATTAAGCCCAGAAAATTATTATTGCTAGTTATAAATTTATAATCAGTAGACTTGGCCAGTTCTAATATTTTTTTATTGGTTGCAAAGTTTAAATTATATTTGAGCAAAACATTTTTAGCAGTTTCTCGCTGAATATAAAAGATGTCATTAGCTTGAATATAAAATTCAGGATTAAGCGAAACCTCTTGATTAGGTATCGTGGCTGGTAAAGTGAAGATTTTTTGGCTTTTTTTGTCAAAGAGATCAATCTTGTAAATGCTATTTTTATCTTGGCCATAAAGCAAATTATCGCTTCGTAAGTCCCATTTTAGATCGGCTGGCACAAATCGGAGAAAATTTTGCAAAATGAGATTATTCTGGAAATTCTCAGCGTCAAGAATCAAATAATTATTTCCTACTTTAGCTAAAACCTTTTTGCTGCTGGGCGCCCAGCTTAAAGAGATTTTACTATCAGGGCTGGTGCGATAGAGCAGTGTTTTATCCTTAGTTTCGAGATTATAAAGATAGACCTCTTTAAAAGAATCGTTTTCTGTTAGGCAAGCAGCTTTTTGGCCATCAGGCGATAAATTAAAATCTATAACCTGGCCAGCAATTATTTGCAGAGGAACTTTATCCTTAAAAAGAATGATGTCTTTAGCAAAAGATGTCAGACCGCTAAAAACATTAATCTTCTTTTCCCAGGCATGGTAACCATTTTTTTCTAAACGTATTTGGTATTCACCAGGCAAGAGATTATAAACATAAATTTTGTCGCTGAAAGGATCTTTATAAAGGCGATCATTGATATAAAGGTTGGCTTTTTTTATGCCCTTGGCTTCAACCATGAGAGTACCAGTCCTTAAAATTTTATTCCTTTTAGTGTCGTAGCGGTAACCAGAGGCATAAAAAATTAAAGTGGGCGCTAAAACAAAAAACGTCACGATAAAGCAAAACATAATAATTCTTCGTGTACGTAGGGACATAGTTTTTAATTTTCTTTAGTTATGTCAGCACCCAGGCTGGTTTTAAGCCTCTCAGCAATGTTTTCATAACCCCGGTCAATGGGATAAGAATTTCTCAAAATTGATTGGCCTTTGGCAGCCAGCATGCAGATAAGTAAATTGATAGATGGTCTTAAAGCAGGCGGACAAATTATTTCGGCTGGTTTTAATTCAGTCGGGCCAGTCACTAAAATACGATGGGGGTCATAAAGGGTGATGTCAGCGCCCATTCTTTTAAGTTCAATAGCATAAATAAGACGATCTTCATAGACCCAGTCATGAACTAAGGTTTGGCCTTCGGCTTGAGTTAGAATAGGGATAAAAATTGGCAGATTATCAATGTTTAAGCCAGGGTAGGGCTGGGGATGAATTTTATCAGGCAAAGCAAATAATTTAGAAGGAATAATTTCCATGTCACATAAGTCAAAATAGCCATTTTTAGATTTATAAACCTTGCTGACATTGAATTTTTGTCCCATGACACGCAGCTTTTCTATTTCCAGACTTAAAAAGTCAAGAGGACAATTGGTAATTTTAAAATTTGATTTGGTAGTAATAGCAATGGAAATAAAAGCCATGGCTTCAATGGGGTCTGGCATAATCGGATAATTTTTCACTGGCTGTAATTTTTTGACGCCAGTGATGGTAAGTTTTTTAGTGCCAATGCCTTCAATCTGGGCGCCAGCTTGCTGTAAAAAATAACAAAGATCCTGCACCATGTAATTAGAAGAAGCAAAATTAATCTCCGTGGTGCCAGGGATTAAAGTAGCTGCCATAAGAGTATTTTCAGTGGCCGTGTCTCCGGATTCATACATAGTGAACTGGCTGGCCTTTTTGTTTTCGGTATTTATCTGATATTCTTTCTCAGTTTCATTGACCTTTATGCCTAAATGGTCAAAAGCAATCAGGTAGGGATTCACTGTCCTTTTGCCCAATTTGCAGCCGCCTGGTTTGGGCAAGGAAAATTTTTCAAGCTGCACTGTTAAGGCGCCCATTAGCAAAAGGGCTGAACGCGTTTTGACAAAAGAATCCACATTCAGATTTTTTAAATCAATAGGGCTATTATTGATAATTTCTAATTCATGTTCGCCTTGCCAGGTGATTTTTAAGCCAATAGAGGTTAAAATCTCAATGATTCTTTTCACTTCTTCAATGACTGGCACATCAACTAATGTAGTTGTACCAGCAATCATTGGGGTGGCGCATAAAATAGCCACAGCTGAATTTTTAGCAGAATTGGTTTTAATTTCCCCCTGCAGAGTTTTACCGCCGTTGATAATGAATTTAGACATAAAGTTAATAAAATTTGATGTTTTTATTATAGTAAATTTACCATTTTTTTTCAAGCCTGAAATTTTGCTAAATTTTAAGCTTTCTGCTAAAATATTTGTATAATCTTTATTTCAAAAATAATGTCCCCAATATTTCCCTTGTCAACTGAAAAAAGAAAAGGCCTTGTTTTTAAAAGGATGTCAAAATATTATTTGGTTTTATTTTTGATTTTTATTGCTTTTGGGGTAGGCTTGCTGATTGGCAGGCAAAGCATAAATCAGGCTAATATTAATACGCCCAAAAGCGGTCAGGTCTA
>Ga0209777_10001692_pt1 | contig 31103 bp, 26 predicted proteins | sample FrelakmetHBP12HB_FD_187147 | JGI IMG/M metagenome (GOLD analysis project Ga0209777, IMG submission 187147) | Freshwater lake sediment microbial communities from the University of Notre Dame, USA, for methane emissions studies -HBP12 HB (SPAdes)... | ecosystem: Environmental > Aquatic >... | reverse complement strand
TCGGCCTCTCACGCCGAAAACACGGGTTCGATTCCCGTTGGGACCACCAGTATACACAGGCACTTGGGCTTTAAAGCTTAAGTGCTTCGTTGCTTTTGCGGGCATTCGTTCGTTTGAAAATTACACATTCATTGCAACTAAGTCAAAGGCTTTTCATGAACACGCACACCAAGGCCACAGCGCTTGAAGGTTTACAGCCGGAGTTACTGTGGCGTTTTTTTTCTGATATTGCACACATTCCTCATGGATCATGCAATGAATCTGCACTGGCAGACTATGTATCTACCCTTGCAACTGCCGACGGGTATGCCTGCATGCGTGACATGGCGGGCAATATCTGTCTGTACGTGCCGTCTTCACCAGGGTTTGAACATGCTCCTGTTGTGGTACTGCAGGGGCATCTTGATATGGTATGTGAAAAAAACAATGACCTTGAGTTTGACTTTACTACATACGGTTTACAGCTCGTGCAGGATAATGGCTGGATCAGGGCAAACGGGACAACGCTTGGGGCTGACAATGGCATAGGCATGGCAGCGGCACTGGCAGTGGCTTTGACACCAGGGATTGTGCACGGGCCGCTGGAAATTCTTCTGACAGTTGATGAAGAGCGCGGATTGAAGGGGGCCATGAATTTAGACCCGTCCTGCATCAGCGGCAGAATTTTACTGAACCTTGATTCTGAAAAAACAGGCGCCGTGTGTATCGGATGCGCTGGCGGTCGGAGGGTGACTGTGCGGCTGCCGGTTTTTTTTGAGACCATTCCGGATATGCATACCGCTGTTGCTCTGCGGATATACGGACTGCGGGGCGGACATTCAGGCCTGAATATTCATGAAAACAGGGGCAATGCACTAAAGCTGCTCACCTGCCTGCTTGATGCAGTCAGAGATATGGACATAGCCCTGAGCAGCTTTGCGGGCGGGGACAAGCATAATGCAATCCCCCGGGAAGCAACAGCCATTCTGAGCCTGCCCCGTAGAGATATTGAGGATTTTGGCTTACGCATTAATTCCGCATATGCCGTGCTTGTACGCGGCTGCCCGCAGGAGCCCTCGATGATGATGAGCCTTACAGACATCGAGCCGCAGCAGCAGGGTATTTCAGGCCTTCATTTCAGCCGCATGCTTGATGTGCTGCTTGCGCTCCCGAGCGGCGTGCTTGCCATGAGCAGAGACATTCCGGGGCTTGTAGAAACATCCTGCAATCTTGCCTCAGCCGGAATCCAGGCTTCGGAGCTGTCTCTTGATCTTATGCCCCGATCTTCGCATATGCTGGGCATTGATTCCGTTACGTCGCAGATAAAGGCCATTGCACAGCTTGCAGGAGGCAGCTGCTGCTGCGAAACGCCGTACCCAGCCTGGTATCCTGATTTGCAGTCGCCAGTGCTTGGCTGTGTCGAGAGTGTTCATGCCGGGCTTTTCGGCGTAAAGCCTCAACGTGAGGTGACGCATGCGGGCCTTGAGTGCGGAATTATAGGTCAAAAATGCCCCGGCATGGACATGATTTCCTTCGGTCCCGACATTACTGACTGCCATTCGCCTTCTGAAAAAGTGAGTATTTCAAGCGTTGAAAAGTTCTGGCTGCTGCTGCGGGGCGTGTTAGAAAAGATTGCCAAACAAGGCGTTTCAACATATAATTAAAAAAATGTGCTAACCTTTAACGTTCATGTCTGTGAACTAATTATGTCGTCAAATTTGTTTTTTGAATATTTCTACGATGAATCAAAAGAGCTGCTTGCTGAGATAAACACTCTGGCTGCCGGCCTGCGCGCTGTTGACATACCAAATGACAGGGAAACAGAGGATTTCGTCCAATGCGTTCAGAAGTTGCACCGTCTCATCGGAGGCATGGCTTCAATTGGCTTGACAATGTACGCGCCTGTTTCACATAAAACCTCTGCCCTGGAACTGCGCTGCACGGAAGCCAGGGGCTTGTCGATTAAAAAAGTAGTTCCCACGATTATTGCTATCGTAACGGATCTCAGGATGTATTTTCTCAGCATCGACAGGGCTAAGGACGCTGAAGTTCTTGTGCCTATTATCGAAAAAAGAATTGATGCCTGCATGGAAGATTTTCATGTCAAAAAAGCGACTGTCAATTCTCAGAGTGAAATCGACGACATCATGAAAATGTTCGGCCATGTGTAAAGGGAAATTTTTTCGGCAGTTTTGACTGCGTCCGGGAAAGTTCTATTTCACCCCGCCATTTTTTTGCCCATTCTAAACCCTCATGAACCTGTTTGACATGCAGAGCCTCTTCTGCTATGTGATTTTGACTAAAGAACAAACAAGCTGAGGATGATTGTTATGATTCGAGCAAATGAGCACTACAAAAAGCTTAAAGCATCATATCTTTTTTCCGATATCGCCAGGCGGGTAACGGAGTTTTCAAAGCTCAACCCGCAGCGCGAGATCATTCGTCTGGGCATCGGCGATGTAACCAGAGCGCTGCCGTCTGTCTGCATAGACGCATTCCACGGTGCCGTTGATGAAATGGCTGCTGATGCCACATTTCGCGGCTACGGCCCAGAGCAGGGGTATGACTTTCTGCGCCAGAAGATCGCACAGGTCGACTTTCAGTCTCGCGGCGTTCAGATAGAATTAGATGAAATTTTTATAAGCGACGGCGCCAAATGCGACACGGGCAACATTCAAGAGCTGTTTGCCTGTGATATAACTATAGCAATTCCGGACCCTGTCTATCCAGTCTATGTCGATACCAATGTCATGGCTGGCCGCACCGGTGAGAACAGGGATGGCCGCTATGGCGGACTTGTCTATCTCGAGTCAACAGAAGCCAACGGGTTTGTTCCCGCGCTGCCAGACAAGCCGGTTGACCTTATATATCTGTGCTTCCCGAATAATCCGACCGGTGCCACTGCCACCAGAGAGCAATTAAAACAGTGGGTTGACTATGCCCGCGAGCATAAGGCACTTGTTTTATTTGACGCCGCCTATGAGTGCTTCATCCGCGATGCAGCACTGCCGCACAGCATCTTTGAAATAGAGGGTGCGCAGGAAGTTGCCATCGAGTTCAGAAGCCTTTCTAAAAGCGCCGGGTTTACCGGCACGCGTTGCGCGTTTACCGTCATACCAAAAAAATGCCGTGTTTTTGATGCCGATGATGCTCCCGTTGCCCTGCATCCTCTATGGCTCAGGCGCCAGTGCACCAAGTTCAACGGCGTTTCTTATCCTGTTCAGCGCGCAGCAGAAGCGGTGTATACTCCTGAAGGCCAGCGCCAGTGCACTGAACTTGTCGATTATTATCTTAAAAATGCCCAATTGATTATCGACAAGATGACGGCCCTTGGTTTTACTTGCACGGGCGGCAGGAATGCCCCGTATATCTGGATAAAAAGTACGATGGACTCATGGAGGTTTTTTGATCTTTTGTTAGAAAAGGCCGGGGTTGTCTGCACTCCGGGGTCCGGTTTCGGCAAATGCGGAGAGGGCTATATTCGCATCAGCGCTTTCAATTCATATGAAAATGTGGAGAAAGCAATGGAGCGGATCGGCAAGGCGCTAAGCTGACTTGCAGTGAACCAGCAAGCCTGCTGCGTCTCCAGCCGCAGTGGGCTTTTTTTATGAGAAAATGCCGTCGCAGCTCCCCTGACACTTCCGGCATTGACCGTTCTCGATGCGGTGTCGCGTAATGCTGAAGCCGGACCTTTCAATAACTGCCGTACCGCAAGCAGGGCAGTGCGTGTTTTCGCCCTCTATGCCTGAAATATTGCCCGTGTAAACGTACCTGAGCCCGGCTTTCAAACCAATGTCGCGAGCCAGCAAAAGTGTTTGAGCGGGCGTAGGCGGCTTATCCGTCATGCGGTATGTGGGATGAAACGCTGTGACATGCCAGGGGATTTCAATGCCGACGCCGGCAATAAACTCTGCGATAGAGGCGATTGTGCCGGGCGAATCATTGAGGCCCGGTATGACAAGAGTCGTAATTTCGATCCATATGCCAAGCTTTTTATACAGCTGTATCGTATCAAGAACCGGCTGAAGTTTTGCGCCGCATACTGCGTGATAAAAATCTTCTGAATAACCCTTTAAGTCAATATTGGCTGCATGCAGGTACGGGCTTATCTCTGCAAGCGGCTCAGGATTTATATAGCCGTTTGACACGAAGACATTTTTAATACCTTTTTTCGCTGCACGTTTTGCTGTATCAAAAGCAAGCTCATAATAGATTGTTGGCTCGGTATAGGTGTAGGATATCGATGCGCATCCTGCTGCGCTCGCAGCAGCTACGATAGCCTCCGGCGTGCGTTCCTGGCCGAAAATCGCGCCGCTGTGGCGGGGCAGCTGTGAAATGTCGGCGTTCTGGCAGTGCCGGCAGGTAAAATTGCAGCCTGCTGTTGCAATCGAATATGAACGGGAGCCGGGCAGAAAATGGTACAGAGGCTTTTTTTCTATAGGGTCGATATGCTCGGCGATAACTTTGTCATAGACAAGACTGAATAGCACCCCTCCTCGGTTTTGCCGAACACCACAGATGCCGGAGCCGCTTTCCGGGATCAGGCAGTTATGCGGGCATACCCTGCAGCAAACTTTTGCATTCCCCTTTTTTTCGTAGAAGTATGCTTCCTTCACCGCATGCCTCCCTGAGCTGTTTTTGTCAGTTTGACTATTGTTTCAATATGATAGGTGTGAGGGAACATGTCATAGGGCTGAATTGCATCAATGGTGTAACCTTTATCGACAAGCACGCGTACATCACGTGCAAGTGTTGACGGATCACATGAAACATAGACAATGACAGAAGGGTTCTTTTCGGCCAGCAGATGAAGCGTACTCTGGCTGCAGCCGCCTCTGGGCGGGTTTATAAGAATGCCATCATATTTTTCAGCCAAAATGTTATCTGCAAGAGCATGAATATTGCCGGTTTGAAACCGGCAGCTTTCGATGCCATTCATGCGCGCATTATTGCGCGCCTCATTGATGGCGGCTTTATTTGAGTCAATGCCGGTTATCTTTGCGCCTTTTTCTGCAAGAAACAGGCTGAAATTGCCACAGCCGCAAAACAAGTCAAGAAATGAGCCCCCGGTAACGGGCTCCATAAAAGCCAGCACCTGCCGTATCATGGCAAGGTTCTGCTGCCTGTTGACCTGGTAAAAAATTCCAGCATCCCGAAGAAATTCAAGGCCGTCAACCGCCTCAACAGCAGGCGCTTGCAGCTCATCTGCAGTGCAGGTAGAGACGTTAAGAGCCATTCTTTTTTTTCTTTTGTTTTTAGGGTCCTGCCACAGCGCCAGCACTGTCGGGCTGTTTTGAACGGTAAGAAGCTGCAACTCGGCATAGCCGCTCATTTTTTGCCGGCTGTCGGCCAGCAGTTTTCGGCAGATTTCCAGTGCTTGAATGAGAGCTGGTTCCAGAAGCAGGCAGTCGGTAATCTGGACTATGTCGTGAGTTTTTATTTGATAAAAACCCATGACAGGGCTTTTCTGTCCGGCAATTTTAAGGGCCGCGCGACTGCGGTATCGGTTTTGGACTGGAGATGCAGCAGGATAGGCTGTCTCGCAATTATAAAATTTTCCGATGCGGACAAGGCAATCTTTTACATTGGCTGCTTTAAACTCCAACTGCTGAGGGTAGTCGATATGCTGCCACTGACACCCGCCGCACAGGCCTGCAACCGGGCATGCGGGGATGACCCGTGCGGGTGATGGATTTAAAATCTCACACAGAGACGCGTTCAGATAGTTTTTCCGCTCCTCTTCAACACGTGCCAGAACAGTTTCTCCGGGTATGACGCCATCAATAAAGCATGCTTTACCATCAATCCGGGCAAGGCCTGCCCCGCGATGAACGAGCTTATCGATCGTCAGTGTGAGCGTTTGTCCGATTTTAAAGGATGTATGTGCTGTCATTTCAGCAGTCCGTGCCCGGAAGTTCTAGTCGCAGCTTTAGTTGTACCGTTTAATGCTGTGTAACTGTAGCAAATGGTGCAGCAACGGTTGCCTCCGGTTCATGAGACATCAGCAATTTCACTATGGAGTGCAGCCTATAAGTACACGGTGGCGTTTTTTTATGAGAAAGCCTTGGCGACCGGTATGACAGATGCGGCTATGGAGTAAGAAAAAGTTCAAGTGATATCGGTTTTTTTAGAAATATGGAAAGGCGTCTCCGTTTACAAATTTGAACCCGAAATGATAGCCTCCGTTTCCAGTATGTTTCAGCCAGATGAGATGAGCTGTCCTGCTGACCGTTTTTCCATCAAGTGTGTAACGCATCTCAAAAGGCAGTTTATCAGATGTTTTTATGCTAATGCCGCCTTCCGATATATTTATTCCCTTTGCCTCGATAAGATCAAAGGCGCTGATAAACTCAATATCGGCTTTCAGCGGCCTGCGGGGTTCACGGGGTATCTTGGCTTTTGGTGGAGCTTTTTTTTTATCTCCGACATGCTTGCGGTGAGTATCAAGCGCAGCAAGTCTCTTGCGCAGATCAGTCAGTTCGGCAATAAGCTCGCCTTTGGTCTTTCGACTGTCAGACATTTGTGCCCCCTATTAAATATAACACAAAAGCATAACTTTTTTTACATACAGGATTGTATCAGATTCCCTAAAAGCCGCTTTTTTTTAATACAGCATCATATAGCATAATTGTCAAGGTGGATAGTTTTAAAGCGGCCAGCGGGATATTGCATTCATTTCATACGATAACGGCACTTCAGCAGTCAGCTTAAATGAGCCTGCCTTGGCAATCATTGCCGCATTATCAGTGCAGAGAATCGCGGACGGAAGGTAAACAGAAATATTTTTTTCCTGGGCACGCTGCTGCATATGCAGTCGAAGCCGGGAATTTGCAGCAACTCCGCCCGTAAGAGTCACAGCTTTGACTCTGTATGCCAAGCATGCCAGAAGAGTTTTTTCAACGATCAGGTCGACAACGGCCTGCTGAAAGCTGGCGGCAAGATCAGGTAAGGCGCTTTCAGGAACGCCATTCGGAAAATTGTTTTTTACATGATACAATACAGCGGTTTTCAGGCCGCTGAAACTGAAATCAAACGTAGAATCGTGCAGCATGGGGCGGGGGAAAGCAACAGCTGCTGGATTGCCGTTTTGCGCGAGCTGGTCGATCACCTGGCCGCCCGGATACCCCAGCCCAAGCAGCTTGGATACCTTGTCATAGGCCTCGCCTGCTGCATCATCGCGGGTTTTACCCAGAAGCCTGTATGAGCCCACCCCGTCCATGTAATAGATATTGGTGTGCCCGCCTGAGACGACCAGAGTAATGTTGGGAAGCGGTATCTCATGCTCAAGATGCGGGGCAAGAACATGCCCCTCGAGATGATTGACGCCAACCAGAGGTATGCTGCGGGCATAGGCGACGGCTTTTGCCGCATTGACGCCTACAAGGAGCGAGCCGATAAGTCCTGGACCCTGTGTAACGGCGATCCCCTGAATGTCATTGAGCTGCATGTCCGCTCTTACGAGAGCCTCACGTATTACCGGAATGATGTTTTCCTGGTGGTGGCGGGATGCTATTTCAGGCACGATCCCGCCGTATTTCCTGTGATAGTCAACTTGCGAGGAAATGACGTTTGAGAGTATTTCTTGGCCATCCATGAGTACGGCTGCAGCCGTCTCATCGCATGAAGTTTCAATTCCCAGTATGACCATACCAGATATTACCTGTTGTTTTTTTATCTTTGCGGAAGTAGAATTCCAGGCAACCACGCTGAATAAATTGAATAATGCTAACGGGTTGACTTCAATGGAAATTAAGACAGACTTTCTTATTATCGGATCAGGCATTGCCGGGCTCAGCTATGCGCTCAAGATTTGCGCCTACGGAAGCGTTGCCATTATAACTAAAAAAGATAAGAAGGAGTCAAACACCAATTACGCTCAGGGCGGTATTGCAGCCGTGGTTGATGCCGATGATTCCCCTGATTTGCATTTTAACGACACTATAACAGCAGGAGATGGTTTGTGCAAGACTGATATAGTGCGTATTGTTGTCACTGAGGGGCCTGACCGCATTCGCGATTTGGTCAACTGGGGAGTTCCTTTTTCACGCAGAAAGAAAAGCAAAACGTCAGAATTCGACCTCGGAAGGGAAGGGGGGCATTCCCGCCGAAGGATACTTCATGTTAAAGACCTTACGGGCCAGGAAATTGAAAAAATTCTGGTGCAAAAGATACAAGAAAACCCAGGCATTCAACTATATGAAAATCATATCTGCATAGACCTTATAACGGCAAAAAAACTCGGGCAAAAAAATATAGCGAAGAATGCGTGCTACGGGGCATATGTCCTTGACCGCGCCACAGGTAAGGTCCGCACTTTTGTTTCAAAAGTAACGCTTCTCGCAACCGGTGGAGCCGGGAAGACCTATCTGTACACGACAAATCCTGATATTTCAACAGGAGACGGCCTTGCAGCCGCCTATCGTGCCGGAGCACGCATAGCCAACATGGAATTTATCCAGTTTCACCCAACCTGCCTGTACCATGCCGATGCCAAAAATTTTCTCATTTCGGAGGCAGTCAGAGGAGAAGGTGCTATATTGCGTCTTCGGGATGGCTCGCCGTTCATGGCGAAGTATCATGAGCTTAAAGACCTTGCCCCGCGTGATATTGTGGCCCGGGCTATTGATGCGGAGCTAAAAAAAAGCGGTGATGACTGCGTGTTTCTCGATATCAGCCATCGCCGTTCAAGCTTCATAAAGGGGCGTTTTCCGAACCTGTATAAGAAATGTCTGAGCTTCGGCCTTGACATGACGTCTCAGCCCATTCCCGTGGTGCCCGCTGCCCATTACATATGTGGCGGTGTCCTCACGGATGAATATGGCGAAACCAATATTGGCGGACTTTTTGCCTCCGGTGAAGTTGCATGTACGGGGCTGCACGGGGCCAACCGGCTGGCGAGCAATTCGCTTTTGGAAGCGCTGGTTTTCTCGCACCGGGCCGCTATCAAATCAATTCAGCAGGTCCATCGGCGCAGTTACTCCAGGGTGGTTATTCCAGCATGGGATCCGGGTAATGCACTTGATATCGACGATTTAGTTGTGATCTCGCACAATTGGGATGAAATTCGGCGGCTTATGTGGAACTATGTCGGCATAGTCCGCACAAACAAACGACTTGAGCGGGCATGGGCCAGGATTCAGATGCTGCAAAAGGAAATCACAGAATATTACTGGAACTGCATCATCACTTCGGATCTTATTGAGCTTCGCAATATTGCGACAGTGGCAGGCCTTATCATTGCCTCTGCGCTCAGGAGAAAAGAAAGCAGGGGGCTGCACTTTACCATTGATTACCCGAAAAAAGTTTCCCGTCTCGCACAGGTTGACACGGTCATTCAGGTACGGCCAAAAATCAGCTCGGTGCTTAACCGCGTTATATCAACTGCGAAGGCCCGCAACAAGAGCAAACCGTCCCGTTTTTCCCTTTTCTCCACGGTGCGAAAAGAAGAGGTTTGAATTGCACGCCGTGCAGAGCCAGGACAACTCTATGTGCTCCGGCGCAAGCCCTGCCGCAATAAGCTGCAGCCTGTTTGCCTCCTGCAGATCAAGAGAAAATACGTCGAGTCCCTCTTCCGATAAAAGGAACCTGCTGTACGGCATTGTTTGCCGGAAGCGCTCGGCAACATCCTGCCGTACCTCATAGCAGCAGGGGCCGATTGACGGACCAATACCAGCCCGAATATTTTTAATGTCGCACTGGTAGTGTTGCGCCATGAGCCCTGCTGCCTTAGCCGCTATACCGCCTGCTGTTCCTTTCCATCCTGCATGAATGACAGCAAGCGCCTTGATGTCCGGTTCATATAAAATGACCGGAACGCAATCGGCTACGCGAACAAGCAAAGGTATGTTTGGCACAGCGGTTATGAATCCGTCATAGCCATCAAGGGCATGGGCGGCAGGGAAGGGCATTGATCGTGCGGGAGCTTTATTGATGATGGCAATTTCTGTTCCGTGCACCTGATGTGAACTGACTACCGTTTGAAGATCAAAGTCGAGTGCCCAGCACAGGTGCTCGTAATTTGCCTGCACATGGGCTTCATTATCTCCCATATTATTGCCAAGATTCAGACTGCAGAAAGGCTCAGGGCTTACCCCTCCTGCACGCGTGGTTACGCCGTGAAAAAGTTCAGGGAAGCAGGACAGGTTTTTGAATTGTGCGAACTCAAGATCATGTTTTGATATGAAATTCATTGCTGTGCCCTGTGCTGTACGAATTTAGAGCATTTTTATTTTTACCGGAATTCTGCCTTGAAAGCCCCGCCTTGTAGGCGGGGAGCATCACTATAGACGGTTTATCTATATTCTGTCTATTCTGTCATCTCGACCACTGGGAGAGATCTTAGGCTGAAGTACAATCAAGGTGTTAAGATTGGTGTGCAGTGCACACCCTTCGGACTCACATTCGTTCGAAATGACAATGGGGTTACACGATTTTGAAAAATGCTCAAGTGTATGCCGGTTTAAACAATGAAACCTTCAGGCCGGTTTATACTGCTTCAGTGTCAATTCATTATGATCATAGTGCAGAAAATAGCCTGATTCATCATCCCATGCCGGCAGCGCATGAAAGATGTGTGCACCTGATTGAAATGTTTCCGGCTTGTGCGTATGGCCGCAGATGACATAATCGATTCCCTCTCCGAATTTAAGTTCAATTGCAGTCTTCGTGAATTGAAAACGACCGGGATCCTGACACTGGATAACTTTTTTGCTTTGCAGCATGAATTTGCCTGCCAGATAATTTTCGATCCATCCTGGAAGAACACGGTCCGCCATCTTAAACAAAGGCCACATTCGGGCCCTGTACTGAAGGAACTGCGTGTCCGATAAACAAAGGGTATGCCCATGGGCCAGAAAAAAAAGTTTACCGTCAATATCAACACTTGCCTCTTCACCTAGATAGTGTATGCCGTAGCTTTCAACCATTTTTTTGCGCAGAAGAAAATCACGGTTTCCGATAAGCAGGCCTACCATGCATCCCTGGCTGCATAGCAGCTGTAATTTTTCAAAGACCCATGAGTAGGTAGTATAAACACTTTTATTATTGGCCCAGAAATCAAATAGATCACCGACAATATACAAACTGCCACTGTGGTTGCTTACATGATCAAGAAATGCGTTGAACAGCCGCTGTTGATGGCGGTTGTTGATGCACAGATGAATATCTGCAACAAAATAGGTGCCTGTCATTTGTTCTTTCTACCTCAGGGGATTTATGATAGGAAATCAACATAGCATATTTTTATGGTCGCACAAAAGAAATTGTTGCAGTAAGGGAGTTAGAATGAAAATAGTTAGCTCATATTTTTTAGAAGAAAAATTCAATACTTCCATATTTTTTCTAAGTTTTATTCTAAGTTTTTTTTGGTGCAATCTGTGCGGTGCCGATAATGCAACACTTGTTACTGATCAGCGCCAAATGCTCCATACATATGTTGAAATTAAAGCCTATGGTGATAATGCAAGCATTGCTATTAATGCTGCTTTTATAGAAATGGAACGCGTCAACAGTCTGCTGAACAATTATGACCCAACGAGTGAAATTTCTCTAATTAACAACAATGCCGGTGGTGACGCTGTATCTATTAGCCCGGAGACAGTTGAGGCTTTGCAAACGGCTCTGAAATTCGGCAAACTTTCCGGCGGAGCACTTGATATTACCATCGGCCCGCTTTTGCGCCTATGGGGTTTTGCACAGGAAATTCCTTCGATGAAAGGCGCCGGGCCGAACGCTCAAGAAATAAAGAAAACAAGGCAGCTTGTTGATTACCGGTCGCTTCAGGTGCAGCAGGATGTACAAGGCGGCCCAGGCACAGCTCGTCTTGCAAAAAAAGGAATGTGGATTGATGTGGGCTCATTCTCAAAAGGCTATTGCGCCGACAAGGCTATAGCCATGCTTAAAAAATATGGCATAAGCAGTGCGCTTGTTGCTGCAGGTGGCACAATTTGCGCCATCGGCAGAAAAGCCGTTGGAAGCCCTTGGAAAGTTGCTATACGTCATCCACGTAAAGAAGATGATTTTATGACCTTTGTGCCCCTCTGTGCTGCCTCGATTTCTACCTCGGGAGACTATGAGCGTTTTTACAAAAAAAACGGCAAGCGCATGGGGCACATTATAGACCCCCGCACGGGTAAGCCGGTAGAACGCATGCAGTCGGTATCTGTGATTGCCGCCACCGGCCTTGAAAGCGACCTGCTTTCAACTACGCTTTTTGTGCTTGGCCCGGAGAAAGGCAAAAAGCTGATAGACAGCCTGCCTGGCACCTCAGCACTGCTCGTTTCTCATAACGGCAAGATCAGTATGTCGGAGAAGTGGCCGGAAAAAGTCGTAATCTATTAAATGGTGGAATTTTTTTTGTACTGTTTTAATTCTAATTTTTTGCCATCGGTTTTAATGGTGATGGCGCCGCACTGTTCAGTTACATAGGTGTCGATATTTAACTGCTTTAATCGTTTTTTAATGTCCGGGTGCGGTGTCTGCCGCTTCCCGAAAGATCTGCCGCTGACAACGGCAATAGAGGGTTGTACGGCATTAAGAAATTCCTCAGTTGAAGAAGTTTGCCCGCCATGATGAGGGACTTTGAGTACGGTTGCCGACAAATTGGCACCTGAATATGTAAGCATTGATTCCTGTTCTTTTAAAATATCACCGGTAAACAGAAAACTCACTTCACCGTATTTTATCTTCAGGACTAAGGAGTTATTGTTGGTGGCGCTTTGGTCTTCATCGGATGCTATGAATGTCTCATTCAACGGACTGAGAACTTCAAAAGTAACATTCCCCAGTGTTCGCAGCGGAATATTTTTATTGCAGGCAAGGATGGCACAACTGTTTTTCGATGCCGTTTCCATCAGAGTCCGATAAGGCTCAAGAAATGAATTTTGGCCATTATGCCATAATTCGGTCGTAGCGAATTTACGGGCTATGTAGGGCAGGCCGCCGACATGGTCCCGGTGGGGATGAGTTAAAACAATATAAGCAACTTTTTTAATGCCGCATGAATACAGGTAGGGTGCAATGACTGCTCTGCCCACATCGAAGCTGTCATCCATAAGCCCACCCCCATCAATGATCAGTACTTCTTTGTTAGGCAATTGCAGGACAGCGGCATCTCCTGCTCCCACATCAAGAAATGTGACGGACAGACAATCATTTGGCCGGTTGGCATACAGTGCTTGTGCACATTCTGCACCGAAAAAAACCAACAGTCCACAGCCATACAGTGTCCACTGCTTCTTTGTACGGCATACAGCCGACAGGAAAAGCAGGCCGTAAAAAAACACCATCTCCCAGAACAAAGGATCGGCAATGGTAATGGCATCTCCAAGCACGCCGTAGAATAATTCGGAAAGATAGAGAAATAAATCAGTGCAGAGCCCTGCTGCTTTAAAAAGCAGCGCGGCTCCTGGCTGCCAGACAAAAACCATCATTGCAGCTGCAAGCCCCAGCGGCACAAGAACAAATCCTGTAAAGGGCACCATGATGAGATTAGTAATAAAGCCCGAGGGCGGGAATGTGTGAAAGTAGTATGCTACAATCGGCGCTGTCCCGAGCATTGCAGCCCCTGATGACAGCAGGGAATCACCGGTATATGCAATAAGTTTTGCTTGCAGCGGTGATATTTTTTTAAATGGATCCGAATCTTTTTTATTAAGCATTTTTTTCCATGCGGGAACAAGGATGATCAGGCAAAACACAGCAAGAAAAGACAGCTGAAAAGATATCTCAAAAAGCGACTGCGGCGAAACAGCCAGGATAGCAAAAGCTGCGACAAATAAAGTGTGCAGCATGTGTTGCTGCCGGTCCAGCAGCAGGGTAAGCAGATAGCACACCACCATGAGCCCCGACCGCGTAGCCGGTGTGGCCATCCCGGCAATCATGCAGTATCCCAACACGGGAAATATTGACATGAAAACAGCGATTTTTTTTGCGGGGATATACAGCAGCAAACGGGGATACAGTTTCAAGAGATTGAATATAATACCATATGCCAGCAGTGCAAAAATACTGACATGCAGACCCGAAATTGAAAGAATATGCGTTATACCCAGCGCTGAGAATCGATCCCTGGTCTGTTCCGGAATGGTCCCCTGTTCCCCGATAATCAGAGCAAGCAGAATATCCCGTGACGGTGATTGCGTTGTGCTGCTGATGCACTCACGAATCCGATTGCGGATAGATTCGATTAACAACAGCCATCTATTGCCTTCACCTTCTCTGATCAGGGTTATAGATTGGTCGCTTTCAAGAAAGGCTGTTGCGTACATGCTTTTATAGGCAAGTTGCCGTATATAGTCAAATCCACCTGGGTTTGAAAAATTTTTCGGGATATGGATTGACGATGAAAACCTGATGCGGTCTCCATAGCTGAACCTGCGGCTGCATTCTTTAATGCTTAAAAGCAAATTTCCCGTTACTGGTGTTGACGACTCACGGTCATGAATTGCGCGTACTGCAAGTTTTAGCCTGGTTCGATGAAGCGTTTCATCGGGCGGATCTGTTACAACCGCTTCTACAGTCTGGCTTCCCGCATCAACATAGCGCAGAACAGTGTTGCCCGATGGGTCGGGATGAATTTTTTGATAGAGACTGTAAAAGCCCACACAAAAAAAGAGGCAGTAGACACAAACCTTAGCGGCATTGAAGGATTTAAAAATTATTGATACGGTTAGGCAGACCAGTAAAATACATGCAACTGCGTAAATTACGTTTAACTGTATACGGTCAACGTGAGCGGACGTAATCCCTGCGCAGTATGCCAGTACTACAGCTATAAACGGTTGCTTTAAAAACCAGAGCATCAGCGGTCGGTTCTTTTGATGAAGGAAATTTTTTTAATGAATGCAAATTCAAGTTTGTAGTCGGCTTGTTTGCCGGCTTCATTTTTTTTGCCTTGCACGAAAATTTTCTTATCTGCAATGCCGGATGCGCTGTCTTTTTTAAGAATTACGGGAAAATTAGTGGTGGCTGTAATACGGCGCCCATCCTTTGTGCTGATAATGATTTGTTTACCGACATCGGTAAGCTCTATATCAATTCCTTTAATTGTTTCAAAAGGAAAGCGCTCAGTTGTGACGGTCACCCGGCTTGCATCTTCTTTTAAAGGCGTCATCACCTCGACAATCAATTCTTTCGAAGCGAGACTGTAGGACTTGAGAAACGGCGTTTCTCCCCTTTCCTCCCATGAATAAAGAAGAAAAAAATGCTCAACAGTGGTCTCCTCTTTGTAAACATTTGTTACCAGTGCCATATAATAGGGTGGAGAGTCATTTGAAGAACAGCCGGGCTGCAGCAGGGTTGTAAGGCTCAAAACAAGCACTGCCAGAAGTCGCGATACATGGAGTATTTTAAAATGCATTTTATTCTCCGGTCATGAAATTTAAAAACTTGTCTAATGAAATAATTCCAATTATATTTCAAAACCATGGATAAGAAAGAATTATTTCAGCGGATGAGAGCTTTCCCGAAAGTTGATCTGCACCGGCACTTGGAAGGCAGCATTTCAGCAGAAACTCTTGTGAGCATTGCCTCACAATACGGCGGTACGCTTCCTGCCTACACCATCGAAAAACTGCGGCCTTATATACAGATGGATTCAGAGTCTCCCGGTTTTGCAATATTTCTTGAAAAATTTAAAGTATATCGCGGATTTTATCCATGCCGTGAAGCTATCGAAGATGTTGCCTATAGGGCAGTCAGAGATGCAGCACTTGATAATGTACGCTATCTTGAGCTTCGATACAGTCCGAGCCATTTTGCCGGTCGGAATAAATTCAGGGAAAGCGATGTCATTGCGTGGATCAGCGCAGCCATCAAAAAATCGTCTGCCGATTTCAATATCATTGTCGTGCCCATTCTGACCATCAGCCGAGACTACGGGCTGGAACTGGCTGAAAACACCGTGCGTTATGCGTCGCAGCTGCCAAAGGGAGTTTTTTGCGGTCTTGATATCGCTGGTGATGAAGTCACCAATTCCGCCAAACCGTTTTCGCAGCTTTTTTCGCTCGCCCGCAACTCGGGGCTCTATCTTACAATTCACGCAGGCGAGGCATGCGGCCCCCAAAATGTTCGTGAAGCTGTAATGGATTTTAAAGCCGATCGTATCGGACATGGTGTGCGTTCGATTGAAGACTCTTCAATCATGGCTTTGCTGCGCGAAAGGCGGATTCTTCTTGAGCTATGCCTTACCAGCAATGTTCATACCGGGGTTATCCCGTCAGTAGATGCCCATCCCATTCGCCGCCTCATGGAGGCTGGCGTGCCCGTTAGCATTAATACTGATGATCCTGCTATTTCTGACATTACCCTCAGCGGGGAATATGTTGAGGCCGTCACGAAATTGGGGTTCACCGAATTAGAGCTCAAGGCCGTCAACTTACAGGCGCTCGATCATGCTTTTCATCCTGACAAAGAATATCTGAAACGCCAACTAGCCCATTTCTGGAAGTGAAGCAGGGTAGGGGTGTTAAATTGTCTTAAAAAAGTTTCGCCAAAAAATTTCGTATGATATCCAATGTTCCTGCCGCTTCATGCGCACCGGAGACTATGCCCCCGGCATATCTGACTGCATGAATGACCTCGGGAGAGGCATTGGCAGGGCACCCCACTAATTTTGTTACTGAGCCGTCAAGCATGGTAATATCGTTGATCCCATCTCCAATTGCAATTATATGATCAGTTGAAAACCCTAAAAGTTGAGCGCATTTTTTCAGTACTTTTGCTTTAGAAAATGATGCATGCAGTATGAATGTCCACTCCTGGTTTCCTGAAATTTGCGCATCAGGCTGGTCCTTTATAAACTGCTGCATGACCCCACGAAGGGCAGGGGTCTGGTCAGGTGAAACCCTGAAGGCAAAGACCAGTTCATTAACCACGCAATCCACTATGGAAAATTGTGATTCAACCTTCGCACGCCACAGCGGGAAAAGTGGGCTGATTTTTTTCCAAAGTGCCGTGTGTTTTTGTGTCTGCAGTACATTCCATGCCTCTACAGGAAGGTAGGTCTCATCGCCGTCGCGCAGATGTATGAACCGCTGGCAACTTAAAAGAGCCAGTGGTTTTTGCTGCTCTGGCAGCAGTGATGCAATACCTGCCATGGTGTCAGTATAGCGATCGGAATTCATAACCCACACTATTCCCCGATCTCGCACAGAGGCTAGATAGCGCACAAGATCTGAGTCCATTTCAAGGCGCGGGGAATATGATACTGCTGTGCCATCAAGATCTAGAGCTATGAGAAAACGGTTTTGCTGCGGCATAAATCAACTCCGGAAGTACCAATATATACAAATTATATCACGCAATCTGTGATAGTAAAATCAGTGAACTATGCAGTGCGCATTATCCACGAAAGATTTGTATGAATTTTCTCAAAGCCCCCATGCTGAAATAAGAGGGGGATTTTTTTGTCCAATGGCTGGCAAAAAGTCGAATGTCAGCTGCGTTTTTTTGTGTGAGGTCGATACGTGCGGATAGTTTTCAGGGGTTTTCCGCCGCTGAAAATTCTGACGGTTCCTGTTGATTCCGAGACTGTGATGGCAATGGCATCGGTGTTTTCTGAAATTGCTGATGCGGCTGCATGCCGGGCGCCGAGCCCTTTAATTGGCGTTATTTTCTCTGCATCTGGGAAAAGGTACATCCCTGCCGCATGAACAACGCCATTTTCTTTAACTATAAAAGCGCCATCAATGCGCGATAGCTCCTTAACGCTTTCCTGTACTTTCTGGTCTGTAATGTTGCGTTCGTCTTCGGGGTATCCTCGAAAGGGGTTAAATATCATCGGCTTTGACAATTCCAGGACTTTCTCAGTATCGCCAACAACAAAAAGGGTGCCGACCGGCACGCCCTCGCGCCCCTCTTGGGCTATTTCAATGGCAAGGTTGACTAACTGTAACAGCAGATTTACCGGGATAGTCTTCCCCATTCGCTTAAGGTCATGGTGCGTTATGGGACCGTAAAACCGCTCAATCCACACAATCCGCATCGTGTCAAGAACTCTGCGTCCAGACAGGCTGTAGGCGCACAGGATGCGCTCATCCTGCTTGACTTTGCCTGTTTCAATGACTGAGCGAAGAATATATTGCAGCCTGTCGCTCCGGGTAACGCCATTGAAGTCGCAAATAAATGTTTCAACGGTAATATTTTCAGCAAGTCTTTTTGAAGGGATGACAATAATAAATTGATTTTTTGCATAAACAGGCAGCACGGCTTTCCATACAGCGAGGCTTTCGCACACGACGAGAATCTTTTTTATTTTAAGCTTCTCTGCAATATGCGTTGCTTCTTCAATTAAGGTATGCGTTTCGCGGTCCTGTTTATTTTGCAACATGATTGATTAAAAAAAATTAGTTTTTCAGTATATTGATAACCCGACTTTTGGTACATATAATACACGGTCAGAAACGTTGCTGCATGCATCTATTGGAGATTATTGAGCTTTCTTTCCTGCAATATAAATATCACTTTTTACTTCCCATAGTTGATAAATCATACCTGAAATCTGAACCGGCATAAAATAGTTCTTGTCGAAGTTGCGACGAATAAAAAGCTTATTGAACACAGTTTCAGCTATGCTTTTATCCATAAGGACGCCGTAACGGCCAGGCTCAATAAAATCGAAGCAATATTTACTTTTTGTTGAATATGGTCGCTCATCGAAGTCTTTATTAGTCTGTATACGCAATCGTTCAAGCTGGAAAGCCTGACCCTCTGCCTGGATTTCTCCAGTAAGCGAATTGACGTTAAGGCCCTTGCCATCCGAAATTATACCGTCTTTCATCTGAAGGCCAACGAAGGCTTGGTAGTTGGGATGGATGCCGTCCTTTTTATCGAAATCCCAGGTGGCAAACCAATACCACCAGTAGGCGATGCGGGGTAAAAGCGCATCCAGAAACAAATAGACCGGGCGTTGCTCAGCGGGAAAGAAAAATGCAAGCCAATCATCTGTTGTAGTGCATTGCTGGTTTTGTCTCAGTTTTGCATCATCGATCAATTTGCGGGCATCAGCGGGGCCGGCAGCAAGTATTTTTTTCATAAGTTCTATTGCTGTATTTTTGTTCCCACCGGCAGCCTCGACGTATTGATTTATCCCCTGTATGCCGCGGACGACATAAAAATGCATGAAATTAGCAGAGAGCCTGAAATCGGTGAACCCCAGCGGAAGTGCGTTGTAGTATGTGCGCTCACCGCTATGAAGAGAGCCGTCGTTCATTGTCGCCCTGCGGGCAAAATAGGTAAGCGCATAGCCATTGTCCCACCATGCCCAAATAACAGCATTATCGGGCGTTTTATGAAATGCAGCATCCATTCCTTCAACAGTAGCGCTGGTAAGCTTCGGCAGCTGTGCGTTTATTTCGTTTTCGTGATAGAGCGGCCAGGCAAAATATGCAAACAGCAGCGGGCAAATGATAAACAGCGGCAGAAAACGATTTTTAAGCTTCCACAGTTCGCCAAGAAGGTAGCCGGCTCCAAGACCCAGCAGAGGGACGAGAAAAATAATAAAACGGTTTGCGTACGAAAACGCTAAAAATGAAAGAATAGTAATTGAAGCAAGAAACAAAGAAGCCTTTAATTTCCTGTAGAAAAGAAGCGCTATGCCCGAGCAGGCAAAAATGAAGCTTAATACTGAACCGGTTGTGTATTCAACAATAGTTGAAAGAGGAGGTATGGATTGTTCGCTAATTGTAACGCCGATATTGGGGAAATCTCCGCTTGCATCCTTTGAGATATAGAGAAACTGGTAAAAAAGGGCTGTAATCATCCCGATAAATACATTCGGTCCCTTAATAGCCAAAACCGTCAAAACCGCCAAAGCAATGACTCCTCCAAAAATGCATGCCTCCCGTTTGGGGGGTCTATAATAAAATATAATTGCAACGGCAAACGGAAGAAAGGTGATCGCAGTCACTACAGCCGGTGTTTGATCCCACCACAAGAGAAACAACCCGTAATTGATGAGCGCAATGCCACAGTAAATATAACGCTTCCAGTTCGCAACCAGTGCAAAACGCATAAACAGATATGCCGAGATCAATATAAAAGTAACATTCAGGCAATCAGTGTCGAAGCGTCCAAACCCGCTTCTAAAAATATAAAACGGGTACAGCAGTGCAAGAATAGCCCCGGAAAAACCTGCTATGCCGCCGCTGTAGTATCGGCCCAGCAGGTAGACAGGCAGGGCAAGAAAAGCTCCAAGAATGGCAGGCAGGACAGCTCCTACCCAGCTGAGCCTCCAGGACGAGTGTTTTACTATCTGCGAGGCCATTATTGAAAGAAGCGGCGGAGGTGATGGACGGGGAGGGCAATCTGGAACGCCGCGTTTTTCATCTGCTGGATAGTACGTGCCGTCAATGAGATCTTTTGCCAGACTGAGGTAGAAATACGCGTCAAAAGTGGTGTGCAAAGGCTGGCCTTCATAAAAAGTGTGCGACTCCGCTTTTTTCCAGTCAGACAAATCCTCCATCCTGAAAAAAATGCCCGCAGAAATTAGAAATATAACGGCAAATATTTCGCAGAAAAGAATATAGGGAGAGATGAATTGTGCAGTGCTGTCAAGCGCAGCTCGTATCTTTGCCGAAAGAAACGGCTGCTGAAGCTGCTGCTTTTGCCTATCGATTACAGTATTGGGATTTTTTTGGTTTTTCTTGCGCGCCATTAAGCAGTCCTTACTTGTTATTTTCCACGCGGTCATACCGCAGCTGCGTTATTTGTTCACTGATGAGCCCCAGCATGAAGATCATTACAGAACTGATAAGCAGCAGAGCCGACATATTCGTAAACCGATGAGTGAGTATGTAGGTATAGCAGTAGTAGAAAAGACCCGTGAGCAGAAAAAAAAGGCTTATGGGAAGAAAAATGAGCATGGGTGAGTACAGGGTGGTGATTTTAATTATAATCAAAAGGAATTGGAGACCATCTCTGAGCGGCCTGATTTTGCTTTTGCCTGTTCGCTTTGCAGCCCGTATGGGAATATAACAGATGGATCGGCCGCTGTGCAAATAGGATAGTGTAATGGTCGTCGGGTATGAAAATGTGTTAGGCAGCAGGTAAAGGTAGCGCATGGCAGTTTTTCTGTGCAGCACACGAAAGCCAGATGTCAGGTCGTCTACCTTTCTTTTAGTTATATAGCTTGCCAGGAAGTTGTAAAATGCATTAGCGCATTTGCGGAAAATATTCGCGTGCGTCTTTGAATCACGAGCGCCAACAACCATATCATGTGTTTCAGCCATTGAAAGCAGCCGTGGTATGTCCTCTGGATTATGCTGACCGTCGCCATCAAGCATAACGACCAGGTCGCCCGTGGCCATTCTGATGCCGGTTTTAACCGTAGCACCATTTCCTATATTATACGGATGAGAATAAACGATGGCCCCGGCCCTGCTGGCAACTTCTGCGGTTTCGTCATCTGATCCGTCGTCGACAACTATAATCTCTGCATCGGGCAGCAAACGGGAAATTGATGTTACAACAGTTCCGATAATGCCGGCCTCCCGGTATGCGGGTATAACTACTGAAATTTTCATGGTATACCTCGAGAAATTTGAATAAAAGTATAATTCATATCTTGACAATAAGTCAAGAGTTCAATGTTTTTTAAATTTTTTTTGTCAATTGTTGTATTCTTTAACGATTTATAATTATTTATGTCCTGATTTTTTGCAGCAATACGCCCTCAAGCAGCCCTGCATCACTGACCTGTAAAGTCTTTAAGTTAAGGACCTTCATAATTTCAAGAACGATTGCCGACCCTGCAATTATGACTGTCGATCGATCTGGTTCAAGTCCCGGCATACTGCCTCGTTCGTTCTTGCTTTTACTAAGCATCACATTAAAGAGCTTTTTAATGCGCTGTAATGTAAGGGTATAACCATTAATCATATCACAATTATATTCGGTCATGGATAAATCCATTGCTGCAAGGGTTGTGATTGTCCCGGCAGTGCCTACCAGGATTGTATGATATGTGCCGAGGTCCTTAAGCAGACCATGCTGGTTCATTGTGGTTATTATCGAGAGCTGAAGTTCATTGATGTCGGATGATGATGGAGGATCATGCACGAGATATTGCTCAGTTAAGCCGATAACTCCCATGGGGATGCTGTTAGTTTTAGTAATTCTGTTATTGTATAAGCATATCAGTTCCGTGCTTCCGCCTCCAATATCTATCACGATCATGTGTCCGTGAACGATATTGACAGCATATCCAACACCCCCAATCGCCATAATCGCTTCTTCCTGCCCGGTTAGAACTGACGGCATTATGCCAGTCTTATTAAAGACGGCATTCAGAAAAAATGAGCTGTTTTTTGCAGCACGTACACATGCTGTTGCTACTGCGTAAATACATGCTGTTTGAAGCTTTTGTGCCTGCATAATGAAATGTGAGATACATGATACTGCTCGTTCAATAGGATCGTTTTTAAGATAGCCATTGTCGATCATGCCTTCGCCCAGCCGTATTATGGCGTGATTTCTCAGGACAGGCAACAACTGCCCATCAGGTGAGACATCTGCTACTAAAAGTCGAATTGTTTGTGAACCAATATCAATAGACGCAAGACGCTGCATAGCGAAGCACTCGATTAAGTTATTGACTGTGTGTGTTTTACCGGATACATGCCTTTTCATCCCCGCTTTGTAAGAGGGGATGAAAAGGCATGTATCTAATTAAATCAAAGGGGGGGTAGTCGGTTAGCTCCTCCTCCCCTGTTTTGATATAAAATCGGGCGTATCTCACCCTTGAAACACCAGCAAAACCAATAGTTGCGAAGGTGTTCATCAAAAAAGTACTCGTCCGAGCGTTTAATTGCATCCCAGGAGGAGCTAAGTTACTACCCCCTTATGCAAAAAAATACCGTAATGACTGGCGCAGGGTAATGCCGGTGCCCAAAATAGATTCAACCGATTTAAACTATTGGCAGACCGGCAAGGGATTTGTAGTCATAAGCTGTGTTATAACGGCATTTCTGTTTTTGCCGCTTCCACGTGAAATTGTTGCTCTCACGGCTGCGGCACTTCTCATGACCAGCCGCAGGATGGCATCGCGGCAGATGCTGGGGCTTGTCGACTGGCAGTTGCTGGTTCTTTTTGCCGGTCTCTTCATTGTCAATAAAGTGCTTGTCACTTCCGGCGCGCTTACATTTTTCATGACCCAGCTTGCCGCATGAGGAATACAGGTAGAGCAGCCGGCATGGCTGTTCGGGCTCAGCGTCGTGCTGTTTAACCTTGTTTCCAATGTACCGGCGGTCATGCTGTTGCTGCCTGCGGCAACGCATCCTCTGGCAGGAACTGTTTTGGCGATTGCCAGCACATATGCTGGCAATTTTTTCATTGTTGGCAGCATCGCAAATATTATTGTTGTTGATCAGGCGCGGAGTTTGCAGGTAAAAATCAGCTGGCTTGAACATGCACGCAGTGGTGTTCCGGTCACCTTGCTGTCTCTGGCATTGGCCGGAGCGTGGTTTTTTGTGAAGTCAGCCAGCCTGATCGATCTCTATTTAATCTTCAAATAATGCATCGACAAAATCACGTGCGTTGAATTCACGCAGATCGTCGATTTGTTCCCCCACGCCGATGAAACGCACCGGTATACCCAGTGCTTCGGAAATACCGACAATCACACCGCCTTTTGCAGTGCCGTCGAGCTTGGTCAGCACTATTCCGGATATTTCGATTGTTTCCTTGAAAAGCTTTGCTTGTGATATGGCGTTTTGGCCGGTGGTTGCATCAAGCACCAGTATAGTTTCATGCGGAGCACCGGGCATTTCGCGGTTTATGATGCGCTGAACCTTTTTAATTTCATCCATGAGCGGCGCCTTCGTATGGAGCCGGCCTGCAGTATCTATAATAAGCACATCGATATTTTTCGACTGTGCTGATTTAAGTGCATCAAAAGCAACGGCAGAAGGGTCGGCGCCGTGCTTGTGTTTAATAACTCTGCAGCCGACGCGTTCACCCCATATTTCCAACTGGTCAATAGCAGCTGCTCGAAATGTGTCTGCTGCGGCAAGCAGCACGGAGTGGCCTTTTGTTTTAAAAATATTGGCCATTTTGGCAATGGTTGTTGTTTTTCCGGTACCATTGACTCCGACGGTCAGAATGACATACGGCTTTTTCTCGGGCGAAATGACGAGTGTTTGCTCATGAGCCGCTAAAATCTCGTATATGCCTTCTTTGAGCACATCCGTGAGCTTGTCAGAATCCTGAAGTTCCTTGCGGTCAACACGCCATTTTATTTTTTGCATAAGCGTGTCAACAGTTGTAACGCCAAGGTCGGAGGTAATGAGTATTTCCTCAAGATTGTCCAGAAGTTCTCTGCTTATCTCTCTCTTGCCAAGGGTGAGTTCTTCAATTCGGCGGGTAACAGCATGGTGGGTCTTTGATAAGCCCTCTTTAAGTCTTTTAAAAAATCCAACAGCTGTCTTTTTTTCATCCATGTAAACTCAGTTCAGTTCGACAGACACAATTTTTGATACGCCTCGCTCCTCCATCGTTACGCCATAGAGAGAATTTGCTGCCTGCATGGAAAGTTTGTTGTGCGTGATGATGATAAACTGGGATTTTTCAGCCATTGTTTTCAGATGCATTATGAAGCGCCCGATATTTGAATCATCAAGGGGGGCATCGATTTCATCCATAAGGCAGAAAGGCGTTGGCTTGGTAAGAAAGATGGAAAACATTAAGGCGATAACCGTTAGCGCCCGCTCACCACCCGACAGCAGATCAAGGCTCTGCAGTTTTTTCCCGGGCGGCTGTGCGAAAACCTCGATACCTGTTTCAAGCAGGTCATTTTCATTGGTGAGCTGCATATAAGCCTTGCCACCGTTGAAAAGCATGGGGAAAAGGTCTTTGAAATGTTCATTGATAGCAGTGTACGTATCAAGAAATTTCTGCCGGGTAATTTTATTGATTTTGGCAATTACTTTCTGCAGGGAATCGATGGCCTGGAGAAGATCAAGCTCTTGAGACATTAGATGCTGGTAGCGCTGTTCAAGCTCCTCATACTCACGTGAAGCACCAAGATTTACATCGCCAATATTGGTAAGACGCTTTTGAAGCTCTTCAAGACGGCTTTTGGTTTCATCCTCATTAAAAGCGTCGTCTTTAAGAAATTGCGGAAGTTCATCCATGGGCAGAGCGTATTTGTCATAAACGTCTTTTGCTAGATATTCAAGATGCATTTCGTTGGCATCACGCTCCCGCTCAACTTCATGAATTCTGGGGCCGATTTCCTCCCAGCGGTGCTGCAGATCTTTCTTTGTAGATTCATGGTTATTTACAGAATTTTCCAGCGTTTGATAGGCACTGCGTTCATCTTCAAGTGCGATTTCCATCTGGCGGTTCTGGCCGCTGTAATCATGAATGCGCTCTTTTGCGGAAGCTATTTCTTTGACGAGGCTGTTTGATTTCAGATTCAAGGATTCAAGCTCAGTCTGCATTTGAGCGATTTTTTCACGTGCGTTCTGTTGTTGAAGCTCAAGACGCTGCAACTGTGCCTTGACGTTTTCAAGTTCTTTCTGGGCGGAAGCAAGATCCACTCGTATATCGGCATGGCTGGTTTCTGAGGTTTCAACTTCAGCTGTAAGCTGTTGTACCAAAGTTTGAAGATTGGTAATGGCATGCTCCTTGTGCTCTTCAGCTTTCTGATGAATAATTTCTTTTTCCTGCAGTTCTGCAAGCTCGTGCACATGCCCTTCAAGAGTACTGCGGGATGAAGTCAAATCCTCTGAAATAGTCTCAATTTTGTTCTTTTCCTGAGTCTGCTCACGCTCTGCATGCTCCGTATTTTTTTCAGCTTCAACAAGAACAATGTCAAGCCGCGATTTTTCAGCCGCTAAAATTTCATACTCCTGCCTGGTGATCTGGAGCTTCTCTGCAAGATCATCCTTAGCGCTTCTCAACACTGCAAGACTTGACTCACGTATTTTTAGTTCATCCGTGAATTCGCGTATTTCGCGGTTTCTTTTAAGGATGCCCGCGCCGATGCCATCACCGCTTCCGCCGGTCAGTATGCCTTTTGCATCGATGACATCTCCCTCAGAGGTAACAATGGTAACCTTTTGATGCTGGCTCTGCCAGATTGATAGTGCTGAGGTAAGCGTGTCGGTCAAAAGAACATCACCGAGAAGCTCGTCGACTATATCTTCGAAACCGGCCTTGATCCTGACTACAGAGAGCAGAGATGTGGCCCCCTCGGGGATGTCAACACTGGTTTTGTTGGCGGTTCGTGCAATGAACGATACTCTTCCGCCGCTGGTGCTGCGCAGATACTGTATGGCATCTACTGCAGCCTGAGGCGCATCGATTACAATAGCCTGCAGCATTCTGTCAAGCGCCGCCTCTACGGCGAATTCGTGCTGTGATGATGTTTCAAGAACATCGGCAAGAAGGCAGATAATGCCCGATAGGCTTTTGTCAGAAGTATCTGATCCCGCCATGACCGTGCGGACGCCTGTATTATAACCCTCAAGATTTTTTTGCAGTTCCTGAAGCGACTGAAGCTTTGCATCTAAAGAGCTGCAGCGGTCGCGCATATCATTTACCTCAGATTCCTTATGGTGTAAGGCCTCAGCAATATGCGCAGTTTTTTCACGATTGCTGATTATTTTTTCATCCTGCTGCGCGCGAAGAGCACGCAGTTCATGAACCTGGCGATCAAGTACCGACCTCTTTTCATCCAGAGTAACAAGAGCGTGGAAAGCTGCATCTTTATCATGCTCAAGTTTTTCTATACGCAGGGAGATTTCTTCCTGAAGACGGCGGTTCATTGCAATGTTGTTTCTGTTCTCAGCACGTTCCTGCTTCAGTTCATAGTATTGCCTGTTTTCATGTTCGATTGAGCTCTGAACATCACGCTGTCGCTGTTTTGCTACAGACAAGGACTCGGAAGAAAATTGAAAGCTGCCTTCAAGAGCGCTGATCCGGTCGTTCAACTCGGTTTCCGCAAGACAGTTGGCGGTGCGTTCCGTATCTGTAGAGGCTAATTCAATTTCAAAAGAGCTGATTGCTTCATCTATCTTCTGAATCTGCTCATGGGTTGTCTGCAGCTCTTTTTCATTCAGCGCCAGAGTATTTTCTGAGCGCTGAGTTTTTTCTTTTGCGTTATATAAGTCATCCTGCTGCTGTTTGATTTTATTGTTTAATTCTGTAAGATTGAGCTTGTTTTCCTGCAGTACAGCCTCAGAGGAATCGCGCTGCGTTGACAGCTGTGATTCTTCATCACGCAGAGCAATAAGGCTGCTTTGAAGCTCCGCCTGAGCTTGTTTGAGCCAGCGCAGTCGACGGGCGTTAAGCTGAAGTTCAATCTGGCGTATTTCATCCCGGATATTGCGATGCCTCTTGAGTCTTTTTACCTGCAGATCAAGGCCGCGCATCTGGATCTGAATTTCATTTAATATATCCTTTATGCGCGCAAGATTGTTTTTTGTCGACTCCATCTTGGAGAGCGCTTCTTTCTTGCGAGTGCGATATTTGGAAATTCCTGCTGCTTCCTCTATGAGAACGCGCCTCTCGTCCGGCTTCAGGCTGAGAATAAAATCGACTTTCCCCTGTTCCATTATTGAGTATGATTTTGTTCCGACGCCGGAATCGAGAAAAACCTCGATAATATCTTTCAGGCGGCAGGGCACTTTATTGATAAAATATTCGCTCTCCCCTGATCGGTGCAGCCGGCGAGTGAGCATTATTTCAGTAACATCACCGAGAACTGATGCTGTATGCTCATGGACATTTCCATTACCGTTACTGCTGGCATTGGAAAGCACCATGGAAACTTCGGCCAAACCCGTGGATTTGCGGGTTTCACTTCCGTTAAAAATCAGATCTTCCATCTTGGAGCCACGCAAATGCCGAGCGTTATGCTCTCCCATGATCCAGCGAATGGCATCCATAATGTTGCTTTTGCCGCAGCCGTTTGGCCCTACAAGTGCTGTAATTCCAGGTTTGAAATTCAGTTTGACTGGTTCGACAAAAGACTTAAATCCTGCAATTTCAAGCTCTTTTACCTGCATGTAAAACCTCAGGTTGTGTTAGTAATTATAAGATTTTTCACACAAATTTTAGATATGTTTGGAGTAAATTTTATTTTAGGTATAATTTAACAGATAAGGAAAACTATGTAAAGTAAAAAATGCGATCAAAGCACAAGATATAGTTATGGTATTATTATTAAACACAATGAATTGTATTTCAAGGGGTTAGGCAATCAAGGGTTTTGCATGGGACCCTGTTATGTGCTATGTTCAAGCAACTTTGATAAGGAGAGTTATGATTAATCAAATATATAAGCTTCTGCAGGAAAATCTTGATCCGCATAAGGTAATCAGCGATGCAGATATTCTTGAGAGTTACAGCCGCGATGAAACACCAGATATGACTGCAGCACCGGATATCCTTGTTCGGGCTGAAAATGTTCATGATGTAATCTTAACACTCAAAATTTGCAGTGAGCATAAAATCCCTGTAACCCCGCGCGGCGCAGGCACCGGGGTGACCGGAGGCGCGCTGCCTGTTATGAAGGGAGTTGTTCTCAGCCTTGAAAAATTCAATCGCATACTTGAGATTGACCGGGATAATATGGTTGCGGTTGTTGAGCCTGGAGCTATTACCGGAGACATTCAAAAGGCAGCACTTGAACAGGGTTTGATGTATCCGCCAGATCCTGCCAGTCTTGAAACCTGCTCAATCGGCGGCAATGTGGCTGAAGGAGCCGGAGGACCACGGGCCATAAAATACGGCACTACAAAAGATTATATACTCGGCCTCGAGTTTGTTTTGCCCGACGGCAGTTTAATGCAGACAGGGGGCAAGATAGTGAAAAATGCTACGGGTTACAATTTAGCCGGGATACTAATTGGATCTGAAGGCACACTTGCAGTTATTACAAAAATTTACCTCAAGCTTATTCCTGCCCCGAAGGTTACACTGGATGTCCTGATGCCGTTTGATAGTCTTGAACAGGCCATTGATGCCGTGTATGCAATTATTAGCAGCCGTGTTATCCCGGCAACGCTCGAGTTTATGGAGCAAGACGTTATCAGACTGGTGGCAAAACATATTCAAACACCAATTCCCTGTGTTGACGCCGGGGCTCATCTGCTTATTCAGGTTGATGGTAATAGTGAAGATCAGGTTCTGGCTGATCTTCAAACCATTGTTGAGGCTGCACTGATTGATGCAGACAAGATATTTATCGCTCAATCGCAATCGCAAAAAGAGCGTCTTTGGAAAGCTCGGCGTTCAATTCGTGAGTCTATTCAGGCAGAAAGCAGAGTTTTTGTAGCAGAGGATTGCGTTGTTCCGCGTGCCAAAATTCCGCAGTTTGTCAAAGATCTTAAAGCGTTTTTTCAAAATAAAGCTTTGCGTTCTGTGATGTTCGGCCATGCCGGCGACGGCAATGTTCATATCGATGTTTTAAAAGATGATATTGCCTATGATGAATGGAGGAAAATGCTTCCGGATATTAAGCGCGAAATATATCGCCGTGCCCTTGATTTTGGCGGTACTATAACCGGAGAACATGGTATCGGATGCCTGCGCAATGATTATTTGACGCTCGCACTGTCATCCGAGGAAATCGATCTTAGCAGACGCATCAAAGCTGCTTTTGACCCATGCCTGATACTTAATCCCGGTAAAATTTTTCCATAGTTTTTAAAGTTCTATATTTACAATACGATCCTCTTGTGCAAAATCTATAAGTAAGAAGTCACACAACAATGGGGGACCATTATGATAAAAAGAATTCTTATACCAACGGACGGATCACCCAATAGCACGACAGCCCTCGAATACGGTGTTGCCCTTGCCGCTTATTTTGATGCCGAAATTATAGGGCTTAATGTTATTGATATTCGAGCCCTTGAGGGACCTTTCCTCAGCGATATCTCAGGCTCTCTGGGTTTTAGCCCAATTCAGAATTATCTGCCGCGTTTTCAGCAGATACTTGATGATCGTGCCGATACCATACTTGATATATTTAAAAATCGATGTACTGAAAAAGGCCTGATCGCAAAAACGAAAAAAATGACGGGCATTATCGCCAATATTATAGCCGATGAGGCACGCAAAGCCGAGCTGGTTGTTATTTCACAGCATGGTGAGCACGAGCAGTGGTCATCCGGGCTTTTGGGTTCAACTACCGAATCCGTCGTGCGAAAGTCTCCCGTACCTGTGCTTGTGACGCCCGGCACATACCGTGAGTTTCATAATATCCTTGTAGCCTATGATGGCAGCATTGAATCTTCAAATGCGCTAAAATGCGCCTGTGCTTTTTTTGGTAAAACCTACCAGAAGATAAAAATTATTTATGTTGCTCCGGATGAAGAAAAGGGCAGGGCTCTTGCTGCTGAAATCGCAGAAATTGCTGCCTCGTATTCCCTAACCTATGAGGGTGTATGGCTTCAGGGTGACGCACCCAAAGAGATTTTGTCGTTTGCTGACCTGCATGCTATCGATCTTATCATCATGGGAGCTTTTTCGCACGGAAGGCTTCACGACCTTATTCTCGGCAGCACAGCAGCGTATATAATCAGAAAATCAACAGTTCCGATACTGCTTCATCGTTAGATTAGAAAGGAATTGCATTCATTCAACATCGCCTCTTGATGCTGTTATTATTGCCATAGTTGAGGGTATTACAAAATTTCTCCCCATTTCATCTGCTGGCCATATGATAATTACTGAAGGAATTCTGGGCCTTAAAAATACGGATTTCACCAAGACCTTCATCGTCAATATTCAGTTTGGAGCCATTTTATCGGTAGTTGTGCTTTATTGGAGAAAATTTTTCCAGTCCCTGGATTTTTTTAGAAAGCTATTTATTGCTTTTATCCCGGCTGCGGTAATCGGTTTTCTGCTGCATGATTACATTGACGCCCTTCTTGAAAATGTTGTGGTCGTAGCGGTGACTATGCTTGCGGGCGGAATAATTCTGCTTTTTGTGGGTCGGTGGTTTTGCAACCCTTCGCAAGACCAAAGCATAACAAGCAAAAAGGCCTTGATTATCGGTTTTTTTCAGTGCATTGCCGTGATTCTAGACGGTCTCACGGACGGCTGCTACTATGATCGGTGGCATGTCGCAGAGGCTCAACAGGGCCACCGCTGCCGAGTTTAGCCTCTGCGACATG
>Ga0209777_10001691_pt1 | contig 31116 bp, 30 predicted proteins | sample FrelakmetHBP12HB_FD_187147 | JGI IMG/M metagenome (GOLD analysis project Ga0209777, IMG submission 187147) | Freshwater lake sediment microbial communities from the University of Notre Dame, USA, for methane emissions studies -HBP12 HB (SPAdes)... | ecosystem: Environmental > Aquatic >... | reverse complement strand
GGAAGAACTGGCCCATCGTCTTAAAACAAAAAAGACTGCAATTTCCAGAATTGAAAATCATGCCGAAGATATAAAGCTGTCTACTTTAGAACGTGTCGCTCACGCACTGGGAAAAAGATTACAGGTTCATATTGCTTAGCTGAGGTTGATTCCATCATCACCATTCCGCGACAGTTGGTTGACTATATCGTGACCGAACACGGCGTGGCCGACCCACGCTTTAGGGACGATCTCATTAAAGAAGCCGCAAAGATGGGCATCTGGCGGCAGAGCAACAAGAAAGACGCTTGATAAAAATTAGTGAGACCCAAGTTTTAATGAAACTCAGATATTACAAACGAAGTGCGGTAATATCTGTTAGTTGTAATGAGTCCCAAATTTCAGAAGCGTAGCGAAATGAAATTTGTTGGACGAATTATCCAATAGCCACAGGCTATTGGGGATTATCCCACATGCGAAGCCATGTGGGACAGAAACTAGCTTGCAGGTCGAATTATCCCGCCTCTGGCGGAGGATATCGAAGATATCCATGGCATCCCGCCAACGTAGTTGGCAAGGACTTAGGATTTGAGACTCGTTGAAGATGCCGGGCATGCAAAGCGGAGGTCGCGTCGGTACTTGACGGGACGATCCAAACCTCCAATCCTCTAATCCTCTGCTTTTCTTAGGGTGAGGGGATATTTTTGTCATGTCGAATCGTAAGGAGACATCTTACCCATTGACTCTATGCCCCCATCTTGTTATCATGCGCATATGTATGACAAACGAAAAATAACAAATACATTTTCTCTGTCGGCGGATGCTGTCCTTTATCCTGGCGATTGTATGGAATTACTTAGATCCATTCCCGATAAGTCTTTGAAACTTGTCGTTACATCACCACCTTACAATATCGGTAAAGAATATGAGAAAAGGCTCAAACTGGAATTATATATTGACCAACAAGCTGCCGTCATCAGAGAATGTGTAAGGTGCCTTTCTCCGCAAGGAAGTATTTGCTGGCAAGTAGGGAATTATGTTGATAACGGTTCAATAATTCCTCTCGATACCGTGTTATATCCTATTTTCACTGGTCTGGGTCTCAAAATGAGAAATCGCATTGTTTGGCACTTTGAGCACGGCCTACATTGTAGTCGTAGACTTTCCGGTCGATATGAGACTATTATATGGTTCACAAAAACTAATGAATACACATTCAACCTTGACTCCATTAGAGTGCCGCAAAAATATCCCGGCAAAAAATATTTCAAAGGTCCAAATGCTGGAAAGTTTTCACGTAATCCACGGGACAAGAACACGGGAGACCTTTGGGTAAATTAACGAGTCATAAACATTTGATTTTATGCCAAATCCAATTAAGACATCTTTTTTAGAACAATTGACAAAGAAGTATGGCAAACCCAAGCAACTACCAGGCAGTTTGTCTTTGTTTGAGATTGGTAATGGTGTAGCGCGTATCTATATAAGATATTCAAAAGTGCATGGAAGAAATCAAGCTTTCTATGGTTTAAGACAAGAAGATTTAAAACAACTTGAAGGATTCAACTCTATCATTTGTTTTTTGTGGAATACCCAGTCGGAACCGGTTTTTATTCCATTTTCTGAATTTGAAGACGTATTCAATTCTCTAACGCCTGCTTCAGATGGACAATTTAAAGTGCAAATTTATCAGGACGATGGCACAGAACTTTATATTGCAAATGCTGGTCGCTTTAACATAGAAGGTTTTTACGGATGGCATAATTTAGATAATCTGATTGATTCAAACCAACTCACTATTTTACCGGATTTTACTCATTCGCAAATACAAACATTTATTGGTTCGATAGGCGTAATTAAAGGATATGACATTTGGATACCGTCAAATGATAGAAATAAATTAGATTGGAATTTGACAGAAAAATTTGTTTGTTCGAATCAGCTACCATCACGATATGGAAAGATTGAAGATGTTGTTAGAGAAATTGATGTCGTATGGTTGCAAAGAGGTTCTAGCGAATTGAGGGCTATGTTTGAAGTGGAGCATTCCACACCAATTTATTCAGGACTGTTAAGATTTAATGATTTGTATCTGGCTGAACGGAACCAAAAAACAAAGTTTAGTGTTGTATCTAATGATGTTAGGCGCTCTCTTTTCCTGAGACAGATTAACCGTCCGACCTTCAGGCTTAGCGGATTAAGCGACGTTTGTAATTTCTTAGAATACAAAGATGTATATAGTTGGTTTAACAGAACGAAAGGAATGGCAAAATGAAGAAAATATGGATTATAACTTCAGTCAAAAGAGGGTTTATTCAAGAGCCAGAAATATTTTATGATCCTAATGCTGCTCAAAATAAAAAAAAATTATTAATGCAAGATTTCAATCCCGATTACGATGAAATTGATATTTTGAAAAAATAATCACCATATAAATGCTTTATACAGCCCGATCGATATTAACAAAGCATTTGCAAAATTGCTTCACACGAATAAATAGAAAGAAAGCAGAGTCAGTTATTGGGTTACTAAAAACGAAAAGCTAATAAGAAAAACTCTAACCATGCCGGCTGCAGAACAAAAAAAAGAAATCGAGGCTGATGGAGAAACGCCCATCTATAGTTATAACCAAACTGATTTCGTCAAGGATCGCGTAGCTGTTGAAGTACAGTTCGGCAAGTATTCATTTGTGGCCTATGACCTTTTCGTCAAACACTTAGCATTTTATATAGGTGATTACATAGATGTTGGTATCGAGATTTTACCCATGAAATCACTTCAAGCACAAATGAGTTCTGGCGTTGCTTATTACGAGGGTGAACTTTACAATATCGTCCGACAGGGTCGGGGTGTCCCAGCAGTGCCATTAGTAATCATTGGAATTGCACATTGAGAAAATCGGGCTAAGAAACGGGACCGCATCTTTAATCTTAACAATTGCCACTATGCGGCCCTATTCCCGGTTTGCAATTAATCTCTTCAGCAGGGTATGGTTTTAGAAAAGAAGGAAAAAAATGGGTACGATTGTCCTCATAATTCCGATTGATAGATTTGCAGGACATCCTCCAGAAGGTTTGCGTTTACGCGTTGTCGTTAAATATTCGCTATTTACTTTTTGTTCCGCATGAAAAGTACGCTGTCCGCGTCAATGTATATTTGCTTCCAGTCTGATTGCTTCCGGATGATTTCGCATAAATAATTATCATGCTGCAGCAATATTAAATCATGTGGATACTTATCCAGAAACTTCCGCAAATCCGGCCCGCCTGCGGCAAATTCAAAGTACTCCCGGGAGACATACTCAGAATCAAACGAGGGACAGCGCCCAAGGGAAACTCAAAGGGGTCGGGTCTGCTGTTGACCTTTGTGGCTAAAGAGGCGTAAGGGTAGCGCAATGGATTTTAAACGTTGATTTCAAAAATAATCCTTTCATAATTAACGGAAGGCGTAATATCAACTTTTTTATCCTTTGATCTTATCTTTTCCACAAAACCGACTTGAGTAAGATATTTCACATCCATAGCAATATTCTTAACATCTCTGTTTAACATTCTCGATAATACATGAATAGAAGATGGTTTTTGAGTACGAATTGTATGCAGCACTTCCATGCGTTTTGGAGTCAAGGCTCGGCGGAAAGCTTCGACGCTGGTAAAATAAACACCAGTATCCTTCTTTATAGTGTTTCCTTTCTGGAGGGATTTTCCCGTTTCAACGAATTCGTTGAGGGTTGTTTGAATATCTTTAATCCCAACTTTAACTTTTTTTATCTTCATAAAATCTCCTTTTGTAATTTTCAATATCTTTAATGAAATCAGCGGAAAGCTTCTTCAGGCTTATGAATTTATATGCTTCTTCCAAAGCGCCTCTGTGACGGTGATGTCCTTTCTCTTCAGCGTTATCGTAACCCAATACACGTTGTCCATTGACAATATAAACCAAAGAGTATTTATAGCCATCCGGCTTTTCGGGTGTTGGAGGGACAGCCCAAATTTTAATTTCTACGGTGTTTCCCCGTTCATCCGTGATCTTGTCATGTTTAACCATTTTCGCTCACATTGTTGGTATAATATGCCAATACGAAAAATAAGTCAAATTAGAAATTCAAGTCACTTAGGGGGAAGAGGGGGAGCTGTAAATGCTCAAAAACGATGGACAGCACCCAATAAAATTTTTTTGTCATTCCGTCCAGCATTCGCCGGATAGATTCCAGCGAAGCGCGACACGGAATCCAGTATTTTCAGTAAGTTTTGGATATACTCTAAGGAGCACACCGCTGGCCTGCGTAACCTGAATAACCTAAAGGTCACTTGGGGTCACTAGGGGTTATCTTACGACGGGAATGATAACATGAAATGATGGCAGAGAGTCACTCTTTTTATTTAAACAACCTTCCACCAAGGGACCGCAAGAACTGTTGGCGTCAACCATGCTGTCTCTTTGCCGTTATGTAGCAGCAAACCTGCGCGTGATTTTTTGCCATACTCATTCTGAAAAGCAATCAGGTTTGCGGCGTCTTTCACTCTGGGATTGCTCGTAGATTTTATCTCAATGGGCAAAACGTGACTTTCCGTCTCAATCACCAGATCAACTTCCTCGCCTGTCGTCGTTCGCCAGTAGAGAATTCCCGTGTTTTGCAGTCTGCTGGATTGCCAGACCATAAGATCAAGAAGCACAATATTTTCAAGATGTGCGCCGGATGGTTCAGGCATCCCGGAAAGATAGAGAGCCAGTCCGACATCACCCCAGTAAAGTTTAGGCGATTTAAGCAAACGCTTGGTGCGATTCACCGAGTAAGCAGGCAAACGAACCAATAGGTGAGAGGTTTCCAATAAATTCAGATAACGATGCACGGTTGGCTGTTTGAGTGATAAATCGCGAGCCACTTCCGTTTGATTGAAAATCTGGCCCAGACGAAGACAGGCCGCTCTCATAAGACGGCGGAAATCAGGCAGTGCGGCTATGGTGGACAGCATTTGCAAGTCCCGCTCCAGATAAGTTCGTACATATCCGTCAAACCAGATTATTCGTTCCTCAGTTTTAGTCATGTGTAGCGCGGGCGTGGGAAATCCTCCGCGTCGGGCAAATGCCTGCCAGTCTTCAGGTTGAGTCTTGTCCCCGGCAATAATTTCCGGCCATTGCGCGTCTTTTCCCCCAATCAGCTCTTCCCATAGTCCACACCGGCCAAACCCCAGTTGTTCACGTCTGGTCATGGGCCATAGAGTGAGGTAACTGGCGCGACCCGCAAGCGATTCCGATACATTTCGCATCAGGAGAAGATTGGCCGATCCAGTCAAGAGAAACCTGCCTGGCTGCCGCTTGGAATCAATAGATCGTTTTACGGCAAGAAGAAGAGATGGTTCCCGCTGAACTTCATCAAGGGTTATATTGACCTCTCCACCTACCAGCGCTTCGGGATTATTTCTGGCGAGATCAACTATATCCAGGTCATCAAGTGAAAAATAAGACCGTTTGCCCTTTGTAAGCACCTTTACCAGAGTGCTCTTGCCCGTTTGACGCGCTCCGGTGACTACAACTGCCGGCATTACGCCCAATCGTTGATTCAGTGCTTTTATTGTATAACGCGGGAATGTAATGTTATTCATTGCGTGAATTATATCCATTCACGATCATAATTGCAAGATATAATAATTACGACGGAAGATTCCAGCGTAGTGTCTCAATGAAACGTTGTCATACCTCAGTTCAACCAAGTCTTTTTGACTTGGCTGCCGATGATATAAGCATGTTGTCAGGATGAACGGTCGAGTCCAAAAGACTCGACCGAACGTGGGGGAGCTTCAAGTTCTTTCCGGGCGGATCGAGTGAAAGTTACTGAATATTTAGCCATGCAATTTTCCTTGTATTTTAAGTCGTTCCTTTACTGAAGCAATAGATTCCCTTGGTTCAAGCGACCTTTTATTGAATAGTAAATTATCGTAAAAATCTTCCCATAGTTCACCAAATTTTTTCAGGTTAATTTGGACTGCAACTTTTTGTCCTTTCTCATCTGTAACAAACTGTATGCCTTGCATAAGAACAATCTCCTTTTCTTGACTATAGGTGCATTAAAGCATTTTGCCGTATATTATCAAGCGTTTTTTCTTTGGGAATTCGGGAGACATAACACTTAACTGTCTTGATCAAACAACTATCCTCATCATTACCTTACTTTTTGTCCCGCATGAAAAGTACGTTGTCCGCGTCAATGTATATTTGCTTCCAGTCTGATTGCTTGCGGATGATTTCGCATATATAATTATCATGCTGCAGCAATATTAAATCATGTGGATATTTAGCCAGAAACTTCTGCAAATCCGGTCCGCCTGCGGCAAATTCAAAATACTCCCGGGAGACATACTCAGGATAAACAGTCTCGTAGCGCCCGTCAATTGCAACACGGCAGTCACCGTTTAATTCCCAGATGATGTATTCGCCCCAGTCGAATTCGGTAAGCATATTGCCTTTTATTCCTGCCGAACGAATATATTTGACTGCGGATACGGGATAATAATATTCAGGTGCGGAATTATCTGAATGTGGTGATGCAATAAGTGTAAACGGATGCCCGGACAGAAATTTGAAACCGTAAATGAGGATTAATAACGCAAATAAAATCGGTATGGCGGTCCGCGTCAGTTTATTCCAGCGATTGGCAATTTCCTGCGAGTTTTCAACAAATTTCCAAATGGTTGTCAAATAACCGGGAAGCAGGCAACCAACTGTGATGAAGAAGAGGCTTTGATGTCTTATGTGGCGGAAGGCGAGATATCCTGTGGCAATTATCAAAAGGGCATCCGTAACATTTAGTATGCGTGAAATAAATAAAGCAATAATTATAAAAGCAAACAAGAAAAGAAAATATGCCGCATTAATGAAGTATTCTCCGTTTTTCAAAGCCCATAGTAAAGATTGCCATTCACCGATATCAGGTCTGGGCATTGTCACTGCATCTATAAGGTATACCCAGTAATTCACTCCATAGGGATTGATAAAGGTGAATGCGGCAGATAATCCTAGAACAAGTATAAGTAAGCCGGCCTTGCGTCCTGCAGCCAAATTACCTGCGGCATAAAAACCGATAATACCCAGCCCGACTATAAATCCTCCATGCAAGTTTGCCCACAAAGGAAATAGCGGCAAGAACCACAACAAATGCATCTGATTGTCTGTAGCTTTCGACCGTTCCAGGATAAAAAGAGTGAGTGCTAAAAATAAATAGGTGAATGCCTGCGCCCTTACGGGTGAATAGGAAAAACCGAAAAGCGGACTGACTAACATCAGGCCGATTACAGCCATGGGAAGAGATGCCCCCCGCTGTCGAGCGGTCATTAATATTAGCAAGGCCGTTCCCAGCCCCAGTATATATTTCATCACCTGCAGGCTTGCCGGTCCCAGCCAGACATAAAGAGGATAAAAGATTACCCCGGTCAACCATTCGTGATACACCCATATATCTTTAGTCGGTGTGTAGGCATAAATGTCATGGTAAGGAAAGCCATTACTGTTCCAGAAAAGGCGGCCGAAAGATAGATACCCCCATAGATCAGGATCAGCCGTGCTGGCAGTAAGCCGTCCCAGTATTAAAAATATTACGCCAAACAGAACTATGCCGTGCGTCCAAATCTGCCGCCCGGCAATTTTATCCTGCAGTTGTATTAAGTAGCTTCTCCAACCATTCATATTTGAACTATAAGAATATCAATTTTGCATGTCAAGGCAATATTGGCTACAAAACGTAATATGCGGCATTAAAGATATTGCGGATCATTGGGGAATTTATTATAGTACGGTTGAGAATAGAATATTCCGATGTCATACTTCGCGTGCACCGTATTCATGCAAGCTTCAGCCTTTGCCATGTTCACATCATTTTGTGGCCTATTACCTCATAAATGAATATTACCGAGCGATGAGGATATTTGGTGGCCAGATTTTTCTTGACATACAATATCGAACTTACTAAAAACCAAAAGAATACATAAGCAATATCTTATCACTTACGGAGGAGCCATGAACAAAAAATCCACACCCGAGGGAGCCATGAACAAAAAATACATTCTCAGCACGGCCTTCATGGAAGGCCTGTCCGTGCTCATCATGAGATCGCGGGCGCGCGAGCCATTGCGCCTTTCTATGGAACGTCCTTGCGCGTGTGGACCAGCCAGATCACAGCCACACTATTATTCCTGGCCTTGGGCTACGGCCTAGGAGGGCGGCTGAGCCGGGTCAGCGGTCGATGGAACCTGCCTTCTGTGTTCTGGGGTGCGGGGATGTGGTTGGGTTTTTTTCCTTGGGTCCGTCCGTGCTGACGGTCACGGCCTTGGTGCCGGGCGTGGCCATGGGAAGTTTGTTGGCTGCGTCCGTCTTGTTTGGACCGCCCCTGCTCTGCTTGGGCGCAGTCAGCCCCTTGTTGATACAGCGGCTGCAGGAAGGCGACCGTGGCGGCGCGGCTGCAGGCGGCATTTTCTTTACAAACACCATGGGCGGTCTAGCCGGCGGTTGGCTCACGGCCTTGGTGCTGATCCCCCACGTACCCCTGCGCTTGATCCTGGCGGCCACTGGCCTGACCTTGGCCCTGCTGGGATCGGTGTGGGCCTGGAACCTGCGCAAACCAGCCGTGGCACTGCTCCTGCCCGTGATCCTGTTCATGGGCCTGCTGGTGGCGCCCAAGCCTGCGCTGTCCGTCGCCATAGGCGGCGAGTACCAGGGCTTGCAGGGCGTGCTGCTCTATTCCAAGGCCTCGTGCACGGGGCTGGTGCAGGTGCTGGATATTCAGAAACAGGGCTTAAGCCAGGGCATCATCCTGATGCTGGACGGTATCAACCAGGGCGGCATGGAACGGGAAAGCGGTCTGAGCATCTACTCTTTCATGGAATACCTTTCCTATCTCAGTTGGAGCTACCATCCTAAGGCCAAGCGGGCATTGATTCTGGGCCTCGGCCCGGGCCTCTTAGCCAAGCAATTGGTGGCCCGAGGCCTGGAGGTGGATGTGGTGGAAATCGAGCCGCGTATGCAGGAGGTGGCCAAGGCGTTCTTTGGCCTGCCCGCCAACGTGCGGGTGCATTTGGAGGACGGCCGCTCCTTCCTCAATCGCAGCCAGGAGAAATGGGACCTGATATACATGGACTGCTTCGCGGGCGAGAATGCGCCTTGGTACCTGCTGACCACCGAGGGCATGGGCGTGATGCATGATCATTTGTCCCCGGGGGGAAGGCTGCTGGTGAACACTGTGACCCAAGAAAACGGCAGCCCGGGCTTGGCTAGAATCGAGGCCGGTTTGATGCAGGTATTTCCCCAGGTCGAGGTGTTTGTTAGCCGGGTGGATAAACAGCAGATCTACGATGTGGTGAACGCCTGCCTGGTGGCCGGCGCGGACCTGAAGCCCGTGCAGAGAGGATACAACGGCAAAATGCTGCCGTATATTAAACAGTCGGTCAAAGACCTGCTGCCTCGGAGGCGGCTTGCTCAGGCCGGGGCCGTACCGCCCCATGATGACCTAACGGATTTAGAGGCGGTGGACGCGGATTTCCGCCTGGTATGGCGGCGCGAGACCATGTTCTATTTGAGTCCGCAGCTGCTGGGCAATTGACCAGAAATGATGAAGATATTTCCGGAAAAGAGTTGAGGAAAACTCTTGACCTTTAATATCAAATACAAGAAATCCATTGAAAGAGACCTCGGCCGTCTCGATAAAAAAGGGGCACGCCGGATTCTTGAAAAAACGAAAAGTCTCTTTCTGAACGCGCTGAATCATATCCGGTTCTTAAAGGTGAAGCTGCCGGATTAAGAAAAATGTGGGTGAGAGGCTACAGTGTAATATTCACCCTCATGGAACTACATTATCATTCTTAGAATCGGCCACTGGCGGGAAATTTACAAGAAATAACGGGTATGAATCCCCCAATCTCGGTAGTTTATGGAAAAGACGCTTTTGGTTTTATTTTTAATTTTATTTCTCGGCCGGATAATCTGGCGTTATATTTTACAGCAGATCAACATCAGGCATTTGCGAAACCACGGTAAAGAGATTCCGCCTGTTTTTCAGGGCGTCATTGATGAAACGACTCTGGCCAAAATAGTGGATTATACTTATGACAATTCGCGTCTGGAAACCAAGGAAAATTTAGCCGAGGATATTCTGGAGCTTGCCATATTGTTTCTTTTACTACCGGTGCTTGTCGTAAAACTGGAGGGATTGCATCTGCACTTAATCTGGCAGGCGCTAATTTTTTTCGGGGTGCTGGCAGCAATAGGCGGTGTTGCCGGAATTCCCTTCGATCTTTATCATACTTTTGTTCTGGAAAAGAAATATGGTTTTTCCACAATCACCTGGCGGCTCTGGCTTACCGATTTGATCAAGTCCGTAATTCTTTCAACTGTTTTAATGGGATTTATGCTGGCCGCCTTTATGGCGTTTATTCTTTATCTGCCGCAAAGCTGGTGGTTCTGGGCCTGGGTGTTTTTTACGATGTTCGAGATTTTACTGATGTGGTTTTACCCTGTGGTAATCGCGCCGCTCTTTAATAAATATGAACCCATCAAGGATGATTTGCTTAAAGAAAAAATTGTATCATTGATGGCGCAAGTAGGATTAAAGGCTAAAGGAATTTACCAGGTTGATGAAGGCAAACGCTCCAAACATACTAATGCGTATTTTACCGGTATTGGCAAAACCAAGCGCATTGTTTTATTTGATACGCTACTGGCTTCTCATTCGCCGGAAGAAATACTGGCAGTGCTCGCGCATGAAATCGGCCATTGGAAAAAGAAACATATTTTAAAACAATTAATTTTTATGATTGCTGCGTCTCTTGTCGGTCTTTATTTTGTTTATCTGATCGTGAATTGGCCGCCGCTGTACAGCACATTTGGATTAAAGCAAACGCCTGTTTACGCCGGTTTGCTGCTGGTTTCGCTTTATCTGAGTTGTATTGGTTTTTTCTTTAGTCCCTTGGGAGCAATGATTACCCGCCGGTACGAACGTGAGGCCGATAAAATGGCAAGAGATTTGACCGGGACTTCCGAGCCCATGATTAACGCCCTCAAACGCTTGGCCAAAGACAACTTATCCAATCTCCATCCCCATCCTTTTTATGTTTGGTTTTATTATTCCCATCCTCCGCTGATCGAACGGATTGAATATTTAAGATCGATTGAAAAATAATATTCTGTCTTGGCGAGAAAAACGAAGCAATTTTGGTTATTTAAATAGGACAAATCCCTTTTAAAAATTATTCTTGACATTTTTTAGTGTGTTTACTATTATAGTGTAACTTAATTACACTAATAAAGGAGGAATTAATAATGCCTACAATACGTATTGATGATGAAGTTTATGGATGGCTGCAGTCTCAAGCGAGACCTTTTGAGGATACACCAAACACTGTTCTACGTAGAATAGCTCACTTAGGTATCCCTTCTGTACAAATGCCTGCAACGCAAAAGAAGGTTTCTCCTCAACCTAGAATAATTGGCCAAGGAGTTAAGACACCCCAAAGCGCCTTTAGAGAACCTATTCTAAAAATTCTTCAAAGGCATGGTGGGAAAGCTGATCGAATTAAGGTTTTGAAAGAACTTGAAAATATTATGAGTGAAAAACTTACTGAATTTGACAAGTCTGATATTTCTTCTGGAACGGTAAGGTGGCAGAAAAGTGCTGAATGGGAGGTCAGGGTCATGCGTGAGCAGAGTCTTCTAAAGCAAGTCCATGAAGAACCTCGAGGTGTGTGGGCATTAACAAAGAAAATTTAAAATGGAGGATATGATGGGAAGCTATAAAACAAATAGTGGAGAAAATCTAAAGAAAGATTGGCATATACCGGCTAATCAGGTACGCTATCATAAAGATGGTACTTTTTTTATGCCAGTCGACAAGTTTCCTGCCGCATTATGTGATCCGAATGGATATGTTCTATTCAAAACAAAAGATGAATATGAGATGTCATTATACATTAAGATTGGTAGTAGGGTTAATATCAGAGCTGGTATATGTAGTATCCCATGCTATGTTAAAGTGAAACTAATTAATAGAGCTTAATTTAACAAAACCTGCCGTGGATTATATCCGAAATCCAAATCCGGGGACACCTTACTAGTTATTAAAACGATAAACATGAATAGAAAATTTAAGGGCTGTTCAAAAATGTTCAAATGCAAGGCGTGCAAAAAAACGCACCGCGAAGCGTATATGAAAATACGTTGAGCGGTGCGGTTTGAAGCGCAACACAGCAGATGAGCGTTTTTCAACAGCCCCAGTTTATTTTTTCCCGTAGCCGATGGCATTGGCCGCTTCAGCGATGGCGTCCAGTACGGAAGGATCGTCAATGGTAGACGGCACGACATAATCCTTACCGTCGACGATCTTGCGCATGGTGCTGCGCAGGGTTTTCCCTGATCGTGTTTTTGGCAGAGCCTTGACCACGGCAGCTTCTTTGAAACAGGCCAGCGCCCCTAGTTCGGAGCGAACCATTTGGACGAGTTCCTTGATAATGTCATCCGGATTGCGGTCTACGCCAGCCTTCAACACGACAAATCCCACGGGAACCTGTCCCTTCAGTTGATCCTCGGCGCCGAAAACAGCGCATTCCGCCACGTCCTTATGTTTGGAGACTATTTCTTCCATAGCGCCGGTGGACAACCGGTGCCCCGCGACGTTGATGACATCGTCGATGCGTCCCATGATAAAGATATAACCATCCTGATCGAAACGTCCGCCGTCGCCCGTCACATAATAGCCCGGCCTTTCCGTTACGTATTCCAGATAACGTTTGTCATCCTTCCATAGCGTGGGCAGGCATCCCGGGGGAAGGGGAAGCTTGATTACCACAGATCCTTCCTCGCCGTTGGGAAGCTGATTTCCATCGGAATCGAGAATCTGCACATTATAGCCGGGTACCGGTTGTGTCGGTGAGCCGGCCTTGATGGGAAATTTTTCAATGCCCATGCAGTTGGCGGCGATGGGCCAGCCGGTTTCCGTTTGCCACCAGTGATCCACCACGGGAATCTTCAACATGTCGCTTGCCCAGTGATATGTGTCGGGATCGAGGCGCTCACCTGCGAGGAACAGATATCTGAGGCAGCGGATGTCATGTTTTTTTAGATAATCGCCATTGGGGTCTTCTTTTTTGATTGCGCGAAATGCTGTGGGAGCTGTGAATAAAACAGAGACGCCATGCTGAGAAATAACGCGCCAGAAAGCGCCGGGGTCGGGAGTGCCTACCGGTTTGCCTTCATAAACTATAGTTGTGCAACCGTAAAGCAGGGGAGCATAGACAATATAGGAATGGCCGACAACCCAGCCGACATCGGAGGCAGCCCAATAAACTTCACCCGGCTTCATATCATAAATGTATTTCATCGACCATTTCAGAGCTACGGCATGACCGCCATTATCCCGCATGACGCCTTTCGGTTTGCCCGTCGTTCCCGAGGTGTAAAGAATATAGAGCGGGTCGGTAGCGGCGACGGTCACACAGGGCACCGCTTTGGCATCTTTTATAAGATTGTTCCAATCTAGGTCGCGAGAAGCTATCAATTCGGCTTTAACCTGCGGACGCTGATAGATAACGCATTTCTGAGGTTTATGAGTAGCGATTTTGATGGCCTCGTCCAGAAGAGGTTTATAAGGAAGAATTTTTTTCCCTTCGATACCACAGGAGGCGGAAATAATAATCTTTGGTTTGGCATCATCAATGCGGATGGCTAGCTCGTTGGGCGCGAAACCGCCGAAAACAACTGAATGAACGGCGCCGATGCGAGCGCAGGAAAGCATGGCAACCAAAGCCTCCGGTATCATGGGCATATAGATAATGACGGTGTCACCTTTTTTAACACCCAGTGAACTAATAGCTCCGGCGAATTTCGATACTCTGTCCAGAAATTCTTTGTAGGATATTTTTTGAACCGTATTAGTTACCGGGCTGTCATAAATAATCGCTGTTTGTTCTCCTCGCCCAGATTCAACCTGATAGTCAAGAGCGTTGTAGCAGGTATTTAATTCTCCGCCCACAAACCAGCGGTAAAAAGGTTTATTGCTGTCGTCAAGAACCTTATCCCATTTTTTATTCCAGATAACGTCCTCGGCCGCTTTTCCCCAGAAAACATCGGGCTGATTAATGGATTGAGAATAAACTTCTTTAAATTTTAATTGATCGGCCATATTAATTCCTCTTTGAGTTAATGGATTTGTTATTGTCATACCAGATTGAATTTACATTTGTCAAAGAAAAGATAGCTTCATCACGGATATTAAATCCCGCTTATGCGGGATAATTTGACTAACTATATAGTCCCACATGGCTTCGCATGTGGGATAATCCCGCGTTGCTTCAAATCCCCATTCGCTTCGCTCAGGGGATAATTCCACTTGCGCTTCGAACATCGCATAGCTCGTTCTCAGCGAGTGTCATTAAAAAGTACGGCTCTCTCTTTTATTTAGAACCGTGCTTCGTTAATTTAAAGAACTTAAAGTGTTATCAGACTTTGATATCGCCTTTTTTCATTAATTCTGTTGGTTTGAAAATTTCCAGCTTGAATTTTTTGTAGAGGTCTTCCAGCCTTTCCATCAGAACAGGATATCCGATACTCTGAGCAAGAGTGAAGGGACCAAAAGGAGAGCCGCCGCCATTGGCCATAGCCATGTCAATTTCAGCCGCGCTTTCAGCTACACCTTCAGCCAGAACCTTTGTTGCTTCGTTAACCTGAAGGGCGATCAAATGGTTGATATCGTATTCCTTGGTTGCTTTAGACAGATCAATAGTTGGTCTTCCGGCAGACCAGTCATAAATGCCTTTACCGGTCTTTTTGCCCAGAGTGCCCGCTTTCAAAAGAGCGTCCATAGCTGCAGAGGGTTTGTATTCGGGAGAGAGAACTTTTGCGAAATAATCAAGGCTGTGATAAGCGATGTCAATTCCGACGTAATCCATAAGTTCAAAAGGAGCCATGGGCATAAGAGGTTTCATCGCGGCGTCAAATTCTTCGGGAGTGGGGTGTCCATCCTGCAGAATCAGGGACAATAACAGCGTGGAAGGTTCATTGACTCGGTTGAAAATGAACCCGGGAGAATCTTTGTGCACGATTACCGGAACTTTCTTCATTTTTTTAGCCAGTTCATAGCCTATCTGGACTGATTCGTCAGAGGTCTTGGCGCCTTTGGTGATTTCCACCAGCTTCATCATAACGGCCGGGTTGAAAAAGTGATAACCAATGACTTTATCCGGTCTGCCGGTTGCTTTGGCTATTTCGGTAATGCTGATATTCGAAGTGTTGGACGCCAGAATCGCATGTTTCGGGGAATACTTGTCCAGTTCAGCCATTACGCTCTGTTTGATTTCCAATTTTTCGGGAACAGCTTCAATAATAAAATCGGCATCTTTTACTGCTTCTTTAAGGTCAACGATCGGAATCAAACGAGCCAATGCCGCATCGTGAGCTTCCGGCGTTATTTTCCCTTTCTCTTTGAATTTGGCAAGGCTGCTCTTGACGCCGGCTACGCCGCTATCAACAAATCTCTGCTCGATATCCCGCAGGGCTACCGTATAACCTGCCATGAGACCGCAGGTGGCGATCCCGTTTCCCATAGCTCCTGCACCAATCATCGTAATTTTTTTCACATCTTCAAATTTCATCGTGAGTCTCCTCCTTATAATTTGATTTGATAAGAATGCTTTTTGTCAGACAACAATTTTTTTTTGATTTGCGGAGTATAGGAAATAGAATGCTTAACAGTCAAGTGAAAAAGGATTAATGTTGTATTTAGTTTAAGCTTTTTAACGAAACCGTAAAAAGTCCTGAAAATCCACTTTCTGCTATTTATGTGAAAGCGAAAGACAATTATTTCTAAATAGATGAGTCTTCCATCAATTGCCTCCCGTTTTTTAAGGATTGCTTAAATGTCAGGAAATGGTTATTATAAACATCAAAAGCATCTTTTGCTTTCAAACTTGATTTGTTCAAAACCATTTTAAAACGTACCTGTAAATTTAAGGAGGTGGCGCTATGAAACAGTTGAGAATATTTTTCATTATTTCGTGTTTTGTCATGGCCGTATATTTTTTAATCTTCTCTTTTTCTGGCATTTCTATCGCGAAACAAACCAGTTTAAAAGATTGCATTAGTAATTGCTCCCAAAAACAGCAAATCTGTTCTAATATAAATGCAGACAAGAGAATATGTGAAGTAGAATTTAAAAGTTGCGTTGACACTTGCAAGTCAGAAAAAGAATCTCCTTCATCGCCGCAGCAAGAGTCGAGTAGCACCATGAAACCAATGTAATGAAGTTGTAATGAGACTCAAATTTCATAAGCTCAGCGTAATGAAATTTGTTAGTCGAATTATCCAATAACCAAAGGCTATTGGAAATTATCCCGCAAAGCGGAGGGTATAATACACCGCAACTTGTTGCGGAATCTGTTTCCAAAGCCTGCATGGGGGATTCATATCCGTGATTTTTCAGGCAGCATGTGTTGGCTCGCAGATGTAATCGATTCGTTGTATCCTTTACAATTTTAATATACTGAGGTGAAATCTGATTCGCAGTGTGAACAGTTTTACACATATCAATTGACTTCTTTTGGCTTTATCTTAAAGCGATTCTTTAAAAAAATAATAAATTCCAATTTCTTTAATCTTGTAATGTTCTCCTAGTTTGTGGCATAGATTGTGCTTTTCAGAAGAGACTTTTGTCGTTGTTATTAGTTGTGTTTTGAGATACATATCGTCTTGGAGAAAGTTTTTGTTAAATGAAAGATACTAAAAACATAGCGGTTGTTTTTCCCGGGCAAGGTTCGCAAAGACCAGGCATGGGTAAAGACTTTTATGAACAAATTCCTGTATGCCGCGAAACGTACGAAGAAGCAGCCGATTCTTTGGGGTGGGATGTATCCAATATGTGTTTTGAAGAAGACGAAAGGCTGAATCTTACCGAATATACACAACCATGTATTGTAACAACAGAAATAGCCATGCTGAGAGGTTTATCTAAACGTTACGGTTTTGCGTCTGAATATTTTGGAGGTCATTCTTTGGGTGAATTTACGGCGCTTGTCGCTGCCGGGGTAATGTCTTTAGATGAAACTTTAAAAATAGTTCAAATAAGAGGGAAATTGATGCAGGAAGCTGTGCCGGTTGGCGTCGGCGGTATGGCGGCGATTATTTCCGAAAATATTGATATTGATATGTTGAAAAGGATAATGGATGGTCTAACGGCTGATGTGGCCAATATTAATTCCGCCAACCAGGTAGTTATAAGCGGCGAATTATCCGCACTTCCAGAAATAGAAAAAAGATTGGCGCAGATTCTTGGGGCTGAAAAACCGTTCCGATTTATTCGTCTGAATGTAAGCGCTCCCTTTCACAGCCGTTTAATGAAATCAATAGAAAATCGTTTTGCCGATACTTTGGATAAATTCGGTAAGAATGTAAATCCGCAAAATGCCTCTAAAGTAACCTCAAATTTTACCGGTGGTTTCCATTCGGATGATATTTCAGGAATAAGAGAAAAACTTGTAAATCAAATCAGCAATACAGTGCATTGGCAGGAAAATATGCAGAGTTTGGCGGTAAAGGCTGAGGAAATCTATGAAATCGGGCCGGCGCGGCCCCTGCGCGAATTTTTTAAAACGATAGGCATAACCTGCCAATCGATTACCGGACTTGCCGCAGCCGAAAAGTGTTTTAGCGGCTAAATTAATATTGCATAAAAAACTTGCTTTTTATGGCAAGACGCAAAATAATACCACCATTATGGAGGAGTGGTTTTGAGTAATTTAGAAAATATTCCAACTAATCCCATAAAGATTCAGGATAATACTTTCCGCGATGGGCATCAATCGATTTACGCGACAAGGATGAAAACGGAGGATATGATTCCCATTGCTGAAGAAATGGATAATTGCGGTTTTCACGCGATGGAAGTATGGGGCGGCGCGACCTTTGATACGATGCACAGGTTTTTAGGTGAAGACCCCTGGATGAGGCCGAGGATTTTAAAAAAGTACATCACCAAAACTCCCTTTGCCATGCTTATCCGCGGACAAAATCTGGTCGGCTACCGTCATTATGCTGATGATGTTGTGCGCGCTTTTGTGGATAAAGCTTGTGAAATCGGTATCGATATTTTCCGTTGTTTTGACGCGTTAAACGATTTCCGCAACATGGAATCATGCGCGGAAAGAATTAAAGCCAACGGCAAACAGTTTCAGGGAGCAGTTTGTTATTCGTTGACTAATGTCCGTCTGGGAGGAGAAGTTTATACTCTCGAATATTTTGTGGCCAAAGCTAAAGAACTGGAGCAGATGGGCGCGGACGCGGTCTGCATTAAAGACATGGCGGGGCTGCTTTCTCCTTATGACGCGTATGATCTGGTTTCCGCTATAAAAAAAGAAGTTAAATTGCCGCTGCATTTACATTCCCATTACACCAGTGGAATGGCCTCGATGACATATTTAAAAGCGATAGAAGCCGGAGTTGATGTTGTGGATACATGTCTGGCGCCTTTTGCGCTGAGAACTTCCATGCCCGCCATTGAGCCGCTGGTTGCCGCCCTTCAGGGAACCGAACGCGCAACCGGAATAGATTTAAACAAATTGCTGGCGCTGGGTGAACACTTGGAGAATATTGCTCCGAAATATAGCAACCACTTGGCCACGCAAAAACTATCAATCATTGATAACGGAGTTCTTGCCCATCAAATTCCCGGCGGTATGATTTCTAATTTGACCGGACAACTCAAAGAAATGAACGCACTGGATCGATTAGGAGAAATCTACATAGAAGTGGTTCAAACACGAAAAGATATGGGCTGTCCGCCTTTGGTCACACCGGTATCGCAAATCATCGGGGCGCAGGCTGTTTTAAATGTGCTTTTCGGACGTTATGTAAGAGTATCCAACCAGCTTAAAGATTTGGTTTTGGGCTTGTACGGCAAAACTCCGATGCCGATTGATCCGGAATTGGCCAGGAAGATACTGAAGAATTACAAGCGTGGACAGGTGCCGGTATCCGGAAGGCCGGCTGATTATCTGGAGCCGGAAATTGAAGCGGCAAAAAAAAAGATTGGCAATCTTGCTCGCAACGATGAAGATGTGCTGGCATATATCTTATATCCCGCAACTATGGAAAAATTTTTGCGAACAAAATATGAAATCGATTCGCCGGCAAATGCGGGAACGGAAAATTTACCCCATAAAGAAGTTGCTGCGTAAAGCAGCATCGCTAGAGCAGCCTCCTTTTTTGAAAAGAGATGATTCAATGAACGGAGTTATCTTATAAATTTATGCCTAATACCATTTCTAAATAAAGATGATATTGAGGCGGCAAGGGGGGCGATGAGGAGTATTTTACACGCGTGACCCCGCGTGACCTTTAGGTTATTTAGGTATACGTTGAGGAAGCCGACGACGCAGTCAACAAAGATAGCGCTTTGATTTAGAATTGGTATAAATTATGAAAAACGAGAGGTCTTATCTATGGATTTAAGTCTTAATGAAAATCAATTAACGTACCTGGATACTGTGCGAAAATTTGTGAAAAATGAAATAACGCCGAATATTTTAGAGCTGGAAAAAGATCATGTTTTTCCATGGAACATCATTAACAAGGCCTGGAAAATGGGCATTCTCAATTTGTGTATTCCGGAATCCGTCAAAGGTTATGAAATTGACGCAGTTACTTCGGCCTTCATCATTAAAGAACTTTCTTACGGCGATACGGGTATCTCCACTTCGGCGATGTGCAATGATTTAGCCAATGTGGTAATAAGCCAGAATGGCACTGATGAGCAAAAAAAATTATTTCTCCAGCCTTTTGTCGAGAAGCCTGTCCTGGCTTCTTTTTGTCTTACAGAACCTAACGCCGGTTCGGATAATTCGATGATGACCAGTTTTATCAGCAAGAAGGATGACGGCAATTATGTTTTAAACGGTTCCAAGTGCTTTATTACCAATGCTTCTTATGCTTCTCAATATACTGTTCTTTGTAAGCTGGGGAAGCCCACAGGTAATTTCATGGCTTGTGTTATTATTCCGGTAGAACCGGTTACATCGGCCGATATTCCCGATATCGGGAATGCCGTAAGAGAAATAAACGTACCAACAGGCGGAAAGATAATAATTGGTAAGCCTGAAGATAAGTTAGGACAAAGACTTTCCAACACGGCCAGTGTAACTTTTGAGGACGTTATTATCCGTCCGAATCAGATTATCGGAGACAGGCGGCTGGGCTTTAAATATATTGTTGACGTTTTGGATTATGCCCGGCCGATGGTTGCGGCGATTGGTTTAGGTTTGGCTAAAAGAGCGTTTACAGTTACACTGGAATATACGCGGGAGCGCAAACAATTTGGTCATAGAATTTGCGATCTTCCCGTGGCCAGAGAAATGTTGACGGCCATGTGGAAAAAAGTGGAACTGGCGGAATTGGCTCTTTTGAAGGCAATCTGTAAAATTCAGGAAAAAGCAAGCGATGCCGGAATTTATGCTTCCTTGGCTAAGAACACAGCCGCGGAAGCAGCTGTCTTTTGTTCAACCGAAGGCCTTCATCTGCATGGTGGTTATGGTTTCACAACAGATTATGAGATTTCCAAACTTGCCCGCGACGCCCATATTATTGATATTTACGAGGGTGTCCGGGAAGTGCAAAATATGATCATCGGACGGGAGATTGTTTAAAGATGCTTTATCTTCATTCTATGGGACATTTTCATCCCGAAAATATTATTTCTAATAAATTTTTGGAAGACCTGGATATCGGCACGAATAACGAATGGATTATGGAACGTGTCGGCATTCAAAACCGCCGGACGGTTCTGCCTCTGGATTATATCAGGCTAACAAAAAATATTAACCCGCTGGAATCTTACGCCATCAGACAATACAAAAATTACCACATGGGAGCGGCGGCGGCCCGGATGGCACTGCAGCGCGCTTCGTTAAAACCGGAGGATATCGGTCTGGTTATTGCCGGCACTTCATCACCGGATAACATTTCGCCGGCGGAAGCATCGGCGATGGCCGGGGAGCTGGGTATTGAAGCAGCCTGTTTCGATTTGAATTCATCTTGTTCTACATTTGGCATGCAGGTCAATTTTCTTTTGCGTATGCAGCCGGAGACTCTACCGCCTTACATTTTGCTCATCGGCGCGGAATCACCGACAAGGGCGATTAATTATTCTGATCGCAATTCGGCAGTTCTTTTCGGCGACGGTGCGATCGCGGCAATAGTGTCGACAAAAGTTCCCACCAGCGCCGTTTTTGTCAGCGGGGGCTTTGATTCCCGCCCATCCGGATGGAGAAAAGTCGGTATTGATGGGGACTGGACTTTTCATCAAGATGGCAATGCCGTTCAGGGTTATGCCATCAGGACAACAACAGAATGTCTTAAAGTGCTCCAGAATCAATACGCGGCTGATGCGCAGAAATTAATTTTTATCGGCCATCAAGCCAATTTGATGATGCTTAAAGCAGTGTGCGAACGCAGAAAGATAAAGCCCGAGCGTCATTGGTACAACGTTGATCAATTCGGCAATACCGGTTGCTGCGGCGCTCCTTGCGCTTTGAGTATGCACTGGGATGAAGTTCAATCAGGCGACAACATTGCCATGGTTATTGTCGGCGCCGGACTGACCTGGGCATACATGATGCTGAAAGTGGGGGGAGATTGATGATTGAAAAACCGGTTGTTTTAGTAACCGGCGGCGCAACAGGAATAGGAGCCGCATGCTGCCGCGCTTTGGCAGCCGATGGTTTTCATGTTGGTATTCATTATCGCAGAAGTGAACAAAAAGCTCAGACGCTACTGGCGGAAATAAAAGACGGCTTTTTACTTCAAGCGGATCTGGCGAGCATAGAACAAATTGACGCGATGATCGGAAAACTCAAGGATGAGGCAGGCCGCGTGGATGTTTTGGTCAACAATGCCGGGCAATCCATTAATGCCGATATCCTTTCCATGAAAATAGATCAATTTGACGCACAGCGTGCTCTGACGCGCGGTGTCTGGTACTTGACCAAAAGAATCCTTCGGCAATTCATTTTGCGCAGTCCATCCGGGCGCATCATCAATATTTCCAGTGTGGTTGGTCATACAGGTAATGCCGGTCAAATCCCCTACACGATGGAGAAAGCGGCGCTGGATGCCTTTACCAAATCTCTGGCGCAGGAGCTCAGCGGACGAAATGTCTTAGTCAATTCCGTTGCTCCCGGCTTTATCGAAACAGACATGACCGGAGAATTGCCGCAGGAAGTGAAAGATAAGATCATGACTAATATCGCTTTGGGACGTATTGGTAAACCCGAAGAAGTTGCGGAAGTTGTCGCTTTTTTAGCTAAAAAAGGAAGCTACATTACGGGATCGGTGATTCATGTTAATGGAGGCCTTTATGGAGGCTGATGCCGCAATCAAACAAGAGGTATTAGAGCTTGTGCCGCAGCAAGCGCCTTTTCGTTTTATTGATGAGATTATCAGTCTCGATGAGGAACAGATAGTCGGGGCTTACCGGTTTCGCGAAGATGAATTTTTTTATCGCGGGCACTTTCCCGGACGTCCCATTACGCCCGGCGTAATTCTTATTGAGTCGATGGCGCAGATCGGCGTTGTCGCTTTCGGAATGTATCTGCTGGCGTGCCAGAAAAATATTCGTCCCAGCCAGATGAAGGGGCCGTTAAGCCTCTTTTCACTGGCGGATGGTGTAGAGTTCAAGGGAATTGTAAAACCCGGCGAAAGAGTCATTGTGAAAGGCAAGAAAATATATATGCGCAGAGGCGCATTGAAAGTGGACATTAGTATGGAAAGAGAAAATGGCGAAATTGTTTGTGTGGGGGAATTAGCAGGAATGGGAGTGGATAAATGAAGAAGAGGGTAGTGATTACAGGAATGGGAGTAGCCGCTCCCAATGCGCACGGTCTGGATAATTTTGAGCAGGCGCTAAGAGAAGGACGTTCCGGCATTCGTTTTATTCCTCTATTGGAAGAGCTGAAGTTCGGCTGTCAAATTGCCGGAATACCGGAAGATTTTGAAAACATCCGTAAAAGCTATTTCGATCGGGAAAAGCTTTTATCAATAAACGATAATATTGGTTTCGCTTCGGTTGCGGCGGTGGATGCCTGGAAGGATGCCGGATTTATTTTGCCCGACAGCGATGACGACTCGGTAGATTGGGACACAGGAGTTATTGCCGGCTCAGGGATCGGTGGCATGGATACGATTGCCCAAAGTATCGTTCCCTTGGTTAATGAAGGCCGGGTAAGGCGATTGGGCAGCCGCGTTGTCGAGCAAGTGATGAACAGCGGCACCAGCGCGCGTATTTCCGGTCTGCTGGGCGCCGGTAATCAGGTGACATCAAATTCTTCAGCCTGCTCTACAGGCAACGAAGCGATCATTGATGCTCTCTGGAGAATAAGAATGGGATTAGCCATACGTATGGTGGCTGGCGGTTCCGAGGGAGCATCGCCCTATATCTGGGCAGGTTTTGATGCCATGCGTGTAATGAGCCGCAAATTTAACGACAACCCCGCGGCGGGTTCCCGTCCCTTGAGCGCAACGGCCTGCGGTTTTGTTCCCGGTTCCGGCGGAGCCATGCTGCTGCTGGAAGATCTCGAAACCGCCCTGGCCAGAGGAGCCAGAATTTACGCGGAAATCATAGGCGGTTATATTAATTGCGGCGGGCAGCGGATGGGCGGTTCCATGACTGCGCCGAATCCTGAAGGAGTGAAAAGATGTATCCGCGGCGCTGTTGCCGATGCAGGCATTAATCCAGCCGAAGTTGATGCTGTTAACGGACATTTAACAGCGACATATGCCGACCCTGTTGAAGTAAGGAATTGGGCGGAGGCGCTGGAGCGAACTTCCGAGAACTTCCCTTACATTCAGTCCACAAAATCGTTAATCGGTCATTGTCTGGGCGCTGCCGGCGCTATAGAATCTGTGGCTTCTGTTTTACAGATTTATAAAGGATTCCTGCATCCTTCGATCAATTGCGAAGACGTGCATCCGGATATTGAGATGTTTGCTCAAAAAATTCCCCAGAAATGTTTGGAAATTCCGCAGTTGAAAATTATTGCTAAAGCCGGTTTTGGTTTCGGCGACGTCAACAGCTGCATTATATTTAAAAAGTGGGAAGAAAAATAATATTTTATAAGGAGAGTTTTTTCATGGATGATAAGAAAATTTTTGAAGAAATGGTCAACATTTTAAAAGCCTATGCCAAGAATCAGGATCTTTTGGACAAGGCGACGATGGATACACACATCTTAAATGATCTGAAAGTAAATTCGGCGCGTTTAGTTGATGTAATCATCAGGTGCGAAGATGTTTACGGTATTAGTATTGATGATGATGAAGCGGATAAAATTAGAACAATTGGCGATGCTGTCAAAATTATAAAGCAAAAACTTGGATAGAAAATGGATAGTAAATCCAAAATATTTCTACATCTGCAAAATTTTTTAGGGCGAATTACGATACTAATCATAGCGCCTTTGTATTTTTTTATGGCCTTGATTTTCTTTTATCGGGTAAGGAATTTGAAAGAAATCCGCCGCCAGTGCGCGATTGAATTTTCCCGGCATAATGGTTCCTGGATTATTTGCTCTAATCATTTGACAATGATTGACTCTTTTATTTTAGCTTATGCCATTTTTAGCTTGGGCCAATATATAATCAACTACAGGAAACTGCCCTGGAATTTGCCGGAAGGAAGTAATTTTCAGAGCAATATTTTTCTTAGGGTATTGTGTTACCTGTCCAAGTGCATTCCCATCAACCGAGGCGGATCCCGCGAGAAGATGAAAGAATCTCTGGAAAAATGTATCTATCTTCTGAAGAGCGGTGAAACCATCATGATTTTTCCGGAAGGCAAACGTTCCCGCACCGGACGAGTAAATAAAGAAGATTTTTCTTATGGTGTGGGACGTTTCGTCAAAAACGTGGAAAACTGCAAAGTCCTGTGCATGTATCTGCGTGGAGATAAACAGGATAGCTATAGTATCATTCCTGCCTGGGGCGAAAAATTTTCGGTACAGATGGAAGTTTTTACGCCGGAACATGTGGAAGGAAGCGATCTGAGAGTGCAACGCGAATACGCCAAACAAATAATTGACCGGCTCGCGCAAATGGAGGAAAAATATTTTGCCCTGCGTCGGGAACGATGTTGTGGATTTGAGGGAACCAGCGAATGCGGGGAAAAGTCAGGATTCGCGATTTCTAAAAAAAATCCTCACAAATGCTGAGATTGAATTTGTCCAAAACGCGGAAAATCCTGATGTGGCGCTCTGGTCGCACTGGGCGTGCAAAGAAACCGTATATAAGGTGATAAAAAAATCCTGCCCTGACGCTGCTTTTCTGCCTCGGCAGTGGCAGGTAATTTTCAATAAAACCGAATCAAAATATTTAGACGGCGAGGTTATTATTCCGGGGAAGGACAGCGTTTACATCCGTCTTTTTTCCAATTCCCAATATGTCCATTGCGTAGGCAGCGATAGTCTTACGGCTCTGGATAAATTAATCTGGAGCGTTGACGTTTTGCCGGAAAAAGAAAAAATTAATCCATCGCTTTATTTGCGCTACTGCCTAGGGCAGAGTTTAGCCAAACACTTTTCCCTGAATTCTCATCAAATAAAAATCAAGAGAACAAGGGAAAATGGAGAACTTCAACCGCCGCGTGTTTACGTTGGTGGTAAAAAAACAGATATTGATATCGGCTTAAGCCATGATGGGAGATTTGTTGCGTATGCGTACAGTGAAACTAGTGAGTCCAAATTTCAGAAGCGAAGTAGTGACACTCGTTGAGAGCGAGAGAAACGAAGCTCGAAACGTAAATGGAACTATCCCCTGAACGTAGTGAATGGGGATCCGAAGCGTAAGGCGAACTATCCCAGGAGCGAAGCGACGAGTGATATTTTATAATTGCAATGTTTTTAGAAAGTTGTAAGATGACTAACAATTTGAAAATAAATGTTTGTTTAAAAGCAAGGAACTGTAAATGTCCGCACCGCAGATAATTCTTGAGCTGATTAAAAGATTTGAGCGCAACATTGAAGCATACACATCAGGAAAATACAACGAAACACAAGTCCGCCATGAATTTATTGATCCTTTTTTTGAGGCATTGGGGTGGGACGTAAATAATAAAGAAGGCAACGCCGAAGCATACAAAGACGTTATTCATGAAGATACGGTAAAAGTCAGCGGCGTCACCAAAGCGCCGGACTACTCCTTCCGCATCGGCGGACAGCGCAAATTTTTTGTCGAAGCCAAAAAGCCTTCCGTCAATCTCAAAGACGCGCCCGCCGCCGCTTTTCAGGTCAGGCGTTACGCCTGGTCGGCAAAACTGCCTCTTTCCATAGTTACCGATTTTGAAGAATTGGCCGTCTATGACTGTAGAATAAAACCCGATAAGTCCGACAAGGCTGACAAAGCCCGCATCATTTATTATACCTATCTCCAGTATGCCGAAAAATGGGACGAAATTGCCGCCATCTTTTCCAAAGACGCCATCCTCAAAGGCTCGTTCGACAAATATGCCGAATCCAGCAAGGCCAAACGCGGCACATCCGAAGTGGACAGCGCCATTCTGACGGAAATCGAAAGCTGGCGTGACGCAATCGCCCGAAACATCGCCTTGCGTAACATGATTTCCGTGCGGGAATTAAACGATTCCGTACAGCGCACCATTGACCGCATCATCTTTTTGCGTATTGCCGAAGACCGGGGCATTGAAGACTACGGCTCTCTGCGCTCGCTTTGCAACGGCAGCAACACTTACGGCCGCCTGCAGGAACTTTTCTACAAGGCCGACGACCGTTACAACTCCGGCCTGTTTCACTTCCGGCATGAAAAAGACGAAGCGGAACCACCCGACAATCTGACGCCAAAGCTTGTAATTGACGACAAGTCGCTTAAAGATATTCTCAAGCGTCTTTATTATCCCGATTCACCTTATGAGTTTTCCGTTTTGCCTGCCGATATTCTGGGGCAGGTTTACGAACAATTTTTGGGCAAGGTTATCCGTCTCACTAGCGATCACCGCGCCGTGGTGGAAGACAAGCCGGAAGTCAAAAAAGCGGGCGGCGTTTTTTACACGCCTACTTATATTGTTGATTACATCGTCAAAAATACCGTGGGCAAATTATTAGAAGGAAAAAATCCGAAAACGGCGGAGAAACTGCGCATACTCGATCCCGCCTGCGGCTCGGGTTCGTTTCTACTGGGCGCTTATCAGTATCTGCTCGACTGGTATTTGAAGAGGTACACCCAAAATAATCCGGAAAAACACGCCAAAGCCAAAAAGCCCATTCTTTATCAAGGATACGGCGGAGCATGGCATCTTACCACCGCCGAACGCAAACGGATTTTGCTCAACAACATTTACGGTGTGGATATTGACATTCAGGCCGTGGAAGTTACCAAGCTCTCGCTTTTGCTCAAAGTGCTGGAAGACGAAACAGCGGAAACGCTCAACCGGCAGATAATGCTTTTCCACGAGCGGGCGCTGCCGAATCTGGGCGGCAACATCAAATGCGGCAATTCACTCATCGGGCCGGATTTCTATGACGGCAAACAAATGAATATGCTGGACACGGAAGAAGCACAACGTGTCAATGTGTTCGACTGGCAGGCTGAGTTCCCTGAAATCTTTAAAGCAGGCGGCTTCGATGCGGTGATCGGCAATCCGCCGTATGTGCGACAGGAGACGTTGGGCGCGGACTTCAAAAATTACGCACAAAATAAATATGAATCTTTTGCTAGTACTTCGGACTTATACGTCTATTTCATTGAAAAGTCTCATGCGCTTTTAAGAACAGAAGGATTGTTTGGCTTTATATGCTCTAATAAATTTATGCGCTCAAATTATGGGAAATGCATTCGTAGTTTTCTGGCGAATAAATCTTCTCTGCTGCAATTAATAGACTTTGGCGAATTACCTGTTTTTCAGAATGCCGCAACTTTTCCAATTATTATTCTCAGTAAAAATAAAAAAACGTTAATACAATGTTTTATCTATGCGGTAATAAAGCGACTCGATTTCATGTCACTTACTCAGGAAGTGAAAAACATCGGCGAAAAACTCGATGAATCAGCTTTGCGAGGTAATAACTGGACGCTTACTAATTCAAAAGAATTAGCGATTCTTGAAAAAATGCATAAAACGGGAGTGCCGTTGGGTGAATATATTAAAGGTAAAATTTATCGAGGGATACTTACCGGTTTAAATGAAGCATTCGTTATTGATCGTTCAACGCGTGATAATATTATTGCTGAAGATGCAAAAAGCGCTGAATTAATAAAACCATTTGCAATAGGTGATTACATTCGCAAATATAGGATTGAAGATAAAGAAAAATTTATCATCTTAATTCCGCGTGGATGGACAAATGAAAAAGTAGGAAGTTTGAGTAATAAATCATGGAACTGGTTTAAATCAAATTATCCTGCAATTGCGGCACATCTTGAACCTTATGCTGATAAAGCTGAAAAACGCGGTGATAAAGGTGATTATTGGTGGGAACTTCGCGCTTGTGATTATTACGATGCTTTATCTAGGCCGAAAATTGTTTATCCTGATATTGCTAAAGAAAGCAGAATTACTTTTGATGAAAAAGGAACAGTCGTTGGTAATACGGCTTATTTCATTCCGAAAAAAGATCATTATCTTTTGGGTATACTTAATTCGAAATTGATTTTTACATATTTTAAGAGAAACGCTGCGGTGCTTGGCGATGCTGATAAAGGCGGCAGACTGCGTTGGTTTACTCAAGATGTTGTTAAACTTCCCATATGCACTATTAACTTCAAAAATTCTGACGAAAAGAAAATGCATGACAATATGGTGCAACTTGTCGAGCAGATGCTTTCCTTGCACAAACAACTGGCCGAAGCAAAAACAGGCCATGAACAAACTCTGCTCCAGCGCCAGATTGACGCGACCGACAAGCAGATTGACAAACTGGTTTATGAACTCTACGGTCTGACGGAAGAAGAAATAAAAATCGTGGAAAAAAATGAAAAATAATCGGGGACGGGAACAATGGCCTACGATAAGGGATTGGCACAAAGAGTCCGTGAGATACTGGAGGAAGAACCGGGATTTGATGAAAAGAAAATGTTCGGAGGTCTTTGCTTTTTGCTTTTCGGCAACATGGTCTGCGGCATTATCAAGGAAGACTTGATTGTACGGGTCGGTGTGGACAGATATACGGAGATGCTGAAGATGCCGCACACAAGAAAATTTGACATCACCGGCCGGCCGCTGACGGGCTGGGTGATGGTTTTATCTGAAGCAATGGACTCTGAAGAACTCAACGATTGGGTGCAAAAGGCCGTGTCTTTTGTGCGAACCCTACCGCCGAAGTAACATGCCGTATCGTTTTTGCAACAATACTCGGTTGGGTTTAAAATACTTAGTGATGGTTTTATTTAATTTAATGTTCCTAGATTCCCGCTTGCGCGGGAATGACAGATAGTAGAAAGGAGATCATCATGAAAAATCTAAATTATATGAGCATTGCTGAAGATGCCATGGGCAAAATCAAAAAAGGAGCTTTCTTAACTGTTAAGGCCGCAGACGCGCTCAACACCATGACAATTGGCTGGGCCACTTTCGGATTCATCTGGCAAAAGCCAATCATGATGGTGGCCGTGCGCTCTACCCGTCACACCTTTGGTATTATAGAAAAGGCTTTAGACTTTACAGTTACAATGCCTTCAGGCGATATGAGCAAGGCAATCGCTTTTTGCGGATCGAAATCTGGCCGTGATGTGGATAAGTTCAAGAAGTGCAATCTGGAAACAGCAGACGGGCGTAATGTCGCGTCACCGATCATCAAGGTGCCGGGGATTCATTATGAATGCAAAATAGTTTACAAGTCCGCCATGAATCCTGTTTATCTGGATAAAAATTTGGATAAGTCCCTCTATCCGCAAAAAGATTACCACACTCTTTACTTTGGCGAGATACTAGCCTGTTATGAAACAGAGTAGAGGGGAAAAATCCCGCGGCGCTACGCACCTGGGATAGTTCGACTAACGCTTCAAACTTCACTGCGTTCGTTTTTAGCGAGTCTTACTAAATTTCCTCTGATTCAAGAAAAATAAAGGAGACAATATGAAAGTACTTGCACTGAATTCCAGCCCCCGCAGCGAGAAAGAAAGCTATACCGCGATGATGCTTAATCCCCTGGTTGAAGGCATGCGCGAAGCAGGCGCCGACGTTGAAGTTGTGAATCTGCGCAAAAAGAAAATAAAATATTGCATCGGCTGTTTCACTTGTTGGACAAAGACTCCCGGCAAATGTGTTCATAAAGATGATATGACTAATGAGCTATTTTCAAAATGGCTGGCATGCGACCTGGTCATTTACGCCACGCCTCTTTACTCTCACACCATTAATGCCGCCATGAGCACTTTCATGGAACGCACGCTACCGGCGGCTCTCCCTTTCTTTGAGGAGGGTGCTGACGGAAAGACATTCCATCCGCTGCGATACAAATTCCCTCCAAGTGTTTTGCTCACAGTGTGTGGATTTCCCGAAGCATCGGAATTTAATGCCATGCTTGATTTTTTTATGAACACTCGCCATAAGGACTCAAACGCCTTGGCAGCCATCTGCCGCGCCGGCGCTTCCCTTTTGTCCATTCCGTTGCTTGAGGATAAAGCCAAAGATGTCTTGGACGCTACCAAACAGGCAGGACGGGAATTGATCAAGACAATGAAAATTGCTCCGGAAACTATGGCGCGGATCACCCAGCCACTTGGCAATGCCCAGTCCTTCGGAAAAATGGGAAACATCTTCTGGAAAACCTGCATAGCTGAAGGTGTGACTCCTAAAGAATTTGACGACAAAAAAATGGTTCCGCGTCCGACATCCCTTGAGGACTTCATGTTCATTTTTCCTTTCGGGATCGATGCCAAGGCGGCGGGAGACAGGAAAGTCCAGTTGCAGATCAAATTTTCCGGGGATATTGATGATTCGTGCTATTTCACGATTGAAAAAGGACGCGCGGATGCAAAACAGGGAACTTGCGAAAAACCTGACCTTACGATTGAAACGCCCTTTAACATCTGGATGGATATCATAACTCGCAAAGCTGACGGAGCGCAGATGCTGATGGAGCAAAAATACAAGGTCAGCGGCGATCTGGC
>Ga0209777_10001690_pt1 | contig 31123 bp, 27 predicted proteins | sample FrelakmetHBP12HB_FD_187147 | JGI IMG/M metagenome (GOLD analysis project Ga0209777, IMG submission 187147) | Freshwater lake sediment microbial communities from the University of Notre Dame, USA, for methane emissions studies -HBP12 HB (SPAdes)... | ecosystem: Environmental > Aquatic >... | reverse complement strand
CATAGAGAGGGTTTGTTGGAATCGTCACCCTAGTGGTATTCTCGATGCCTTCCGTTGCTCTAAAACCTCCCGTGTCACGCGCGAGACACGAACCACAGCGGCAAGAATGGCCGGATGGTTAGCGGGACCCCTCGCCAGGGGACCCGCTTTTTTATTTGGTGATAGTTTACCTTTTCTGATTTTTGGTCTAAAATGATTATTACTTATGAAAATTACCGACATTCAAGAGCAAAAACGAAAAAATCGCGTCAACGTTTATCTGGACGAGCGATTTGGCTTTGGCGCGGCTAAAGAAATCTTGGTTGATTTTGATTTATACTTGGGCAAGGAACTGGCACCCGAAGAAGTGGAAAAGATTATTAAGCAAGACCAGGCCAATAAAGCTTTGCAAAAATGCTTTCGGCTGTTGGGCTTGCGGCCGCGCAGTGAAAAAGAATTGCGAGATAGATTGAAAGAAAAACAATTCGATCCAAAGATTATTGACCAAACCATTAAAAAAGTTGCTGAGTTGGGATATTTGAATGACGCCGAGTTTACCCGGGCTTTTATTGAAATGAAAAAGAGTAAAGGCCGAATTGCCATTCGTTTAGAGCTGCGGCGTAAGGGCGTGGACGAAGAAATTATTAAAGATAGCTTGGCCAAATATTATTCCGGCGAAGAAGAGATAGAATCGGCACTTAATCTGGCCCAGAAAAAATTGCGGACTTATAAAAAATTGCCGTTGCTGAAAATAAAGCAGAAATTAAGCCAATATCTGGCCAGTCGGGGATTTGGCTGGGACATTATCAAAAATGTTTTGCGGCAGATTCTAGCTTGACATATTTTTGTTTTATCTTTATACTGATCAACAAGGAGGTTAACGTGGACCAAAGACCAAAATCAACTGCAAAGCAAATCGTTTTTACTGTTTTGTCTATTGTCTGCCTGGCCGTTTTAGTGATGGGCATGTTATATATTGTTCAGAAAAGTGGTGACATTGCGAGAGGTTTTGTGGCGCTCATCGCGCTGTGGGTTGGGGTGGTGATATTTCTTAATCATTTGGACGATCTGATTATTAATAAAGCACCATTTCTCCGCTTGCTGTTGTTGTTTGTGAGTCTGAGTGCTTGGGGCATACTAATTCCCTTTGTTACTCAAGGTATTTGGGGTGGAATAATGACAGCTTTTTCTTTGGGGGCCATGGCCGGTTTGGCAGATTTTTTTGCGACTTCTCGTAAATGGTGGCATAAAACTGAAATCATTGCTCCGATTTTTTTAATGACCCTGTTGCTTGGTGGCTATATTGATCACATCATTGAGGGACCATGGTCCAACGAAAAGATTGTCTTGATTGGCATTAGGGGTATTTTGTTATTGTGTTTGGTGCCGCCTGTTATCGGGCGGATTAAATCAAACTTGACGAACTGTAGGAATGTTGGCAAAACCGTAATCGGTGCAGATTAAGGGGCCATTGTGCCCCTTTTCTTTTTGGCAAAACATGTTATAATTTTATTTTGAACAACTTATTAATTGTTATTAATTTGGTACCGTAGCCAAGTAGTAAGGCGACTGTCTGCAAAACAGTTATGCGCGGGTGCAACTCCCGCCGGTACCTTATTTATTTTACAGATTGACTATTTTTCCAAATTCTTTATAATATATGTCAGCAATCAAACAAGAAGGAGGTGACCATGACGCCAGGTCTGATGGTACAGCTGTTGTTGGAGGTTGCCGGTGCCTTGGGCCAAGCAGGAGATGGTCCCAAAGAAGCAATTTTCTCTAGCGCTGGTTCAATAGACGACAGAGCTGACTTTAACGCGCTTCTTTTGCCGAGCAGAATTGATCTTAGTGGGTTGCCCGAAAAACTAAAATTGACCAGACGCGACATAGTTGACCTGGATCAAAGGTTCCGTGGATTATTGTGGCAGTGTCGACGAGGGCGGATTATTTTCACCGATCCTCGCGGAACAGGAATAAGATTAACGGCCAAGCTTTCTGGGCTTGAAGATAGGCTGCTTGAGTATATTACCAAAAAGTTTGGACTTGTTTATAGCACTCAAGAGTCGCCGAGTGGAAAAGGTGTCATGGTGTTAATCTTAGATCTTATAGATTTGCTGGAGGTCACCATAGACACCCCGACTAATTTGTATCTGGACTTTCAACAGGGCTGTGCGGATGGCTCGTTTTCGGTGGAGTCGAGTTTCAAAGAAGCCTGCATGGTTGTTGAGGGCGAATTAAATCCTCGGCTTCATCAGCTTGAGGAGCTGTCTACGAATATTTGGCAATTAGCTCGTCAAGAAGAAGTGATTGTTAATGAGGGGCTGATGGTTGTCAAGATTAATCTGCGCGCCGAACTATCATCCGAATTAGAAGTCTTGGCTAAACAGCTCTTTGATCGATTGAGAGATTATCTAAGAGTCAATCTGGAAAAGGCCGCTTCAAGTCGATTGTCGAACGAACCTCCTGATTCTGAAGTATCTGAACCGGAATTACCTTCTGATTCGGCAACAGAGGTAATACAAGAACAATTGGGGCTGTCGTAACACGACGGCCCTTTATTTTTTTGCCGCAACTGTTAAACTGTCTTTATGGCTAATAACTTTCAGCCCGCCCTAGGGGCTAGGGATAAATTAATTATTATTGACGGACCGGCGGTGATGCACCGCGCTTGGCATGCTTTGCCCAAATTAACCGACCCAAAGGGCCGCGTGGTTTCGGCGGTTTATGGCTTTGTTTCATTATTGCTGAAATTATTGCGCGAACAAAAGCCGCAATATCTGGTGGTAACCCTGGACACCAAGGAGCCGACTTTTCGCCACGACATCTACAAAGAATACAAGGCTGGCCGAGTCAAGCAGCCTCAGGAATTTTATGACCAATTTTCCATTTTGAAGGATTTACTTAAGGCGTTTGGCATTAAAGTCTTAGAAAGACCAGGCTATGAAGCCGATGACCTAATAGGCAGTGTGGCCACGCAATCATCGATGATAAACTTAATTGTGACCGGCGACTTAGACACCCTACAATTAATTAATAAAAATACCGAAGTTTATTTTTTGCATAAAGGTCTTTCCGATTTGCAGATTTACAACGAAGAGGCGGTAATGAACCGTTTTGGCCTCGAGCCTGAGCAGCTAATCGACTTTAAGGCCTTGCGCGGCGATCCATCGGATAACATTTCTGGTATTAAAGGCATTGGTGAGAAAACCGCCCTGGCTTTAATTCAGAAATTTGGTAGCCTAGAAAATGTTTATCAGCACCTAGAAAAATGTTCTGAGAAAAAATGCGAGATTAAGGATTCGTTGCGAGGGTTATTGCTGGCCAATAAAGATAAGGCCTTTTTTGATAAGCACTTAGTTACCATTAAAAATGATCTGGGCGAGATCGGAACCACTGAAGATTATCGCCTAGGAGAGATTAATAAAGACGCGGCGATAGTGGCTCTGCAAAACTTGGGCTTTAATTCTTTGGTCAAACGAATGAATAATGACGAAGTTAAGAAGGTAATCGTTTCTAGCCAGCAAAAATCTTTGTTCTAGTTTTCTATTTATTTCGGAAGAAAGGTGAGCTCTTGGGCTCACTTTTTTACTCTTGATTTCTTTCATAAATATGTTATAATTGTTCTATATGAAACATCAAGAAGTTTTAAATATCGGTGATCGTCTGGCCTCAATTCAGGCTCAGCAATTGTTGGCCGAGGGCCGAGTCAAAACCCTAGCTGAAGGCGAAGAGGTTATTAGAATTGTAGAAAAACTCAGATCTACTGGTTTTATGTACCACCATTTTTTTGATGGCTTGTTGTCGGGCGAGTTAAAACCCATCAGTGACGCGGAGATTAATAAAATAATAGATCAGCATCATTTTGGATTTGAGCCAATGATACCGTTGACCGGTGACCAAGAAGCTCTATTAAGATCTCACCTTTTAGAAAATTTAAGAGGGTCGCTGAATTACGAACCAATAGAGTTATTTTGTGGAGATGTTTATGAAAGTTCAGATAAAGAATTTTTTGGTCACACTATTTTATTAGATCAGAAAGCCCAATTAAGAGCTAAAAATAAAAGACGATTAACTTTATTGGATAAGCTAAATATTTTAGAACCAGAAAGATGGAAAAATCAACATTATCAGATAAGTAACTTGGAAGCCGATTTCGGCTTGCAAGGAAATCGTCATTTGGGCGAATTAGACTACTATAGCCTGGACAAAGACTTTTCGGGTCTATTTGCTGAGATTAGAAAATCTACTGGCAAAGACAAGTTGACCGTTTTAGACGTTGGCTGTGGCATAGGCTTTGCACTAAAAGACATAAAAGGAGCCGACCCGAATGTTGAGGTTCATGGATTAACCATGGAGCAAGAGCCGGTAATGTGCGAAGAGGTTGATCAGTATCATTATTGTTTGGCCGAAAGAATGCCCGCAGACTTTAAAGAAAAATTTGATGTGATAATTTCTAATTATGCTTTAAGATATTGTCTTTTTTCTAATTTAGCTCTAAAAAATATTTTTTTAGCCCTTAGCATTGGTGGCTATGCTTCAATAGACTTTGCTTTTGATCGGATTCCTAGGGACGAATCAACGATCTCATATTTTCAGAGGACCGAAAGCGAGCCGAAGGTTTTCTCGGCCATGGAAAAAATTGTAGCCAGGCTTTGGGAAAAGATAAAAAAGTTAGAGACTGATGGAAAAATTGAAATTATTCATGGATTATCCGAGAAATATCATTATCATGGAATATTACGAATTAAGAAATTAGCCAGCCTAAAGCCGAGTGACTTTGAATAATTTTATGTATTGTTTAATTTACGGGCCGGATACTTATCGGTCCAAACAAAAATTGGAATCTTTGCGTCAGGCTTTTATGGCCAAATGCGATCCGACCGGCGTTAATGTCACGACGATTGGTGCCGAGCTTTTGAATGTTAATTATTTCCGTCGCTTGGTTTTATCGGCCGGCTTGTTTAGCCCCAAACGCTTGATTATTATTGAACGATTTTTTAATAAAAAGGGCAACGATGACCTGGGCGAAGCTATTAGCGATTTTTTGGAAAACTCAGCTGATGATAAGCGAGGCAATTCTTTAATTTTTTGGGACGAAGATATCAGCGAAACCGGCTTGAGCAAGATAAAAAAGAAAATTTTTGCTTTACTGGTTAAGCAAAAATACAGCGAAGAGTTTTCTTATTTAGATCGGACCCACTTAAAAAGTTGGCTAGTCAAGGCCTTGGCCGCGAGCCACAAAAAGATTACTACTGAAGCGGCCGATTTTATGGTTGAGCAGGTCGGTCCAGATTTATGGCAATTACAAAATGAAGCCGACAAATTGGCTGCGGTGCCAGAAAAAGAAATTCCCCTAGAACTGGTTAAAAAATTTGTTTTGCCTAGTCCGGAAGAAGAAATCTGGCCGCTAGTTGATGCCCTGTCGGCGAAAAACAAAAAAGCCGCGCTAAAATTATTGCGCGACCAATTGGACTTAGGCAACGACCTTTTGTCGATTTTTGGTATGTTAGTCAGGCAATACAGGATTCTGTTAATGGTTAGTGACGCCTTGGCGAATGGTGGTCCGGTCCATTCTTTTTCTTTGGCCCAGGAGCTGAAACTTCATCCTTTTGTTTGCCAAAAAGCTATGCGGCAGGTCAAAAATTATACTTTAGCAGAATTGAAAAATATTTATCAGCAATTGCTTAACATTGATATAAAAATAAAAACGACCTCGGTTAACCCCGAGGTGTTGCTCGATTTGTTGATTGTGAAATAAGAGCTATTTCAATTTTTTGGCTAGTCTCGATTTTTTGCGGCTAGCTGTATTTTTTTTAAGGACATTGACCTTGGCGGCTTTGTCGAGCGCTTGCTGCAATTGAATATAAATAGCTTTGGCCTCTTTTTTATCTTTGGCCACTGTTTTTAAGAACTTTCTCTCTAAATAATTTAAACGGGCCTTGATGGCCTTATTGTGAAGAGTTCTTTTTTTTGTTTTGCGCAATTCTTTAATTGCGGATTTTGTTTGAGCCATGATTAGTAGTTGTCGGAAGTCTTATAGAGATCGTCTTCTTCTTGTTTCAACATTTCTTCTTCCTGGGCAATTAATTTTTCCCAGCGATCTCGTCCGTTAATTAAGATATTTACTTTAGCTTTAAAATTATCATTGAATTCTTCAATCATCTTGGGATCCTTCTGGAAAATTTCTATTAATTTTAATAATGCTTCTTCGGGTAAGGCGGGCAGTACAAGTAAAAGATCGTTTTGATCCTCCAAAGCGATTGATGACTTGGCGATAATTTGGGACAGTTGGTCCAGCGTTTTAGACATAATGACGGGTTGTTAGTAATAACAATATTAAACAATCTTCCTTTAATTACAAAAGACTAGAAAGGTTTTCGGGATTTCCATAGGGTCTTTCGTTTCTTTTCGCGGCCATATGGCTAGCAATAATTCCTAGGGCGCCAGCTTCAGCGGCAGAAATTGTGCCACGTTGAATCCAGCCTCTTTCTTGTCCCAAAACGCGAGAAGTGGGATCCTCCATGTTTTCAAATTTCTTCATAATTATTTTATTAGCCCCCTACTATTTATTAATACATTTATTATACCATAAATAGGGAAAAGTGTCAAGGGGGAACCTTGTGGAAATCTTATTTTTAGTATATACTATAATAAGTTAAAAGTTAACTTTAATCTGGGGATAATTATGATCTATTTTTTAGAAGGCACTATTAGCCAGATCGGTGAGAACTATATCGTTTTGGCCAGTGGCGGCGCGGGTTATCAGATCTTTGTGAGCGATTTTTTCTTAGCTCGGGTTAAAATCGGTCAATCTATTAAGGTTTTCACCCATTTTCGTTTATATGAAGAAAGCGCTCAGCTGTATGGTTTTAGCAGCGAAGAAGAGCTGACGTTTTTTAATAAATTGAATAATATTCCCAACATCGGACCAAGGTCGGCGATGAATATTTTGTCGGCCATTAAGTTGCCTGATTTACGACGGGCGATTTTAGACGGCGACGAAGAAGCCTTAAATAAGGTGTCGGGCATTGGTAAAAAAACCGCCAGCCGCATTATCGTGGAGATGAAAGACAAGATTAAGACCGTAGATAAAATTGGCGGTGGTGCCGGAGCTGATGCTGAAGTGATCGATGGCCTAATAAGTTTGGGCTACAATCTTAAACAGGCCCGAGAGGCGGTGCGGAAAATTTCGCCTGATATTTCTGGTGCCAGCGCTCGATTGAAAGCGGCCTTAAAAATCATTGTTGATTAATTTTTAAAAAATAATTTAATCATGGCTAAAAAAAATCTAAATAATCGTGGCTGGCGTGGGCTGACCAAATTAAACATAGAAGACCTAGACAAGACCAGTGAAAAGGTAGAGGTTTTAACCGAACGAGCCCCGAAGGTTCCGGCCGCCCCCGCTGCTTGGTCGGCGGAAAAGACCCCAGTCAAGAATAAGGTCAAAAAAGAAGTTAAACAAATGGAGACTGACGATCAATGGTTTCCCGACGAAGAAATTACCGGCCAATTGTCAATTGATTTATATGACGCCGGAGATTCTTTGGTGATTGAGTCCACGGTCGCCGGCGTGCAGCCCGAAGACATTGATATCAGCGTAGAGCCGGATCTAATTACCATCCGCGGCAAAAGAAAAAAAGAACACGAAGTGGCTAAAAAAAATTATTTTTATCAAGAGTGTTTTTGGGGCAGCTTTGCCCGCACCGTTGTTTTGCCGACGACGGTTCAGCCCGACGGAGTTAAGGCCAACATCAAAAATGGTATTTTAATTGTTATTTTACCTAAAGCAGAAGAAAAAATAGCCAATGTTAAAGTTAAGTAAATATGAAATTAGTTGACCAGCTCAATTTAGTGGAATTGGCCAAGAAAGATCCAACTAAAATCTTTTCTGGACCAACCGCTCCTCGGTCGGCCAGAAAATGGTGGCGTGGAGTTTTTTTGTTTTTGTTAATTTTGGTGGCGATTGTACTTGTCTTCGTTTTTAGTTATAAAATAATTTACGCCAATCGAGTTTATCCGGGGGTTTCTCTGGGCGCCTTTCAGGTCGGCGGAATGACTAAGGACGAATTAATGAAAATTATGCAACCGGCGGTTGATCAGGTTGAGAATCAGGGCCTGCTTTTTAGGGCCAAGAGCGACCTGGGTCAAGAAGATATTTTTGTTAAATCGGTCTTAATTGCCTTGAGTGATCCCGACTTGTCGCGGCGCGTTATCACCTTAGATTTAGACGCCACGGCCAATCAAGCCATAATGGTCGGGCGAGATGGATCGCCGATTAATCAAATCCAACAAATACTTCAAGCTCGAATTAGTGGTTATCAATTATCAGCAGTCTTTGAAATGGATGAGCAAGAAATAAAAAATAATTTAGAGGACAACTTAAAATCTATTGAGCAACAACCGCACGATGCCGGATTTACCCTGCAAAGCAACGGTGATTTAAAAGTTGTTAAAGACCAGGCCGGATATTTTTTTGACCTTGATGGCGCCATCAGTCAGGCCAAATATGATTTGGCGCAGTTAATTGTTGAGCCAATTGATTTAAAATCAGTTTATTACGAACCCAAAGTTAAGGTGGCTGATGTCGAGCAGATGGAACCGAAAGTTTTAGAAATGCTAAATTTGGCTCCCATCGTGCTTCAATATCAAGATCAATCCTGGAGGATTAATAAAAATTTATTAAGCCAGTGGTTAATGTTGGATAAAAACAAAAACAACGTCATTGAGCTATCTTTTAATCCCGACGAAATTGCTCTTTATCTCCATCAAATCAGTCAAAGCATTAATCAGGATGCGCTAGACGCCAAATTTAAGATGGCGGGCGATCGGGTGGTGGAGTTTCAGCCGTCGCGAATCGGACAAGAATTAAATCTTGATACCAGCACCAGCGTCATCGCGCAAAATATTTTGTCCGGAATCAGCACGATTAATTTAGTGGTTGATGCGACCACGCCGCAGGTTTTGACCCAAGATGCCAATAATTTGGGCATTAAAGAGTTAATCGGCGAAGGCGTTTCTAATTTTGCCGGTAGTCCGGTCAATCGCCGCCACAATATTGCTGTGGGAGCGAAGATATTAAATGGCCTTGTAATTAAACCTGGCGAAGAATTTTCTTTAGTTAAAGCCCTGGGTACGATTGACGCCAAGGCAGGTTTTTTACCCGAGCTGGTAATTAAGGGTGATCGCACGGTGCCGGAGTTTGGCGGGGGCCTATGTCAAATTGGTACCACTACTTTTCGCGTTGCCTTATATGCTGGTCTGCCAATTACAGCTCGGACGCCGCATTCTTATCGTGTAGTTTATTATGAACCAGCCGGCATGGACGCGACTATTTATGACCCTCAGCCCGATTTGCGTTTTATTAATGACACTGGCGCCAATATTTTATTTGAAACTAAAATTGACGGCGATAAGTTAATTTTTGATTTTTATGGTACTTCTGACGGCCGCAAGATTGATATCACCCAACCGAAATTATCCAACATCGTCCAGCCAGAGGCGCCTTTAGAAATAAAAACTACCGACCTTCCGCCTGGTACGCGAAAAAAATTAGAAAGCGCCCACGCCGGAGCTGATGCCGAATTTACCCGCACCATTACTTATGCGGATGGTAGTCAAAAAATAAACACCTGGAAGAGTCATTATCGTCCCTGGCAAGAAGTTTGGATGGTTGGCGTGGCCAGCTTAGATCAGGCTACCAGCGTCGCGCCTAGTCAATTGCAGCAACCGTAAATTATGTTTAATTTTAGTATTAAAGAATGGGATGAGGCGGTCGCCCGTCGGACGCCATCTCCCTTTTTGCAATCTTGGTCCTGGGCCGAATTCCAAAAGAGAGTCGGCCGCCAGTGTTTTTTTATTAGAAATCAAGCTGGTCAGGCCCTGTTAATTAAATATCCTTTGCCTCTTGGGCAGAATTATCTTTATGCTCCTCGCGGGCCGATTTTAGATTCTTGGCAGGAAGAATCTTTTTTTTCGTTTTTGCCGGCCGTGCGCGATTTAGCAGTTAAAGAAAAAAGTCTTTTCTGGCGCTTTGATCCGCCAATTTTATCCAAAGAGTTAAAAATTAAAAATTGCCGGAAGGTCAATGACGTCCAACCAGCACAGACAATTATTTTGGATTTATTTAAGAGCGAAGAAGAGCTGCTGAGTAAAATGCATTATAAAACTCGCTATAACATTCGTTTGGCCGCCCGACATCAAATTAAAATTCGCGAAGGCAGCGCTGGCGAGATTGAACATTTTATTCTTTTAATTAGACAAACGTCGCAGCGCGATGATTTTCGTTCTCATCCGGCCGACTATTATCGTCAGATGTTAAACATTCCCGAACCAAATCCAGCTGATTTTTATTTGAAATTGTTATTGGCCGAACATCAGGGTAAGATTTTGGTGGCCAACCTGGTCGTTTTTTTTGGCGATACGGTTACCTACCTACACGGCGCTTCAGCTGATGAATATAAAAGTTTAATGGCCCCGCACCTGCTGCAATGGGAGGCGATCAAGATGGCTAAGGCGCGCGGTTATCATTATTATGACTTTTGGGGCATTGATGAAAAAAGGTGGCCGGGCGTGACGCGCTTTAAACAAGGTTTTGCCGGCCAAACAGTGGAATATCCAGGAACATTTGATTATGTTTTTAGCCCAGCTCCTTATGCGGTTTATAGTTTAGGCAGAAAATTTTTAAACCGCTGATCATTATTTAGTAATTAGTCATTTGTATTTTATAGTTTGTTCGTTCGTCCTCACGGTTTCCGCCCGAGGCGGATCAGTTTTGAGCTGACAACGGACAACCGCCCGCCATAGCCTGAGCCCCCGTAGCTTAACGGATAAAGTACAGGCCTCCGGAGCCTGTGATACAGGTTCAATTCCTGTCGGGGGCATTGGCGATGGCAGGCGGGGGTTTCAGCTACATCTCCGATCAAATCGGGGTGAGCTGATCCGCTCGCGAAGACGAGCGGACAATTCCTCTTGAGGGCATTAAGTATTAGTATTTATGCTACCCTTTCTGCGTAAACATTGGCCTTGCTTCGCGTCTCTAATCATCTTATGGGTGGTTATTTTGGTTTTGCTGCAGTTGGTGATCGGATTAAATGGTGGCCATTTAGTTTATACCCTGGACGACACTTATATTCATTTGGCCATTGCCAAAAATTTGTCTCAGCATGGGGTGTGGGGAGTAAGTCAATATGGTTTTTCATCAGCTTCGTCGTCCTTGTTGTGGACGCTACTCTTAGCCGGTTGTAATATTGTTTTTGGCGTTAGCGAATTAACGCCGCTTATTCTCAATATTATTTTTAGCTTCGGATTGGTGATTTTGATTTATGTGATTTTGAGGCGCTATATCAAAAACAATCTTTTAGTTTTTGGTCTTTTGTTGTTAATTATTTTTGCCGCGCCTCTACCGACCTTGATTTTTTCCGGGATGGAGCATATTTTACATATAATTTTAGCGTTGGCATTTTTGTGGCTAGCGGTTAATGTTTTGACCGACGAATCATTGCGCAAGCACGAAGGCTGGCTTTTGTTGTTAATCACTCCGTTATTAGCCGCAGTTCGCTATGAAGGCCTAATTTTAATAGCGGTGATTGGCGTACTTTTTTGGTTCAGACGTCAGCGCTCTTTCGCGGTAGCCATAATCATTTTAGGCCTTTTGCCCCTAACTATTTTCGGTTTAATCTCGACAGCTCATGGCTGGTATTTTTTGCCCAACTCTATTTTATTAAAAAGCAATGTGCTGGTTTGGTCGCCGCATCTTGGTAATTATCATAATATTATTTTATTCTTTGGGACGCTATTATTCAGCGATCATGATATAAAACTGCATCTTTTGTGTTTAATGTTTTTGAGCCTGGTCATAATTCTTTATCAGTCGTTTCTACCGAAAAATAAATCGACTCAGGCGATTATTATTTATAATTTTATTTTCTTTTTAACCGCCGTTTTGCATCTCATTTTTAGCCGCTGGGGATGGTTTTACCGCTATGAAGCGTATTTGCTGGTGATGGGATTGGTGGTAATGGTTGTTTCGCTGGTGCCGGTTGTTAAAATTTTATACCGCGGATCTTCTAAAAGGAAAATAATTTTAGATACTATAATTTATTGGTTGGTGGCGATAATTTTTATTAGCAGTATCTGGCGGGCCGCGATGTCCTTTGTTCTGACGCCGATAGCCACGACCAATATCTATCAACAACAATATCAGATGGGTTTATTCGTGAAAAGGTTTTACTCTGGCCAGGCGGTGGCGATTAACGACATTGGCGCGGTGGATTATTTTAGTGAGCCCCGGCCGATAGATTTACTGGGCTTGGCCAATATGGAGGCGGCGAGACTGAGACTACAAAATCATGACAGCGCTTTTCAGATTGATGCTCTAACCAAAAAATATCAGGCAAAAATCGCCATCATCTATGATTCTTGGTTTAGCAATAAAGATATAAACGTTTTGCCTCGGTCGTGGACCAAGGTCGGTCAATGGAAAATTTTACATAATGTTGTGTGCGGCAATGATACGGTTTCGTTTTATGCTGTTTCTCCGACGGCCGAAGATGAATTAACAAACAATTTAAAGGGCTTTGCCCGCGATTTGCCTTCAGCCGTCCAGCAATCGGGTTTGTATTTACAAAATTGATTGATTTTGGACAATCCCACTAAAATCACTTTATACACTTGACAAAATTTGCCAGAGTGCCACAATTAAAATAATGTTGCAATGGCAACAGTAAAACTGAAAGGAGGGAATCATGTCTAGCGAAAAGGATGGTAACATCGGGGCTGATTCGTCGGCCCAAGAACTGACGACAAAACAGAAATTGGAAAAATTGTCTCAGCAATATTTCGGCATGACAGAGCTTGGCTGTGACCTTTTGACCTACAAGCTTGACAAGACGATTTTAGGAGAGTTTAGGGAGCGTGTGCCAAGAGCAGACGATTTAATGCGTGAAGAGAAATTCATTCCCGTGTTTAAGATTGGCGACGTGCTAACGATCGCTATGGTGAACCCAGATAAAATCGTTCATCTTCAGGACCTGTTACCCAAGGAGCTCGGTTGGCACTTGGAGACATTGGTTTGTTTGGAGAGCGGTCTGAATGCAGCTTTTATTAGATATACACCAACTTCAAGTGCGCCTTTGCCTGATATTCCTGACGAAGAAGAGGGAGGGGCTGTCTCTTTCGAAGATCAACAAGCTGATAGGCCCGGAGAAATTGACGCTCATAAATTAGAGGCATTAGCCAAAGAGGGGCCCGTTATTAAGTGGGTTAATCAACTTATTGTTAGGGCAATTGAAGACAGGGCTTCGGACATTCATGTTGAACCAACCAGAGAGGGTCTGAAAGCTCGTTTCCGCATTGACGGCATTCTGCAAACAGTGGCGGCGCCTCAGAAAGCCCTGGGTAACGCAGTTATCTCACGCATTAAAGTTATGTCTCACCTTGATATCGCCGAACGAAGAGTGCCGCAAGATGGCCGTTATGGTGCCACAGTAAATGGACGCGAAATTGACTTTCGTGTTTCTACTTTCCCGACTGCTTATGGAGAGGCTGCGGTAATGCGTATTCTGGATAGGGTGACCTTGCTCTCAATAGACCAGTTGGGCTTTTCTAGGCCTGTCTTAGGTGTTGTGGAAGATATGATTTCTGAGCCAAATGGTGTTATTCTTGTGACTGGTCCAACGGGTAGCGGGAAGACCACCAGTTTGTATGCCTTTCTGAATACTTTGGCCACCAATGCGAATAATGTTATGACCATGGAAGATCCTGTTGAATATGATATTGACAACCTCCGACAGTCTCAGATCAACAAGAAGGCTGGATATACTTATGCGAAAGGTATGGGCTCGATTCTTCGTCAAGATCCAGACGTTATCTTTATTGGCGAAATCAGGGACAAAGAAACTGGTGGTATCGTTGTAGAGGCAGCTCTAACTGGTCAGTTGGTATTTAGCACCATTCATACCAATGATGCACCGAGCACTATCACTCGCTTGATTGATATGGGCGTGGAACCGTTTTTGGTTAGTTCGGCCATTCAGGGCGTTATTGCTCAGCGGCTGATTCGTGTGATATGCTCTGAGTGTAAGAGACCATATCATCTTGATCCTGCTAAACATGCCAAACAAATTAAATTGCTCGAGGCGTCCAGACATTTGTTGGGTCTGTATGCCCAAAACGATCCTATTCGACAGGCACTGCGAGGGCGCCTGGAAGCAGTATTGTCTGGCAAACAAACTCTTTATGCAGGTACGGGTTGTGAGAGCTGTCGCAATACTGGTTTTAGGGGCAGGATCGGAGTATTTTCAGTTTTGCGTTTAAGTGAATCGATGAGGGACCTGATTGTAACACGTCCTACTTCCAGTTTATTGAGAGCCTTAGCCATTCAGGAGGGTATGGACACCTTGTGGTTAGATGGACTAGATAAGGTATTTAAGGGCATGACTACAGTTTCCGAATTGCGGAGTGAAATGACTCCAAGTATTTAATACGTTGTCTTTTAGTGGGCCTTGCAGTAAAGCAAGGCCCGTTTTATTTTTATCGGCATTTACTTTTTTCAACTTTGTTTTATTATGAAGATAATTATTTTAGGTTTTTGTTGATATGGCTATGATGAAAAAATTATTGCGGAAAATTATTCCAAAATTTTTATTTAATTTTTACCATCGGGCCTTGGTCAGCCTGGCGGCTTTTGTTTACGGCCACCCCAGCCGCCAGATGATCGTTATCGGCGTGACTGGAACCGGCGGTAAATCAACCGTCATTAATTTAATCGGAAGAATTTTAGAAGAAGCAGGTCATAAGGTTGGCTGGACTACGACTTTTAATTTTAAAATCGGCCGGCACGAGTGGATGAATACGACCAAGATGACCATGCTTGGTCGCTTTGGTTTGCAAAAAATGTTGCGGAGAATGGTTAAGGCCGGCTGTCGCTATGCGATTATAGAAACATCTTCAGAGGGAACCTTACAATCGCGACATTTAGGTATTGATTATGATGTGGCCGTGTTTAATAATTTACACCGCGAGCACTTGGAGCGGCATGGCGGTTTTGAAAACTATCGCGCCGCTAAAGGCAAATTATTCGTGCGATTGTCTTCGCGCCGCAAAATTATTAATGGTCAGTCGGTAAAAAAAATTAGCATCGTTAATTTAGATGACGCCAATGCTGAGTATTTTTTACAGTTTCCGGCCGATGAATATTATGGATTTACCACGGCGGAGACTACTAAGAATTGGCCAGATAAAATAAAATTAGTGAGAGTTACTAAAATTAATTTACATGCCGCTGGCGCCGAGTTTGAAGCAGCCAATCAGCCCTACAAGATTTATTTATTGGGTCGCTTTAACGTGGTCAATGCCTTGGCGGCCATTACTGTGGCTATTTCGCAGGGCATAGATTTGGTAACTTGTGGCCGAGCTTTAGAAAAAATCGTTAGCATGGCTGGGCGCATGGAGGTGATTAACGCTCGCCCCTTTGCAGTAGTGGTAGATTATGCCCATACGCCGGACGAAGTGGAGGCTGTTTATAAAACATTTCAAAAAGATTATCGCAGATTAATTTGTGTTTTGGGTGCAGCTGGCGGCGGCCGCGATAAATGGAAAAGACCGGAGTTTGGCAGAATTGCCGACGAGTATGGCGCGGAAATTATTATCACCAATGAAGACCCCTATGACGAGGACCCGCAGCAAATTATCGAGCAAGTGGCCGCTGGGGTGGTTAAACATGTGGTCCACAAAATTTTAGATCGACGCGAGGCCATCAAACTGGCAATTAATTTAGCTCAACCCGGAGACGTGGTGATTGTTACCGGTAAAGGTTCGGAACAATGTATTATGGGGCCAAACGGTCAGCAGATTCCCTGGGATGATCGTCAAGTCGTGCGAGAGATTTTGGGCCAAAAATAAATCGCCCCGTGTTTCCACGGAGCGAGTCGAATGAGGGGTATTTAGCGGCCGATCATCCAAATGGCGACAATGACGACGATGGCGCCGATAAGGAAAACAACTTGCCAAGCGCAGAGAAAGTAGAAGCCTAGGCCATAAAGGGCAACGTTTTGCCAGAACCCCACTGGGTTTACTGCGTGTTTGACGGCCAGAAAGATCCAGGCCGGGATTCCGCCGAGCCCCAAGGTGACCAGGCTACCGAGAAATCTGAAGAAAGTATTCATGATAACCTCCTTATTTGTTCGTCCTTTGGGCACGCCCTGAATTATTCAGGGATATTTTTATGATATCATGTTTCATGATTTTTGTCAAGGCTCTAATTGCGAATTATCCTTCTTGACATTTTTTGAATTTTGTGTTATTATAATATCTAGGCCATTCAAAGTGGCCTACAGCCCACCCCGATAGATCCGGGGGTGGATCTGCAAAAAACAGGGTCATGGCCTGCGGCGCGACGCGCTAGCAGGCCTCTTTATTTATATTTATAAACCTACCTTCGGCCGGCGAGCTGTGGATAACTTTTTGACTAAAGTTATTTTTTGTTTTATATTAAATTTGCGTCTGGATCTCCTGCTCGGGCAGGAGTACGATCCGTGACCATGCGGAGCTCTGCAACAATCGTCCTGCAATCACACGTCAGGAAAGTCAGACCTCCATTCTAATCAAGGCGTCCATCGTGACGCGAATCAAGCACGGGCATTGCGCTCGTTCGCGATGCCCGTGCATCCCAATTGCTTTCACAACAAATTAGCAACGTCTAAGAGTCAGGGTCCTGCCACAAAGTGGCAGGCCCTTTTCATTCCCCGTTAGAGAAGATTGACTGGTGCCCTCAACATTTTATTTAATAAATAATAGTAAGTTTATTTTATATCGATAATCTTTGGCGTCCTTATTATTAGATAGATTAGGCACCATTAAGAGGTGTCAATCTCGCTAACGGGGTGAACTTATTGACATAATTATAATTCTTTGCTAACCTTAATTTACATCCGAAAGGAGGAACGATGGATGCCACAGTAGGTCCAAAAGAAGCAGCGAACCCCAAATTAGTTGGTTCTGGTTTGATTGATGCCATTCCGCAAGTTGGCGAATGTCGCCTTAAGTGTCCTGAGTGTTTTTATAATGGCGGTCGATTCTATCGCTCGCTCAATATGCCGCTTTTACCTACAGCCGAAGAGGCTCGCGGTAAAATTGTGCGCGTTAATAGTGGACATGATTCAAATCTTCAGAGGGGATTGGTTTTGGCCAAGACTTGTATCTATGAGCATCGTTTTTATAACACTTCAATTCCGCGGTTTGACTTTGAGGATTGCCCGGTAGTTTTTACTTGTAATGGTCGTCGCTTGATTCTGGTTAAAGATCCGCCCAAAAACTTGATGTTTGTGCGTTTTCGTCTGGCTACTGACAATCTTGAGGAAGCCGATCGAGCCGTTCAACACTATTGGCTGGAACATGGCATTCCAGTAGTGATGACCTTCATGCGTTATTATGCTAAGGCCGCAGTGCCCGATCCGGATAAATATGAATTTCGCCAGAGCGTTATCAATAGCTATTGGATGATTAAGGTTGCCGTGATGCTGGAGATGATGTCGCGTTGGGCCAAGGCCAATCCTCCCATCAGGGGCGTGCGCATGTGCGGTACTCCGTACAGTTCTTTCTGCGGCGATTGTCGCAATTGTGAATTTCTTTATTGGGACTGTTTGCGAAGAATGAAGACGTAAAAATAAAAAAAGAGCTCTCGAGATCAATCGAGAGCTTTTGCTTTTGGAAAAATATTATCTATTTTTTAAATAAAGGGTTTTTAACCCTTTGTTTCGTCTTCGCTCGGAGAAAATGTAAAATTAACATTTTCCATTTTACTCCTCGCTCGACAAAATAATAAGAAAGAATAATTAAGTCGAGAGAAAACAGCATCCAAGATAGTAAAATGATGAACATCCTCCTGAACCAGAATAAATGATTGAGCAGAGAACAATTCCATTAATTTTTGCGGCGGATCTTGAGTGGCCACCAGGCACATACCACCGGCAGCTAGTTTGTTTTTTATGGTAGCTAAATAACTTTCGGGATTGGCGCAATAACTTTTATGATCAAAGATATTGGAAATATAAATTAGGTCATAAGAATTATCAGGAGATAATTCCAGGCTGGCCTTAAGGTCGCCGAAGTAAATAGCGATTTTATCTAATTGTTGGCACATGGCTTGATAGGTCTGGTCATCAATCAAATAGGGCAGATATTCCAAGCGATTATCCATCTGCCGGAAACTATAATTATACCAGAGACGTGATTTTTTAAGGCCAGAAACTAAACCAATTTTTTTACGGCGGTTAATGATGAATTCTAGAATATACTGAGTGGGCCGGTTAAGTTCAGCTTTAATTTTTTCATAAACTTGCTCAATCGTAATCTCAGAGTTGGCACTAAATAAATTAATAAACTCCTGGCGAGAGAAATTATTCAATAAAGCTATTTTTAAATCAATGGTTAGACTGGACAGTGGACGATTATCGCAAACAGCGGCCATTTCTACGTTTTTTAGCAAGGGCAATAAAGAAAAAATGAAATCACCGGCGCCGCCAATGGCGAATATTTTTTTAATCGTTTGTTCTTTGGCCACAGTGGGCAGAAAATTGGCCAAGCGTTCATTGGTAAAAAACCACGCCGGATAAAACTTTCGGGCGATAATATCCTCGGGAATAATTTTGTCTATTAATTGTTTAATTTCTCGAGTCATAAAAATTATAATTCCACCAGCGGTCGAAAAGTTAGAATCGTGCTCCAAAAATCATTTGGTTCGCTGCCACAACAACCTAGCGAGTCGCTGCCGCCGGCCAAGTGTTGTTGATTTTTAAATTTATCTTCAAACCATTCCCAGTTGGAAGTGGTGGCCCATTGTTTATAAAAGATATTGCCCAAATAATTATATTCCAATAAAGTGGGCAGCCGAACTTTAACATTATTTGGCAATTTTAGAAAGCCATGAATAAATGGTTTAATCTCCTCAATATCATTAATGGATAGGCAAAAGCGCGAGCCAAAGCCTTTCTGTTGTAAAATATCAGTCAAATATTCTTGTTGGTGTGATTGGCGTTGCCATTGCTTAAAATAATTTTTAGGGCGCAAACCCAGCTTCTCAATGAATTTCAGATCATGAGTGCTAATCCAGACAACCTTTTTGGCTGGTTTGTCTCGGCCGTCAACTAAAATCCATTTGCCGGATAGCCATTGGCTGGCGGCGGGAATATTGCCTTTTTGTATTTGGCGTAAAAAATATTTGCCCGGCCGTTCATAATCAGCTGGCAAGCTCATCTTTTCATCAATTAAAATCTTGGGCAAATAGTGGAGATGAAAAAGATTCTGTTGCCAATAACTTATCAGCGCTTCATCAATCCAAGTAGGCAGATTCGGAACATTAAAATCATTTGAAGGGAAAATTTTATCAATTATTTCTTGCTCTTTTTGGATGATGGTTAAAGTTGGGTTCATGATAACTATCTATTTTAAAAACGAGAAGAGAACCAAAATTAATATGCCTAAAACCAGGCGATAATAGCCAAACGGTTTAAGATCGTGCTGCTTGATATAATTGAGTAAAAATTTAATTACTGTTAGGGCTACAACAAAAGCGGCGACAAAGCCAGTTATTAAAATGATTAACTCTGCATGCGTCATGGCCGCGCGGTGCTTCAGCAAGCTATAGCCAGTCGCGGCAATCATGGTGGGAATAGCCAAGAAGAAAGAAAAATCTACGGCAGCCGTGCGCGAGGCGCCCAGAACCATGGCGCCAATAATTGTCGCCGCGGCGCGCGAAGTGCCGGGAATCATGGATAAACATTGAATTAATCCGACTAGGAAAGCCGTCTGGAGCGGTATTTCATGAATAGAATTAAAGCGGGCCTGGGGGCGCTTTTTCTCCACATAAAGTATGATCAAGCCGCCAATCAGCAGCATGACGGCGACAATCCAGGGATTAAATAATTTATCCTCAATCAATTTGCCGAGTAGTGCGCCCAAGACAATGGCCGGAATAACGCCAATGATAGTTTTGCCCCAAATCTTTAGTGTGGCTTGGCGTTGTATTTGATCTTTGCCAAATGGCCAGAGGCGCGGCCAAAAATAAACAATCACCGCCAAAATAGCGCCGAGCTGGATGACGACGTCAAACATGGTGGTAAACGATGGGCTGAAGTTAATCCAGCGGTTAACAATAATCAAGTGACCAGTAGAAGAAATTGGCAAAAATTCCGTCAGACCCTCAACCACGCCGAGGACAATGGCTTTGATAATTCCAATCAACATAGATTAATATAAAAGGATTAAGTTCTATTAATGATTAATAAGCACAACACCGGTTACGATGAAAACGATGGCGATAAGTTTTTGTAACAGATTAGTCAAACTAAGCTTTTCGCGGCCCAACTTTGGGAAGAAAAGTGAAAGAGCTACACCAAACAAGAGAACGAAAAAAGAAGTCGTACTGCTGATAGACTGAACGATTCCCAGCGGTGCAAAAAGTAACGCATAGCGAACGCCCAGGTTGCCACCCAGGTTAATTAATTCGTTAGCGCCATTGACTGAAAGCACGGCGCCAGTATTGGCGCGCATCATGATGATAAACTGTCGGCGGTTAGCGGCGATGAGCATTAAAATTATTCCGAATATTGCTTGGCCGGCGAAGTTCCAGAAAGTAGTGGTCCAGAACTCATCGCGCACGGCGAAAAATTTGAAAATGAGCGAACTTAAGGCAATGGCCAGGGCGCAGGTCAGCATCAAAACAACTAAACGCCTTTTAACGCGAACCTTGCTTTGGCCCAGCCGTAAAGAAAGTATGACCGATCCGCCAATAACCAACAAGGCGCCGATGATTTGTATTAAAGATGGTTTCTCGCCTAAAACAAAATAGCCCAAGATAAATCCGAAGATACCGGCGGCCTGAAAAAATGGTGCGATGGTTGACGCCTCTTCGCCCTGCAGTGCCTGTAGATAAAAATAAATTGCGCCCATGTAGAGCAGCCCAGAAGTTGTGATGACGGCCATTGATTGCAGATTTAAGGCCACTACGCTGGGCCGAAAAAGCCAAATAACAGGCAAGGCCAGGGCTCCGATGATGGCAGTAAAAACCATCAGCACGGCAATGCTGCCGTGTTTAAAATAGCGCTCCACCAAGTATTTGTCGATATGCGTGGACAGCGCCCATAAAATTGGACCGGAAAAAGCGAAAATTAACCAAGGCATAGATTGATATTCTCTTTATTGTTTTATTGGCGGGCCATTCAGGTTGCGGTTTATAAATCACTTTTGCCAATATTACACTTTGAACATAGGGTTTGTAGATTTTCTAGTACCGTTTCGCCACCGTTAGCCCAGGCCTTTATGTGGTCAACATGAAGCACGATGCTCGGATCTTTTGCTGGCGAGTTTCCACAATTCTTGCATTTGAAATTATCTCGCTTCATCACAAGAAAGCGCAATCGCCAATTTATGTCTCGCTTGGTTTTGTGTTTTAATGCCTGTTTTGTGGAAATATTTTTTATTTCTTCTTCTAATGGAGTATTCTCTTCGTCTCCCGTGTGGGCGACAAACGCTTTAAGTGCTTTTCTATAAGAACCGAAGCGGTAGTCATATGTTCCCGCGCTATATTTTGAAAGGGGTCTTTGTACTTCTTGATAGCGCGGCTGCCGCCCAAGTTTTGTCCAAACCTCTTCAAGATTTTTGAAAAGCTCTTCTTCGGGAATGTTGAGAGGACTTCTTGTTTCTCCTAAACCAGCGGTCTTAAGCGCCTTAGACCAACTACCAAAACGGCGCGCTAAGGTGCTGCTGTGATAAAATCCCCGCTCATTATATTCATCAATCGTTGGACTTTTTTTCAAATCACCAGCAACTCGCTTTAAATCAACGAGTAGCGCATCATCAGTGGTATTGCGATTATATTTTTCAAGCTCAAATTTCATAATTTCATTTTATTGGCGGTAGGCTATTGCTCCTTTCTTATCTTTTGAATGCAAAGGCCATCAATACAATAGTCAAAGCATTAAGAATCACCAATACTAACACCATTTGCCATTTTGTCGGAAGGGGATTTATTAAGATGTAGACCGTGTAGATTATCGCGACAATAGCCGCGCCAAGAAAGTTTCCTCTTATCATAGTTTTACTTGTCCCGTAGTGAGCTCCGCTCTACTACTGGGATAGTTAAGTTGAATTAATCAAATACATCGATCTTTAGGAGTTATATTATTTCTTTGTTTGCGCTTTAGTTTGCACGATAAAAAATTTTTCTGGCGGAGAGGTAAATTTCATCAGCAAGGAGCTAAACGAAATGCTTATTTCTAAACGCTTGGCCGGAACCGGTTTTAAGATAATTTTCAAATCGCCTTGCTTGGAGCCTGGTCCTAAAAGCGCAATACCAAATTAATTTTAATGGTCTGAAGTTCTTTGTCGCTTCGGATTTACCATTTTCATGTTCGTTGATCCTACGTTTTAAATCGGGCGTTGAACCAGTATAAATTTTACCATTTGATAATTTTAATAGATAAACGTAATACATATTAGTATATTTTATCACCCGTCGCGTAAAGCTATGGGTGACACACTTCGCTAAATCTTGCAAAAATGAATGGCTAGAAGCCACACGAAGCTTTAGCGAAGTGTGGCGGGACACTCGGATTAAGTACCCCAGATATGAGACAGTATAAGATTTTTTGAGAAGATTGTCCAGCGCAAATTTTAGGCGTCTGGGTCGGGAGTTTAATAAAGATGCCGCAAGTTCAAATTATTTGGAAAATAAACATTATTGTTGCCCTCTTGCCAAAAATCAATATTTATGCTATCATAAATTATATGAACGAACAAAGACGCGAAATAATTATTGAATCACCTGTTCTTGTCCCTCCACCCGTAGAGTCATTTTCTAGCCCCACCAACGCAGATATAACCTGGCCGAAACGCATTACGACTGATCGGGAATTCCTGAGCCAAATGGAATCGCGCCGAGAACTTAATAGACGGCTAGATGTCGTTATCTCTAAGCTACCTCGGCCAGATATGTCGCTTCGGGAAGCAATACCCCAACACCATCTGACAGAAAACCAAGTGGCTGATTTGTACGCCTCACTGAGCTCCTTGCTGGAGAGTGGTTCTGATTATGAACGCCTGGTGCTCTATCTTCCGTTTGAGTTCTTGCCAAACACAGCCTGGAAGCCCTCAACAGACGAACTTCAGCAAGCGATAAAGAGATTCAAAACTGCTTATATGTCAGCCTGGAACGATTTATTGACGATTCATGATGTGCGGGCTAACTTTGTCGACGGAGATGTACTGGAAGTAGCCGCGCGAACCAAAGATCTGCCAAGAGTAGTAAAGGCAGCTCACTTAATACCGAAATTAATTGAAAATGGTTTTTTGGAGATCGAAGATATTCTTAAATTGCTGGAAGCAAGCGACGATGAAACGCTTAGACATAGTATTGCCGATACGCTGCCGGTCCTGGCTGATTTAGGATACATCAAGGAATCTGACTTGGCCGAAATAGATAAGGCTGGCGATTCATATCTTCATGATAAGATCGCGCTAATCGCTTCGTTCATAAATAAAACTAAAAAGGAGGAAGTAAGCAGTACTGGGGGAATAACTTTATCGTCCCTTCAGGAAGAGCTTCATCGCAACTTTGAAAATATTGATGTTGAAACATACCCTGGCGTTACCGAAAAGCGAGCAGCTTGGCTCAGACAAGAGAAAAAACGCAAGGCTATTGAGTCAGCCAGCGATGCCATCAGCGTTGCCATTACCGGTAATACGTTAGAGAGTGAATCGTTAAAGCAATTCATCACCTCTGAAGTTGATCCTGAAGGTCAACAGGCGATGATTGACGGGATTAGAAAAGCCATTGAATCTGTGGCTCATCTTGATCAGCAACAAGCTCAATCTCTCTATGCCAAATATCGCGAGATGCTGCTGTCTCTTTGGAAGCAAGATATTCCTGAAGTTCAGGAAGCTCTTACTAAAACTTTTTGCCGACTTCACGGTCTTGATATTGTCGACGATGAACAGCTTAGTAATCTTGGTATAACCATTCCGGCTTTAGCTGGACCATTCTCTGAAAATTTAAAAATGATGAGAAAGGAAATGGGCGAAATAGGAGACATAGCGGCTTCTATAGAAAAAGATGGGACGCTCTTAAAATATATTTATCCGGTGGTTCTCGTTTTCGGTTCTCGACTTAAAGGATATGGCACCCAAACAGCTGATATAGATGTGGCTATTTTCGTCAGGCCTGGGATTGCTCCGGGAGATGAAGAAAAAATGTGGGGCTTACTTAAAAAAGCTTTTGCGCACGAGAAGATTCATGGCGAGATTGTTGAATTTTGGTTAGAAAAAACCGCAGATGGCTTGGCCGTTCGCGACACCGGCGACACCAGACCCTGGATCGGAAATAGTTTGCGGACCCACGTTCTATTTGGAGCGGCTTGGGAGGGGAATAAAGCTGCTATTAATGAACTTCGTGAGCAGCTCCTTGTTCCTTATTTCTATGATAAGGGAAAAATAATTCATGGTCGTCGGGCTCGAGGTTTGTACCTGGAGGAGCTAGAGCGCGACACTTTGCAATATCGGTTGATGCACAAGGGTTATGAAAGATTTTTTCCTGCTTATGGCGGGATCAACACGCCGCACGCTGATCAGATTGATGGACAAAGTATATTTTGGGATTCTGGCTATCGACAGGTGGCCACTAAACTATTTGCTAGTCGAGTCTTCTTGCCAAAACTTGACGCTTTAAAGAAATAAACAAAAAAAGAAGACCGGGCAGTCAATGACTGCCCGGCTTTTTGTTATTTCCTCGCCCTAGTTAGGACGAGAAGTATCTGGTTAGAGTGGGTCGCTGCTGCGACGACCGCTGCCTACACCGTGAAGCCGGCCTGACGAATCGACGCCCAGCTGATCCCAGGGAATCTGGGAACCCAGCATGAAGAGGGCGCCGAAGTAACGGAGCTCTTCGTTGCCAGCCGGCTGGTCCTTGACCTGCAGGATACCGAGCACAAACCTGGTCAGGTTCTGCTCCATCCGCGGGTAAGTGGCCGGAACAGCCACGCCAAGCTTCTTCAGCATTTGATCGCGGTTGACCGCACCGATCATGGCCGGCAGCTGCGGGTTCGCGAGTGTCTCCACGATGCGGTTGGCATCGTAGGCAAGCGCAGATGCGATCTGTACGCCCGTGCCGCGGAAGACCTTGTTGATCGCGTCGGCCAGGGCGTCTGCGCTATCGCGCAGTGTGCCGGTATCGGGCGGAGCCATCATGCCCGGAGGCATGACACCACGGTCGCCGCTGAACGTGGACATGAGAGTAGCCATCATGAGACCCGGATTGGCCGCACCCTGCATCCACGCTTCCTGCCAGGACCTGAGCTGCTTGTAGAAGTTGATGATGGCCGGCCAGAGGCTCTGGTCGATCCGAGCGAACAGCTGCTTCTTCCTCGCCTCTGTCACGAAGGAACCGTCAAGGCCGTCAATGGCCTCGAAGATCTCGGCGTAACTGCGGCGGGTCAACTGCTTGCGCAGCTTGAAGAACTCGGAGCCTAACTGTTCTTCGGTCTCGTCAGTGAACTTCTCCATCGCGGTAACCAGGAGATCCGGGACTTCGTAGAGGCCGCAGCGGGATGCCAGGGCCGCACGTACGGCACCGATAACGGTCGATTGATCGACCTTCGATATGCCGCCTGCCTTGAGTGCCAGGAGCCAGGACGCCGTTGGTGGGACTATCGGCAGCACGTCGTCGAAATTGACTGTGCTGACGGTACTCGACAACGCAGCCGCAGCCGGCTTCAGTGCCGCGACTACCTTCCTGGCTGGGATCTTGGCCATGCCGACCGAAACGAGGTCGGCCTCGGTAAGCTCGGCCAGGTCCTCCACCTTTTCGACGCCCAGGTCCGACTTGATCTTCCCGATCACGTCGCCCGAGACGCCAAGCGGCTTCAGTTTTTCAACCACCGGATCGACTTTCGTGTCGGTCGGTGTTGCATCCGTACCAGTTTTGTTATCTGGTGTCATGATTTGCTTTCTCCTTTTTCGAGTTTGTTTCTTGTTGAGGATTACTCGCACACCTTGTCTTGCTCGGTTTGCCCGAACGAAACCAGGTGTACTGGGGTACCCAAGCGTTTGTTTAAGGTGTCAGCGCACTGCTTATACAGCTGCTCGCGCGTGGCATCTTCATAAATTGCCTGGGTTTCGATCTCGGGAGTACAGCGCAAAAGCTGTTGCCCGAGGGCTTCTTGATATACAAGTTGTGCCTCATCATCACCGCGTCGGACTCTCAGCTCACCCGTGGGGGTGAAATATCTCTGATCGTCAGCGCCATGGTAATGATTACAGAGGTGCCAAACTCTGTTGGTTCGGATTTGGTCAAACCACGTGACAGCCAAGCCATCAAACGCGGTCGGACCACCGCAAACATTAATCGCGTAGCGGAGTAAAACGAGATCGAGTGGACCAACGCGCACCTTTCCTTGATAACGGTTCTCTTTTTTGTGGCTGCCAGGCAGCAGAGTTTCCGTCATGGTTGGATCGGCGGTTGGCATAGGTCCCGCGCCATGTCGAATCTGGTAGGCGCGGGTCACTCCGATATTTACAATCTTTCCGCGATAACCAGCTTCTTCCAGCATCGCCTGCGTGAAGCACGGCAATGTTCGAATAGCGCTGGTATGCGGATGAAATCCAGCAAAGTGATCGGTGAGAATTCCGTGCGAGCTTTCCACGACAACCACGCCGTCCTGGGAGAGAATTTCTCGTCCCAAGAATTCATGGTCGACGATTCTGGCTTTTTTGGATACCTCACTAAATCGCCTTACAATGAAATTTAGAAAATCTTCATCATAGAGAAGATCGCTTTCTTTATTTACTTCAGCCTGATCTTCAGGAAGAAAATTACCCTGAAGGACGGGAATAAGATCTTGAATAATTTGCTTTCGCACAGCAATCAACAAATCTCGCAGATCAGCCCGGGAAAGATCGCGAGCATATATCGCGAGGTCGGGAAATTGCTGTAAGGCACGATAAGCCTCGCCGACGCCGGTTCCGATCGTACCACGAGGATTACTGCCGCGCGCCATTTCTTTCAGACGTGAGGCAATTCCGTGATAGGGCGTGGCGCACAAAGCCTGTTGATCTACGGTTAGCAGATCAAAGGGATTATGAATGCCACACTGATAGCGGAGAGCATCAGCTTCGTTAAGTAAACCTTCTGGAGAAATCACGATAAGGTCGGAGAGATGTGTTCTGGCGCCCTCAAAAGTGCCGCAACCCCATTGGCTGAACGCGAAGCGTTCACCCGCTGAAGTGCAAACACCATGACTGCCTTGCGCACCACCTACCTTGACGATAGTGTGCGCATGCGTCATTTGCGCGATTTTTTGAACCACGCCGCCCTTGCCACCATCTCCAGGACCAAGATCTTTGACGTTGTAGATTTTTCTGGTCATGTTCGCCTTTCTTTGATTCTGGGGTTGATGGCTTCTCGGTTAACTTAATGAAGTTGGCCTAGAGCCACGGATTTGTGCCAGAGGGCATTCCGTTGCCGGAAGTACTTTCTGGCTGCTCCGGTTCGTTCGGATCGATCGGCCACAAGTCGGTTTTCTGTTGGAAAACATCACCTGCCTTAGGGATCTTGTTGAAGTTCGGCAGAGCTGCCTGAGCTCCAACCGGAATATGAGCAATCGCGCGAAGAATCTGCTTGGCCGTTGACGCATTAACTTCTTTTTCCTGAAGATACTTCGTAACCGTCTGAAGACTGAGCACGCCTTCGGTCAGACCGATAATGGCGGCTTGCACAAAATGCAGGTAGTTGGTCCCGTCTGGCAGCATGACCACATGATCAGCGCCATACAAACGAGTCCACTGCTCGGTGACTTTTCTCTCATATGAATATCCAGGAACTTGCAGGAAGAAAGCGTGGGCCCGCGTTTGCAGGTCTCGAATGATCTGCTCTGCCTCGGGCAGGCGACGCTTACTCATCTCGTGGCCATTTTGAGTAACCTTGTCAAGCACATCATCACCGAAAATCTGACATAACCAATCCAGATCAAGAGTCTCGGCAATGTGTTCGTCAGATACGGTAAAGTGATAGTATTTGAGGCCGTATCTATTGATGGCCGCATCGGTGAGATAGGCAGCGCCAAAAAGTCCATACTGAGGATCCTCTTTGTCATTGCCGCATCCATCGCGACTGGGCACCAACATAGTCAATTGTTCGGCAATCTTCACGTCCATCTCTGCCTGTGAACGGCACAGGATTGGTGTACCGACATCATTAACATCACCGAAACAGGCATTAATCATTTGTGTATCATAGCGACTGAGAACCGCTCCGGAACCGCCGGCGAGTAAATCATAGATATGCACAAGAACTTTAAAGGCGATATCTACGTTATTGCCCATAGATCCGGTTGTATCAAGCAAGCATTCAACCAGCATTGACATTCCACGCGTCAGAACCAGACGTGAGCCTCGCTTGTTGAAGCGAGGCAGGGAACGACGAATGGCGCCGTAACCCTTGGGATCGACCAGTTGGTCGAGCCCCTTTCCGTTTCTGTGGCGTTCTTCAGCATGAAAAGTTGCTTGGACTGTGCCACCTTTCGTGGCCGCTTGACTCACCTTAGTGAATGCGGCCCTAGAGAGAGTGCTTTCTCCCATACTTAGCTCCTTTCTCCCCCGTTAAGGGGATGTGTTTTGAACTGATAGAACTCACGTGGCCAAAGGCCATCGATGAGTTCATAGAACTCACGGTGAGCAGTATCTGCACTGCTCTCGCCCTCACGGACAAGATGCATCAGATGGGCAGTATATTGATCAAAGTACGGTTCGCCGTCATTAGGGAATTCGCCCGCTACCGGGTCAGCTCCCAAAACAGCGACGACCGCTTCTGCCGCTTGCGAAATCTGTTCGCGAACGACTTCGTCCGGAACAGTCTCGTCGGCAAAGATCTCTATACCCGCCCAATCAAAAATCAGCACATAATGCTCGTCCGGTTCAATCAAGATGTTGCTGCCGTCCAGCTTCACGGTGAAGCCTTGACTGTGGGCAAATTTGAGCAGCTTCAAAAGCTTGCCCATAATCCACCCACTGGTTCGCAGGTCCACGCGAAGATGATCTTTTCTAGTGATATTGGTGAGAGGAACCATCCTACTTATCTCATCAACTTCTCTGAAGGCCAGAATATTTATTTGCCGACCGCCCTGTTCGGCAAAGACAAACGTCTCTACTAGCTCTGGAAAATTCAGGCGATAATTAAGCATCTCCTTCGGATCCTTTTTGACCTTAGCATACTCTGCTTCCAATTCTTCAGCATAAGATATAAGTCGTTCGAGAATATAGGCAAAACGAGTCAAAATACTATTCTGCGCCACGTCTTTGGCAACCTGCAACAGACACTGTCGATCCGTCCCCTCCTGTTGACACAGGTAAAGACGATACACGTCAGTTTCTGCCACCAGTTCGCCTTTTACGTAGCTATTAGTCGGACCCCTGATAGTCATATCGTGTTTCCTCCTTTCAAGGTCTTATAACCTTGTTGTTGGCTGATTGGTTGTAAAGGAACGATGTCCCCTCCGTTTTTTCTTCAATTCCGGAGGGTTCATTGTTAATATGATAGCAAATTTTTCAATTTTTGTCAAGAGCAAAAAGAGCCTTTTATTAAGGCTCTTTTGCCAACGGTGGGGGCGAGATTCTCCGTTCATATCGTTTGACGATTTAACGGATCCGCTCGCTCGCCATTGCGAGACGTAGCGGAGAACTCGCGGTATTACTTGCCCAAAACGGAGGCGAGAGGATTCGAACCTCTGATACCATTTCTGGTATAGCGGTTTTCGAGACCGCCCCATTCGACCACTCTGGCACGCCTCCGTTTTGGGGGCATTATTCTAATCCCAATTTCTTTTTTAATTGCCTTCGACCTTGGCCAGTTTTATAAAAAATTTCTGCTTTTCTAGTCAAAGTCTTCGTAAGATGAGCTTCATAGTAAATCAACTTCCATGGTTTATACGTTTTAGTAGAAGCAACTCGTGCTGCATTATGTTCTTTAAGGCGTTGCCTTAGGTTTATTGTCGATCCAACATAGATGCGATCACATGAAGTACTTTTTAGTATATAAACGTAAAACATATATCTTTTATTTTAGCCACCTCCGCTCATACCATTTTATGGTTGAGCGGATCCGCTCACAACGATGAGCGGACCACCACTATGTTATAAGTAATCCTATTATTAGCCAAAATAAAACCGCTAAGTCGTTTTTAAAATAAGGAGTATCCACTAGGCCATGAGCAAGAACCGCTACCAAGGCCGCCATAATAGAGATGGTAATAAGGGGAGTACTAAGATTAGTTTTGGTAATTTTGTAACCTTGAACAAAAAATTTTATTAATAGGGCCAAAAATGCCAGCAAACCGAGCAATCCTAATTCTACCCAGACAGCCAGAAACAAATTATGCGGATAAGGATGAGTTTCAGTAGAAATCAATTGGCCGGTTTGTGGTTGATAATAAAATTCCTGATATTGCGGCGCCAACTTTTGATAACCGCGCAGGCCTACGCCTAAAATCGGATGGCTTTTGATCATAGTCCAGGCTCCTTGCCAGATGTTTAAGCGTAATTGGCCAGAAAACTTTTGAAAAGTTAGGCGCTCTAAGACAAAATGACGGCTCATTGGTACCAGAAAAATTATTAGGATTACCGCCACAGCTATAATAATAGTTAGTCGTCGACTCTTTTTCCAGCAAAGACCAAAAAAGATTAGTCCAACAACTAGACCGAACATGGTGCCATCGCTGCGCGCTAAAATAGCTGCGACTACTGAACAAATAAAAGTTACGCCGTAAAAAATCGCCAGCCATTTTTTATTTTTTAGATATTGAACAAATTGACCAAAACACAATATAGCGATCGGGCCGATGTATAATCCCAGGAAATTGGGTTGGGGAAATGGGCCAGTGGCTCGCCAAACCTTGGGTGCGCCCCAGACCTCAGTGCTCATTACTCCGCCACCCAGCCATTTTTGAGCGATGGCCCAAATAGTGCAAACTAAGGCCGATAGGCCCAAAGCAAAAATAATGTGATTTTTGCTTAATCTGTTTTTAGCCAACAGATCTAATATGATTAGCAATAATAAAATCGGTTCCAGAAAATAAGCCCGCCAATAACCGAGAGCACCCAGATG
>Ga0209777_10001689_pt1 | contig 31125 bp, 32 predicted proteins | sample FrelakmetHBP12HB_FD_187147 | JGI IMG/M metagenome (GOLD analysis project Ga0209777, IMG submission 187147) | Freshwater lake sediment microbial communities from the University of Notre Dame, USA, for methane emissions studies -HBP12 HB (SPAdes)... | ecosystem: Environmental > Aquatic >... | reverse complement strand
CTATGTTGCGGCCGGAGTCAAGTGGCCGACCGAGAAACTGGGGCGCCGCCGCCCTCGAAGGAAGTCAGCTTGAGACAAACTGACCGGAAACCGCTCCACCAATTTACACCAATATTGACATGAGCTCCAACATCCCCGGATTTCGACCGTTCAGGGGGGTGCGCTTCCCCCAGTGCATCCCCCAGTGCATGGGTGAGTGCATCCCCCAATGCTTCACCCAGTGCTTCGGGGAGATCATCCCCCAGTGCTTCCCTGAGTGCCTGGGGGTATCCTACTCCCAGTGCATCCCCCAGTGCTTCACCCAGCTCCTGGGTGAGCTCTCGGCATTCGCACTGAATTCGGCCCGTCTTTGGCTCTGCAATCAGCAATCTGCATTCCGGAATCGCCGTCTTGCTCCCTTACTCCCTCGCTCTCTTGCTCCCTTCTTTTCGTGTCGTTGTGGTAGAGACTCCGGGATTTGGGAGGATTTCCTCTGACCGGCCCTTCGTGCCTTCGTGTCTTCGTGTTGAGGCTTCCGATTCGTCCCGCACTTCCCGCTTGACCGATTGGGCGGACTGTGCTAATGTTCTCCCGTGAGGGACATCGGCACTGCACTCTCCGGGAGGCACAACCGTGGATAACCGAAGGACGTTCCTTGTTTCGCTGGGGCTGGTTCTGCTCTGCGGCCAGCTTGCGGCTGATGGCGGTTTCTTCGCGTACGAGAATGCCCGGTGGCGACAGGTATCAGAGAAGCAGCAGACCTGTTTCATCAACTACAACGCGGGCTACGAGAACATGCTGTTGGCCGTGAAGCTCGACCCGTTCCACAGCACGAAGGCCGTGTGGATCTTCCCGGTGCCGGCCGTGCCGGATCGCGTGACGATTGACGTCATCTCAGAGTTGCCGAGGCTTTACGGAAGCAACGTCCGGGAGCTGGCCCGCCAGTCAATTTCCCGGATGTTCTCAGTCCTGGCGCTGTCGCAGGTCTACCCCATAGCATTCATGTACACACCGCGCGACATCTTCCCGCGCGCAGAACATCGCGGGTTTGATTACGGCTCGCTTCCGGCGATGGGCGGCTTCGATGGTGGCGTAGACGTCTACGAGCACATCGAGAAGCTGGGACTGACCACCGAACTGATCACCGCGCGAGACCGCGATGCGCCGTACGCCTACCTGAAGGCCAAAGGGCTCGACCTGCCTGAGGACACCCGGGCCATTCTCGACGAGTATGTGGGTGAAGACTACTCGCTGGTCGTCTCTTGGATGTCCGACACCAACCGCTTTCTGCCGGACACGAACGATGAAGCAAGGAATTGGCGAACGGTCAAACAAGTGGCAGTCTCGATCCGGTTCCCGGCCAAAGTCATTTTCTTCCCGTTGAAGCTGACGCGAGTCTACGACCGGCTCCGGGTACCCATGGTCATCAACGTGCTCGGGTACGTGACACCGCAACTCTTCGATGCGCTGAGGCCTTTCTCGAAAGTGGACTTCAATCTCCAGGACCGCTACGACGTCGATCCGGCATTACTGTCATTCTTCAACGACCGCGACTATGTCGAGAATCTCCGGTACACGACTCTCACGATCAACGCGCCCGCGAAGCTCCTGACCAGGGACCTGCGCATCAGCAACAAACCCCCGCTGCGGGCAGTCTGCGCGGACCGGGTGCACCACTTGATCGGGCTGCTGGTGGTCATCGCGTTCCTGGCCGCGTCGCTGCTGGCCGGTGCCGTCGCGGCAACCGCGGCGTTCCGCGAAAGCCCTGGACTGCGGGCGAGATTCACGTGGCTCGGCCTGCTGAACGTTGCGACCCTGGCCGGCGTGATTGTCGGGGCGGTGCTCGTCCGGGATGCGAGTACGGACTCAGACTCGGCGGTGCGACCCGGCCTCCCGACCCGGGCAGTCAGGAAGGCCGTCTATCTACTTGTGTTCACTCTCGTATTCATGGGCATCGGGCTGCTGGCAACAGCCCTGCTGCGGTTCCTGACTTAGGCGCCTTCAGCGCGGCGCAGTTGCGGCCGGCGCGATACGATCCAAGGCATAGTGGGATGGTTCCCACCATTTCGCCGTGATCCGCAGCACCGCCGGCCCTCGACCATCCGGGTCAATCAGGCAGTAGTCGTCGTCCTCGCTGGAACCCAAGTCCGCCAGGCGGCCCAACAGCATCTCCAGATTGCCTTTCGGCCAGGCGAGAAGACGACCCCGGTTGCCGTAAAGGGGCGCCAGCCAGCCCAGCGCCTGCAGCCGGCCCGGCGTCAGAGAGAACAGAAGCGTCCGGTCTATCCCTCCTTCGGTTCCGCCGAAGAGCGGACGCGCGATACTGGCGCCGTGGAACATGTGGGCAACGCATACGGTGCGGTCGCCGACGCGCCCGACCGCGAGCGCACCGGTAGCGTCGAATCCGGGTTCGTGGTGGTACTTCCAGTCCAGGAAACCTCGTGGCGGTGCCAGGGCGCCCCGGACAATGCTGAATGATTTCAGGACTCGGAGCTGACCCTGCCGCCAGCCGAGCAGGGAATACGCGGACGGTGGAGGCTGCTCTCGGCCGGACGGACGGTAGACCAGCAGTTCGTTCGCGTGCTGGTTCTCGACATCGGCGACTGCCAGCAACTGGTCGGCCGGCGCGACCCGGTTATCGCCGATGGCCAGCGTGCCGCGGTCGTTCCAGAGCAGGTCCAGACCCGACTCGGCGAGGCGCGCGACGCAAATGCGTTCGCGCTCAAACCCGTCCGCGAGTTTCTCGTCGCTGGCTGACAGGACGATCTCACTGCGCCCATCGTTGTCGATGTCGCCGATAATCATGTTGTCAATCTGGTATCGGAAATCGTACGTGCGGCGCGCGAAGCCCGGGTTCTGCCACTTGATGACGACCAGCCGGTTGCTGTCCCCGGCGACGATCTCGTCCTGCCCGTCGCCATCAATATCACCCGTGGACCAGGCGGTTCGGCCGCATCCAAACCTCGCATATGAATTAACAAACGGCAGGCGACCCTGCAGTTCCCACCCGGTATCCCGGAGCCGAAGCACGTCAAACCCGGTGGAGTCGTGGACGATGAGGAAATCCGGCATCCCCCGGACCAGTCGGGCAGGCGCGGCGGCGACAATCCGCCACGATGCCATCCGGAACGGGTCGTCATCGTCGAGCACGGTTTCATAGCCCTGAACGCAGTTGGCCGGGAGCGGTCCCTCGCAAACTCGGTTGTCAAGCCAGGGAACCCGGCTTCCGAGAAGCAGCGCCTGCCACGGGTCGGCCGGGTCGAGAAACCGGCTGGCGAGTCGGGACTCGACCACCGAACGGACGTATTCGGACGACGGCTGGAATACCTGTGCCGGAGCGTACGTCCGGTCCGGCGTGAACAGGGGCACGCGAAACGCGGGCAGCTCGACAACTGAAAGGCACGAAGTCGGGACAAGCACGGCCAGCAGCAGTACGGCATAGCCCAGTCCGAGCAGGCCGCTGAGCGCCCGGCTGGGGACGGCCCTGAACCAGGCCGGCTCGTGCTGCCGCCACGTCCGCAGCCAGCCGACCAGCAGTTGCAGGGCGACAACCAGGACCGCGGCCAACGCAAGAAACAGCAGCACGCGCGGCCACTGCCGGCCGCGACCCGACAGAATGTGCACGTGAAGCATGCGCGCAACCGTCTTCGCGCCTGCGAACCCGAAGGCGAGCGCGGCGTAGCTGCGCAGTAGCGCGGACTGGACCAGGAGGCCAGTCCGACCCGGGCCGGGCGACATCTGGATTAGGCGCCACATGCAGAGAAACGTAACGAGCGCCGGTAGCGTGAATGCCAGCAGGGATGCCGGTGTGTACCTGGTAAGCGACCAGTCGCGGATGCTGGCGGCCAGGCAGACGGCTGTGCCCACAGCCGCAGCCGGAATCGCCAGCATTCCCAGGAGAATCGTTCGGCGCAGCCCGAGGAGAACGCCCAGGACTACAAACCCGCAGGCCAGGCACAAGACGAGTAAGTCAATCATCCGAATCGCCTGGTGGAGTCGGATTCGGTTAGCATCACAGCTCCCAAGGTGGAGGTCCCCGGGACATGAGGTAGAGGTCCCAATCCAGGTTCACTCCCTTCGGGCGCGGAATCCTGGGAACCTTGTGGTCAGCCGGTGTTTCGGGAATACCACCCCATCCGCGGGCGGAGTCCATGTCCTGCTGCAGCAACCAGATGTCCGTTTTGTTTCGGAGAATGTAGTCATCGTCCAATGCCTTCGCAAAATGAACGTACGCGGAATCCCACTCCCGCTTCTGTCCGAAGGCAAGACCGGTGTTGAAATGGACAATGGCATCCCACTTCGTGTCCAGATTGCCGCGGCAAAGCTCGACGTATCTTCTAAGGTATGTCACGCAACTGTCCGGCTTGAAGCCGTAGAGATAGCCGATACCCAGGTTGTAGGTGATCTGAAGCACCAGTTGGGAATCACCGGCGGCCTGCGCCTGTTCCAGCGCTTGCCGCAGCATCGCCACGCCGTTGTCATTTGTCTCCCGATTGCGAATCAGCGACACCCCGCGGTTGAAGAGGTTTCTCATGACTCTGCCCTGAGTCGTATCAACTTCCGCGATTTCCCTGGACTTCTGATAGTAGATCGCCGCTGAATCGGCCATGCCCATCTCATCGAAGGCATTCCCCATCATCTCCATGCTGGCCTGCGCCCTTGGCTTCAGTTGGAACTTCCGCGCCACCTCAAGCGCCTCGCGGTAGCATTGCAGCGCCGCCGCGAACTCCCGCTTTCGATCAAGCGCGTTGCCCTTCATGTTGAGACTCATGGCAACGCTGTTGGCCCCTTCCGCAGTTTGTGAAGTCTGTTCCCGGTAGCGCGCCTGTTTCGCGGCCCGGTGCTTTCTCATGGACTGCGCCATCATGCTGCGCACCGGGCGTATCCCGAAACCGACGAGGACGATCAGCGAGAGAACTACGACCGCGCCCCAGAACATCGGGCGTCTCATTCCGATGATTCTACCTGGCATGTTCAACTCCAATCTCCCGGCATCAATATCTCCGGAAGGGGCCGGACCCGGCCTTCTTCATCGCCCACGGAACTAGGGTCCCGGAGACATGAGGTAGAGGTTGCGCTCCAGGTTCGCGCCCTTCGGGCACGGGATCCTGGGGATTTCGTGGTCCGTCGCTGTCTCAGGAATCCCTCCCCACTTGCGGACCGAGTCGATGTCCTGCTGAAGCAGCCAGATGTCCGTTTTGTCCCTGAGGACGTAGTCATCGTCCAAAGCCTTCGCAAAATGAACGTATGCGGAATCCCACTCCTTCTTCTGCCCGAAAGCAAGTCCGGTGTTGAAGTTGACCATGGCATCCCACTTCCGGTCCAGATGGTTGTGGCGGAGTACGACGTATCTTCTCAGATATGATATGCAACTGTCCGGCCTGAAACCCCAGAGAAAACCGACGCCCAGTTCGTAGATGATGTCATGCGCGAACAGAGTGTCACGCAGGTCCGTCGCCTGCCGCAGCGCATGTTGCATCATCGCCAAGCCGCTGTCGTTTGTCTCCGGGTCGTGAAGCAGCGAGACCCCGCGGTTGTACAGGGTGCTCGCGACGTTGCGCGGGATCGTGTCGACTTCCGCGATTTCCAGGGCTTTCTGATAGTAGACCGCCGCTGAATCGGCCATGCCCAGGTGGTCGAAAGCAGCTCCCATCATCTCCTGGCTGTTCTCCGCGCTTGACTTCAGGTTGAACTTCCGCGCGACCTCGAGTGCCTCGCGGTAGTACTGCAGTGCCGCCGCGGACTGCCATTTGTCGTCAAGCGTGTTGCCCTTCATGATGAGGCTCGTCGCAATGCGGTCGGCCCCCTCCGGCGTTTGCGAGGTCAGTTCCCGGTAGCGCGCCTGCTTCGCGGCCCGGTGCTTTCTCATGGACTGCGCCATCATGCTGCGCACCGGGCGTATCCCGAAACCGACGAGGACGATCAGCGAGAGAACTACGACCGCGCCCCAGAACATCGGGCGTCTCATTCCGATGATTCTACCTGGCATGTTCAACTCCAATCAGTCGGCATCGACTCTGCCCGAAGTATAGGCTCGTGCACCATATTGTCAAGCAGAGTGGCGTCACGCAAGCCCCGCGAGAGTTCAAGCGACGCAACAAGCATGTTTCAGATCCTGAATAGCCAGCGCACTTCCCCAACGCTAGTGAGTAGTAAGTAGTGAGTAGGCAGTAGGCAGAGACGTAGCCAGCGGCTAATCAGGGGTGCTCTCCTATTTCGCACGTGGTTTCGGTGACCCAATACGCGTTGACAAAACCCGGTGTTATCTGTATAATTGCACAAATATGCAACTAATATCCATGTCGAAGGCCGCAGAAGTGCTGGCCGCGCTGGGCAGCGAGCACCGGCTGAAGATTGTCGAGCTGCTGCGGGGCGGCGAGCGGTGCGTGTGCGAGATAACCCCTGAGTTTGAACTTGACCCGTCGGTGGTCTCCCGCCACCTGGCTGTGCTCGAACAGGCCGGGGTCATCGTCTCGCGCCGGGCCGGGCGGTGGATTCACTACCGGATTGCCGACCGCAGGGTTCTGCGCCTGTTGGAAGAAGCGCGCCGGATGGCAGGAGCGCCGAAGCTGACCCGACCGGCCGGGACTCGTGCCCGCTCGGCCTCATGCTGAATTCGGTCCTGAGCAACGTCGAGCAGCTCATCCGAACTCAGCCGCTGCTGGCAATCCCGGTTGTCTTCCTCGGCGGGCTCATCACCGCGGCGAATCCCTGCGTGCTCGCCTCGATTCCGCTGGCAATAGGATTTGTCGGCGGCTACACCAAGGGACAAGGGAAACTCTATCCGTTTCTGCTCTCGCTCTTCCTGTTTCTCGGCTTGGCGGTGACGTTCACGGTTCTGGGTATGATTGCAGGACTGGCCGGCACGCTGTTCGGGACGACCAGCAAGTTCTTTCCCTGGCTGATAGTGGTCGTCTGCCTCGTGATGGGAACGCAAATCCTTTTCTTCCCGAATCTCGAACTGCCGATGCCCAAAGGACTCGCCCCCAAGACCGGCGGATTCGCTGGTGCCTTCCTGCTCGGCCTGCTCTTCGGCGTGATTGCTTCCCCTTGCGCCATGCCGATACTGGTCGTGCTCCTGTCCTACGTCGCCGCGAAGGGCAATGTGCTCTATGGCGGTGTGCTCCTGCTTGCCTACGCGCTGGGTCATTCGGTGCTGGTACTCGTGGCCGGGACCTCGATTGGGCTGGCTGAGGCGATGGCAAACTCGAAGGGCCTGAAGAAGGCGTCGGTAGTCCTGAAAAAAGTATCCGGCGTCCTGATTCTGCTCGTGGCCGCCTTTTTTGTCTATGATCTCTTCAAACACTGACACAAGGAGCAAATGGTGAAAAAGAGTCTCTCAGCCATCATAGTGCTGTTGGGCATGGTCGCCGTCCTGGTTTCCTGTTCCACGCGGTCGCCGGCCGGGAAGAAGACCGAATCCGGGTCTTCGCCGGCAGCAGCCAGTGCGATTTGCGAGACGGTTCCCCAGCCGGCTTCCGCAGCGACGGAATCAACTCCGGCACCCGTCAAACCGGCGACCGAACCGGTAGAAGAAGCGCCGGTCGTGAGGACGCCTGCGGCGCAACCGGCCGGAGAGAGCGCAAAACCGGTCGCGGTTGCGCCAAGAAGCCTGCCGAGAATGTGGGATTTCGGGTCTGAAAACTGCTTGCCCTGCAAAACCATGCTGGAAATCCTGACTCCGATGATGAAGGAATTCGCGGGCAAAGTGGACGTCCGCATTGTTAACGTCTACTCCGAACCGGCGCTGGCCAAGGAACATCGAATCCAGATTATCCCGACGCAGGTCTTCATGGATACGCTGGGTAAAGAGGTCTTCCGTCACATCGGCGTACTGACCCGGGACTCGATTCTGCTCAAGTTCCAGGAGTATGGTTTCAACCGATAATGCTGCAGCCGTTCGCTGACCTCGTCGTCTACCGCTGGCTCGGACTGGTCAAGGGTACCCATCTCGCCGACGCGCTCGACTTCTACATTTTTGACGTCATCAAGATATTCCTGCTGTTGACGACCATCATCTTCGTCGTTGCCGTCATTCGCAGCTTCTTCCCGCCCGAGAAGACCCGCAAGTTCCTGAGCCGGAAGCACGGCTGGGTCGGCAATATCCTAGCCGCCCTGCTCGGGATTGTGACGCCGTTCTGCAGTTGCTCGGCGGTGCCGCTGTTCATCGGGTTCCTGGAATCGGGCGTGCCGCTGGGTGTAACGCTGTCGTTTCTCATTTCCTCGCCGACTGTGAACGAAGTTGCTCTGGTAATGCTCCTGGGGCTTTTCGGCTGGAAGATTGCCGGTCTGTACGTCGCCAGCGGCGTGGCCATCGCGATCGTCGCAGGTATCGTTCTCGGCCGACTCAAGCTCGAACGCTATGTCGAGGAGTACGTCTATCAAACGAAGCTGGGCAGCGTTGAAGTGCAACAGCCGACCTTCAGACAGCGGGTGGCTGACGCTTGGGAATATACCAAGCAGATTCTAAAGAAAGTCTTCCCCTGGGTACTGGTCGGCGTGGGCGCCGGGGCGCTGATTCACGGCTATGTCCCGGTTGACTGGCTGGCGAAGGTTGCCGGGCGCGGCAACCCGTTCGCGGTGCCGATTGCCGTGCTCGTCGGCGTGCCCCTCTACTCCAATGCCGCGGGCACGATACCGATTGTGCAGGCCCTTACTGCCAAGGGCGTGCCCATCGGCACGGCGCTGGCGCTGATGATGGCGGTGACCGCGCTTTCTCTGCCCGAGGCGGTTATCCTGCGCCGAGTGATGAAACTCCGCCTGCTGGGCATCTACTTTGGCGTCGTTGCGCTGGCGATTGTGGCGGTGGGCTACCTGTTCAACGCGGTTATTCACTAGGAGGTGAAGATGGTTATCAAAGTTCTGGGCTCGGGCTGCGCCCGATGTCATGAGACCGAGCGGCGCGTGGTGAACGCCCTGGCGCAACTCGGCATGGCCGCAGACGTCGGCAAAGTCACGGACGTGAAGGAAATCATGTCCTTTGGCGTGCTCGGCACGCCGGCGGTGGTCATCAACGGCAAGGTGAAGTGCTACGGACGAATCCCGACGGTAGACGAAGTGAAGAAGTGGATGGCCGAGGAGAAGTAGAGTGCCGACCGTCCTGTTCGTCTGCACCGAGAACGCATGTCGCAGCCAGATGGCTGAAGGTTGGGCACGGAAGCTCCTGCCTGACTGGCGGGCTTTCAGCGCCGGGTCAAAGCCCCGCGGGAGCGTGGACCCGAGTGCCGTTGCCGTGATGAACGAAGTCGGGATTGACATCTCGGGCCAGTCATCAAAGGGGTTCGGCGCCATTGTCATGGGATACGATCCCAGGTCAGGGGACACGATCCCGGACCGAAGCGGTTCGGGTCATGTCCCAGTCGGACCCGGGAAGCTCGACTACGTAGTGACGATGGGCTGTGCTGACGCCTGTCCGTTCGTGCCTGCAAAACAGACCTTTGGCTGGGACATTCCTGACCCGGCAGGCAAGGACCTCGACTTCTACCGGAAGGTGCGGGACCTCATTCGTGACAAGGTCAAAGACCTGCCCAACCAAGTCGGGAAACTGGAGTTCAAGCTTGGCGCAGTCTGAACCCGGCTTTCCTTTGTCGGACCCAAGCCGCCTGGGTCGGCAGGCCCTGCTGCTCTCCTGGATTACGGTCGGGTACAACGTCTTCGAAGGCGTCGCGTCGCTGATTGCCGGCGCGCTGGCCGGCAGCATCGCGCTCACCGGATTCGGGCTGGACAGCTTCGTGGAATCGCTCTCGGGCGGCATCATGATCTGGCGGTTCGGCCGACCGGGTAAGCTGACCGAAGAGCAGGAAGAGCGGATTGAACATAGGGCGGCGCGGTTGGTCGCGGTCACGTTCTTCATCCTGGCCGCCTACGTGCTGTACGAATCCTGCCGCAAGCTCATCCTGCGCGAGCCGCCCAAGCCGAGCCTGTTCGGCATCTTCATCGCGCTTGCTTCGCTGATTGCGATGCCCCTGCTCTACAGGGCCAAGCTGCGGGTCGGGCGGGCGCTCGGCAGCCGAAGCCTTGTCGCGGACTCCCGACAGACCCTGGCTTGTGTCTTTCTCTCGGCCGGTCTGCTGCTCGGGCTGGGCGCGAACTACCTGTTTCATTTCTGGATTGCCGATGCCCTGGTAGGCCTGCTGGTCACCGGCTATCTGGTGAAAGAGGGCTGGGACGCCTGGCGCAAGAAGGAGCTCTGCGCATGCTAGGCCGGCCGACTTCTGGTCTGTGTAAGATAGGGCACTATCAAGAACAGTGAATGAAGAAAGAGAGAATCATGAGACTTTCCCTTCCCGCCCAAACGATACTACTCCCCTCTCCGGTGCTCATCATCGGAACCTATGGCTCGGATGGCAGGCCCAATATCATGACCGCCGCCTGGGGAGGAATCGCATCAAGCAAACCGCCATGCGTCAGTGTGTCGCTCAGGGAGGCGACGCTTACTTACCACAACATCAAACAGACCGAGGCATTTACCGTCAACATTCCCTCCGAAAAGCACTTCCAGGAAGCCGACTTTGTTGGCTTGGCGTCGGGACGGGAGTGCGACAAGTTCAAGGAGACCCGCCTCACTCCGGAAAAGAGCAAGCTGGTCAATGCCCCAATTGTGAAGGAGTTTCCCTATGCCCTTGAATGCAAGCTGGTCAGGCGGGTTGACCTTGGCACGCATACGATGTTCATCGGAGAAATCGTCGGAATGGTCGCTAACAGCGAGGCTCTAAGTCCGAATCAACTTCCAGACATCGAGAAGGTGCGGCCAATGCTGTGGGGTTCATTCGGCAGCATGGCGTATTACGGTATCGGCGACAGACTTGGCGGTGCGTTCTCGGTCGGAAAGGAATTGCGGCGAAGCCAAATCTCGAAGAATGTGTGACAAGGACCACGGATAGCATGCAGAGGAAGCAACTGTCATTTCTTGACCGGTTTCTGACCCTCTGGATATTCGCGGCGATGGCGCTGGGCGTCGGGCTGGGCTACCTTGCCCCGCAGGTGACTCGGGTCATTACCCGGTTCCAGGTCGGCACGACGTCAATCCCGATTGCCGTTGGCCTGATTCTGATGATGTATCCCCCGCTGGCCAGGGTGCGCTACGAAGAGCTGGGCAGGGTCTTCCGCAACTGGAAGGTGTTGTTGCTGTCGCTGGTCCAGAACTGGATTATCGGCCCGATTCTGATGTTCTTCCTGGCGATTGCCTTTCTGCGCAATCGGCCGGAGTACATGGTCGGGCTGATTCTGATCGGCCTGGCCCGGTGCATCGCGATGGTCATCGTCTGGAACGACCTTGCGCAGGGCGACCGGGAGTATGCGGCCGGGCTCGTGGCATTCAACTCCATCTTCCAGGTCGTGTTCTATTCGGTCTTCGCCTACGTGTTCATCACCGTGCTGCCGCCGGTCTTCGGGCTCAAGGGGGCCGTCGTCCACATCTCCATCGGGCAGATTGCCCGGAGCGTGCTCATCTACCTCGGCATTCCGTTCTTCGCCGGTATGCTCACCCGGTTCGCCATGCTCAAGCTGAAGGGCCGGGACTGGTACGAGCAGAAGTTCATTCCGAAGATAAGCCCGGTCACTCTGATTGCCCTGCTGTTCACAATTATCGTGATGTTCTCGCTCAAAGGCGGCTACATCGTCAAGGCCCCGCTCGACGTCGTGCGCATCGCGATACCGCTGCTCATCTACTTCGTGGTCATGTTCGTGGTCTCATTCCTGATGAGCCGAGTCATCGGCGCCGACTATGCCCGGAGCACGACACTGTCCTTCACCGCCGCGAGCAACAACTTCGAGCTGGCAATCGCAGTGGCGGTCGCGGTCTTCGGCATCAACTCGGGTGTGGCATTCGCGGCAGTCATTGGACCTTTGATTGAGGTTCCGGTGATGATTGGGTTGGTAAACGTGGCGTTCTGGTTCCGGAAAGTGATGTTTCTACCACAGATGAACACAGATACACACCGATGAGATTATCGGAATGGTCCTAGGACAACAGGGGGGAGAACTGACGTGAAGAAGGAACACATCCATAAAGTGGTTCGTGAAGGCTATGCTCAGATTGCGCGCGGCGAGTCGGGCAGTTGCTGTGGCCCGCAGGCATCCTGCGGCTGCGGCCCCGGGGTGACGGCCGAAGCGATGAGCAAGCGGCTGGGCTACGACGAGAGGGACCTGAAGTCAGTGCCGGAAGGCGCCAACCTCGGCTTGGGCTGCGGCAACCCGCTCGCCCTTGCCGGGCTGAAGAAGGGCGAGACCGTGGTTGACCTGGGCTCGGGCGCCGGGTTCGACTGCTTTCTGGCGGCCAAGGCGGTCGGCCCAACCGGACGGGTCATCGGCGTGGACATGACGCATGAGATGATTGAGAAGGCCAGGGCGAATGCGGCGAAGGGGAAATACCGCAATGTCGAGTTCCGGCTCGGTGAGATTGAGAGCCTGCCGGTCGCGGACAACAGCGCGGACGCCATCATCTCCAACTGCGTCATCAACCTGTCGCCGGACAAGCCCCGGGTCTTCGCCGAGGCATTCCGCATCCTCAAACCCGGTGGCCGGCTGATGGTCTCGGACATCGTTCTGCTCAAGCCTTTGCCGGCCGCGATTCAGAAATCTGTGGCCGCCTATATCGGCTGCCTGTCCGGAGCCAGCCTGAAGGGCGATTATCTGAAGGGAATCCGAGCTGCCGGATTCGAGCGGGTCGAGGTCCAGGACGAGACCAGCTTTCCGTTCGAGTTGATGGAAAATGACCCGACCGCCCGAGCCGCGGTCACGAAACTGAATCTCTCGCGGGCACGCCTGAAGGAAGTCGCGGCCGCGATTCTCAGCGTCAAAGTAGGAGCGCATAAACCATGAAAGGATTGAACCACAGAGAGCACAGAGAACACAGAGAATCGGGAATTCCGAATTCGGACTCCTCTGTGACCTCTGTGTCCTCTGTGGTTAGGAGAACAGGATGATGATGAGAACTATCTGCATCACACTTCTGAGTTTCGCGGCCGTGCTGCTTGTCGCGTGCGGCGGGAAAGCCAAGCCGGCCACCCGCGTGACCGGCGGCGCGTCGTCCGTGGCGGCCATGCTCAAGGCCAACCAACTCGACGGCAAGGTCGTGCTGGTCGAGTTCGGGACCATTGGCTGCGCGCTGAGCGAACAAGGTTTGAATATGATGACCGACCTGAAGCGCCGGAACGCCATCCCGGCACTTGGTTTCGTGCGTCTCGAACCAGCGACCAGCAAGCTGGTCGTGGACGCTTACTATTCAACAAGGTCGCTGGGGTTCCCGGTCGTGCGCGACACCGACATGGCGATTGCCAATGCCCTGGCCACAACCGTGTTCCCGCGCTTCGCCCTGCTGGACAAGTTCGGCCGGGTGCGGTATCGCGGCAGCCAGCCGGCTGAGAAAGACCTCGCGGACTGGACCGCAAAGCTTGTGGCTGAGACCCAGGATGCCGGACCGAACGCGGTGTTGCTCGGTGAAACCGCGCTGGACATGCCATCGCTGCTGTGCGGAACCCGGGTTCCGGACCTCGCGGGCAAGACAAAGTCACTGGCCGAGTATTCCGGTAAGCTGGGCGTGCTGCTGGCGTTCGTTGATACCAAGTGCCCGTTCTCAGCCGGGGCGAGCAAGGAGATGCCCGTGGTCGCGGCCGCGCTGAAGAACTACGGCGTCGGGACCGTGCTCGTCAATATCGGGGACCCGGAAACCGACGTGCGCAAGGCCTACGGTTCGGGCTTTCCTGACGTCGCGGTCGTGTATGACGCGGGCAAAGCGGTTCAGCAGAACTGGAAAGTCGAGTTTGTGCCCACGGTCGCGCTGCTCGACACTGCCGGGCAGGTCATCTATCGCGGCTCGCCGGTCTGGGCCGACGTCGCGACCGCTCTGGCCAAAAAGCTGAGCCTTGCCCCGGACGCGGTCAAGCTCGACGCTCAGGGCACGAAACAGGGCTGAGGGAAGTAGCATTCGCTGCCCGTGAGGCAGCGGCCGCCGATGGCGGCAAATACCTAAGCCCGAAGCGGGAAGTACCTGAATCCGAAGTCCGAAATCCGAGACAGATCCGAAGCTCGAAACCTGAGACAAGAAGTCAAAATGCGCTGGTTCGATTTGCATCATGGAATCCCTTCTCTTTTGGCGTCCTTGGCGTCTTGGCGGTTAGCTCGGTTCGCCGGCTCTTGACTTGCCGACAGAGGTAGACTATCATTCTGCGATGTTCCGTTCGGATTCGCTTCGTTTTGCCGGAGGGCGCAGGTGACTGGCCTCCGGGCGCCGGGCAGTTTGCCTGGCCGAAGCGGACCGGCAGCGGTCATAAGCGGCAGAGCCGCAAGCATCAACTTCCAAATACCTGAGGCCCAGACAAGGCCTCAAACCCCAGAAACCCAACAAACCAACCCAAGTTCGGACAGCCGGGTCATTCCCGGCATTCGGATTGCCACAGAATCTACCACAGAGCCACCGCCCGGGCAAGTTCGAAGCTCGAAAACCGAAATCCGAAACGTCCGGATTCGGATTTCGAACTTTGGATTTCGGATTTCCGGTTCCGCGTGTGCCCTCTGTGGTAATCCGTATCCAGGTTCGGGCTTGGGCAACCAAGGAGGAACCGCGTGAAGAAGTTTGATTTCACCGTGAAGGACGTCCAGGACGTCTACGACGGTCCCGGCGGTCTGCTGTGGGAAATGTGCATGACCGAACAGATTCACTCCGGCGGCGCCGCGACCACTGATGTACTCGCCAAGGCTCTCGACCTCAAACCCGGGCTGCATGTGCTTGACGTCTGCAGCGCGCTGGGTGCGCCGGCCCGGCATATCGCCGGCAAATACGGGGTCAAGGTCACCGGGCTGGACATGACCAAGACGATGCTCAAGAAAGCTCAGGAACGCACCGAGGCGGCCAAGCTCACGCACCTGATTGACTATGTGGAAGGCAACGCGATTGACCTGCCGTTCCACAAGGATGCGTTCGACGTCATCTGGGGCCAGGAAGCATGGTGCTATGTCACGGACAAGCCCCGGATGATTGAAGAGGCATTCCGGGTTCTCAAGCCGGGCGGCAAGATGGGGTTCACCGACTGGGTCATCACCGGCAAAATCAGCGACGAGGAACTGAAGCCGCTGTACGAATCCATGGCCTTCCCGTACATGGAGACGTTCAAGGGCTGGCAGGACATCATGAAGCAGAAGGGCTTTAAGATCCTCAACGCCCAGGACCAGACCGACGAGTATGCAAAGTGCTTTGACGACTACGCGAACATTGTCGCGGGCGGCAAAGAGACCATCGTCAAGAGCTTCGGTCCGGACCTGTTCACCTTTGCCGAGAACCTGGTGGCCATGTGGCGCAAAGCGGCCCACGAGCACAAGGTCGGCCGCGGATTCTACATCGCGCAGAAGTAGAAGTGACCCAGGGTCTGGTGGTCCATCGGTCCGGCGCGCGAGCGCGACGACTGGACCGCCAGGCCTCCCGGTCGTCTGACTGCAGAATCGGTTGGCGAGACGATGAGTAGTATCGAGCGGCTGCTGCAACTCGGCCGGAGGTGGAACTCTTGAACTACCGGTCAAGCGGAGATGGTTCATCTCCCAAAGGCGTTCCTCCCCGGTCCCGGGCCAGGCAGTTTGCGTTCTGGCTTATCCTCGCGGCCGCAATCGCGGTCCTTTTCATCGCGTCGACCCATCACGACTGGGCGACCGTACACCAATTCAGTACCGAGATATGACTATCCTGCATGGGCCTGGTCTAGGCCTTCCCCGCAATCACGAAGTCAGAATGTCGAATGACGATTCGTCATTCGCAGTGGTCATTCGTCATTGCCCGGCCGGCCGGTTCGGCGGGAAGTCGCAAACCAAGGAGGAAAAGTGAAGAAGCTACTGGTCCTCGTGTTCATCGCCCTCATCCCGCTCAGCCTCAAGGCGAGCCAGCGGGTGATGGTGTTTGAGGACATCACGGCAACCTGGTGCCAGTACTGTCCGGGCGCGGCGCGCGGCATCGACGAACTCGATGCCCGGGCGTTCGACTCGGTCGTCTGCATCGCCTACCATTCATCCACCAGCAGTGACCCATACTACAACGCCGACGCCGCGACGCGCGCCACCTATTACCACCTTGCCGGCTATCCGACCGTGAGGCTGGACGGCTACGACAGCGTGGTGGGCGGCGTGCACACGGGGACGATGTATCCGACCTACCGCGAAATGTTCGACGCGCGCCGGTCGGTGGCGAGCCCGCTTGAAATCGAAGCCTCGACAACCTACGATTCCAGCTCCCGGCAGGGAACCCTCACGGCGGTCCTGAAGAACCCGACCGGTTCGCCGGTGAGCGGCCAGTTGCAGGTCGCGGTGATCGAAAACCACATCTATTACCCGTGGCAGGGAATGGACAGCCTCCAGTATGTGGAACGGGCGATGCTGCCCAGCGCCTCGGGCGAGGCGGTGACGGTTCCGGCGAGCGATTCACTGGTGAAGACCCGCGACTTCACGCTGACTTCGGGCTGGGTCGCCGGCAATTGCGACATAATCGTGTTCGTGCAGAACAACACGACCAAGGAAATCCTGCAGGGCGCGCGCACCGGGGTCATCATGCAGCCCAAGCTCGTATTTGCCGGGTATCAGTCGGCGTTCCCGGAGCCGGGCGGCGATGCCGACCTGACCATCGGCCTGCTGAATATCGGCACCGGCCTCGGCCAGGGATTGAACGCGACTCTGACCACCAGCGACTCCTACGTCACGATGAACACCGGGACCGCGGCGTTCAACGACATTGCGGTTGCCGAAGAAGCATTCTCGAACACGCCGTACCAGATTCACGTCGCCGCAGATTGTCCGAATCCGCACCTGGCAACCATGAACCTGCAAGTCACCGGGAGCAACGGCTACAGCGCGAGCACGAGCTTTCCGTTGAACATCACCGCCAATCCCGGCTTCTACGATTCGATGGAAACCGGGGTCAACGGCTGGACCCACAACGGCATTCTCGACGGCTGGCACCAGTCAACCTACCGGAGTTCCTCGCCGACGACCAGCTGGTACTCGGGACAGGAGGCAAGTCACCAGTACACGGTGGAAAACGACGCCCGGCTGATGACGCCGTACTTCACGGTGGCGAATGGCGGCCAGATGTCGTTCCGGCAGTACTACGCGACCGAGGCCGGGTACGATTTCTGTCTGGTCGAGATCGACAACGGGAGCGGTCGCTGGCAGGGACTTGCCAGTTACAACGGCTCGGGAACGATCTGGACGCCGCAGTCATTCGACCTGTCGGCATGGGCCGGCCAGACCGTGCAAATCCGATTCCGGTTCACCAGTGACAACAGCGTCGTCGCCGAGGGCTGGTATGTTGACGACTTCTGGTGCACGCCGGTCCTGGGCGTGGCCGAGCGGCCCGAGCCGCTCGCACTGCGCCTGAGCCCGGACCGAAATCCGGTAACCGGGCCGGCCTTCATCAGCTACCGGTTGCCGCCCGGCACTCGCGCCAGCCTCACGGTCTATGACGCCCAGGGCCGTCTCGTGCGTAACCTGAGTACCGGGCTGGCCGGTACCGGCAGCGCGGTCTGGAACCTGTGCGACCGTCTGGGCAGTCGCGTGGCCGCCGGAACCTATTTCGCTCGGTTGAACGCAAACGCAACCTGCGCGACGAGCCGCATCGTCGTGGCTCGGTAGTCGCGCCTTGTTCCGGCCAGCAGTGACCAGGCTCTTCCTCCTGCTCCTCCCAAGTGCAGGTTGCCTGGTCCTGTTGGCCGGATGCTCGGATGCGCCGGTCAGGGTCTTCCGTCCGACCAATCGCGTGGTGCTGGCCGAGTTCTTCACTTTCTCGCGCTGCAGCTACTGTCCTTACGCCGCCCGGGCGCTGGACTCGGTCGCCCGGGAGTCCGACGACAGCCTCGTGGTCATCGCCGACCATCGCCGAGAGGATGGCGACACGCTCAGTCCGACCTGCGTCGAGGACCGGGCGAACCTTTACCAGGAATCGGGCGGCGGCGAGCCGGCGACGTCGTTCTCAGGCGGCCCGGTTGTGCGCACGACCGGCCCGCCTGAGAACTACCCGACATTTCATGCCCAGTTCCTGGCCGCCCATAGCATTGACCCGTATGCCGTGCTGGCCGTCAGCGGAAACGTCACCGCCTCGGTCTGCTCGGTCACGGTCCGCGCGGCCGGGGTTGATTCCACGCCGGCCGAATCCCTGCGCGTATTCATCGTCATCTGCGAAGACAGCGTGCGCAGTCACCTGATCGGCAATGCCGATACCATCTTTAACCACGTGATGCGGGCAATGCTGCCGGACGAAAACGGAACCGCAGTCGCGCTGACGCTGGATGACACCATCAACGTCACCCAGACAGTAACGGTTGCGCCGTTCTGGAACCCGGCGCATTTGCGTGCCGTCGCATTTGTTCAGGAGATGAGCACGCTCCGGGTTCTGCAGGCGGCAAGCTGCCGATTAGCCAGTCAGGAGGTAAAATGAGTCGCTCGTATGGTTTCCGCCTACTCACTACTCACTACTCTCTGCTCTCTACTCTCTTCCTGCTGCTCGGCATTTTCGGTCCGCTCCGGGCCGCCTACCGCTATGATTTCTTCTGCCGGAGCGATACGATTCAGCGGGTTGACCCCGGCGGGGTTGCCGAGTTTGACTTCACCATAACCAACACCGGCAATCAGTCTGACGGGTATCAGTTCGACTGCGAGGTTATCAGCGGTGTGCCGGACTGGTATGCGACCTACTGTGTGGGCGGCAGTTGCGGCCAGCCGGGAATGGCGCTCACCGAAAGCCTTGCCGCAGGCGCATCGGATACGACTGCGCACGTCAGCGTTTACACCAGTACCACGCCGGGTACGGAAGTCATCCGGCTCAGGATTCAGTCCCAGGGAAATCCCGCCCTGGCCGACTCCGTGACCACGCGCACACTCGCCGGCGCCGGGGTTCAGGAAGACCATGAACCAGGAACGATGAACGATGGGCGAGTCGCGGTGAACGTGTTCCCCAATCCGCTTCGCGACCGGGCGGTGGTCAGCTATGCGCTGCCTGCAGGAAGCGCCAGGGCACGGCTTGACCTGTACGACGTGCAGGGGCGGCGCTGGCGGACGATCGCGGCTCCCGGCACTGAACCGGGGCGCCACGTTTTGCATTGGCTGCGACCCGGCAGCCTGCCCGGCGGCGTGTACGTTTTGCGCCTGAACTGCGGCCTGCAGTCGGCCTGGTACAAGATCGTGGTTGAAGACTGAGCTGGGGAAGAGAGTGCTTGATCCAATGCTCGGGAGTGCACGGTAACCCGTATCCGGGTGTGGGGAGTATCGTCGCACGCCCGGACCCGTGTTGGCGAGGCGGGATGGATTCGGAGTTGAACCACCATGTATGCACTGAAGGCCGTCAGCCGGTAGGAGGTCTAATGCTAGCCCGTCGTTTGACTGACTACGCCAGAGCCGCCGGCTGAGCGGGCAAGGTCTGCCAGGAAGACCTGACGCAGGTTCTGCGCCAGCTTCCTGTATTTGAGCATCCGGACCTGCTGGTGGGCGGCGAGACCTCGGATGATGCGGGCGTCTACCGGCTCAACGCGGACCAGGCGGTCGTTCTGACGGTAGATGTGCTGACCCCGGTGATAGACGACCCTTACACCTTCGGCCAGGTTGCCGCCGCCAATTCCTTGAGCGACGTCTACGCGATGGGCGGCAAGCCGCTGGCGGCGCTCTGCGTACTGGGCTACCCGGTCGGGGAAATCGCCCCTGAGACGATTCGCACGATTCTCACCGGGGTCTGGGACAAGGTGCGCGAGGCCGGGGCGGTAATTGCCGGCGGCCACACCATGAAGGATACGGAACTCAGGTGCGGTCTGTCGGTTACCGGCGTAGTCCATCCGAATCGGGTCATCACCAACGCCGGGGCTCGACCGGGTGACGCCGTGATTCTGACCAAGCCGCTGGGGATTGGCGTCATTACGACTGCGCTTCGGGCAAATCTGGTTTCGGCCGAGACTATCGCGCAGGTGAGCCGGGTCATGTGTGAGTTGAATGATTCTGCGGCTGAAACGATGCTCGCATGCGGGGCACAATCCGCGACCGACATCACCGGTTTCGGGCTGTTGGGCCATGCCTGGGAGATGGCGCAGGCTAGCAGCGTTGACATTGTCATCGAGGCGCGTTCGGTGCCAATCATTCCCGAAGCCTTTGAGCTCGCCCGGCAGTCGCTCTATCCGGCAGGGTCAATCAAGAACTACCAGTTCATGAAGAACCGGGCGGACTTCGCCCGGTCCGTGCCTGAGGAACTGCAGATGCTGCTCTGCGATGCCCAGACCTCGGGCGGGCTGTTCATTGCGGTCCCGGCGGAACGTACCGTGGAGCTGGTTGACCGATTGCAGGGTGCCGGTGTCAAACCGGCAACCCGGGTTGGTCGCGTGGTGCCGGGAACCGGCCGGGTCCGGGTCGAGTAGGGTCGGTGGCAGGAGATGCGAGAGTCTGGCGCGCGTTGCGCCCGGCGGAGAAGGAGAACCGATGACGGACAATGGGAAGCTATTGCAGGAACTCGGGCTGAACACAAAGCTCCATAACGAGTTGCTGGATTCCATAAACCGCAACTTCCGGCACACGGTCGGGGCGCAGAAGAACCGGCCCGAGATGATGGCCTACTTCGACCGCGCGCAGCATGAATCCCACGGCGAGCGGATTGCGGAACTGGTCGCGGCCCGCGGGCAGGGCCGGAAAGTCGTCGGTACTTTCTGTGTCTATGTGCCGGACGAAATCGCCCTGGCCGTTGACATGATACCGGTCGCGCTCTGCGGCGGGACCAATTTCACGATACCCTATGCCGAAAGCACGTTCCCGCGCGACATCTGCCCGCTCATCAAGTCCACGCTGGGCATGGCCTTCTCGAAAACCTGTCCTTACGGGCCGATTCTGGACATGATGGTCGGCGAGACGACCTGCGACGCCAAGAAGAAGACCTGGGAGATTCTCGCGGACCCGACGTTCCTGGTCATGGAGGTGCCGCAGAAGAAGGAAGCGATTGACGCCGAACTCTGGCGCCGGTCGGTGCACGAGTTCAAGGCAAAAGTGGAAGAGATCTCGGGAAAGAAAGTGGCTGCCGAGGCCCTGGCCGCTTCAATCAAAGTCATGGACGAGAAGCGCCGCGCCCTGCAGCAACTGGCCGAACTCCGCAAGGCCGACCTGCCGCCGATCAGCGGGTTGGACGCCCTGGTTGTGACCCAGCTGGCCTTGAGTGATGACCCGGTCCGTTTCACGCGAATGGTCAACCGGCTGAATGCCGAACTGGCGACCCGGGTCAGCCGGGGCGTCTCGCCGTTCGCCCGGGGCACGAAACGAATCCTGTTCTCGGGCTGCCCGGCGGTGATGGGCAACTGGAAGATGCACGCGCTGGTCGAATCCTCAGGCGCGGCAATCGTCTATGACGAAAGCTGCACCGGCTCGCGCTATTTCGAAAACCTGGTTGACGAGACGGCAAAGGACCTGGACGGACAGATTGACGCCATCGCGGACCGTTACTTCAAAATCAATTGCGCCTGCTTTACGCCCAACCAGGACCGGATTGACGGCGTGGTGAGCAACGCGAAGGAGTACGGCGTCCACGGCGTTGTGGAGTACGTGCTCCAGACTTGCCACGGCTACAACATCGAGGCGATGCGCGTGGAAGCTGCGCTCAAACAGACCGGGATTCCGAGTCTGAAGGTCGTCACCGACTACTCCGAGGAAGACACCGGGCAGTTACGGACGCGCATCGAGGCGTTCCTTGAGACACTGTGACCGAAATGACTCGCAGCGCCGGGATTGACATCGGCTCGCGCACGGTCAAAGTCGCGCTGCTCGAAGACCAGGGCCTGGCCGGTTATCGAATCGCCGACACCGGCACCGACCCCTTGGGCCGGGCGCGCGAGCTGCTCCGCGAGTTAAACCATGACCGGCTGGTCGCCACCGGCTATGGCCGGCATCTGGCGCGCGAGGCGCTGGGCTGCACGACCATCTCCGAAATCAAGGCTCACGCGCTGGGCGCCGCGCACCTGTTCCCGGCCTGCCGGACCGTGATTGACGTCGGCGGGCAGGACAGCAAGGTGATTCGCGTGCAGGCCGGGGCGGTGCAGGAGTTCGAGATGAACGACCGGTGCGCCGCCGGCACCGGCCGGTTCCTCGAAGTCATGGCCCATGCCCTGCATTACTCGATTCAGGACTTTGCTCAGGCCGCGCGGCAGAGCCCCGAGTCGGTGAGCATCAGCTCGATGTGTACGGTCTTTGCCGAATCCGAGGTCATCTCGCTTATTGCCAGGGGCGAAACCGCGCCGAGCATCGCCCGCGGGCTCCACCGGTCAGTGGTCAGCCGGCTCTCGGCGCTGGTCGGCCGGGTCGGCTGCGTGCCCGAGGTCGTCTTCTCGGGCGGGGTGGCGCTGAATCCCTGCATCCGCGAGTTGCTGCAGGAACTGCTTGGCTGTCCACTCCATGTGCCCGAAGCGCCGCAGATCGTCGGCGCGCTGGGCGCGGCACTCGTGGCCGCAGGCCTCCGGTAGAGTATCGCTCTGAGGCAGGAGTCGCGCGAAGTGGGCCGTCGGTGGGCCCGTGGACAGCCGGCTCGTCGCGCGCTACAATTGTACGTGGCAGGAAAGGAGCTAACATGGCTAAATTCATCATCACCCTGAAGCCGATGTCATCCGAACAGGTGAAGACCGCCTGCGCCAAGGTGATGTCGGCGGCTAGTGGCTCGAACCTCAAGATGGACTGGGCGTACGTCGACAACGCGACGAACCAACCGATCTGCTGCTGGAATGGGCTTGACCGCGCCGCAATCGAGGACCTGTTCCGCCGCAGCGGGCAGCAAGTCGAGAGCATCCGCATGGTGACGGTCTACCGTGCACCGGGCGCGGCATAGCGGCCGCAGACCTCCAGTAGAACTTGGCGCAGAAGTAGATCAGCATCCCAATCTAACGGCAGGTAGGGCTTACCCGCCCTGCCTGTCATTCGTCTCGCGAGTTTCGCTATTCAATCTTGACCAGCTTGGTGGTCGCGTCCAGTGCGCCGGCCTGAAGCCGGCAGTAATAGACGCCATGACCGGAAACGCGGTCCAGATCGTCGCAGTCGTCCCAGACCGCCTGGTGCGAGCCCGAGACCTGATATTCGTCGGCCAAGGTGCGCACGAGCCGGCCGTCGGTGGCATAGACCTCCAGGCTGACCCGGGATTCCCCGGGGAGCGCGTAGCTGAGCAGGGCCCGGCCGCGGCAACGAAAGAGCCGCAGGGGAGAGTGGAATCGAGTTCGCACCGATAGCAGCAGGGGCGCGGCTTCCCGCGCCCCTGCTGTACTGTTTGGCTGCTGGCTGCGTGCCGTCAGCCCTGAACTGCTATCGCTATTCCAGAATCAGCTTCTTCGTCGTCTCCTGCCCGCCGGTCTCCAACCTGAGCAGGTAGACGCCCTGCGCCATGCGGCGTCCGGATTGCGGGTTGCAGATTGAGACCGAGTGCCTTCCGGCACTGCAACGGCCCGAAGCCAGTACCGAGACCAGCGACCCGGTGACATCGTAGAGCTTGAGGCTCACGTTCGCCGGGGCCGGCAGAGAGTAGGAGATCGTAGCCTTGCCGACGAACGGGTTGGGCGCGACGCGCAGGGAGTAGTCCACCTTGGCCGGCGGTACTTCCTCCTGGCCGGTCGGCGCGGAGTAGTGAACCCATTGCAGCGCGTTAACAACCTGCGTCAGATAGTCGCCGGCGAGCGTAAGGTCCACGCGCCAGTTGGGCCAGAAGCCCAGGAACGCGGTGCGGCACCCCAGGGAATCATAGGTCGCGCATTCGACCTGACCCGTGCTCCAATCCGCGATCCGTGATGCGTAGCTCGATGCCTTGATGGTGGTCACATCGGTCACGTAGGTGCCGGCCACGGTGCTGACGCCCTGCATGATCGGGTGACCCGGCTGTTGAACGGTCCCCAGGCTGGTGAGCGTGAAGAGATTGCCGCCGAAGGGCACCGGACTGTACCGGGTCATGTAACGGCCGGCCATGTGGTTGCCGCTCCCGTACTCGCACCATACCGGCGACACCACGCCGCCGTGCATCTCCACGTACTTGGCCAGCGAGTCGCCGACCGCGACGCTGTCCAGATACGCATAGTTGGGCCAGGTCAGGATTGCCTGGTAGCCGGCCACGTTGTACACCGAATCGACGTTGCGCAGGGTGCTGGTCTGCCAGTCCACGTAGTCCACGGCCGCGAAGGCGCCGGCGCCCGCGACCATGATGTCGGCGGCCAGTTGCGGGCCGTTGTTGTCGGCCAGGCCCATCAGTACCTTGTAGCCCGGCGGGGAGTAGTGCACCCATTTCAGCGCGTTAACAACCTGCTTCAGATAGTCGCCGGCGACCGTATGGTCCACGCGCCAGTTGGGCCAGAAGCCCAGGAACGCGGTGCGGCACCCCAGGGAATCATAGGTCGCGCATTCGACCTGACCCGTGCTCCAGTCCGCGATCCGTGATGCGTAGCTCGATGCCTTGATGGTGGTCACATCGGTCACGTACGTGCCGGCCACGGTGCTGACGCCCTGCATGATCGGGTGACCCGGCTGTTGAACGGTCCCCAGGCTGGTGAGCGTGAAGAGATTGCCGCCGAAGGGCACCGGACTGTACCGGGTCATGTAACGGCCGCCCATGTGGTTGCCGGTCCCGTACTCGCACCAGACCGGCGACACCACGCCGCCGTGCATTTCCACGTACTTGGCCAGCGAGTCGCCGACCCCGATGCTGTCCTGATAAGCATAGTTGGGCCAGGTCAGGATTGCCTGGTAGCCGGCCACGTTGAGTACCGAATCGACGTTGCGCAGCGTGCTGGTGCGCCAGTCCACGTAGTCCACGGCCGAGAAGGCGCCGGCGCCCGCGGCCATGATGTCGGCGGCCAGTTGCGGGCCGGAGTCATCCGCGATCGCCAGCAGTACCTTGAACGCGCCCGTGGTTTGGACTGAAATGTCATCGAGGTAGGTTGTCCAGTCGCCGGCGCCGGCGTAACCCCAGATGCGGATGGCGCTCAGGTTCTTGCTGTGATTGACCCAGGGAGTGGCGTCATACTGGGTCCACGACGCACTCACGTGGACCAGGCTCTCGCTGAACGTAGCGTCGTCGTATATCAGGTCAATCGCCGAAATCTGGCTGCTGGGCTGGCGCTCCCACAGGGTCAGGCTGGTGATGGTGGCCCCAGGGGTCGGCGTGAAGTCCTGCCGGATGTAGTGATTGCCGCTGTCCTTGGCGCAGAAGGCGCCGGCGTGGGGCGTGGTGGTCACCACGGACCAGTCCGAGCCGGCCTGGGTCCAGGGCGGCAGGGTACCGGTCTCGAATCCGGGGTTCAGAAGCAGCTCGCCGTCCTTCGGGCCGCCGCCGCGCAGCGCAGCGGTTGCCGCGTCCATCCCGGCCGCTTCACCGGATAGTCGGCGCAGGGTGCCGTCCGGCAGAATCTCGACCACGGCGGATCCGGAACGCACGATGCCGGTCACGCCTTGCCAATGGCTGGTTTGCTGCCGCGTGTTGGTCTGGCCAGTGCCGTTGGTTGCCCACGCGCTGAGAGCAACGCATAACGACATGACGACCGCGACTACGTACCTGGTCATGCATACCTCCTTGGATCCGGAAACAGACCCCGGACCTCTTTGTCTTCGGTTCGGTGGCGGGCTTGCCTTCCGCACCTCCGGGCCGTCTCGCTTACCGTGCAAAGGCGCAAGGCGCCGAGAGTGCCTGCGTGGTGTTGAAGGTCGTCCACCATGCCAATGTGAGTATAGGCGGAGTCGGGAAGCTGTCAAGGGACACGTCCCGTATTCCTTCATCAGTCATTTCGTCAGATTCTTCAGGCTTAGCTGAATCTCCGCCAGTTGTGCCTGCCGGCACTGCTTCGCATCAACATCGGTCATGGACGGCTTGTCGGGTGCGGTGCGGGCCGAGAATAAAAGAAGTGTCCCTCTTGGTCCGGAATCCGGCATTCTGTCTATCGCGAGCCGGAGAAGGGGGAGTCTGGGATTCCGCAACTGTCAACGCTGCGTCAACGGTGTGCCTTGGGACACTTCCACCTGGCCGACATTCCCCGCGCCCCCCTTAACATCTGGATTGTCAACACCCTGGGTCAATCCCAAGGTAACACCTTAGATGGGGGGAGGGACCTGGTCCCCCCCCACCCCCTGCCTGTACAATAGTTTCCCGGTATTTCGGGCATTTCGGGCCTTGCCCGAGGAGGAAAACAGGAGGCCGACCGGGGCGGGGCGGGAGGCCGGGACTATTCCGGCCAGGGTCCGACCGGGAAGGGGTCAGGGGCCAGGGACTGGGGGGTCGGGGAAGACGGGCAGCAGACAGCAATCGGCCCGGGCTACTGGGTCGCTGATGGGTTCCCGGGAATAGGGGTGTCCCCGCCGCGTCAATTCCCAAGGAATCCCCTTGACAAGTGATACTGTCTATAGTATCGTCTGTCCGTGAGGAAAGCAACAATGAAGAACGCCGGTGACAGGAACCTGGCGTACTACCTGAACCTGAAGTATCCGGTTCAGATTGTTGAATGTGACGAGGGCGGATACTTCGTCAAGATTCCCGACCTGCCGGGATGTCTCTCGCAGGGCGAGACGGTTAAGGAAGCCCTGAAGAATATCAAGGAAGCCAAGGAACTCTGGCTGGAAACCGCTTTCGAGGACAAGGCCGAGATTCCCCTTCCAGCCGATGAGCGCGACTACTCGGGCAAGTTCATCGTCCGCCTGCCGGCTTCGCTCCATGAGCGCCTGGCGTTGTCGGCGGAGCGCGAGGGCGTGAGCCTGAACCAGTACGTTGCCGTGGTGCTGGCCGAGAACAACGCGCTCAGGAATGTCGAAAGGCGAATCGCCCAACTACTCGATCCCTCATCGGAATCGACCGCCGCGCCGCTGCTCGCCTCAGACAAACCGCGTCGACGCGCGACGCGAAAGCGCGGTACGCGCTTTAGCCCGAAACCCGGGTAACGTCCCCACATTTCCCTGAAGCTTGGAGCCTGGGCTGTCGCGTTTCGCACAGACGCCGCTTGACAAACCAGGGGCCTTTGCTATTCTCAAAGCGAGGTTTACGATGCAAAGCAACGCCTTTTGCTGCGGCGACAATGCCGCTTTTCCGGACGGCACCAGGATTGACCGCCCGCCGCATGGCGTAACATCCTGCCGATTGACTCCACCTGCCATCTGGTCTATCATGAAGGGGCCTGAAGCGACATGAAAGTCCGAGACGTGATCCGAATGATTGAGCACGATGGCTGGTACCTTGTGGCGACCAAAGGAAGCCATCGGCAATACAAGCACCCGGCCAAGACCGGCAGAGTCACTATCGCCGGACAACCCGGTCACGACCTCGCGCCCGGAACCCTGAATAGTGTGCTGAAACAGGCGGGATTGAAGGAGAAAGAGAACAATGCGTAAATTCCTTATTGTCATCGAGAAGGCGAAGGGCAACTACTCGGCGTATTCGCCCGACCTGCCGGGTTGTGTCGCGACCGGCGAGACCCGCGACGAGGCCGAGAAGAACATGTATGAGGCCGTTCAGATGCACGTGGCCGGGCTCATCGAAGACCGACTGCCGGTTCCCGACTCGCAGGCGGTATCCGAGTATCTCGTAGTCGCCTGAGTCGGCTCGTCCATGAACCGCAACGCCAGGGGTTCAGATGATGGACTTCAAATTCCGATGGACGGTAGGAAGCTTGACCGCCCGGCGGATGGCGTGACCTTCAAACAGTCAGAAATAGGGGAGCGGCCCCAATATTTCCAGCGAAGGAGTTCGAAATGCTTGACGAGATAGAAGCCGGAAATAGGGGAAGTGTCCCCGCATTCCCTGACTAATGATAGGATAGCTGGAAATATGTTAGCGGCCCCGACATTGCCGCGACTGGCGCGATAGAGAATCCGCCGTGCCGAGCAGACACAATCTGGGCAAATCCACTCCCGCAGCGAACATGCTGTCGGTACCAGCCAGTTACCTCACTCCAGAGCTGCGCGACCCCCTCATGTTGCTGGTCTCGTATCATGAGATAAAGGGACTGGTCACGGCGGCTATCTGGCCCAAGCTGCTGACCACAATCGGTTCCTTGCTGACAGGTGCAGTGTTGTCTGGCTGGATCACCAAATGCCATGTGTCGCGTCTTCTCTCGGTTCCAGCGCTCATGGTCCTTTTCGCTGGCTTGGCGTGGGACGTGGGGTTCTCCATCACCTCTCTTCGTAGACTGCACCCGAGGGCGAGGGCAGGGAAGGACAACGACTGATGCCGTCTTGGCTCTCGATAGTTCTTGGGGCCGTCGCCGGTGGTATGATCGGCTCGCTCCTGAGTCTCGTTAGGCTGCGAATGACCATGAAAAGGGTGGAAAGCACTCGCCGTGTCTCAGGTGTCTCGGAGACGGAGCAACAACTCGTAACCGAATACCTGCTGCAGGCAACTCGCGTTGCCGCTGACGCGAGAGCGCTTCCGGTGGACAAGCGAGTAGAATCGCTACGGCAGGCCGAAGCAATGTTCGGCAAGGCCTGCGAACTGGCGCCCGACTCGATTCCAGCGCTTGTCAACTACGGTAATGCCTCGGCCGAACTAGCCGCTCTGCTCCCCACTAGCGATGCAGTTGAACGACTGAACAGCGCGCTCTCCAGATACCGACATGCGACCGAGGTCAAACCCGACGACCCAGACATATTCTACAATTGGGGCAATGCGCTGAGCGACCTTGGACGGCTCCAGTCTAGTGCCGCAGCCATCGTGAGCTTCAGGGACGCTTGCGCCAAGTACCAGCGGGCAACCGAAATCAAACCCGAATACGACGCGGCATTCAGCAACTGGGGCATAGCGCTGGCCGAGTTGGCCGAGTCACTCTCGGGCGCAGAGAAGGTCGCCGCATATCGGGATGCCTGCGTGAAGTTCCAACAGGAAATCGCAATCGAGCCAAATGCGGACGAGGCGTTCTACAACTGGGGCATCGCGCTCAGCAGATTGGCCGGACTACTTTCAGGGGCTGAGCAGATTGCTGCATTTCGAGACGCCTGCGCGAAGTACCAGCGGGCGACCGAAATCGTGCCCGAGATGCATGAGGCATTCTACAACTGGGGCAATGCGCTCGACGACTTGGCAGGGCTGGTTTCGGAGGCAGAGCAGATTGCCGTGTATCGGGACGCCTGCGCGAAGTACCAGCGCGCAACCGAGATCATGCCGGACAAACTCCAGGCATTCAACAACTGGGGCGTTTCACTCGGCAAGTTGGCCGCGCTACTTTCCGGTGCAGAGCAGATTGCCGAGTATCGCGACGCCTGTGCGAAGTTCCAGCGGGCAACCGAAATCAAACCCGAATACGACGCGGCATTCAGCAACTGGGGCATAGCGCTGGCCGAGTTGGCCGAGTCACTCTCGGGCGCAGAGAAGGTCGCCGCATATCGGGATGCCTGTGGGAAGTTCCAGAGGGCAGCCGAAATCAGATCCAACGACAACAAGGCATTCAGCGACTGGGCCAGAGCGCTTTGCAAGCTGGCCGAGCTACTGTCGGGCCCAGAGCAGATTGCCACGTATCGCGACGCGTGTGCGCAGTACCGGCGAGCAACCGAAATCAAACCCGAAGACGCCGAGGCATTCTGCAACTGGGGCATCACGCTCAGCAGGTTGGCCGGACTATTCTCTGGGGCTGAGCGGATTGCCGCATTTCGGGATGCCTGCGCGAAGTACCAGCGGGCAGTTGAAATCGAGCCGAATATGCACGAGGCATTCTTCAGCTGGGGCAACGCCCTAGACGATCTTGCCGCGCTTCTCACCGGCGCAGAGCAGGTAGCTACGTGTCGCGATGCTTCCGCGAAGTATCGGCGAGCAACCGAGATCAAACCGGACAAGCACGAGGCATTCTTCAACTGGGGCACCGCGCTCCTCAGATTGGCCGGACTACTATCGGGCGAGGAGCGGATCGCCATGTATCGGGAAGCTTGTGCGGAGTTCAAGCGGGCTGCCGAGATCAAGCCGGACGACTACGAGACTCTTGACGGCTGGGGTGGTTCTTTGCTTTGCTTGTCACATCTGGTTGCGACTGACGAGAAGACGCGGCTGCTCTCCGAAGCCGACGCTGTGCTTCGTTCCGCGTACGCGCTTTATCCAGGCAAAGCTAGCTACAACCTCGCATGCCTGAAGGCAGTTACTGGCGACAAAGACGAGGCATTTGCGCTACTCGAACAGGCGCTGGCAAAGACCCAGACTGCACGGAAAGACTTCGAGTCGGATACGGACCTCGTGACACTTCGCGACGACCCCCGGTGGCTGACCCTGCTCGACAAGTATCGCCCGCGGCCAAGCTCCTGAGCCTTATCACCGCGGCAACGGGCGAGCGTGTAGACGGACCAAGGGAGTCAGGATCGAGGAAAGAGAAGCGAGATGAAGAGACGGGAAACGGGCGGAGATAGGGGAGCGTCCCCAATATTCCGAGAATAGACAGTGAGGCCCGAAGCACCTTCGTGAGTGAGAGAATGCCTTCGACAGAGAAGACGACGGATACGAAGGACGAGCATGTTGTCGGAGATGCCGAGTCGGAACAACGGCAGGCGGCGAACGGCGGTACTCCTCCAAGCGCTTCGGTCGACAGACAGGTCCTTTTCCCCATAACATTCGGCAGTGGACCCAATGCATACCAGGCTTCTCTTGGTTCCCTGCTGTCCGCCGTGTTTGGTCGCACCAGAGCCTCGCCACGCCCGCGTAGAACCGCCTGGCGCTCTGTTGGAAGAGCTATTCTCGTCGCGTCGCTGCTGGAATGGACCGTGCAGCTCCACAGAGTCTTTGGAGTCAGCCTAGGTTGGCCGTACTCCTTCTGGCACAGACTTATGCAAGCGCTGTTGGCTATTGCCGGGATAATGGCCATAAGCGAGGCAGTCCAACAACCTCAGGCTTTTCGCGGAGGCATTGGGCAGTTCCTCTTCTCTCTTCCGTTTACACTGCTGTTCATCGCCTGCAGGGCAATCTGGTCGACGGGCTCCCTCTTGTTCAAGTCTTTGAAAACAGCAGCGATATCGCCAAAGTGGCTGGCGACATCTTTCCGCGGGTGGGTCACTTGTCTTGTTCTGACGCTGACGGACTCCATTTTTGTGGCTCAAGCGAAGGGGTACTTCGCTGCGGTCTTCCTGACTCTCGTGCTGTTTGCCCTACTGCTTCGGCTTCTTGCCAGCCTGTTCTATCTTGCGATGCGACCATTTTCCCATCTGGAGGGTCTGTTCGGTGTTCTGCACAGG
>Ga0209777_10001688_pt1 | contig 31126 bp, 33 predicted proteins | sample FrelakmetHBP12HB_FD_187147 | JGI IMG/M metagenome (GOLD analysis project Ga0209777, IMG submission 187147) | Freshwater lake sediment microbial communities from the University of Notre Dame, USA, for methane emissions studies -HBP12 HB (SPAdes)... | ecosystem: Environmental > Aquatic >... | reverse complement strand
GGGCAAGACTGTTTTTACTCCGACTTCGCAGGGCAGTATCAAGTTTACACCTAAGTTTACTGTAGTTTTACGGGAAAACATATTTAAATATGCCGCATGTCATAGATTATGACACGCGTCAAGACGGGCACCCGAAAAAAACCACGCAACCACCACTCCTTCTCTCGTTAAGACACGCCCAAAAGGAGAAAAAACAAATGGACAACATCCTTACACCAACCCGAAACAGCGAACACAAAGACTTAGCCGGAATGCTACGCTCACTCGACGCAGAATGCAGAAACTGTGCCCCAACATCGCCCTTAGACTGCATAACTCGCTGTCAAGTTTACAAGTTAAAAAACGAACTTAGAAAACTCCGCGAAACCATGGATAATCCAAATTACATAAAAGAATTATTCAACGTTCTAAAAAACCAAACAAGACTCCACATCCTAAACGCCATCGTAAACGGCAGGTACTCAGTCAGCCAGCTTCAGCAGGAACTCAAAAAAACCGGGCACTCACACAGCCAAGACACCATAAACGAAGAATACCTCCAGCCCCTATTGGCGGTTGGGTTAGCGACTGAAGCGCGGGACGAATACTACGCCACCACATTCGGTGGACACCTAACCGAAACTCTTGGGGCATTCCCCGAATTCGCTGAAATGCTTCCAGCCCACTCCGAATGCTACGAAGAAACCCTACTGCGTGCCCTGCTGAAGGGACCTAAAACTTTTGAAGAAATCGAAAGCCTAATCTCGTCAAAGATTGCGCCAAGAATCCTCAAACGCTTACGCTCAGTCGGCTTAATCGAAACCCCTGAAGACCGCGACTACATATTCTTCTTCAAATCCAAACGCGGCCCAGAAAAAGAAACCTTCACAGACAAGGAACGCAAAGTCTACGACACAATTGCTGACGAAGGCATCTCAGCGGGAAAACTTGCCAAAGAAACAGGGCTTTCTATGAGAAGAACCTACAAGTACCTGCGGGGCTTGAAAGGTAAAAAACTCGTCTTCATAAGAAGAACCCCTAAAGCCTACGGTTTAACCAACAAGGGCGAAAATTTGGCCTCAGTACTGGCTGAGCTTCAGCAAATAGTCGACGATACATTGAGCTCGTCTCAGCAAGTCATCGGCAGCAAAGACAACGGTTAGCCGCTTTCTTTTTTATTTACCCGCCGCCGGGAGCGCCATGGAAAGGAACATTTTCCCAAAGCATCTTCCACCAATCAGCTTCAGTTATAGTTTCGCCGTGAACGATTATTTCTAAAGTCATCTTCAACATCTCATGGTGCCTAATTTCATCGTTCAGAATTGCTTTCAAGAGGAAGACAACTTTCTCGTTCTCGATGGTGGGAATCATTGCTTGGAGTTTCTGGATTAGTTTCGCTTCTATTTCAATGTGCTTTTTAACCAGTACTCTTTGCTCGTCAAGGTTATCCTGAGTTAACGCTGTGGAAGCATTAGTCAGCAGAGTGATGGCTGAGGAATAAAGCTCTGCATGCTTCAAGGAATCCAATGAGACTCCCTTCAAAACTCCTTTAACAGCGGGATTCTTCATGCCGACAAGGGCTTTTTCAAGGGACGCCACTATTTCGTTTTCAACAGTAACTTGGTTTTTCAAAAAATCGAGGAGCTCTTTCTTTTTTTCCATAACTTTTTCTCCTAACGCTTAGTGTTAAGTCCGATTCATCAAGGTTTCGGAAACCCGCTTTCCAAGTTCTCTGCATGCTGTGAGCATGTTTTGGTCGGGTGTGTACTTTGCGAGCAAGGGCGGTTCAACCACCTGCATCTCAAACTTGTACTTCATGATTTCAAGAATCAATTTTGGCCCTTCACCGCTCCATCCATAAGACCCGAACGCTGCGCCTACCTTGCCCTTCAAACTGATGCCCTGAACGGCGGCTTCCTCGAAGAGGTTCTTGAAGTCAACAGGCATGTCATGATGGTAGGTTGGCGTCCCCACAAGTATAGCATCATAAAGGCTCAGGCTTTCAGTTTGCACATGATAACTTATTTCTGCTTCAGCGTTGCCGCTGCTCTGGACACCTTCAGCGATGGCATTTGCCATTTTTTCGGTGTTCCCAGTTCGACTGTAGTAAAGAACGAGTACTTTTTTCATAAACAAAAATTAAAGAGCCAAGTTATTTCAACTTTTTGTTTTGCTGCCTGGAACAAATTAGTTAGAAAAGAACAAGTTTACGGATTCAACTCCGTTTTTTGTCAGGAGAACCTTTAGTTTTAGCTTTGCTGTTTCCACGGCTTTCGCTGCCTTTCCGACCGATTTCACTGTAGAATTCTTCTCCATGGATCTCAGACGTCTTCAGCCCACCCCGCCTGTCGGCTTCTTGAACCGTCATCTGTCCTTTCTTTTCTTCCAAAAAATCACCTCTAACCAAAAAATAGATTAAGTGCTAAGAAAACGGGGAAAAAATGAGTCAACGAAAAAAAACTCGTTTTAGAGGATGCTTATTCTTCCTCATGCTCTTTTCCCGCTTGAATTAGCCGCCGGACTCTCTGTCCACCTCGGTGACCAGCTTCTTCAAGGCTTGTCTTGCCCTCTGCTTCCGCGGAACCCTCATGCTGCTTAGCCCGCTCGGAGCCGCCTTTGCTTCCTATTTCACTGTAGAATTCTGGGCCTCGTTCCATTGAGACTTTTTCACCGCCTTTTCGGCCGATTTCTTCATAAAATTCGCGTCCATGGGTTGAAGCAGTTTTTTCTCCTCCTTTCCTTCCAGCTTCAGCGACGGTCATTTTGCCTTTTCTTTCCTCAGTTCTATTACTCAAAAAATTCACCTCCACTAAACTACGAAAAGTTGATAAGAATAATGCCGAACAACCGCTCATAAACCTATGTTGTAGTTGCATAGCAGTAACATGCAAACTAAGCGTCAAAAAAAATTGGGTCAAAATGGGCAATTAGACATAAATCTGAAAATAACATGTTGAAAAAGATTATTCAGCATAATACTCAACTTAAATATCCAAGCAAGCCAACTAAATAATCATTGGGTCAACAGATGAAAGTACTTCTAATCAATCCGCCGCAGACGTTCTATCCTGGTTCGGAGCAGCCTGCAGGCAACCTGCCTATTGGCTTAATGTACATAGCTGCGGTGCTTGCGAATGCAGGGATAAAAGTTGAAGTTTTAGATGCTTTCATAGCGGCAGAGTTCCAGAAGAACGGAGAAACAGAAACGGTCGGCATGCCTTTTGAGAGGATAAAGCAGGAAATACAAAATCGAAAACCAGACATCGTGGGCATTTCGGGGCCGTTCACCTGCCAAATTGAAAACTCCATCAAAGTAAGCCGCCTGACCAAAGAAGTTGACTCAAAAATTCTAACTGTAATGGGCGGACCACACGTCACTTTGGTTCCAAAAGAATTCTTGGAAGGAGCCAAATACGTCGATGTCGCTGTCATCGGCGAGGGTGAATATGCCATGCTTGAGGTTGCCCAAGCATTTGAGGGCAAAAAGCAGCTTAACGAAGTGTTGGGTATAGCTTACCGCCGAAACGGAGCGGTTGTGGTGAACCCCTCAAGGCCGCTGATTGAGGATTTGGACGTGCTTCCTTACCCAGCCTACGACCTTGTGGATTTGGAGCAGTACCTTAGCCCCAAAAAAATCGGCTACCGAAGCTTCCAAGACCGCGCCATATCCATGATTACCAGCCGCGGCTGCCCTTTCAACTGCTGTTTCTGCGCCGTCCACCTGCATATGGGACAAACCTTCAGAGCACACTCAGCAGAATACGTCTTAAACCAGATCCAATACGTCGTAGAAAAATTCAAGGTCAAAAACATCTTCTTCGAAGACGATAACCTAACGTTGAACATTAAACGGTTCGAAGCCATCTGTGATGGGATAATCGAGAGAAAAATTAAGATCGGTTGGGAAACACCCAACGGTGTGCGGGCAGACTACCTAACTCTGGAATTACTCAAGAAGATGAAGCAGTCGGGTTGCAAAAGCGTCTTTGTCGGCGTGGAATCGGGTGACCAGCAAATCCTCGACAACGTCATCTGCAAGAGCCTTGACCTGAACCGCGTGGTTGAATTCGCGAAAAATGCGAAGGCAATCGGCTTGAAAACTGGTGCTTTCTACATTATTGGTTTTCCAGGTGAGAAGAAGGAGAACATGCAGCGGACTGTTGATTTTGCGTTGGGGCTTAAACGTGATTACGATGTCGGAATGCATCTGTTTATGGCGACGCCTTCCTACGGCACCAGACTTTATGAAGACTGCAAAGCTAAAGGCTACATCCAGGAGGATTTGACATGGAACGCTTTCGCACAGGCAAGGCAGCCGAAAGGTATGCCGCTGATTACCACTGACGAGTTCACGCCGGAAGAAGTAAAAGAGATAGCCGCCAAAGCACTCGAAGAGTACAAGAAGCTATCGTTGATAAACCACATCAAGAACCCGCGTAAAGCGCTGAGGACCGCGTTTGACCAACCTCAACTCATTTTAAAATTCATCAAAAACCTGTTTTAAACGAGATTGGCGGGCCCGCTGGGATTTGAACCCAGGATTCTCGGCTCCGGAGGCCGATGCCTTAATCCGTGCTAGACTACGAGCCCACAACTGCCCAACCAAACATGCTTTGCTGATTTAAAGCTAACTTATTCTTGGATTAATTCCTCGTCGATCCACCAGGCTTTCTTCCTGCCGGAGCGTTCGCCAGCATAGTACTCAATTATCGATTTGCCCACTTGTTTTTTGGATGTTTTTTGGATTCTCCGTAGTCTGTTGAGAACCAGCCAGCGGTTGGTTTTAATGTATTCTGCCAGTTCAGGGGTGGTTGCGGATTTGTAGTGCAGCAGGTACTCCATTATTTTGTTGTCCAGCTCGTCGATGCAGTAGGAGTGGGGGTTGATTTTTCCATGCTGAAATGTGAGGATTTCTAGGTCGGCGAGTGTTTTTTTGAGCTGCCCGAATTCCTCTTCGATTCTGCCCATGCGTTCCTGCAGGGCTAAGATTTTGTCTGCTTTGGGAGTTTTCTGCAGTTTCTCAGCTATGGCTTCGCGTATAAAGGTGCTTCTGTCGCCTTCGGGAATCCGCAGTGCCATTTCCTGGTAGACTTCTTCAGGTATTTTCACCGTGACTATTCGTACTTCACTCAAACTGGTCGCCTCAGCACATCATAGCGCACTAAGTATATTTCATTTTTTCCATAAATGCTAACTCGATTTATGAAAAACTTAAATGCTTTGGTTCCTCGCTTTATGTGGGGTAACGTGTGGCGGCAAGTTTCACGATCTCTAAAAATAAATGTTATATCGGTCCATTGACTGCACATCGTTTTGTTTCTAAGCTTTTTGCCGCCGTAAAAAACACTGATAAAATTAGAGTTGATGCAAAAAATGATTGATTACTCTCAAAAAGAACTGTTAATACTAGCCTTTGACCATAGAGCATCCTTCCTTGAAAAAATGTTCGGAATAAAAAACCGTCCACCCACCGCTGAAGAAAAGAAGCAGATTGAAGACTACAAAAAAATTATTTTTGAAGGCTTCAAGTTGTCTCTTAAAAAGAAAATGCCTAAAGAAATCGCGGGTCTGCTGGTGGATGAAGAGTTTGGAGCGGGTGTTCTTCGGGAAGCAAAAAAAGACGGCTTAACATTCGCTATGCCGGTGGAGAAATCGGGTCAGGATGAATTTGACTTTGACTACGGCGAGAACTTCGCGAAGCACATCGAAGAGTTCGATCCGTCCTTCGTGAAGGTGTTGGTGCGTTACAACCCAGAAGGCGACACCGCAATTAACAAAAGGCAGCTTCAAAGACTCAAGAAACTCAGCGATTACCTAACGCAGAAGAAAAGAGCATTCCTCTTTGAACTCATCGTTCCTGCGACCCCAGCGCAGCTGGCGAAACTGGGCGGCTCAAAAGAAAAATATGACCAGGAACTGCGTCCTAAACTGATGGTTGAAAGTCTCAAAGAAATCCAGGCGGCGGGAGTTGAACCAGCCATCTGGAAACTGGAAGGCGTCGACAAACCTGAATCCGCCAAAGCCGTGGTTAAGCAGGCTCAGAGCAACGGGAGAAAAGCCGGAGTCATAACTCTTGGACGCGGAGAATCCAAGGAAAAAGTGCAAGACTGGCTCAAAGTCGGCGCAAAAATCCCCGGTATCATAGGGTTCGCCGTGGGAAGAACGATTTTCTGGGAACCTCTGGCTGACCATAAAGCCGGCAAAACCACCAGAAAAGAAGCAGTGGAACAAGTTGCCAAAAACTACCAGGAATTCACGGAGTTATGGCTAAACGAATCCAAAAGTAAGGGGCGCTAAAAATGACATCTCTAAGATCACTCTCCCCATCCTTGACACGAATCACCACAGCCGGAGCAGTAGGCGCAGCTCTACACATCGGTAAAGGCGACCCAGACAAAATTGACCAAACCGCCTTGGATTTCTCTAGAGCAGTATTAAGCCAGACAGAAGTCGACGGAGAAGTCATCTGCTGCGAAGGACCCAAAGACAATGCGCCAGCATTCAGCTTTAAAGAAAAAGTCGGCACTGGAAACGGACCTAAAGTAGAATTTATCATAGACCAAGTTGACGGCACAACAGCCACATCCAAAGGAAAGAAGGACGCTATCTCAGCTTTGTGTTGCGCCCCTGCGGGGTGCCTAAAAGTTTTGCCGGACGACGGCTACTACTTTAAAGTGGCAACTGACGGAGTGGCAAAGGGAAAAATCAACCTTGACATGTCCGTTGAAGAAATCGTGAAGACCATAGCTAAACTGAAGAATCGGCCATTGGCAAACTTCACGGTAATTATGCTTGAACGCGAAAGACACAACGAACTGCTGGCAAAATTACGAAAGATGGGTGTAAGAATCATCCTTATAGCCGACGGCGACATAGCCGGCTCCATCGTTACATGCCTGCCTGACTCAGGTGTTGACTTGCTGATCGGTGCAGGCGCAGGGGCAGAAGCGACAATCGCGGCAGTAGCGGTAAAATGTTTAGGCGGAACGATGCTGGTTAAGGTTTGGAAGGATAAAAAAGATGACGCCAAACGAATGGACCGATTAAAAGAAGCTGGCGTTGACATCAACAAGACCTACACGGAAGACGAGTTGGCGAAGGGTAACGAAATGATTTTTGCCGCGTCAGGGGTAACGAAGGGTGAAATGCTCGACGGCGTAAGGTTCACTGCTGGCGGCGCAATCGTCCAATCGATTTGCATAAGACTGCCCAGCGGCACCCTGGAGTGGTCAACGACCAACCTGAAGTTCAGAGACCACCCAATCTACAAGCAAATAACCTAACAGCCCTTCTTTGGGCAAAATTTTTCTTTACTAATGAACATTAGTTAAAAAATTAGATGTAACGCGATTAACTGTGATTGTGTTCGTGAGTGTGGTCGTCTTCTTCAGTCGGGATGGGTACACCCGCCAGCTTTGCCAACTCAAGATACCGTTGCTCAACGATACCGCGCAGTTGCGTTCGTATGTCTTCTCCAACAGGGTTTCTCTTTTTCAGCAGAACGATTTTTTTGGCTAATTCATCGTCGCCCAGCATTTTGAACCAAGCTTCAAAATCGCCGCGCTGAAGATGGAATTCTACTGATGTTACGTCGGCTTTGTCGAGTTTAACTGCGAAATCCCGCATGTTGTGGGCGTGTATGCTTAATGGTTTTCCGACGGTAACGTAGAAGTTGAATGCTCTATCGTGTGGCGCGTAGGCTATTATGGCTGCGGCTTTTTCTTTGGTGATTTCAGATAAGCCGAGCGCCTTTTTTCCCTTGTCCGTGAGGGCGTAGAGTCCTTTTTCGGGTAAATTCACGTAACCCATTTTGACTAGCCCCAAAAGGTGCATGTTTACTGGTTGGTACTCTTTTTTTGCTTCCTTGGCGATTTCCATGGCTTTGAGTGGTTTCCCGTTTAGTAGCATGGTTTCCAGTATTTCTTGTTTAATAGGTGATAAACTCATTTACGTGCACCTGCGATAAGTTGTATGTAGAACGGTCTAATCAAACTTTTCCCACATTTTCTGTGGATGCGGTGTTTTTTTGGGTTTTTTCTGCTTCGTATTGCAGATAAGTAAAGCTTTAGTACCTAGGGGTCTAATTTAAATGATAAATGGTGACTGTGAAGACATGAAGATTGCTGTTTTTGTTTACGAGTATCCGCCTAAAATCGTCGGTGGACTTGGCACCTACGCTGCTGAAATTACACGCAAGTTCGTTTTGAACGATCATGACGTCACCGTTTTCACGATGAACGACGATGCGGGTTCATTGCCGACTCGTGAGATTTGGCGCGGCATAGAAATCCATCGTCCGCTCTACTTAGATGTGTCCGACTCGTTGCCAGACGTAATCGCAGAAGACATACGAAAATGGGGCAGAGGTATTCACCTGTTCGGTAAACTGATGGTTTACAATTACTTGTCCGCGGCAAAGCTGGTTAACGAACTCATCAAGAAAGAAGGCATGAAATACGACATAGTGGTCGCTCACGATTGGCTCTCAGCTATGGGCGGAATCACGGTTAAACGGGAAACTGGGATGCCGCTGGCTTTCCACGTTCACTCCACCGAGAAAGGAAGAACCATGGGAAACGGCTCAAGCGTCGTCAGCAACATCGAGCTTCGCGCGGGTAACATGGCTGATTTAGTCGTCACAGTCTCATACGCGATGAAGGATGAGCTTGTTCAGCTTGGTTTTCCCAAGGAAAAGATAAAAGTCTGCTACAACGGGGTTGACCCGCAAAAATACAACCCCCAAAACATTGCCAAAGAGGACATTCAGAGAATCCGAGCAAAATACGGCATCAAAGACGATGAGTACATGATTCTTTTCCTGGGGCGCCTCGTCATGGTTAAGGGCGTTGACAAATTGATTATGGCGATGCCGCATATAATCTCCAAGATTCCTAAAGCTAAATTAGTCGTCGTCGGCGTCGGCGACCTGCAGGAGTATTTAACTAACCTCACCCGAATGACGAAGTTGGATGAGTATGTGAAGTTCTGTTTTGACTTCATCCCTGAAGAAGAACGCATCCTGCACTACGCTTCATGCGACATAGCGGTTTTCCCAAGCTTCTACGAACCCTTCGGCATAGTTGCGCTTGAAGCCATGTCTATGGAGAAGCCCGTAGTGGTTGGCGCTTCTGGAGTCAGCGGCATGCGGGAAATAGTGATTTGTTGCGGCGAAGAACAATGCGGCTACCACATAGACCCAAACAACCCCAGCGACATCGCATGGGGAGTCGTCAGCGCACTGGAAAACCCCGAGAAACGAAGGATGCTTGGCAAAAACGGTAGAAAACGTGTCTTAGCAGAGTTCACATGGAGCAAAATCGCCGAGGAAACCGTAAAGCTCTATGAATCTGTAGTGAAACGGTAAGAGCTTTGCCAGACGACTTTGATTTGAAGCATCGAGTCGCAAGGGAAGCTGCTACGCTTCTTTATTTTGGAGCCGAAAAAGAGTACAAGCAAGCCAAAGATAAAGCTGCGGAAACGTTCGGGGTTCATTTTTTGCCTTCTAACCTTGAAGTCGCACTGGAACTCGACAAGATAGCCGAAGAGAATGAAGGCGCAAAAAGGAAGGAGCGTTTGGTCCAGATGCGCAAAGAAGCGTTGGATGTTATGCGGCTACTTGGCGGTTTTTGTCCTGTTTTAATCGGAAGCGTTTGGCGCGGCACGATTAAGCAGGGAAGCGACATAGACATCGCCGTCTACGCTGATGAACCCGAAGAAATTGCATGTCTCCTCAAGGCTGGCGGCGTAAGGGTTTTAAAGTCGGCTTGGACAACCGTGAACAAACGCGGCGCAACCATGGAGTCATTCCACATCTACGCTGAAACCGTTGCTAAACATGGATTGGAAATCGTTGTGCGTAGCCGTGAGGAAGCGGGAAAAAAACGGAAATGCGAAACGTTTGGCGACGAATTAAAAGGCTTAAACATCAGGGAACTCAAAAAAGTCCTCGAATCCAACCCACCCCAGAAGTTCATCCCCTCTTAATTCTCGCGAAAAAAGGGTTTTCATTAAAAAACTCATAAATAATGCCTCCAAATAATATTTTTTGTACAACGGATGAAACATGGCAATCGACAAGAAATCCATCAAAAAAATATTTCCCCACCTCTACGAGGAACTTGAAACAGGGCAAGTCAAAGTTCCAATTAATGCAGTGCGTAAAAACCCGTTAGAGGTGGAAGCGGCTGCTGTGGGCGAAGAATGCGAAGACTGCACCGAAGAAGAGTTTGTCTGCACTGAAACGCCTGATAAACTGCGCCATTTTAACCCATCTGCCGTGGATTTTATCCGCAGATGCGACACCGCGGCGCAGGCAGAGGAGATTATTGCTTATTTGCAGAAGAAGTGCGAAATAACCCAGGAGAACGCCGAGCAGATGCGGTGCCAGCTCAAGCGGGATGGCGTGAGAAGTTTTGGTCCCAAAAAAGACGAGTACCACTACTTCAAAGAAGGCGGCCTCTACTAAACCACGTTCATATTTGGATCCTATTAGAAACTCATTGCAGAAACCTATAGGGGGTAGGTCACATTGGCGGAAAACCACTCCATTAGCATGTTGAAAATTTTGGTGCTTTATATAAAGGTCGGTAGCAGAGAGCAACGGCTTTTGGGGCAGTCGGGTTTGCGCTTGTCACGGGGTTTTTTTGGTCGGAAAAATTAATAAGTTCATAGTTAATTGTACAAACGCGTAGACAAAGGTGAATTATTAATGGCGAACATTAAAGTTGGAATTAACGGTTTTGGAAGGATTGGAAGACTTCTCTACAGAGCCGCAATCGAAAAGAACGCTAAAATCGATTTCGTAGCCATCAACGACTTGGCAGACGCAAAAACTAATGCTCACCTGCTCAAGTACGACTCCGTCCACGGACGTTTCCCAGGCACCGTTGAAGTGAAAGGCAACGACCTATTTGTCAACGGAAAAGACCTCAAGTGCCTGAGCGTAAAAGACCCTGAACAGTTGCCCTGGAAAGACCTGGGAGTTTACCTTGCTGTCGAATCCACAGGCTTGTTCACCAACCGCGAAGGCGCAACCAAACACCTCACCGCAGGGGCCAAAAAAGTCCTCATCTCAGCCCCAGCAGAAAACCCAGACGCAACCTTCGTTTTAGGCGTAAACGACAAAACCTACGACCCAGAAAAACACAACATCCTTAGCAACGCTTCATGCACAACCAACTGCCTCGCACCAATCAGCAAAGTCCTCACAGAAAACTTTGGCATCGAAAAAGCCTTCATGACCACCTGCCACAGCTACACAAACGACCAGAAAGTCCAGGACCTCGTCCACAAAGACCCAAGACGCGCAAGAGCCGCAGCAATCAACATCATCCCAACGAGCACGGGCGCAGCAAAAGCAATCGGCTTAGTTTTGCCAAGTTGTGCTGGAAAAATGAACGGTTATTCCTTGCGTGTACCAACTCCAGACGTATCTATCGTCGACTTAGTCGCAATATTAGGCAAAGAAACCACGAAAGCAGAAATCAACGCAGCCATGAAGAAAGCGGCAGAAGGAGAACTCAAAGGCATTTTGCAGTACACTGAAGACCCAATCGTAAGCACCGATGTGCTTCACAGCGCATACAGCAGCGTCTTCGATGCAGACTTAACCATGGTCATGGGCGAGAAAAGCAACTTCGTTAAAGTCTTCGCGTGGTACGACAACGAATGGGGCTTTAGCAACCGCATGGTTGACTTTATCGAGATGGTCGGAAAAAAAGCCAAGCTTTAGAGAAGCGCAAGTAGCCTTAAATCATCCCTTTCTTTTCTTTTTTAGAAACTAACAAAGCAGTGAAGTGGATAACATGGCAAAGTACAAAACATTAGACGATTTTCAAGTTAAGAACAAAGTTGTGCTGGTCAGGGTTGACTTTAACTCAGAAATTGACCCAGCCACCAAGAAAGTCACGAGTGACGTGCGGATTCGAGCACATGGCGAATCAACTCTAAAGGAACTCGCGGAGAAAGGCGCCAAAACCGTCGTTCTTGCACATCAAGGACGAAAAGGCGACCCCGACTACACAACCCTAAAGCAGCACGCGGAAATCCTCGGAAAAATCCTCAAATGCCCAGTAAAATACGTAGATGACGTATTCGGCGAAAGAGCCAAAGCAGCCATCAAAAGCCTGCATTGTGGAGAAATCCTGGTTTTGGAAAACGTGCGCAGTTGGGATGGAGAAACCAAGAGTAGCACACCCGAACAAGCCAGCAAAACCGAGCTTGTGCAGAACCTTGCGCCTCTCGCAGACTTGTTTGTTAACGACGCTTTTGCCGCAGCTCACCGTGGGCACGTCTCGATGGTTGGCTTCACCGCCGTGCTTCCTTCTGCCGCTGGGCGCATAATGGAGCGCGAACTCAAATCGCTCGGTAGAGCACTGGAGAAGCCCGAGAAGCCATGCGTTTACGTTATGGGAGGAGCAAAAGCGGACGACAGCCTTGAAATCAGTAAGTACGTTTTAGGCAAAGGGATCGCGGACTACGTGTTAACAGGCGGAGTAACTGGGCAGTTGTTTTTGGCGGCGAAGGGCGTTGATTTGGGCAAGGGAAACATGGCGTATCTGGCAAAGAAGGAGCTGACGGGTTTGATTCCCGGTATTAAGGCGCTGGAGGAGCAGTTCGGTGGTAAAGTGATGGTTCCAGTTGACTTCGCTTTGGATGTAGCGGGGAAACGCAAAGAAATCCCAGTCGTCAAGTTGCCGATGGAAAACTCCATCCTGGACATCGGCGCCAAAACCGTCGAAGCATACGCAAAAATCATCGCAAACGCCAAATCCATCGTCGTCAGCGGACCCATGGGAGTCTACGAAAACAAAGAATTCAACTACGGCACCAAAAGAGTCTTCGAAGCCATTGCCAACAGCAAAGCGTTCTCGCTGGCAGGCGGCGGAAACACAATCGCAGCCATCCAGGAATACGGCTTAACCAAAAAAATTGGGTACATAAGCACTGCAGGCGGAGCGCTCATCGAGTTTTTGATGGGAAAGAAACTGCCGGGCGTTGCCGCGTTGGAAACAGCCGTGTCAAAAAAGAAAATCTAATTTTCCTTTTCTTTTTTTGTTTTTCTTAGAAAATTAAAAAAGCTTGAGTTTCCAAGTAGCCAAACCGCCTTTTGGTTTAATTTATCAGAACAGTTGTTTGTCGCAGTTGGGGCAGAAACGCACGTTGTCCGGCATTACTCGTCCGCATTGCGGGCAGACCCGTGTGGCTTGTTGTGGAGGTTGCGTGTAAGCTGGTGGTGGTCCGTACTGTTGCCGCGGTGCATATTGGGGTTGTGCACCCCACCATAATGGGTTTGTAGACAAGTGCCAGTATGCCACCGATGAAATTCAAAATTGACCAGTTGCCAATTAATGGGAGCACCAGAATAATTGTGTCCCACTTTGAGTGTTCTAGTGGTTCCGCGTTTAGTTTTATAGCTGCATAAATCACAACTGCAGAGCAAAGCGTAATTCAGATTCCTAAGCCGCCAATCACTGCAAAACCAAATCCGAATGCGAAAGCTCCTGCAACTGCTCCTGCGAGGATTAAGATTAAGCCGACGAATAGCGCTAATATTCCGCCGATCATTGATAGCCAGTATGTTGGTGTTGGTTTGTTTTGAACTTGATTTTCGCACATTTGCTTTATTCTCCCTTAAATTGAATCATTTGTTTGTGTGCAGGGTGTATACAACGTTTTTTTGCTTGTTTAAGATGCAAAAAACATGGTTATCTTTTAGTAAATTCCGCTTAAGGAAACTATTTTGTTCAGGTTTTGGGAGATTGTTTCGAGGTCTTTTGCGATGAAGTCTGGTTCCTGCCTGCTTTCCAACAGGTCTTTTAAGCTGTTGAATTGCGATGGAACAAAGACCGTTTTTAGTCCTGCTTGTTTGGCGCCTTTGACGTCTTCGTTTGGGCTGTCGCCAATGTAGACGGCTTCGCTGGCTTGCACTTTGAGACAGTTTAGGGCGTGTTGGAATATGTGCCCGCTGGGTTTTCTCCAGCTCACTTCATCCGAAACCACCACCGCGTTGAAGAATTCGCTTATTCCCATTTTTCTCAGGCTCATGTAGATGACTGGTGCGTAGGTGAAGTTTGAGATTAACGCTGTCTTGCCCTGCTGCTTGGCTTGGCGGAGCAGTTTTTTGGCACCGCCTCGGAGTTCGAGGGTGTCGATGAAGTCTTGGAAGAAAACATTGAGCGCCGCTTTAACCCGGGGGTCATACTCGGTCACCGTAAAGCCCAGGCTGCACAGCACTTCTGCAACCCAGACTGCGTTGGTTACTTCCCGTAGTTGCTCGTACCGTACTTTGCGGTATTTCTCATGCGCCGAATCGTAGGCATCCATGAATATGTTTTCAGCTACGTCAAATCCTTCAGCTCTCAGTGCATTGTAGAGTTTAAGTTTTGAAGCGTTCATGCTGTAGTTTCTGCAGTTAACCAAGGTGCCGATGTAATCGAAAATTACTGCTTTAAGGGACATGTGGGTTCACTTTTTGGGGTTTTGCAGCTTTTTTGATTTGCGTCATCGATTTGCCGATGGCGGTTTCCAGCAGTTTTTCTGGACTGGCGATTGCCTCTTCAACCTTGGGGTCGAAGGGGATTGCGCCAAGGTACTTCAGCCCCAACTTCTCCGTCGCCAACTCAACCGCGTTTGCCCTGTCCATCTTCATGTTTTCGACGACGCCGACTATGGGCATCTTTAGTTCGCAGAGCAGGGCAACTTGTTTTTTTACAACTTCGAAAGCCAGAAGCGACGGTGTGGTGATGATTAAGAATTCTATTCGTTCAACCAGCCGAACCAAGTCGAGGACGGCGTCGCCGATTCCAGGTGGCATGTCGATTACCAAGAAATCCAGAGTGCCCCACTGAGTAATGGATAAGAGTTCAATGAGGGCGTTTGAAACGTCTACGCCGCGTAGTGGTGCTGGGTTGTCGCCGACGAAGTAGACCAGCGACATGTACTCTAGGCCTTTAAAGGTGGGCGGCACGATGCCTTTGTCTTCTTTCGGTTGCACATTTGAGGGTACGCCGAGAATTATATGGGTTGAGGGACCAGTGAAATCCAAGTCGAAGAGGCCGACTCTGCATCCTTCTTTGGCAAGGGAAAGCGCCAAGGCGGTTGCAACCATGCTTTTGCCGACTCCGCCCTTGCCGCTTGAAACAGCGATTATTGTGCCGATTTTCGCTAACCGCTGGTTAATCACGCTTGTCCGCGGGTCAACCATGCTTATTTGGCTCCTTTTATGTCTTGAATCCAAACGCCGCGTCCGCTGACGATTTCAAAGTCTGGGCTTCCACATTTCGGGCACTTAACAAAAGTGTGTGCCGCTTCGGGAACGAAGTGGATGGCTTCGGCGGTGGTTTTGTCGAGTTTTTTAAGGTTAAACTGCCAAGTGGTCGCGCAGACCCTGCACTTGAGCGTTGACTTCGCCTTGAGAATGTGGATTTTTGCGGTCTTGAAAATGTCTATCTCTGCCTTCATCTGCGAGAGGGCAAACCGTAGAATCGGCGGCTCAGCCTGCTGGAGCTCACCCACTTTTATTGTGATTTCTGTAACTGTCTTCAAGTTTTCCTGCTCCGCAACCTGCTTAGCGGATGCAAGGATTGCTTCAGCCAACGCCCATTCATGCATAACCTAACCTAACTTACCAAGAATAAAAGAATATTGCGGCAAACCACGAACATATTTGGAGCCTGATAGAGGGTTTATGTAGAAACGATAGGGGAGGAGTTCAGTGTTGGCGATTTTCAACGCCAAAACAAAAGTCATCCAGAGTAAACAAGTTTAAATCCGCTTGGTTGATTAACCCTAAATCGCTGGGGCACCTGATGTCCGAAAAAATCAAGGTCTTGGCTTTCGCGGGAAGCCTACGCAAAGGCTCATACAACAAGGCATTGGTCCGCGCCGCCGTGGAAGTGGCGCCTGAAAACGTTTTAATCGAAGTTTTTGATTTAGAGGGCATTCCATTGTTAAACCAGGAATTAGAAGCCACCCCGCCCCACAAAGTCAAGGAGTTCAAGGATAAACTCCGAGCCGCCGACGCCCTTTTGATTGCCACCCCAGAATACAACTATTCCATCCCAGGCGTCCTCAAAAATGCTATCGACTGCGCTTCAAGACCCAGAGCCGACACGCCCCTTGAAGGAAAACCCGTCGCTGTCATGAGCGCATCTACGGGCAGGTTTGGCGGTGCCAGAGCGCAGTACCATCTGCGACAAATGTTCATTTTTCTTAACATGCAGCCGATTAACCGCCCCGAAGTAATGCTTTCCGATGCGCCGCACAACGTTGACGCCGACGGAAACGTTACAAACGAGCAAACCCGCCAGTTAATCCGCCAGCTACTCGAAGCGTTAGCCGCATGGACTATCAAGCTCAAACAACAGTAAACGCACTTCACCAGTTTCTGCGTTGAAACAGCAAAGCCTTAAAATTGTTAAGAGTTACGCTAGGATTTGGGTGACAAATATGAGAGTTATAGCTGACCTACACATTCATGGGCGTTACAGCCGAGCTACAAGCGAGCAAATGAGCATAGCCGAAATTGGGAAATGGGCGAAGATTAAGGGTCTGAACCTTGTGGGTACGGGCGATTTTACGCATCCAGACTGGTTCAAAGAAATCAGGGAAACGCTTGCGCCCGACGGGAATTCGGGGCTCTTCAAACTTGTCAGCGTGGATTCTCCGATTCGTTTCATGCTTACGACAGAGGTCTGCACAATCTTTGACTACAAGGGCGAATCAAAAAAAGTCCACCACGTTATCCTTGCCCCAAGCTTAGAAACCGTAGCTCAAATTAACGAGCGTCTCCAGAGTTTTGGCAGTTTAAGCTCCGACGGCAGACCCATCCTCAACGTGTCCGCGCCGCAGTTCGTCGAAGAAGTCATGGCTGTTTCTGGGGAAAACATGATTTTTCCAGCCCATGCCTGGACACCTTGGTTCAGCATCTTTGGCGCCTTCAGCGGCTTTGACACCGTGGAAGACTGCTACCAAGACATGGCTAAACACATCCACGCATTGGAAACAGGCTTGTCATCTGACCCCGCCATGAACAGGCGCCTGAGCAAACTCGATAAGTACACGCTTGTATCGAACAGCGACTGCCACAGTTTCTGGCCATGGCGCATCGGCAGGGAAGCCAACGTGTTTGAACTCGAAAAATTCAGCTACAAAGAAATCACCGATGCAATAGTTGCCAACGATTCGGCGCGCTTCAAGTTTACCATCGAAACCGACCCAGCCTATGGCAAGTACCACTGGACAGGACACAGAAATTGCAAAGTCTCCCTCTCACCAGCCGAAGCCATAAAATTCGGTAACAATTGCCCCGTCTGCCGCAGACCACTCACCAAGGGCGTTGAGCAACGGGTTGACGAACTCGCCGACCGCCCAGCAACCTTCAGGCGCGAAGGTGCGCCTGGGTTTATGCGGTTGCTTCCGCTCTCAGAAATTATCGCGACGGTGTTGGGGAGTGGTTCGCCTTCGACGCAGGCGGTTTGGAAAAACTACAATTTGCTTGTTGAGAAATTCGGCAACGAATACTCCGTGCTGATTGATGCACCCTTGGATGAGCTGGCGAAGGTTGGGGATGCACCCATTGCGCAGGCGGTCCTTAAGGTTAGGGATGGCACCGCGAAGGTTACTCCGGGATACGACGGCGTGTACGGACAGCTGGTCTTAGGCATCGAAGCTCCGCCAGCGGTTAAACTCAAGCCCAAACTGATCCAGCCGACTGTTAAGCAGAAGAGCATGAGCGACTTCTGGTAAACAAGCCTGCCGTGAATCAAATCGTTTAATTCCCCCAAACAATTCTAGCTTAACAAAGGACAGGTTACTACTTGAAAGACCTTCTAACAAAAATCAACAACATGGCCACCCAGAAGTTCGGAGCAAAATACGCTGAAGCCCGAGCTCAAAAACTCTGCAAGACCAGCCTCACCCTAAAAGAAGAACGTGTAGAAGCCGCAAAACAGGGCATCGAAAACGGCGTTGCCATCCGCGTGCTCGTGAACGGTGCGTGGGGTTTTGCTTCGGTTGGCTCTTTTGATGACGCCATTTTGGAGGGTGCTGTTTCGGACGCGTGCAGAATGGCGAAGCTGGCAAGTGCACGTTTGAAAACACCCATTAAGCTTGCAGATGCTAAAGTCGTAACCGACTGCGTTACCTCGAAGCCGAAGAAGAATCCAGCGGATATCCAAATGGAGGACAAGATAAAAACCATCCTGTCCGTGAACAAGTCAAGCTTGGGTTTTGATAAACGGATTAAAAGCTGCTCCGTGGACTACTTCGACTTAACAGGCAATAACACCTTCGCAAACAGCGATGGCACATTCATTGAGCAGGATAAGCTGTATGTTTGGGCAAGATTAACCGCTTCAGCCGCCAGCGAGGGCGTTTTCTCTTTTAGCCGCGAAGAAATCGGTTCCACCGCAGGCTACGAACTATTCGATGCACAGGTACCTGAGGTTTTGGGAGTGAAGGTTGCGAGGCTTGCGATTGAACAGTTAAACGCTAAATCTCCCAAGGGCGGAAAGTTCCCAGTGGTTTTGGGTCCGAACGTGGTTGGGGTATTTGTGCATGAGGCGTTTGGGCATTTGGCAGAGGCGGATTTGGCTTTGTCGGGCGGCGTGTTGGCGAGTAACCTTGGCAAGAAAATCGGCTCGGATTTGGTCACGTTCTATGACGATGGTACCATCGAGGGTGCGTTTGGCGCGTTCAAGTACGACGACGAAGGCGTCCCATCGCATAAGACCTTACTGATAAAAGACGGCGTCGTAACGGGTTTGATGCATAACCGCGAAACCGCACAGAAATTCAAAGCGCAGCCCACCGGGAACGCTCGGGCAGAAGACTTCCGCGTGGAACCAATCATCCGCATGCGGTGCACTTACATGGCGCCAAGAGACCAATCCTTCGAAGAACTAATCAAGGGCGTCAAATCGGGCTATTACTTTAAGAGTTTCAGGGGCGGACAAGCGAACCTAGACGGTACATTCCAAGTAGGCATCCAAGAAGGCTACGAAATCGTGAACGGCGAACTCGGCGGCGCAGTCCGCAACGCATCCATAAGCGGCAACACCCTGGAAACACTGCATAAGGTGGATGGTGTCGGAAAAGACTTCATGCTGGACCCTGGCAGATGCGGGAAGGGTCAGACAGCATTTATCAGTGACGGTGGACCGCACATTAGACTTAGCGAGGTGGTTGTCGGTGGCAGTGCTTGAAAAAAACACTATGATAGGTTTAGCTGAGAACGCTGTTAAGGCAGCGCTCAGGGAAGGCGCCCAAGACGCGGAAGCCTACGTTTACGAGGGACAGGCATCAAACATAGGTATTGAACTTGGGCAAATCAGCAAAACCAACCGAATAATCGACCGCGGACTGGGCATAAGAGTAACCGCCAACAAGGCAGTTGGCTTCGCCTACACAAACATCGTTGAGGACCAAAAAGCCGTCGAGAAAGTTGTTTCTGGCGCGTTAAGTGCCGCAAGAGCAAGCAAACCCGACCCAGACTGGAACGGGCTCCCAGAAAAGAAAACCTACGCCGAAACCAAGAAGACTTTTGACAAAAAAATCCTATCGCTCACATCAGAAGAACTCGTTAACATCGCCGCAACCATGCTGGATGCCGCTGGACAAGTGGATAAACGGGTGTTCCCAATCGAGGGCGGCATAGGCAGCGCCTACATCGCAAACGCCATCGCCAACTCAAACGGCGTCACCGGCTTCAACAGAGGAACGGTGATTGAATGTAGCGTGGCAACGCTGGCAAAAGAAGGCAGCTCAGTTACTCCCGTGTGCTTCGAGTTTAATGCGGGAAGAACCTACAATCTTGACCCAGCGTGGATTGGCAGAGAAGCGGCGAAGCTAGCGGTTTCAGCCCTAAAAACCAAGTCCGTTGAAACCAAATCAGGCAAAGTAATCCTCACACAGTTCGCGTTACAGGACCTTTTAGCCTACACACTAATCAACGCAATCCGAGCAGACAGCGTTCAGCGGGATCAGTCGCCGTTTAAAGGCAAACTCGGAGAAAAAGTAGCCTCGGAAAACCTAACCATCTACGATGATGGATTGTTCGCGGGTGGATTGCGCACGTGGGCTTTTGACGGCGAAGGTGTACCGCACCAGAAAACGCCTGTTATAGAGAAGGGCATCTTGAAAAACTTCCTGTACGACAACTATTCAGCCAGAAAAGATGGAAAAGAAAGCACCGGCAACGCTTCCAGAGCAGGGTACCTTTCGACGCCGGGTATTGACACCACAAACTTCCATATCATGCCCGGAACCAAAACCTCCCAGGAAATGCTAAACGAAGTGGACGACGGCTTAATCGTCTACTACCTCCAAGGCGCCCACAGCAGCAACCCAGTCAGCGGCGAATTCTCAGTCGTGGCAACCCCAGCGTGGAAAATCAAGAACGGAGAAATAACACATTGCTCGCGGGGCGTTATGCTGGCAGGCAACATCTTTGAACTGCTCAAAAACATAAGCGCCATTGGCAGCAACGAGAGGCAGATGGGGCAGTTGATTTCGCCGTGGATTCAAGTGGAAAACGTCAGGGTGATTGGGCAGTAGCCCGGGCGTTTTCAAGTTGCTTTAGCCCAGAAGCTCTTGTGGTACTCGCCTAAAACGCCTTCGTAGATGCTCTTGGTCTGCTTTGCGATTTTATCCCAATCGTACTTTTCCTGGACCCGTTTGTACGCGTTTTCGCTTATGTATTTAGCGTAGTTTGCGTCGAGTAAAACCTTGGATATGCCCCAAGCCAGCGAATCGGGGTTGTTTGGGTAAACTTTTACGCCTGTGACGTCGTGCTCGATGATTTCTGATAAGCCGCCTGTGTCGGATGCAACCACGGGGCTTCTTGCAGCCATGGCTTCCAGCGCCACGATGCCGAAGGGTTCAAAGAGCGACGGCACAACGGACACATCTGCGCAACGCTGTAGCTTAAGCAAGGTGGGTTCATCCATAAAGCCTTCAAAGAGAACCTTATGCTCAAGTCCCATGCTGCGAACGATGTTTAACAGCTGCTCTTTCATGTAGCCGCTTCCAACGATTATGAATTTAGCGTTTACTTTGCTGAGGATTTTTGGCACGGCGTTAATGAGGACATGGATGCCTTTCTCGTAGACCAGCCGCCCGACGAAAAGCACAATTTTTTCTTCTGGCAAAGCAAACTTGCTTCGGATATCCTTCAAGTCGTCGTCGCTGTCGTAGTTGTGGATGTTTACTCCGTTGGGAACCATGACTAGTTTGTCGCTGGGTAAGCCGTAAGCGTATTTTACGTGGGAAATCATGTAGTCGCTACAACAGATCACTTTCCAAGCTTCGTAGGTGAGCCACGCTTCGGTTTCATGGATCATTTTTTCGGTGGCGGTGTGTAGTCCGTCTCTTCTGCCGAGCTCAGTCGAATGCATAGTTACCAAAAGGGGCTTTCGGAAAACATGTTTCAAGCCGATGCCCGCGTTTGCCACGAGCCAATCGTGAGCGTGGAAAACATCGATTTTATCAGCGATTTTTCTCGTCAGCGCCGCGGTTTCACGCTGCATGTTCATGTTCATGAGATAAACCCACGTGGCGAAGTCAGGCGATGGGTTCTTGTAGGAATCAATGCGGTAAACTTCCACATCATCAATTACCTCATGAGCTGGTGCACCTGGAAAATCGCAGGTTACCACGTAGACTTTCACGCCTTGTTTAGCTAAGTGTTTAGATAAGAAGTAGATGTGAGGGGATATGCCTCCGATGACTCTTGGCGGATACTCCCAGCTGAGCATCATGACGGTTAGTTTATTTTTCATTCCTCGGTCTCCGTCACGCTATTGTATAGTTTGAGGATTTCTTTTATCCAGACGCTGGGGTCCGTGGAAATCACTGTTATTTTTTCTTTAGGAACCTTGTAGATTCGATTGACTTCGTCCTTCATCCACTCGGATTTTACGCTTATTCTCTCTGCTTCATAGAAGCCCATCCACTCGATGCTTTTTATAGCCATGTTGTATGATGCGTTAGCGTTTGGGGAGCGGTGGTCCTCCAAGCTTTCAACTGAAAAAATAAACGGTATGCCAAGACCGTTTTTCAAGGTGACGGCGGCTGGGATAAAATGCCAGTCGTGAACATCAATCAGGTCCACAGGCTTGTTTGATTCATAATAAATGTCGGCTACAACCCGTTCAATTTCCTGGTTTAAAGTTAATACCCAAGTTAACACTCCTATGTGGTTTCGCACTGGGTTAGCGACCTTGAATGTTTTTACTCCGCTGGGTTCCTTGGTTTGCCCAGTTGCCGCGTCATCGTAGGTTACAACGTTAACTTCCACTTTGTTTTGAACAAGCTGGGTTGACAGGGCGCTGATGTACCCTGAGAGTTGACCTACCACCCTAGGCGGATACTCCCAAGAAAAAATGATAACGCGCATATTTCCACTACGTGAAGAGCGAACAGACCTTAATTATTCCTCGTCCATTTAGGTAGTACCGTTTCTTGCCTTCATTGTCGTAGAAGCTTTCAGCGAAACCCTCCGACTTGTACTTGTCCAGAATGCTTTCAATCTCGGCTGGGTCTTTCTGCAGAAGCCGTGCTACTTCCTCGCCTCTCCGCGCTAAATCGGCAGCGGTAGCGCATAAGTTGTGCAGTGTCTGCAGGACTTTATCGGGAAACGGAAGCTCTTCTCTCATTTCTAATACACCGTGCTACCAGATATTTACAGCGGCTTAGCTAATAAACGCATTCGAAAATGGGTTTTCTTAGAAAAGCTGGGCTGCACCCTGCAGCGCCTTGATTTGGGTAGCGTAACGCTTTGCTGATGCTTCAACGATTGATTTTCGCAGTTTCTCGCCTTTTTCTCCCGAAGCCTTGAGTTCTTTGATTTTGGATGCCAAATTCTTGTCTTTAAGCGAGCTCTGTGCCCAGCTTTCAAAATCGCCGTTGCCAACATGGAACTCTACGGCTTTGACGGGTACTTCTTCGAGTGCTTTGACGAAGCCTTTCAGGCTCCAAGCCATGGTGCCCGTGTAGTACTCTTTTCCCACGCCCGTGTAGAACAAGAAGGGCTCGTTGGCGGTTAAGATTGTAAGTCTTAGTCTGGCTTCAAAATCGTTAAGCAGCGTCTGCGCGGCTACGAACGCGTCCATGGGTGACTCGTATGGGCTAAAGTATGAGTGGACTTCGCCGGGTCCGCCGCCTGCAGTGAACATGTAGTAGAGGTGGTCGCTGGTTTGGAAGTCACGCCACAACCTTAGAAACTCGGGGTCGTCGGCTTCTTTTATCAGCGGTTCTAACCTGCGAAGCGTCGTGTAGTATGCCCACTGCATTATATTTCCAAGCCATCCTGACTGGTCCCGTTTGATGTCAGCCCAAGAAACTGTGCCTTCAGCCTCGGAAACATCGACTTCCCCTGCCGAAACATGCTTATCCACCACTTCAGAAGGCGTAACCATCTGCAGATGGTCAAACTTTAAAATCTCGTCGGGAAGATGCTGGAGGAAGCTGTGAATGCCTGTTTCGGGCCAGTGGTGCTCGCCGAAGGTTTCGTAGTCGGGGAAGATGCTGATGCATTCGCCCTTGGTTTCCGACAGCCACCTCGCGTACTTGTCGGCGGTCAGCGGCCACTCGGGCCACCACCGCGATGAAAACCTAAAGCCGATATCGTCAGTTAACTTGTAGTTGCGCAGAAAAACCCGGATTTTTTTAGCACCTTTAGGAGTGTAGATGTAGTTGGGCGATTTTTCTCCGAGAATCTTCTCAACACCCTCCGTGTAGATACCCTTGTAGCCCATGTCCTCAACGGTTTTTGCGATGGTGTTGTTGTAGAGTAGCTCGGTGTTCTCAAAAACCTGCGGTGTGTACCTCAGCAGATCCTTGACGGTTTGCTTGTGCATCTTCGCCTGCGCTATGAATTCTTCTTTTTCAGGGTAGAGGCTGGCGATGGAGTGGTAGTAGGTTTGGTTCAGGAACTCTACGTTTCCCGTGGCTGAGAGTTGCCTGAAAGATTCAAGCAGGTCTTTGTCGAACATTTCGCATTGTTCGAGGAAAACGCCTGAAACGCTAAACGAGAATTTGGCTTGCTTCTGTTCGTGTTTGCGTTTGTCTATTACATCAAGGATTATCTGGTTTGAGGGGAAATAGCATTTACGCGCCGCACGCTTGAAGATTTCCCTATCAGCCTCGTTGTCAAAGTAGTAATCAAACAGTTCAACCTTCGATAATCGCTTGAAGACTTTACCTTCCCAAAACAGGTTTCGCCTCAGCCTATGGGGCTGGTGAACTTCGAAAACAAATACAACATCCGTCATGACACATTAGCCTCTGAACTAATTCATATCAGAAGACACACTTATTTCTAATTTACGTTCCCAAATCACTCTGCTCAAAACAGCAGGGGTTAAAATTTAGGGGAGCGCTTGAAAAAGCTTTAATGCAGTTACATAACAAAGGTGTGTCGCGGTAGAGAAGGGTGTCTGAAGGTAAAGAAGAGATTTACTCCATCATGTTTAGTTCGCTTAAGCATCCTATCCGCCGCTAGGTACTTCGGATATTAGCCGATAAACCGTTGGCTTCTCTGAAATGCTCGATTTATTCGGGGTTTCCAGTTCTAATTTGACGTATCACCTTTGATAGTTTAGGCGAACTCATAGCTAAAGATGAGAAGGGCACGTATAAGCTGTCGACTTTTGGGTGAGCTACGGTCAGCACAATGAAAATTGTGGAAGAAGCTCCGCCTGTCCAACCCAAAAAACGTTTATCACTATCGCTGAAGTGGAAAACCGTCGTCGGAGTTTTGCTAATTGGGTTAATCGTTTTTTCAAATAAAGGAGGGAAGATCGCTTTGCGACCACTTGGATTTTCCTTTAAGCCTGCTTAAGCCGCTAAAACCCTGAAAACTTGGAATCTGGGAAAAATCTTATATGACTAGCCGTTGACTACTCAAACATGTCTCCCAATAATTCAAAGAAAAAATCTAACAAGACACTAATCCTTGCAATAGCCATAATCGCGATAGTCCTCGTTGGAATTGGCGCGTACGCTATGCTAGGGCAAGGCAACCAAACAACAAATCCAACAACTCCCACGCCCACTCCATCGTCTTTTCCATCAGCCGCTCCAACGTCTTTTCCATCAGCCGCTCCAACGACAACACAAGTTCTTTTGCAGACAACCGCTGGAAACATAACACTTGAGTTACGGTCTGACAAGCCAATAACCACAGCCAACTTCATAAATCTCGTTAACAAGAAAGTGTACGATGGCACTACTTTCCACCGCGTCATCGCCGGCTTCATGATTCAAGGCGGAGAAAACGACAGTGCAAATGTTGCCACTATCCCTGACGAGATAGGTAGCAACAACCGCAACGTTGCATACACCATAGCCATGGCTAAAACGAGTGCCCCCAATTCAGCAACAAGCCAATTCTTCATAAATGTCGCAGACAACGGCAACATGGTCGTTGATAATCAAGGCACCAAATTCGATGCAGTCTACACTGTATTCGGAAATGTTATAGTGGGACAAAGCGTCGTGGATGCAATAGCCAACGCTCCAGTAACAAGCAACGCTTATGAACAAAATAGCACCCCCATCAATCCCGTCACTGTAATAAAAGCAACAGTCCTGCCTTAGGCAACCGTAGCATAACTATAAAGTAGCTTTTTTTATTTTTATTTCTTTTCTAATAAAAACAATAATGCCTAAAATCCCAGATCAAACAAGACATTTCTGCTTGCAATATCCATAATAGCCAATAGTTCCAATTGATAACGGAGATATATTATGTCAGGAAAATCAGCAAATCAACCTGAAACTAAAGTTCTACTGCACACAAGCATGGGTGACATAACAATCGCTCTACGAAATGACATGCCGATAACCACTGGTAACTTCAAAAAACTGGTCCAGAAGGGAACGTACAATGGCACAATCTTCCACAGAGTTATACCCGGCTTCATGATTCAAGGCGGCGACCCAACAGGCACTGGATACGGAGACCCATCAATACCCAAGATAAAAGATGAGTTCACGAGCACCAACCGCAATGACAAAGGCACGATATCTATGGCGAATGCGGGTCCAAACACGGGAAGCAGTCAATTCTTCATCAACCAAGTCAACAACAATTTCTTAGACAGCAAGCATCCTGCCTTCGGAAAAGTCATCGCTGGAATGGATGTCGTAGACAAAATCGCTAAGGTACCGAGAAACTCAAACGATAAACCAAAAACAGACGTCACAATAATCAATGCATCAATCATGCCTTGAATAAAAAATAATGACTAAAAAATGGGTTATTCTTTTTCTTTCTTTTCTTCTTTCGGTTTAGGTTTAGAACCGATTTCCACGACTTGAATGCTTATCTGGTACCTTTTTCCGCCAGCTACCATTTTTCCCGTGCCATAGTATCCTCTGCTGCCTGTTTTGAAGTCTTTCTTGTCAAGGATGAAATTCTGTTTGTCGCCACATAACTGAATGGCTGCCATATTTACGTCGCTCATTTTCAAAGTTCACCTAACGTTACTTCTAATTCAGTATGTCTTGCTTTTCACCTTTTCGCTATTCAAAGCAGCCATTTTGGGTTCTGGGGTACTTTTTTATTTTCATTAAACCCAAATCTACAGCTACCATGAAAATGAAGGGTAGTGCAAGGTAGAAGAACGCGAAAAACACGTTACCAAACAGCAGATTGGAAGGCTGCGAAAGAAAACTGGGGTTAGACAAGTCCAATCCGACCACGTGCAAAAGCCCCAGCAGAGCAGAGCCCGTCAGGGTTAATGCTAAACTTACCGGGAATTGGATGGTTAACCGTCTTTCTCTTCTGAACATGACAATCGAGATGATGGAAGACAGCACGAACATCCAGGCGAACGAACAAACGAAAATGGGTATGTTGGCGTTGGAATTTATCCATGAAGCTAAAAGTGGAGCAGAACCGCTCAAAGAGGATGCCACGGTGGTTAAGGCGGTTTGAGTGAAGATTTGGTAGCTTACCATCAGAAGCCAAGCGAGAAACAGGTAGGTTATTTTCAGCGGAATCGATCTAGCCACATACGTCTCCCAGCACCACTAACATAGATTTGTTTTATAACAGTTACCATTTCCGGCTAAGTATTCAGCTAAACGGCGGGGTATATTCTCGAACACCCTTTAACTTATCCGGCATCTCTCCATGGGTGGACAGGTGATTTCTGGACAGGTTTTGAGCTTAGGCTTAGCTGTCGATTTCTGGCTTACAATCCTTGGCTATGGGGGAGGAAAATTTGTTTCACTTGGCCTGGACATGCTAAGAGACAAAATGGTGAGGTTATGCGTCAAAGCCTGAAAACATTGGGGCTATGTTAAGGATAAATTGGTGCGGTCGCCGGGATTTGAACCCGGGATCATTAGCTTGGAAGGCTAAAGTCCTAAACCAGACTAGACGACAACCGCGCAAGATAAGCCATTATTCCCAGGCTTAATTTAAGTTTATCGTGATAGTCATCTGTGAAAGTATATATTAATGAAATCGAGGAGCGCAAACATCCTCGAAAAGTATCTCTGGCGAATCTCTGTCGGTAGATTTCTAAAACCTTCCTTTATCAAGGTAATCGTTTGACTTTCAGTTTAAATTGTTGAATCCAATAAAAAAAGCCGGGGTTAATTTGAACCCATCTGAAGTTGAGATGTAACCCGCATATCCCTTTTTTAGTTAAAAAACAACAGACCGTTAAGTTTGCCGAGCTTTTATATTTTTTATCTTTTGATGTTACGTAACTTATTTATCGGATGCTTTTTTATCGAGTATACAGTATTTAGTGTTGAATGTTTTGTGCGTGGAAAAATTAAATATCCAAAACTCTCACTGTTTATAATAAGCGTAATCTTAGTATACTTTCTTTTTTCTGGTTTAGCATACAAACCCTTGCATGATGCTCTTGTATTCATGGGGTATTTTGGAACTTTTCTTGCGGGTTTACTATACCCTTATGCATTAACTTCGGCGGCTGGCACAGGGATATTGCTGGTTCTTGCGAAAGAACAAAACTTGCTCTTAGCAGGAACTATAGCTGGAATTGGCGCTTTGATAAGTGACGTTATTCTCTTCCTTTTTGTCAAACATGGCTTTAGTGATGAGGTACAAAAACTCTCAAAAGAAACAGTTGTTCAAACTGTTAATAGATGGATGCCGGATTCTGTTAGAGTATATTTGCTTGCGATCTTTGCGGGCATTCTAATTGCCTCTCCGCTTCCAACTGAAATTGGTATCATGCTTATGACATCAATAAAGAATATGTCAGTCAAGAAATTCGTAATCATAGTGTATATCTTGCATGCAAGCGCAATCTTCATAATTCTTCTAATTGGCAACACTATATAATCCGGAATTTTTAATTACATATACATACTTCAGAAAATTTTGCCAAAAAGACGAGACGTACAGGAGATAAAAGCTTCACTACCTGTATTTTTTCAGATTGTGGTTGCCTCGAACCCTATAGCCCGTGGAGACTTCACCCGCATTCCCATTTTTTTATTTGAACCTTCCTTTATCAAGGTAATTAATTATGTAAGGTAAATAATTGAAAAAACTGCTCCTTTAAAACTTCTTTCCATTCTATTGCCAATAATCTGTTTATCGGCATTCGAGATGTATTAAGCATACGGTACTCGAAAAAATAAGGTATATGTTGGACATATTGTTCAAACAAAAAGGCTAGGTTTTAGCGTGCGCTTTTAGGTTCAGCAGAAACGATTACTTTGTTGACTAAGAGCCTGACAACCTCACAGGCTTCCATACTATGACATAAAAGGGAACCAACTTAAATTCTGCACCCATATAAATAAGTTAAGTAAAATGCCCGACAATTGTAATTTAGTTCAAACTTTAGTCCCAGTTTGGATGGTTCTCTTGGTCAGTGTTCAGGATGAGCGTCATTTCTCTTAACTACTTACGGCTTTCATGCGCATGATTAAGAATGTTCGAAAGAGGTCAAGAGGGTTTCTGGGTGGTGCGCAATTGGCAACTTGACTCACTAAAAAAAGGTGGGTTCGACGGTTATCAAGTAACCGTCACGCTGATTGTTGTTTTGTGTGTAAGCCCTGCTGCGCTGTTGGTTCCTGTAACCGTGATAATAGGATAATTGCCCGGCACAGTGTTTCTGCTGGTTATTAGCGTCATCGTTGAAGATGATCCGGCTCTTACTGGGTTAGTGCTGAAGGTTGCTGTCATGCCTGTTGGCATTCCTGAGGCAGAAAGCGTCGTTGAGCCCGTGTAGCCTCCGATTGAGGTAACAGTTATCGTTGATTTACCCGAGTATCCGTGTCTTATGCTTAGGCTTGCTGGGTTGGCTGAGAGGCTAAAGTCAGCTGAAGTAGCTGTCACTGTTACCACGACCATGTGGCTTAATGTGCCGCTTGTGCCTGTAACGGTGACTGTTCCGCCTGTTGCTCCTGACGTTGCAGTTACTGTGAGCGTTGCTGTCCCGGAAGTTTGTCCCGATGCAATTGTTATGGTACCTGTGCTAAGAGTTGCTGTAAATCCTGTTGGAAGTGTTGCTGGTAATTGGAGGTTAACTGTTCCGGTGAATCCATCTAATGCTGTTACCTTTATGGTTGAGGGCACTCCTTGGCCTCCGATCGGAACATTTATGCTGCTTGGCGATGCTGAAACAGAAAAGTCTGAAACAGTTACTGTAAAGGTTGTCGAGTGCTGCAACAAATTAGCTGAGTCAGTTCCTGTGACAGTGACTGTGTCCGTTGTGCCTGCTACGGTTAGTGCTGGCACAGTTATTGAAACAACTGCTGTTCCTGAACCTGTAACTGGATTTGGACTCGTGGTTGCGGAAGCCCAATTTTGGGTGTCTGATACTGTGAGTGCCACTGAGCCGCTATACCCATCAATCGATGAAACTGTCACCTGTGCTTGGCCCGTTGCGGGCATTGTCTGGCTGGCTGGAATCGTCACCGAAGGAGCTGATAGTGAGAAGTCAGGTGTGGCTGGCGCTGCGAAGTTTGTTGTTAGTGGACTGCCTATGCCTGTGACTAAGTCGTATCCTGCTCCAGCTTTGTTTGAACCTGCTGTACCTGTGGTTATGTCTCTGAAGTCTGCGCTGTACACAGATGGTGAGTTATATGCTGCGTAGAGGTTGCTGCTTGTGACTGTGTTTTCCAAAGCTTGTATGGCTGCCCATTGGGGTGCGCCTGCGCTTGTGCCTCCTACGACGAACCAGCCGCTGTAGCCGTAGTTGTCGTATACGGAGAATCCTGTGTTGGGGTCTGCGTTGTATGAGACATCGGGGGTGGCACGTTTGGAGTAGCCTAATCCACTTTGGTCGCTAGGTGCGGATTCGTATGCACTTACTCCGCCGCCGCTTCCGCTCCATGCTGTTTCTGTATAACCAATAGTTCCTTGGGTAAGTGTGGTGCCTCCGACCGAGACTACGTTTACTGAGCTTGATGGCCACAAAACTGCGCCTCCTGTGTCTCCGGATGATGCGAAGAAGGTTATAGACGGGCTTGCGAAGTAGCTGTCGTATGCTGTTTCGGTTGAGGACTCGCTGCCTCCCCAGCTCATTGACACTGCCACCACCTTTGGTATGCCTAATGTCGTTGGTGTTGACGAGCTTGTGGCATAGCTTACAGCGCTCATAAGATTGACCATGGAGTTGGTAGTTGCTTCAACTAAGAGTATTGTTGCTTGGGGTGCGATAGCATGCGCCCACTCCACGTCGAGAGATATTTCGACCGCCCAGCTTGTGCTTGATTGAATAGATGAGGACATTTTGTGGATTTGTAGATTAGCCGTTGGCAGACCGAATTGTGTGCTGAAGGTTGCAAGGTTTGAGGCTACATTTGGGTCGTTGTATGCGTCGACGATGGCGATTGTTGTCCCGGATCCTCCGTTGCTTGATTGCAGGTTGTATGCGCCTATGATGAAACTTGGACTGTATCCTGCTATTGCTGCGGGTGACGCATCTGGGGTTCTGATGTGGTATAGAGGTGTTGCTTCCCAATTTGTTGTTTGTGCTAGAGTCGTTGCCGGTAACCCTATTGAAAGGACCATTAGAATCAGAATAGGTGTAGTGAAAAGTTTTATTTTGAGTTGAACCATTTATTAAATCTCCGAAGTATTTGAATTCGTTAAGGATTTTCAATGAGCCGTGTTATTTAAAGTATTTCCAAATCGGTAAATAACACG
>Ga0209777_10001687_pt1 | contig 31131 bp, 22 predicted proteins | sample FrelakmetHBP12HB_FD_187147 | JGI IMG/M metagenome (GOLD analysis project Ga0209777, IMG submission 187147) | Freshwater lake sediment microbial communities from the University of Notre Dame, USA, for methane emissions studies -HBP12 HB (SPAdes)... | ecosystem: Environmental > Aquatic >... | reverse complement strand
GATGGCGCGGCCAATCTCGACGATCTGGCCGGAGAGGAACCCCTGGACGGTGTCCACGTCGGAGGTGCATCGCTGGATGAGGTCGCCCTGGTCGGCCTTGTCGTGGTAGGGCACCGGCAGGCGCTGGAGATGGTCGTAAAGCCGGTCGCGCAAGCGCCGGGCGGTCGTCTCGCTCGCGATGGCCACCAGGCGCATCCGCGCGTAGCCGCACGTCCCCGACAGAAGCGACAGCCCGACCATCAAGAGGCCGGGGATCCAGAGGTTCCGGGTGACGGCCGCGACGCCGCCGATCGAGTCGATGGCCCCCGAGAGGAAGGCGGGCATGTGGAGCGGCTTCGTGTCGATGGCGCTATCGATGGCCGCGCGGCCAACGAGGGGCACGACGTAGGCGATCTGCGTCCCGGTGACCATGATGGCCAGGGCCAGGACGTACCGGAACCGCTGGCCGTGCATCGCGTCCCAGAGGGTCTTGTACTTGGCGAACAAGGCTACACCGGTTCAAAGTTCAAGGTGAACAGCCACAAAGGCGGTTCAAGGTTCAACGTTCAAGGTTCAAGGTGAACGGCCACAAAGGCGGTTCAAGGTTCAAAGTTCAAGGTTCAAGGTGAACGGCCACGGCCACGGCCACGGCAAGGCGCCTCCGGCGCTGTTCGTCGCTCACCTTGAACCTTAAACTTTGAACCTTGAACCGGTGCTATTCTACAGCGCCACCCCACCGTCGTCACGCCGCATCGCGAGATGTGGCTTGCCTCTGGCACGCGGCCGATGCTTCCCCTACACTGAATGAATGGCGCCCCCACTCCGTCTGGATGACAACGCGCGTATAGGGTGGGCCTCATGAAGGGAAGGAGCTTCCGATGGTTCGATGGACGCTGGGCCTGGTATCGATAGCCTTGATGGTCTTTGCCGCGGTTGGTTCATGGGCCGAGACGCCTCCTCCGCCTCCGACACCGCCGCCCGTGCAACCCGCGCCGACGACTCCGCCGGCGCCCGTGCCGCCTGCGCCCGTGACGCCGGCCCCGGTGCCGCCACCGCCGCCCGTGCCGCCTGCGCCTGTAGCCCCGCCCCCGGCGCCGACCCCGCCCGCGCCCGTGACGCCGCCGCCTCCGCCGGCGCCGGTCGTGCCGCCGCCGCCCGCGCCGCCCGTGAACCCCGAAGCGCTGCCGCTGGCGCTCTACCGCGCGAACGGCCCGCACACGGGCCTTTACCTGACGAAGGGCGTCGTGCAGATGACGGGCACCAGGTGGCGGTTCCGGATGGACAAGAAGACGCTCTCGTCTCCGACGGTGGCCGGCGGGATGGTCTACATCGGCTGCGACGATAAGCATCTCTATGCCATCGACGAGCAGACCGGCCAGGAGAAGTGGCGGTTCCGGGCCGACAAGGCGATCGACACGACGCCGGCCGTCGCCGACGGGCGGGTCTACTTCGGCTCGGGCGACGAGCACGTCTACGCCGTCGATGCCGGCACGGGCACGGAGCTCTGGCGGTATCGCGCGAAGAAGGCCGTCCGCTCCTCGCCGCTCATCGCCGACGTCATGGTCCTCTTCGGCTGCGACGACGGGGCCCTCTACGCCCTCGACCGCGGCAACGGCCAGGAAAAGTGGCGCTTCACGACCGAGAAGGCCATCAAGGCCTCGCCGGCCACGAAGGGCGGCGTCGTTTACGTCGGCAACGAGAAAGGCTGGCTCTACGCCGTCGACCTCCTGACCGGGGCCGAGAAGTGGCACTTCAAGGCCGACAAGGCGATCCCCGCGACGGCGGTCGTCGGCGACGGCCTCGTCTACGTGGCCGACGAGAAGAACCGCCTCTACGCCGTCGATGCGGCCACGGGCCAGGAGGCCTGGTGCTTCAAGACCGACAAGGACATCGCCTCGGCGCCCGCGCTGGCGGGGGGCCTGGTCTACTTCGGCGCCGAGGACGACTGCCTCTATGCCGTCGACGCCAGGACCGGGACGCAGGCCTGGCGGTTCCACGCCGACAAGCACGTCCGCTCGACCCCGTCGATCGCCCAGGACACCGTCTATGTCGGCGACGACGAAGGGTTCCTTTATGCCCTGGACGCCGCCTCGGGCCAGGTCCGCTGGAAGTACCGCGCGGAGAAGGCGATCCGCTGCGCCCCGGCCGTCGATGACGGCGCGGTCTTCTTCGTCGACGAGGACAAGTCCCTTTACGCCGTCAGGTAGCGCCTGCGCGGGCGGTAGGTTTGAAGGGAACAGCGAACCGCAGAATATCGAACACCGAATGTCGAAGTGACAGCGAAGCCCTGCCGTCACTTGGGCATTCGGAGTTCCTTGTTCGATATTCTGCGGTTCGCCGTGGTTCGGTTCGGTCGTTCAGGTGGGGAGGGAACGGACATGGTTCCGAGACGATACGCCGTGTGGATGGCCGTCGGCCTGGCGGCCCTCGTCGCCGGGTGCGAGCGCGTCAAGGCCTATGAGCCGATCAAGGACCTCGCGAAGGCCCAGGACGCCGCCGCCCTCATCGTCGCGGGCGACGTAAGCAAGATCGAGACCGTCCGGCACTACACGGGCCAGGACATCGTGACCGCCGGCTTCGGCAAGCTCGGCACCGAGTGCGTCGCCGAAGAGAAGGTCAGCCTGAAGGTCGGCAAGGTCGTCAAGGGGCCCAAGGATGTCACGAGCCCCGTCGACTTCCACTACAACTGCCCGTGCTTCCATCCCGAGAAGGGCGTGAAGGTGCAGCTCGCCCTGCCGAGCATCGAGACGGGCGACAAGCTGGTCGCCTACCTCGAGAGCCGCGACGGCCAATGGTGGCTGATCTCCCACAAGCTGGAGACCCCGAGCCCTGCCGCGCTGGAGCCCAACGCCGACTCGCAGGAGCGGTGGAAACTTTACACGGGCGATTACTGAGCCGAATGACGTTGTTACCGTTCGCCCGCCGCGGCGGGTGTGGCCGCCCGGCCTTTGACTCAGCATTCGGGCCTCTCGCCGTCGCCAACGACGAAAACAACGGCCGGGCGGCCACATAGGGCCGCCCCTACAAGGCCAAGGAGTCAATGCCATGCGCACCGCCAGCCTCTTCCTCTTGCCGGCCGCCTGCGTTCTCCTTCTCGGCTGCGACCAGCCGCTCAAGGCCTACCGTTCGCCGGACGACCTCGCGCCGGTCCGCCAGGCCGCCGCCGTGATCGCCGAGGGCACGCTCGCCGTCGTCAACGAAGGCGATCATCATCCCCTGCCTGAAGAGTACTGGTCTCTGGAGGGGGACATGGGCTACCGTTGCGTCGTCGAGCTCAAGAACGCGCTGAAGCTCACGCGGGCCGTCAAGGGCGTCGCGGCCCCCGCCGACTCGCTCGCCTTCTGGTACTTCGCCCCCTGCGTCCGTTCCGAGCCGCTCGGGAACGTCGAGGTCACCTCCCGCATCCTCAAGCCGGGCGACCGCCTGCGCGTGTACCTGGAGAAGCGAGGCGACAAGTATTGGCTGATCGGGCACGAGAAGCTGTAGTTGTAGGGGCGAGATATATCTCGCCCGGCCTTTGACGTTGGTGTGGGACGCCGGACGGCCACGGCCGGGCGAGGCATGCCTCGCCCCTGCGACGGCGCGGCCGCTCCTCTTACTCCGTACTCCCCACTCCGCGCTCCGCAATATCTTTCTTCGCGTCCTTCGGGTCCAGGTGATACACGATATCCCTCGGCCCGCCCTTGGCGTCCGTCTCGTCGCCGCCATCGTCGGCAAGATCCGGTCCGACTGAGTAAACGACTCTCTTCTCCTTCGACCAGCGTATCGGCTTGCCGTCAAAATCATCCGACGGCACAGCCTCAATGAATTCGGGAACGAGATCGTCCAGCCGGTCCGGCCATTTCCCCTTGGCCTTTTTGAAGGCGAGGATGGAGATCTGGAGCCGGATGGCCGACACGTGAACGTTCGCCTCACACTTCGCCTTGGCCCCGGGATCGCCCACAGACAGCGCCTCGGCCAGAATAAATCTGCCTATTCCGTTGGGCCGAAGCCAAGAAGGGATGGAGCGTACGTCGGCTTCGCTCATTTCGGCCTCCTTGGCAAGCCGAGCCCTTTCAGGTGCGCTCTCGGCATAGGCCTGACCGGCGCTGGCCACCTGGGCGCGGCACACGCCCGCGAGAACTCCCTTGGTGCGGTTGACCTTGAGTTCATAACCCGACATGAGACTGGCACCGATACTCGGCGGACCACTCTTTCGGTGGGTCAATTGGGCCAGCACGTCGTCGATGCTCGAACATCGGATTTGGTACTCGGCTCTCGCCGCGTTGGCCGCGCCCTGTGAGGAGGCGCCACACGGCAGCAGGCGTTGGCCGTACTCCCTTAACTCCGCCGAATCCAGTTTCGCATCGGCCACGAGCTGCTGAAGCCGATGAAGCCCGAAACCCTTCACCGCGAGCCCGGCGAGATAGTCCACAAAATGCCCCTGGCCGTTCTCCAGGCGGCACCCCAAGTCTATGGTCTTCAAAGCTTCTTCGATGGCCTCCTTCTCTCGGCCTCTCCGGAACAACTCTAATGAACGGAGCGAACTGCATTTACCTAGGACCAGGTATCCGGCGGTCGCCGTGTGCCTGCTTCCGGGATCCGGCCATCGGAACCCGCCACGGGCTAGCCCTTCGTCACGCAGTGCAAAAGCCTTGGTGTTGGCGGCCAGGACACTTTCAATGGCGGGCGCGTTCCATGCTCTGCCCGCGATGGCATCATACACGGCATCATAAGCGGTCTTGGAATGAAGCGAAGGCGCGGCCAATCGCTGCGCTTCATCCAGCAAGGGGAAGCCGTTCTCCGCCTCCGGGATGTCTTCGCGGGCGAGCACGAGGTCGGCATCGTCCGGCGGCAGATCATCGCGTAAGGCGAGCCAGATGACCGTGGCCGCGCCGCCGAGGAGGAGCAGCAGGGCGGCAACGCTTCCCAGGACGATCTTGCGGTTGCGGGTCATGGCGAAGATTGTACGAACCTGGGAACTTTGCATCAATGGCCCAGTTGCACGTGGCTTTTGTTGTTTACTCCGCACTCCGCGTTCCGCGCTCCGCACTCGGCCGCGAGGCCCGCCGTTTCCCGCAAAGCTGCTCCGGCAACGGCAAACGGAATTCTTGCAAACGCCCCTCCCCGTGGTAGCATCATCCTCCGCGTTTTCGTAAACGTTCAGGCATCGCGCGGCCGCCTTGGACGCGGCGCGCCTCGGGAAGGGACGATCCATGGCTAAGGTGCGAATCGGCTTTGTGGGGGTCGGCGGCATGGGCCAGATGGCCCACCTCCGCAATTACGTGGCCATCGACGACTGCGAAGTGGCCGCCATCGCCGAGGTCCGCCAGTCGACCGGCAAGCTCGTCGCCACGCGGTACGGCATTCCGAAGGTCTACGCCGACCACCGCGAGATGCTGGCGGCCGAGAAGCTCGACGGCCTCGTCTCGAGCCAACCGTTCGACCGGCACGCGGTCCTGCTGCCGGACCTCTACAAGGCGTCGAAGTTCGTCTTCACCGAGAAGCCGCTGGCCGTCGGCGTCAAGGCGGGTGAAAAGCTCGCCAAGGCCGCCGCCAAGGCCGGTTGCACGCACATGGTCGGGTACCACAAGCGCAGCGACCCGGCCACCATGTACGCCAAGGATCTGATCGAGGCATGGAAGAAGTCCGGCGAGCTTGGCAAAATGAAGTATGTCCGCATCCTGATGCCTGCGGGCGACTGGGTGGCCAACGGCTTCATCGGCATGCTGAACGCGGGCGACCCCGGCCCGGCCCTGGAGCGCGAGCCGGCCATCGACGATTTCCCCGGGGCCGTCGCGGGCAAGCCCGCCTGGGAATGGAAGGGCCCCGCCGCCGAGTATGTCTCGTTCGTCAATTACTACATCCACCAGGTCAACCTGATGCGGCACCTGCTGGGCGAGGCCTACCAGGTCGCCTACGCGCCGAAGAGCGGCGTCGTCCTGGCGGTCGAGTCGAAGTCGGGCGTCTCGGGCATCATCGAGATGACCCCCTACCAGACCACGCTGGCCTGGGAAGAGTCGGCCCTCATCGCGTTCGAGAAGGGGTACATCCTGTTGCGCCTGCCGGCGCCGCTGGCCCACATGCGGTGCGGGACGGTCGAGATCTACCGCGACCCGGGCAACGGCAAGACCCCCGAGCGGACGGAGCCGACGCTGCCGTGGGTCCATGCCATGCGGCAGCAGGCGATCAACTTCGTCAAGGTCGTCAAGGGCGAAATGAAGCCCCTGTGCGACGCCGCCGAAGCCGTCGAGGACCTGAAGATGGCGAGGGATTACATTGCGCTGAGGCTGAAAAGCTAGTAACTGAGTAACTGAGTGACTGAGTAACTGATTAACGGCAACAGCGCGCCGGTCGCCCTTTTAGCCGCGAGCCGAAGGCGAGCGCGTTGTAACACAGGAGCTATATATGCCCATGAAATTCGCTTTCATCGGCCAGAACACCCTGGGCGGCATCGAGGACGACGCCCGGTTCGCCCGCGAGAACGGCTTCGAGGCCCTCGAGTTCAACTACTGGGGCGACTTCGCGCACCTCACGCAGGAGACCGTCGAGGAGATGCGCCGCATCCTCGACCGCCACGGCGTCCGCTGCTCGATGCTCGGCCTCTGGGGATGGAACCACATCTCGCCGGAGGACCTGGAGCGCGACGAGGCCCACCGGATGCTCGACCGCGCGATCGAGTTCGGCCGCCTCCTCGGGGCGAGCGTCCTCACGACCGGCGCCGGCGAGATCCCCGACGCCCCGCTCGACCGGAAGGTGGCGGCGTTCGCCCGGTACTTCCCGCCTTTCCTCAAGCGGATCGAGAAGGCCGGGATGAAGCCGGCGCTCTATGCGGTCCACGGCACCAGCTTCCTTGACGGCATCGCCGCGTACGAGCGCCTCTGGGCGAAGTGTCCCCAGGTCGGCATGAAGTTCGACCCGGCCAACTGGCGGCACCACGGCGACGACTACTTGGCCGCGCTGCGAGCCCACGGCGACAAGGTGGCCTACGTGCATATCAAGGAGCATCTCTATATCGGCTCCGACCTCGCCTCGGAGCCGGCCGCCGGCCTGGGCGACATCCAGTGGGGCAAGGTCATGGCCTTCCTCTACGAGCACCACTACGACGGGTACCTCTCGGTGGAGCCGCACGGCCCCGTCTGGTCGCGCGGCGACATGCGCCGGCGGATGCTCCTGCTGAGCAAGCGCTACATCAGCCAGTTCATTTTGTAGGGGCGGCCCCATGTGGCCGCCCGGCCTTTGTTCCCTCTCCCCTTGAGGGAGAGGGTAGGGTGAGGGGTGCTGTTGCCGTTGTTCCGTCCCGGGCTCTCGAGCCCGTGATCGTGATTGTGCCGTTGACCATGTGCGTTGACGTGTGTTGGGGCGAGACACAACGGCCACGTCAACGGCCGGGCGGCCACATGGGGCCGCCCCTACGTACGGCAACAGGGAACGAAGGGGGTCTTCCGCATGAGGCAACGCACGCGCGCCCGGGCGACGGCCCTCCTGGCCGCTCTGGCCCTGACGGCGCTGGCCGCCGCCGGTTGCCTGTCGGCGGCCGACCAGCAGAAGGCGAAGGAGGCAAACGCCATGCGCGAGTGGGCACGCAGCGCTTTGGGCGGTGAGAAGCCGGCGGCCGGCGCCGCGGGCCTTCTGGCGGCCGACGTGCCGCCGATCTCCTTCAAGTGCGGCGGCCAGCAGGCCGGGCCGCTCCTGCGCGTCTGGCAACGGACGGTCGCCAAGCGCGAGTCCCTCGACCGGACCACGTACACCACCACGTGGACGGACGACCGGACGGGCCTCAAGGTCCAGCTCGAGGCCGCCGCGTTCAAGACGTTCCCGGCGGTCGACTGGGTCGCGACCCTTGAGAACGCGGGGCCGGACGATACGCCGATCCTCGAGGACATCCAGGCGCTCGACCTCGGCCTGGCCTCGGGCGAGGCCCGCGAGCCGCTCCTCCTCCACCAGATCCGCGGCGACGATTGCAGCGAGCGCACCTTCCTGCCGGAGGGCGAGCGCCGGGTCGAGTCCGGCACGCCGATCCGCTTCGCGCCCAACGGCGGCCGCCCCTCCAACGGCACGTTCCCGTTCTTCACGCTCACCTCGGGCGAGCGGAACCTCGTCGTCGCGATCGGCTGGACTGGCCAGTGGGCCGTGTCGATCGACCGCGGCCCGGACCGGACGCGCCTCGTGGCCGGCATGGAAAAGACGCACCTCGTCCTGCATCCCGGCGAGCGGATCCGCACGCCGCGCATCGTTCTCCTCCAGTCGGCGGGCGACCCGCAGGACGCGCGGAACCGGTTCCGCCAACTCCTCCTCAGGCATTATGTGCCGCAGGTCGGCGGAAAGCCCACTCCGCTATGGATCGCGTCAAATACATTCGACCGTTACAACAGCAACGCCGAGTGGCGGAGCGAGAAAGGGCAGCTGGCGGCCGCCCAGTACGACAAGGACGTGGGCGTCGATACCTACTGGCTCGATGCGGCGTGGTTCGAGGGCGGGTTCCCCGGCGGCGTCGGCAACTGGACGTTCCACTCGGGACTGCCGAACGGCCTGAAGCCCGTCGGCGACCTGTGCCACACGCTCGGCCTGCGGGTGGCCGTCTGGTTCGAGCCGGAGCGCGTGGCCGTCGGCACGAGGATCATGAAGGAGCACCCCGAGTTCGTCTTCGGCCATGGGAAAGACCCCGAGTTCGGCAAGCACGACGCGCTCTTCCGCCTGGACGATCCGGCGGCCCGGAAGTTCATGACGGACCTCTTGGCGAAGCACATTGCAGATGCGGGAATCGACATCTATCGTGACGATTTCAACATTGACCCACTCCCATTCTGGCGGGCCCACGACGCGCCCGACCGGCAGGGGATGACCGAGATCCGCTACGTCGAGGGCTTGTATGCGATGTGGGACGAACTGGTCGCGCGGCGGCCGGGCCTCTTGATCGACAACTGCGCGAGCGGCGGTCGCCGGATCGACATCGAGACCGCGCGGCGGGCCGCTGTCATGACCCGCTCCGACACCGCCTGCCTGGGCGGACGGGCCGCGTGGGACCAGGCCCAGTCGTACGGCCTGAGCCTCTATTTCCCGACCCATACGACGATGGTCTGGAGCCCGAAGGCCTGCGATTGCCGCAGCGGCTCCACGAACGGGTCCGTCACGCAGTTCGATTACCTCGGCGGCAAGCTCGACATGGACCTGGCGCGGACGGCCGTTCGGGAAATCCGCGCCAACCGCGACGCCTGGTTCGGCGACTTCTACCCGCTGACGCCGTGCTCGATCGCGCCCGACCAGTGGCTCGCGTGGCAGCTCAACCGCGCGGACCTCGGGTCGGGCCTCGTGCTCGCGTTCCGCCGGCCGAACTGCGAGAACGAGAAGATCGCCGTGGCGCTTCGCGGCCTGGACGCGAAGAAATCGTATGCCCTTGAGTTCGTCGACGAAGACTACAAGATCACCACGAAGACCATGACGGGCGAGGAGCTGATGTCGAAGCTGGAGCTCGGGTGCCCGAAGAAGGAAAGCAGCGTGGCCGTGCGGTACAAGGAAACGAATTCTCGTTGAGCGCCGGCCGCGAAACGGGTAGGGTCATGGCCTCACGGGTCGGGCCGGTGTGTGAGCCCGGCGCCGAGCGGCCGAGCGTTAGCCGCCCCGCTTGCGGGGCGCGTGTTCGAGAGAGGAACCTTTCATGCCTCCGTTGAGATTCCAGAAGATCCTCATCGCCGACGAGCGGTTCGAATCGGCCGCCGCGTTCGACGTAAACAACGACGGCCAGATCGACGTCGTCAGCGGCGCCTACTGGTACCCCGGCCCGAAGTTCGACAAGAAATGCAAGATCGGCGACGTCCCGCCCGTCGGCGAGTACTTCGACGATTTCTCCACGATCCCGATGGACATCAATGGTGACGGCTACCTCGACTTCATCACGGGCGGCTGGTGGGGCGACAACATCCGCTGGCGCGAGAACCCCAAGGGCGACCCGACGAAGCCCTGGCCCGAGCACGTCATCGCCAAGACCGGCAACGTCGAGACGACCCGCGCCTGGGACGTCGACGGCGACGGGCAGCCCGAGATCGTGCCGAACACGCCGGGCGCCCCGCAGAGGATCTACAAGCTCGTGACGGACGCGAAGGGGCGCGGCACGGGCAAGTTCACCGAGCACGTCATCTACGACAAGCCCTCGGGCCACGGCCTGGGGTGCGGCGACGTCGCGGGCAACGGCCGCGCCGATATCGTCCTCTCCAAGGGCTGGCTCGAAGCCCCCGCCAAGCCGCTCGAGGGGAAGTGGACCTTCCACGAGGAGTTCGATTTCGGCGGCGCGAGCGTCCCGATCCTGGTCGTCGACGTGAACGGCGACGGCCTGAACGACCTCGTCGTCGGCCAGGCCCACGGCTACGGCCTCGACTGGTACGAGCAGAAGAAGGAGCGCGGCAAGCGCAAGTGGATCAAGCACCCGATCGACCCGTTCAATAGCCAATATCACGATATGTGGTGGATCGACATCGACGGCGACGGCCAGCCGGAGTTGGTGACGGGCAAACGGTACCGGGCCCATTGCGGCCACGACCCGGGCGATTACGACCCGGTCGGCCTCTACTATTTCAAGTGGACCGGCGAAGGCTTCGCCAAGCAGGTCATCGACTTCGGCCCGACGCGCCAGGGGAAGGGCTGCGGCATCCATTTCCAGGTGGTCGACCTCGACGGCGACGGCCGCCTCGACATCCTCGCCCCCGGCAAGGACGGCCTGTACTGGTTCAAGAACCTCGGGTACGCCGAAAACATGGGCGATTAGCCTCGTTAGCCGCCCCGCTTGCGGGGCGCGTGTTGGGGGCCTCGTATGCCGATCAAGCTTGTGCTCGGCCTTGTCGCCATTGCCGCAGCCGTCGCTGCCTGTGCCCTTGCTGCCCCGGTCAGCCCGCTCGCCAACGTCATCGCGTTCGAGAAGCTGAAGATCTCCGACGAAGACTACGAGTCGGCGGCCGCCTTCGACGTCGACAACGACGGCCGGCTCGACATCGTCTGCGGCGGCTGGTGGTACCCCGGGCCGAAATTCGATGCGAAGTGCCCCGTGGCCAAGGTCCGCCGCGACGGCGACTACTGGGACGATTTCGCCACGATCCCCCTCGACGTGAACGGCGACGGCTTCACCGACTTCGTCACGGGCGGCTGGTTCAGCGAGGTTTTGCGCTGGCGCGAGAACCCCAAGGGCGACCGCACGAAGGAGTGGCCCGAGCACGTCATCGGCAAGATCGGCAACGTCGAGACCGTCCGGGCCTGGGACGTCGACGGCGACGGCCAGCTTGAGATCGTCCCCTCCGTGCCGTTTGCCGGGCCGGTCCGCGTCTTCAAGCTCGTGACCGACGCCGCCGGGAAGGGCACGGGCAAGTTCGCCGAGCACGTGATCTACGACGGCGTGCCCGGCCCCGGCCTCGGCTTCGGCGACTTGAACGGCGACGGGCGCGGCGACCTCGTGGTGCAAAAGGGGTGGCTGGAGGCCCCCGCGAAGCCCCTGGGTGGGGGGAAGTGGACGTTCCATCCGGAGTTCGACATCGGCGACGGCTCCATCCCGATTATAGTGGCCGACGTGAATGGCGACGGCCTGGCGGACCTCATCGTCGGCCAGGGCCACGGCTACGGCCTCGCCTGGTGGGAGCAGAAGAAGGACGGCGACAAGCGCACCTGGATCAAGCACGCGATCGATCAGGCCAACAGCCAGTACCACACGATGGAGTGGGTCGACATCGACGGCGACGGCCGGCCGGAACTCGTGACCGGCAAGCGCCGCCACGCCCATCGCGGCGGCGACGCCGGCGACGCCGATCCCGCGGGCGTCTACTACTTCAAGTGGACCGGCGAGGGGTTCGCCAAGCAGGTGATCGACTACGGCTTCGGCCCGGCGGGGAAGGGCTGCGGCATCTATTTCCACGTGGTCGACCTGTGGAAGACTGGGCGGATGGACCTGGTGGCGCCCGGCAAGGACGGCCTGGTCGTGTACCGGAATCTGGGGCCGGCGAAGGCGAAGTAGCCGCGAGCCCGCCCGAGCGCGCTACGAGCCCGCCGCGGAAGCGGCGGGTAAGGCTATATCAGATTCGAGATACCAGATTGCAGATAACACACTGCAAATAGAAAAGGAGACGGTCTCATGCCCAGGAAAATCGCGATGATCGGTGCCGGGAGCGTCGTGTTCACGAAGACCCTGATGAGCGACATCATGGCGACGCCCGCCCTGGCGGACAGCGAGTTCGTCCTGATGGATCTGGCGGAGGAGAAGCTTCGCCGCATGGAGGCCTTCGCCAAGCGGATGATCAAGGAGAACCGCCTGCCCACCAAGGTCTCGGCCACCACGGACCGGCGCCAGGCGATCCGGGACGCCGACTTCGTCGTCATCACGATCCAGGTGGGCGGGTTCGACGCGTTCGGCGTCGATTACGAAGTGCCCCTCAAGTACGGCGTCGACCAGTGCATCGGCGACTCCCTGGGGCCGGGCGGCGTGTTCCGGGGCCTCCGGACCGTGCCGATCCTCGTCGAGATCGCCAAGGAGATGGCCGCGCTCGCCAAGCCCGGCGCCGTCATGCTCCAGTACGCCAACCCGATGGCCGGCAACTGCCTGGCGCTGGGGAAGGTCACGGCCGTCCCGTTCGTCGGCCTCTGCCACGGCGTCCAGACGACGCTGGACCTCATCGCGGGGTACGTCGGCGTTCCGAAGGATGAGATTACCTATGTCTGCGGCGGCATCAACCACATGGACTGGTACCTCGCGCTCGAGCACAAGGGCCGCGACCTCTATCCGAAGCTCCGCGAGGTCTTCGAGAAGCCCGAGTACTACAAGAACGAGAAGGTGCGCGGCGAAGTGTTCCGGCACTTCGGCTACTTCATGACCGAGTCGACGGGCCACCTGTCGGAATACCTGCCCTGGTTCCGCAAGAACCAGAAGGCCCTGGACCTCTACTGCAACGAGCCGTCGTTCGGCGGCGAGAGCGGCGCCTACTACAAGTACTCGAAGGCCCTGGCCGCCAAGTACGCCAAGCACGATCCGCTGGAGTTCGAGAACCCGAAGATCGAATCGCGGTCGGTCGAGTACTGCTCCTACATCATGGAGGCGGTCGTCACGGGCAAGCCCTTCCGCCTGATGGGGAACGTGCCCAACCGCGGGTACATCACGAACCTGCCGGAGGGGTGCTGCGTCGAGGTGCCGACGTATGTCGACGACACGGGCCTGCATCCGACGCGGATCGGCGCGCTGCCGTCGCAGTTGGCGGCCTGCTGCATGACGAACGTCAACGTGCAGATCCTCTCGGCCGAGGCCGGCCTCGCCGGCGACCCCGAGGGCGTCGTCCACGCCGTGGCGATGGACCCGCTGACCGCGGCGGTCCTGACCTTGAAGGAAATCCGCGACATGTGCTCGGAGATGCTCGAGGCCGAGCGCCGGTGGCTGCCGCAGTTCGAGGGCAAGGCGATCGCCGCCAGGCCCACGATCAAGATCCCGAAGAACTGTAAGCCCGTCGAGGTGCCGCTCGACCCGGCCCTGGCGATCAACAAGCGGTTCGGCACGCTGATTCAGCAGAAGACGGAGTGAAGGCATTTCGCCGCCCAAGCCTGCCCGCCGGATTTCTGGCGGGCTTGCTGGGCAATCGCTGTGACGTGGCGTGATAGCGCAACGTAGGCCGGGGAACCCCCCGGCCTACGCTTCTTCGGCGATGTTTTTGTACCCCGGGCGCCGCGTTTCGCGTATAAACTGCTGAGGCGACATACGGGACTCAAGGGGCCAGGCGGGAAGGAGGGCCGCACGCGTGTCGGACCGGAAGATTCTCTCGGCTTTGCTGGCGGCAGGGGTGGGTCTGGCGGCCGCGGCGGCGGTGGCCCGGGCGGCGACGCCGGCGTCCAGGATCGAGGCCGACGCCGTCGGGTTCGTCGTTCCGAACGTCTACGCCAAAGGCATCCCGCTCGCCTTCTCGGGCCTGGACGGCGCCGAAAACGCCTCCACCGCCCTCGTGGGGATCACGCGCGAAGAGCCCCTGACGGTCCAGTTCCAGGCGCCGAAAGAGCCGGTCCTTCGCCTCTATCTACCGCCCCATGCCGACGAGGGCCTCCGATACCGTGCCGTCACGAACGACTTCCTGGTGGCCACGATCCCGTCGGACCCGATCACGGTGGTCCTGGGCTTCGCGTCGTCGAACGTGGTCGTCGGGCGCGTGCCGCCGGGCGGGCGCGTGAGCCTCCAGGGCGGCGACATGAACTGCATGATCATGCGCAAGGACGTCGGCGACCGGATGCAGTTCGCCTTCGCGTGGGACCCGCGCGGCGGCAAGCTGGCGGCCGAGGCGGCCGCGGCGGCGCTCAACACGTCCATCGACACGCTGGTCGAGCAGCGCCTCGAGTTCTTCAAGAAGGCCGCGGCCGCGCCGGAGTCGGCCTCGCCGCTGGCGGCCCGGACGCTCGCCAAGGCGTTTTCGGCCATGAAGCTCAGCGTCGTGAGCCCCGAGGGCCGGTTCAAGAGCCGGTGGGTCATGCCGGCGCGTCCGCTCGGCGCGGCGACCCTCCGCGAATCCGCCCTGGAAAGCATCGGCCTGACGTACCTGGACGGCGCCGTTGCGAAGGATGCCGTGATGGTCTTCTGCCTGGCCCAGGGGACCGACGGCCTCGTGCCGGGGTCGATGTCCGTGGCGGCGCAGGCCGACACGACGGACGTCCCGGTCCTCGCCTGGGCCGGCCTGCGCGCCTACCAGCGGACCGGGCAGCGCGACCGCGATTTTCTCCAGCGCCTGTACGACGCCGCGTCGAAGCACGTCAAGTGGTACGTCAACAACCGGATGGTCGGCGAGAACTCGGCCCTGTTCTCCGTGAAGCCCCCGGCCGAGGCCGGCGCCGCGCTCAGCCTGCCGCTCTCGTGCTACCTGGCCAATGAATGCGGATATCTCCAGCAGATGGCCCAGATCCTCGGGTTCCGCGAGGACGCCAAGACCTGGGGCGATCGGGCCGACAGCATCGCCGAGGCCGCCCGGAAGCAGTTCTGGAACGAGGAGAAGGGGTTCTTCTTCGGACGCGACAAGGTCGGCGGCGAGCCGATTCCGGCCTGGACCGCGGAGGGGTTCTTCCCCCTGTGGTCGGGCATCGCCACCAAGGACCAGGCGGCCGCGCTCGTCAAGCACCTGGCCGACCCGGCGAAGTTCGGCGGCCCCGTGCCGGTGCCGCTCGTCGCGCGCGACGCGCCGCTCCCGAAGGCCGAGGCCGCCCTGTGGCGAATGCATCCGCAGATCAACTACTTCGTCATCGCCGGCCTCCAGCGCTATGGCTACGCGAAGGAGGCCGAGGAGGTCCGGCAGAAGACCCTTGCCGCGGTCGCGAAGTGGTACGGCCGCACGGGCTGCCTCTTCGAATCCTACGACTCGGCGGACGAGGTCTCCCCGGAGCAGCTCGAATCAAGCAGGTCCGGCGGCGCGGCCGAGCCCGCCCAGTTGCCGCGCGACGTTAGCTCCACGGCCGCCCTGTTCGTCGACCTCCTGTTCAGGCCGAAGCTGTAACGCCCGGCAGCCGGGCGGTGACGCGAAACACCGAACGCATGCGCCCTTGGGCTCCCAACACGATCGGCATCACCGCGACCGTCCCGGTCGAGGTCATCCTGGCGGCCGGGGCCGCGCCGCTGGACCTGAACAACGTCTTCATCACGTCCGAGAACCCCGCCGCCCTCGTCGCGGAGGCGGAGCACCGCGGTTTCCCGATGAACTGCTGCGCGTGGATCAAGGGCCTCTACGCCACCGTGCGGCGGCTGGGCCTCAAGCGCGTCATCGGCGTCGCGCAGGGCGATTGCTCCAACACCCACGCGCTCATGGAGATCCTCGCCTCCGAGGGCGTCGAGGTGCTCGACTTCAACTTCCCGTTTCCCAAGAGCGCCGGCCCCTTGCGCGGCGCCATTGAGGACCTGGCCGACCAGCTCGACACGACGATCGAGGAGGCCGAGAAGGTCCGGGCGCTCCTCGCGCCCGTGCGGCACACGCTCGCCGAGATCGACCGGGCGACCTGGCGCGAGGACCGCGTGACGGGCGAGGAGAACCACCGCTGGCTCATCGGGTCGAGCGATTTCGGCGGCCACGTGGGCGAGTACCTGGGTGCCGCCGAGGCGTTCCTGGCCGAGGCCCGCCGCCGGCCGCCCGAGGCCGCGCGGCACCGGATCGGCGCCATCGGCATCCCGCCGATCGTGAGCGGCCTGTACGAGTTTCTCGAGGCGCGCGGCGCCCGCGTCGTCTTCAACGAGTTCCAGCGCCAGTTCAGCATGCCGCCCGACGCCGCCGATCCGCCCACACGGAATCTTGTCGAACAGTACCTCGCTTATACGTATCCTTACGGGATCGAGGGCCGGGTGGCCGACATCACCCGGGCCGTCGGCGAGCGGCGGCTCGACGGCCTCGTCCACTACGTGCAGAGCTTCTGTTTCCGGCACATCCAGGACCGGCTCCTCAGGGAGGCGCTGGGCGTGCCGATGCTGACGCTGGAGTTCGACCGGCCCGGCCCGCTCGACGGCCAGAGCCGCACGCGCCTGGAGGCGTTCGTCGAGCGGCTCGACGCGAAACGTCCGTAGCGGGCCGTTACCATTGATCTTGTGCTCTGTTACCCGTGAACTGATGTGTGCCACGGCCCGCCGCGGCGGGCCGTGTCCTTCGAAGGGCACTGGTTGCAAGCAACCAGTGGCACCCGTCGAATAACGAGTAACAGCCACGATACAACCGAGGCGCCGTGAAGCCAAGGCTCAAACAACTGGCGATTCACCTCGCGCGGCTGGCCGTGATCGGCGTCCTCGTCGCCTGGGTCCTCCACGGCACGGACCTCTCGAACCTGGCCGTCGTCGGGCGGCGGCTGCTCGGCCACTGGGGGCTGGCCGCGGCGGCCATCGGCGTCATGATGCTCCAGTCGCCGATCGGCGCCGTGCGCTGGCGGATGCTCTTGCGCGTCCAGGGGATCGACCTCGGGTTCTTCGAGAGCCTGCGCCTCACGTTCATCGGCTGGTTCTTCAACAACTGGCTGCCCGGCTCGACCGGCGGCGACTTCGTCAAGGCCTACTACGTCGCGCATCTGACGCACCGCAAGCCCGAGGCCGTGACGGTCGTCTTCCTGGACCGGTTCGTCGGCCTGGCGGCCCTGGGCCTCATGGCCGGCGGGGCGCTCCTGGCGGCCCTCCACGACCCGCGGATCCAGGCGGCCCGGATCATCCTCCTCGTGTTCCTGGCCGGGATCCTCGGCGGCGGGACGGTCTACTACAACCGGCGGCTGCGGCGCGTCTTCCGCGTCGACCGGGTCCTCGCGCGGCTGCCGCTTCGCCACGTCGTCGAGAAGGTCGACCGGGCGCTCCTGGCCTACCGTGGCCACAAGGGGACGGTCGCCGTGGCGGTGCTCTACAGTTGGGGCTCGCAGCTCGTCGCGATCCTGGCGACGTGGTGGCTGGCTGACGCCCTCGGGAGCCGTGCCGCATGGTATCATTACTTCATCGCGATGCCGGCGATCTGGCTCGTCTGGGCGGCCATTCCCGTGCCGGGCGGCTTCGGCGTCGCCGAGGCGATGATGCAGGCGCTCTTCTCGAGCGCGGTCCTGAGCGGCGACGTCCCTCCGGGCGACTCGCCGATGCCGGCGGCCGACGCGGCCGCCCTGGCCTTGGCGATGATCCTCGCTTTCCGCGTCGTCCAACTGCTCGTGAGCCTGCCGGGGGCCTACTTCTACCTCGCCCGGCGCACGGAGGTCTCCGCCGCCGAGATGGCGAAGGAGGTCCAAGAGGGGTAGGGTGGCATTTGAAGGAACTCCGAGGATCGTAGCCTGTTCAGACTTATGTCCGTGCCGGTCGGTCCGCGCCTTGCGGAAACCGCCCGGCGGCACGTCGGCGCGAAAAGGGAGAAGCCATGGCGCAGGACATCAATCGCCGCACCTTTCTGAAGGAATCGCTCCTGGCGGGCGCCGGGGCCTACGCGCTCCATGCGGTCGGCGGGAACGCCGCGGCCGAGGACGCCAAGCCGGCCGAGACGCCGAAACCGGGCGCCGGCGCGATCCCCTGCGGCAAGATCGGCAAGCTGGAAGTCAGCCGCATGGTCCTCGGCGGCAACCTCCTCACGCACTTCACCCACAGCCGCGACCTCCAGTACGTCTACGCCCTGTGCGCCCACTACAATACGGACGCCAAGGTCATGGAGACGCTCGCGATCGCCGAGCAGCACGGCATCAACACGGTCTCGATGCACAACCCGCCCGGCCCGATCGCCATCCTCAAGAAGTATCGCAAGCAGGGGGGCAAGATCCAGTGGATCATCTGCCCCACCGCCCCGGTCCAGGGCGAGATGAAGGAGTACACCGACCAGGTCCGCGACCTCGTCGACAACGGGTGCGAGGCGATCTACCTCTGGGGCGTCCACGCCGACCCGCTCGTGGGCGGCAACAAGATGGACCTCGTGCGCCGGGCCGTCGAAATCCCCAAGGAGATGGGCGTCCCGTCGGGCGTCGGGTGCCACGACCTGCGCGTCGTCCAGGAGTGCGAGAAGGCCAGGATCCCCTGCGACTTCTACATTAAGACATTCCATCATCATAAGTATCCGAGCGCCCCGCGCCCCGACCAGCTCGGCGGGGCCCTCAGCGAGGTGCCCGGCTACTGGTGCAAGGACCCGCAGGCGACGATCGACACGATGAAGGCCGTCGAGAAGCCCTGGATCGCCTTCAAGGTGATGGCCGCCGGGGCCATTCCGCCCAAGGACGCGTTCCCGTACGTCTTCGACAACGGGGCCGACCACATGCTCGTCGGCATGTTCGACTGGGAGATCGAGCCCGATGTGGCCATCGCGAAGAAGGCCATCGCCGAGGCGAAGCGCGAAAGGCCGTGGCGGAGCTGAGGGCGGCGTGGGGCCGTCTGGAATCTGGTATTTGAAATCTGAAATCTCAGATTTGAGATACCATACTGCAAATACAAGATTACAAATACCAGATTACAGATCAAAGCCAGGGCAACGGGTATCCGCAGCTCAACCCCGAGGTGACCCGATGCGAATGACCATCGCCGCCCTTGCCCTTCTTCTCTTCCTGCTGCCCCTGTGCCGCGCGGCCGTGGTCGACGATGTGCCCAAGGCCCCGCCAGCCCCTGCCGCATGGCCCTTCTTCGCCTTCTGTCACGACACCCACGACGCGAAGAAGCGGTCGCTCGCCGAACAGGCCGCACTCCTCAAGGAACTGGGCTACGACGGGGCGGGGCACCTGTGGCTCGGCCAGGTCCCCGAGCGCCTCAAGACGCTCGACGAGGCGGGCCTCAAGCTCTACCAGGTCTACGTGCAGATCGACCTCGCGCCGGGCAAGCAGGCCTTCGATCCGAAGCTGAAGGAAGTTGCGGCGCTCCTCAAGGGGCGCGACACGCAGATTGCCGTGCTCGTCGCCGGCCTCGGGCCGTCGGACCCGGCCGGCGACGCCCGGGCCGTCGAGGGCGTCCGCCAGATCGCCGACATTGCCCGCGAGGCCGGCCTGAAGGTCGTCCTCTACCCGCACTCGGGCTTCTGGCTGGAAAAGGTCGAGGACGCCTTGCGCGTCGTCAAGAAGGCCGACCGGCCGAACCTCGGCGTCATGTTCAACCTGTGCCACTGGCTGAAGGTGGACGAGGAGAAGAACCTGCGGCCACTCCTTACCGCGGCGATGCCGTACCTCTGGGCCGTGAGCATCCACGGCGCGGACAAGGCCGACGAGATCCACGCCGGGAAGGGCAACTGGATCCAGCCGCTGGGCAGCGGCTCGTTCGACGTGCCGGCCTTGCTCGCGCTCCTCAAGGAGCTCGGCTACAAGGGCCCGATCGGCCTCCAGTGCTACGGCATCGGCGGCGACGCGCGCGAACACCTCGCGCGGTCGATGGCGGCGTGGAAAAAGATGAACGAGAAGCCGGCCGAGGCGAAGTGAGGAATGCCGTATACGCGTACATGTTTAGCCGTCGCCGGTACGGCGACGATGTTGTTAACGTAACGAAAGGCAACGGCATCGTCGCCGTGCCGGCGACGGCTAAACGTAACGATAGTCGCGTTCGAGCGTCCTCACCCGTTCAGCGTCCACCCTGTGCGATATTTCTTCGTGATGAACGCATCCGCCTCGGGGCAGTTGGTGGCCTTGAGCTTCTCGGCGTCCCACTCGAGTTTCTTCCCGGTGCGATAGGCCACGAGCGCCAAGAGGTTGTGCTCGATGAGGGCCCCGGAGTAGTCGAAGTTGCAGAGGGTCTTCTTGTCGCCCTTGGCGGCCTCGATCCACTCCTTGTGGTGGCCCTTCGACGGCGGGATCAGGTCCTCGGGCTTCGGGGCCTTGTACTGGGTCATGTCGCCGCGCAGGAGGACGGCACGGTATCCGTAGTCGGCGACGAGGTACCCCTTTTCGCCCGCGAAGAGGTTGCCCTGGAACATCTTGTCGCGGTTGAAGATCTCCGACGGCATGCCGGGCTTCTTGCCGCCGTCGGACCAGGTGACCTCGACGGGCGGGCGCCAGTCGTTCTTCGGATGTTCCCACTTCGCGGTGAGCCACTGCGGGCAGGTGTCGGTCGAGACGGGGGTGCCTTGCGCCTCGCACGACGTCGGGAACCTGAGGTCCAGTGCCCAGTAGGCAAGGTCCATGAGGTGGCTGCCCATGTCGCCGATCTGGCCGGAGCCGAAGTCCCAGAACCGGTTCCACGCGAGGCATCCGCCGAAGTACTTGGGGTTGTACGGGTGCTCCGGGGCCGGTCCGATCCAGAGGTCCCAGTTGAGGGTCGGCGGCGGGGTCCCTTCGGCGGGGAAGTAGTTGCCGCCCTCGGGCATGCGGCTGCACCAGACGTGGGCGCTCTTGACGGTGCCGATGACGCCGGCCCGGATCAGCTCGACGACGCGGCGGAAATTGTCCTCGGCGTGGATCTGCGTGCCCATCTGCGTGGCGACCTTGTCCTTGTTCTTCAGGTACGCCTCGCGGACCGTGCGGGCCTCGTGGACCGAGTTGGCGATGGGCTTCTCGCAGTAGACGCTCTTGCCGCGATTCAGGGCCCACGTGTTGATGAAGGCGTGGGTCTGGTCGGTGGTGGCGCAGACGACGGCGTCGATGTCCTTCTGGTCGAGGCACTTCCGCCAGTCGGCATAGGTCTTGGCGTTGGGGAACCGTTTGGCGGCCGGGGCGAGGGTCGCCTCGTTGACGTCGCACAGGGCGACGATGTTCTCGCCCGCGACGGCGCCCATGTCGTCGCCGCCGCGCCCGCCCACGCCGATGCAGGCGACGTTGAGCTTGCCGTTCGGCGACTCGCCGGCCTGGAGCATGCCGGACCGCAGGATGAGGATGCCCGCGCCCGCCAGGGCGCCGGCCTTCAGGAACTCACGACGACTCGTGCCACGCTTCATCGGACACCTCCTCAGAAGGTTCATTGGGCCAAGGCACAACGACATCGTCGCCGTACCGGCGACGGCTAAACGTGTCCTCGCATCCACCCTACGCGCTACGCCTCTTCCACCATCTTCAGTCCCGACGCCTTGCAGAACTCCGCCAGCGGCGCCTTCAGGTCGCCGTAGAACGTCACGCGGTGCCAGCCCCACTGGTCCCACATCGTCTGGAGCTTGTCGAGGTCGCCTTTCGGCTCGGCCGCCAGCTTCGTGCGGCACGCCTTGTCCTCGTCGACGTTCTCGATGGTCTTGGCCTGGTGGACGAGCATTTCCTTGCGGTCGGCGTTGATCTCAAGGGTCGTCGTCAGGCGGCCGAGGGGCAGGAGGCTCCGCATCGACGCGCCCTTGCGGTCCTCGGAATGGCTGCGGATGTGGTACGGGTTCGACGGCCCGTCGGGGCCGAAGACCTTGGTCGTCGCCACGCAGTGGGCATAGATAATCTGGTTCCTCGACGTGTCGATCACCGGGTCGGAGATGTAGCCCGGCCGGCCGGTCAGCGTGCCGACGGCCATCATCGTGAACGCGCTCGTCCGGTCGCCCTCGCAGCCGCCGACGAGGCCGTCGTTGTTGAGCTGGCAGAAGCCCAGGCAGGGGTATCCCTTGATCGCCCCGCCGTAGAAGCCGCCGAGGCAGTTCACGGTGATGCCCTGGGCGTTGTGGCGCTTGAGGAGCTCCAGCTCCGCCAGGTACATGGCGGCGGAGTTGACGATCTCCTCCTTCGACGGCTCGATGACTTTTTCGGCGGCCTTGATCCACTTCTCGGCCCACTCGGCGGCCTTCGCCTTGTCGGCGGCCTGGTGCGCCTCGTGCAGTTCCTTGTGCGGGACCTCGATGATCTTCGTTCCGAACATCTGCTGGACGGCCTTGTCGGGGCCCCAGCCGCCGCCCACGACGATCAGGCTCATCCCCTTGAGCTTCTCGAGGCACTGGCCCACGTCCATCGTCTTGACGGGGTCGTCCGGGCACGCCAGGTCGCCCGGCGCCTTCCAGGTCTTCCGGGCGGCGGCCGTGGCGGCCTTGGCGAAATCCTCGGCGCCGGGCTTCTTCAGGAGCTCGAAGCACTTGGCGGCCTCGGCCACGTCCTCGACGCGCGACGACGAGACGCCGACCACCTTCTGGTTCGCGTGCCGCGCGGCCGAGTAGGCGACCAGGTACTCGCCCGATCCGCCGTAGAGATCGTCGGCGAAGATCGTCGGTTTGCCGGCGGCCCCGATGACCTGGGGCGCGCCGGTCCAGAGGCCGAGCATGTAGACCAGGTATCCGTCGATGTCCTTGTCGTCGGCGAGGAGCTTCTTGGCCTGGTCGGCGTTCATGACGGTCGTCGGCACGAGGTCGAGGTTCGGGCATGCTGCCTCGAGCTTCTCGGTCAGCTCTTTCTTGCGCTTGTCGAAATCGTAGCCGATGTTAGGCCAGATAGGGCCGGTGGAGGGGATGTGTGTGAAGACGAGCCGCACCTTGGGTTTTCCGGCGGCCGCGGCCTCGGCGGCCCGCGCCAGGCTCGGCGCGACGGCCATCGCGCCCAGTCCGGCGGCGCAGCAGGCGCACGCGCCCAGGAATTGCCGCCGGTTCAACGTCCCTTGTCCGCACGACGGCCTCAAGCGATCCGATGCCTGGTTCATGATCCGCCCCTTTCCGAGATCCGGTGGAGAGCTGATTTGGCCCTCAGCGGCCACACCCATTCTACCGCGGCGCCAGGGAATGCAACACCCCTGTTCTTCGCGCCGACGGCGCGGCTTGACCCGCGCGGGCGGGGCCAGTAGGATGCAAAGAGTAAGTGAACGGCAACGGCGGAACGGCAACAGACGGGACCAGGGACTAGGCACCAGGCACTAGGGGCGGTCAACATCTTTCATCATTGATAACTTCCGTTGACCACCCCTGGTGCCTGGTGCCCAGTGCCTAGTGCCCGCCGTTGCCGTTCAAATGAAACGTGGAACTCAGAACCATGCATGAATACACCGGTGCCTTCCACATCCACTCCTGCTACAGCGACGGGAGCGGGACGCTGCGCGAAATCACCGCGGCCGCGCGGCGAGCCGGGCTCGACTTCTTCGTCCTCACGGACCACGATACGCTGAGGCCCCGGGCCGACGGATGGCAGGGGTGGCACGACGGCGTCCTCGTCATTACCGGGGCCGAGGTCACCTGCCAGCGCCGCAACCACGTCGTCGCGATCGGCGCCCAGGACGTGACGGGCCTCCGCTTCAAGCCCCTGCGGCGGGTCCTCTTTGAGCTCCATAACCAGGGGGCCCTCGCGCTTGTGGCCCACGCCCATCCCGCCCACATCATGGGCTACCAGATCAAGGGGGCGCCCCTGGACGAGTGGGAAGTCCCGGGCTTCACGGGGGTCGAGTTCTGGTCGTTCATGCACGACATCTGCGACAACCTGACGCCCTGGCGGATGCCGTCGCTCATCTACGCCTGGCGCCGCGCGTTCAAAGGCCCGTACCCCGACACGGTTACGCACTACGACCACATCACGCAGCAGCGGCGCTTCGCGGCGGTCGCGTCGCTCGACAACCACGCCGTCGAGATACCCCTCGTCGGCAAGCGGTTCGTCGAGTACGAGGACGCCTTCCGGACCCTCCAGACGCACGTCCTGTGCGAGGAGCTCCAGGGCACCCGCGACGACGTGCGGCGGCTCGTCGCCGCGGTGGCGGTCGGTCGGGCGTTCATCGCCATGGACATGACGGCCGACGCCCACGGGTTCCGCTTCGAGGCCGTCGGCCCCGACGAAACGCTGACCTTCGGCGAGGAGCGCGTCTGGCGCGGGCCGATGACCCTCCGCGCGCATTCGCCGGTGCCCGCGCACCTGAGGCTCATCCGGAACGGGGCGCCGGTGGCCGAGCGCGAAGGCGACAGCCTGGAATTCGTCGCCGCCGAGCCGGGCGTTTACCGCGTCGACGCGCGGATCCAGGACCGCCCGTGGCTTTACACGAACCCGATTTACCTGAGAGCTTCCGGGAGCAACCCATGAGGAACGACACGGAAATCGCCGTCCGCGTGTTCGAGACGCCTTTCGGGCGGATGAGCGTGGCGGCCAACGAGAAGGGCGTGGTGCGGGTGACGTTGCCCGGGGTTGATGTGGCGGACCCGGGGCCCAAGCCGCGGAAGCAGGAGGGGGCCTCTTCCGCCGGTCGTTCCGCGCCCCGCGGCCCGAGTGCCGCCGAGAAGCTGGCGGCCCTGGCCGAGCGGGAGATCCTCGAATACCTGGCCGGCCGCCGCAAGGAGTTCACCGTGGCGGTGGACCTGGCCTCCGTGCCGCCGTTCCGGCAGAAGGTGTACCGCGCCTGCGCGAAGGTCATCTTCGGCACGACGGCCAGCTATCGGCAACTGGCCTGGCGGATCGGCCAGCCCAGGGCGGCCCGGGCCGTCGGCCAGGCGATGGCGGCCAACCCCGTGCCGCTCGTCGTCCCGTGTCACCGGATCATCGGGGCCGACGGCCGCCTCTGCGGATTCATGGGAGGGCGGGGGAGCGGGCTGACCCTCAAAAAAAAGCTCCTTGAGCTGGAAGGCGGGAACGTCAAAGGCGGGCACTAGTGTACCGTCAACCTTGAATCTGCGTGTTCGGGTGCCACGGCTGCGCTTTTCGCAGCCGTGCGAAGCAGCCACTGCTGCACACAGCGCAGCAGTGGCACCCGCAAGATCATGGTTGACGGTACACTAGGGGTCGGGGGCCGGATGGACGAAGGCTCCCGTCCCTTGGCGTTCTCAGAGTTTAAGCGCGGCGGCGAGCCACGTGGCCGCCTGGTCCGTCACGGCGGGCGAGAGGACGAGGCGGTCGGGCGCCGCCCGGTAAGCCGCGGTGGCGGGCTCCAGCGCGCGGCGAAGCGGCGCTTCTGCCACGGGAATGTTGAGCCCGGTCACGAGGCCTTCCAGTCGCACGGGTCGCGGGGCCAGGGCGGCGGCGACGTCGGCGAGATCGCCGGCAGTAAGGGCGCCCGGCACGACGACGTCGTGGGGGACGTAGACGAAGGGCGAGTCGAGGACCGCGTCGAACCCCGCGAGGCCTCGCCGAACGAGGACGGCCCGCACGTTCCCCTCGAAGAGCCCGCCCAGGAGCGCCAGAAGTCCGCCGGCGGGCTGGGCTTCCTTCGGCGCGTCGTCGCTGTCCTGGACGGTCTCGCGGAACGGTTCGGGGTTCGGAGGCGTGAAGGAGTCGCCCCATAGGGCGAGGCGCGCGGCATCGAGGTCGGGGCGCGTGGCCAGGTGGCGGAGGACCGCCCGAAGATCGCGCAGCCGCGAGCCGAGCAGCGTCTGGCCCAGCATGAGGTCCGTCGAGGACAGGGAGACGGTCTTCCGGTGCCGCCCGGGGTCGCCGCCGGGATCGGTCTCGCCGGTGCCGCGCACGTCCGGAAGGCAGACGGCGACGCCCTGGTCGAGGAGCGCGGCGATTTCGGCGGAGCGATTCTTGAGGAACCCGGCTTTGCCCTCGTGAGCGACGGCCACGACGACCGGCGCGCGGCCCGTGCGGGCGGTTGGCAGGAGCAGTACGGCTGGGACGACGATACCGTCTTCGACGGTCAGGACGAACCGCTCGGCGAGGGCGCCGGCGAGCGGCTTCTTCTCGCGGAGATCCACCTTGGCGGCGGCGCGCGGTTCCACGTCGCCGAGAAGCCGCGTCCAGTCCTCGCGAAGCTTCTTCGTTCGCGCCGCCGGGTCGAGGCGAGCGAGGGCGTCGCGGGCGGCCCGGGTGCGCTCGGCGCCGACGGCCTTGGCGAGATCGCACAGCCGTTTCGGCTGGGGTTTGGCCGCCGCCTCGTTGGCCAGGCACGCGAGGTCGGCGGGCTTGCGGCGGTCGCGGATTTCCTCTTTCGGCGCGGAGATGCCGAACCACCGCTCGAGGTAGGGATAGATTTCCTTGCGATGGGCGGGGCCGATGTTGTTGCAGTGGCTGGCCTCCGGCGGCTTCAGGTCGACGGTGCCCCAGCCGTGGACGGAGGCGACGCGGTCGGCGGCGCCGTAGAAACCGTAGACGGTCTGGAGCCGCTTCCAGACGGGGTCGCGCTTGCCGTCCCAGGCGAACTCGTGGCCATAGATGAGGGGACGCGGGGCGGACGCCGCCACGATGACCCACGGCAGGAACCCGTCGCGCGCGGAGAGACGCAGGTTCCGCGTCGACTCGAAGCTTCCACTCCCGGCGTAGTTGAACGCGGCGTCCGCGTCGGCGGGGAGGGGAAAATGCGTCTCAGGCTCGGGTCCGCCGAAGTTGAAGGGCGCCGCGCCGGTGACCCGCGGGTCGAGCGCGGCCAGGACGGCGGCCGGGTCGCCGCCACCCGCGACCGAGCCGAGGACGAGAATCCGCGTGCGGTCGATCCCCCGCCGGGTGAGCAGAAGGTCGATGCCGCGCGCGAGGTCCCAGACCATCCACCCCATGAGGCTTTCGCCCACGAGATGGAGCTGTATGCCGAGGAAATAGCGCGAGCGGTAGTCCTCGCGCCCGCCGAAGGGCTGCTGTCGCCGTTCGCCGTGGCCGAGCTGGTCCATGACGAGGACCAGGCATCCTTGGCGCGCGAAGTTCGCGCCCATGTCCTGTAGTTCGTCCTGGGTCTTGGGGGCGTGATGGCTGTGACAGAGGACGAGGCCGGGCATGCTCGCGCGCGGCGGGGTGGGGACGTAGAGGTTTGCGGTGACGAAGAGGCCGGGGAGCGACTCGAAGACGAGGCACTCGATCGTGAAGCCGTCGGCGGCGATGGTGCGGGTCGTCTCAATGTGAAGCGAGGCGGGAACGGGCGGCGGCGTGCCGAGGGAATCGCGGAGGGCGCGGACGCGCACGTCGCGGAAGCGGAGCCAGTCGTCCTTGGACTCCACGGCGGCCCACTCTTGCGAGTCGCGCCGATTGGCCGCGCGCACGCGGGCGTCGACATCGTCGGCGATCATGGAAGCCCATCGCGTGCGCTCTTCGGCGGTGAAGATGTTGCCCTCGAGGGCGGCCACATCGTGGGGGAGATCGGGTGGCATGGGAGTCCCTTCTGCGCAGGCCGAGGCGGGACCGGGAATCAGGATCAGCGAGAGGAGGCCAACGAGGCGCGCGGCATTCATAAGGCACGCTCCTTTGGAGGCAGAACGCATTATACTGAGTCAGCACGACGGCGACAGGGCGCTGACGCAGGTTTTCGCCCCCAGACGGGACCCCGGCGGGTTGCTCTCCGCCGAGGTCACCGACAATAGGTTGGTAGCGGGGGCAGGATTTGAACCTGCGACCTTCGGGTTATGAGCACGCGCGGGTCGTCGGTTACGAACGCCCTGTCTGGCAGTCCGGGAGGCCGGCGGCTCACCCGTAACCCGTTGTTGGACAAGGGGCAACGTCTCTGACGTAAAGGCAAGGGGAATCCGCCCGTTCATTGCATTCATTGCACCCCATTGCATTCAAAGCGCGTAGTCTACGCGCGCCAGCCATGGGCGGAACGGCTGTTGGGGCGGGACTGCTCTCGACGAAAGAGTACTTACTCTCGGCGGTTCGGCACGGAACTGGCCGGACCGACTGCGCGGACGAGTCTGGTGATGACGACGAACCTGCCGTTCGAGGCATGGCCGACGGTGCGCGGGAGCGAATGGCTGTTCAGGGCAGGGCGGTATTTGTGGTCATGACCGGACGGCGGCCCGTCCGGCAGAATCGCGGGCGTTGATGACAACCCGACCGGGCGGTGAAGGCTAACGGCGACGGTCGCCAGCGCAGGTGGACTTCGGTCCAGGTGGGCGTTAAGACGCTCTACATTGAGCCGGGCAGCCCGTAGGAAAACGGGTACATCGAGTCGTTCAACGGGAAGCCGCAGGACGGGTTTTGAAGCGGGCGATCTTTGATACGCTCTGGAACGATCGGCGGGCAAAATGCCGCCGTCGCCGGTCCTGCCGCGCGGTAGGTCAGGAGACCCGCCGCGCGAAACCGTAGCATTCAAGGCAAGGCTACTTCACTTCGAGCCAGGCATCCTTCGGCGTTGCGCCCTCGAACGGCCCGGCGTTGACCTCGACCTCGACGCGGTACTTCTCCTTGAATCCTTCAGGTACTCGCCACGAGTACCAGCACGAGTCGCCTCAGCCATACTCCGAGTTGCCCTCGGCCAGGACCTTGCCTGCGGAGTCGAGGACCTTGACCTTGGGCGGCTTTGGCCGCACGCCGCCTTTCTGTACGCCCACCGAGTAGGTTTCGCCGCCCTTGCCCGCCAAGGCGAGCTTCAGGGCCACCTGGCCGGCCTCAGGGGCGCTCGCTTCGACCTTGAGGACGAGGGGCGGGCCGACCTTGATCGCCGTCGTCTCGCCGCCGCGGACCTCGAACTTCGCCAGCGGCCCTATGTCCAGGCACTTGAGCGTCCACTTTGCGCCCTCGGCGTCGGTCTTCGAGAGACTGAAGAGTTCGCCCCTGTACCTTCCCTCGGGAACCTGCCACTTGCCGTCCAAGCCGGTCAGGTTGTGGTACAGCGTATCCGACATGGCCACGAGCGTGGCGTCGGCGGCGCCCAAGTCGAGCGTCCCCATCCTGGGCTCGTACTTCTCGAACCGGACGGAGGACGAACCGTCCGGTACCCTGTAGTAGGCGTCCTTGACGTGGACGGCCTTCGTGAGCGGCTGGACTTCCATGGCAGAGAACTGGCCGTCCTTGTCCAGGTCGAGCGCCAGGGCATCGGCCTGCCACCAGGTTTCTTGCGAATCCAGGTCAACGGTCGAGTAGCGGCCGTCGAGGTTGCGGTCGATGACGGCAACGCGGTACGCCTGGCCGTCCAGTTTTACCTCGCCCGCCATGTACCCGGCGACACAGGCGCCGAGCCTCTGGTTGTCGCCGGTCCTGGTGCTGACGAAGAAGACCTTGACGGTCGCGTCGCCGATTTCGCGGCCCGCCGTGACCGCGACCGGCTTGACCGCGACCGGTCCGAACCACATGGCCGCGGCCCCGAATTCCGATCCCGATGGCGTACCCAGGAGCGCCTGGGCCTCCGAGAGGTCGCCGGTCCTGGCCGCATCAACGTACAGTTTCGGCGGCAACGATGATTCGTCGAGTACTGCCGAGACGGTGTAGTAGCTCAACCCGCCGAATAACAGGCCAACGGTCTTGCGCCCCATCGGCACGGTGAACCACCTGGCCTTGTCGGAGAGGCCTTTCGGAACGGCCTTGACCCCCATCGGCACGCCGTCCCCGCCCGCCCCCCAGGACATGCTCGACCCGACAAGCATGTCGCCCTTCTTGGCCTCGACATACTTCATCAGTGGACATTCGCCCTGCGCCCACGCTTCTGGTCGCACGTAATGGAGCGGCCTTGGCTCGAACAAGTGGAGGTCGAGCTTGAAAAAGTAGCGAAAATAGATGAAGCCGCCAACGAACAAGAGCAGAACCACACTCATGGCTGTGATGGCTGTGATTAGCAAGATCTTGATAGGGCGCTTCATAGCTGGCCTTTCGCAGGTTTTCATGCGGCTTGGGTGGCGGCGGAGAAGAGTGTGGCGAGGGTGGCGGCAAGTTCGCGTGAGCCTTTACGCCGGGGGCTGGACGCGAAAATGGTCTGCGTCACAGCCTCCTCCCGGACGGCCGCCAGCCTCGCCCGTTCCGCCGTCCACTCGGCCTGCAATTCAGCACCAAGCTGCGAGAGAACCGCCATCGTCTTCCGCATGGCCGACACGGTTCGCTTCAGCCGGCGAACGTCCCGTGCAAGAGGATGATATGTGGCCCGCATCTCCTTCTTGGCCAGCCGCGTGATCTCGGTCTTGAGCGTCTGTTCCATCTTGCCCATCGGGTTCCTCCTGGAAGCCGACCGTGTTAGTCAAGGCCGGCCCATCATATCAAGGCGCAACGACCACGCCAAGACGCCCAGCGCCAGACAGAGGCGGTGCGGACCTTGAAGATCATCCTTCACGGGGTAGTGCGCAATCCGTCCTGGATTCCTGCGCGCGTGCAGGCCCCTGCGCAGCCGCTAGCCCGCGAACGCACTGGAGGTGGCTGCTCCGTGTCGCCTTGGGAGGAGAACCTTCAGACAATGGCGGACCTTGTGAATCCTGTGGACCGGCGAGAGGCTATTGTGTTGAGGGAACTCGGAGGCTACTATCAGCGAGGTCACAAGAAGACCGCGTGCGACCCTCCGGTGCACGCGTTGTTGCTCGGCACTTCGGTACAATGCGCGCAGGCTTGACAAGATGGTGGCGCAGATAACCGGGGTGGCTTACGCAGCCGTGAGCGTCGGCCGAGCCATGTTGCCGCGCGGGTGGCGCGTCCATGCTCCTGAAACCAGGGCGCCAAGAAACGATTCGTCTTCGCGCTCGGGCCGTCTGTGGAGGGAGTCATGTCAGCCGCCGTCACGCCGGTTCCTGAGATCACCATATCCCGCGCTGGACGTTCGTGGAGCGTCACGCTGGCTCCCGGCACTGTGCTTATCGGCCGGGCCGGTTCCTGTGACGTATGCCTGGATGACCGAAAGGTCTCCTGGCACCACGCGCGGCTGTACCAGGACCCGTTCGGGCGATGGATCGTGGAGGACCTCGACAGCCACAACGGCACGTGGGTCGGGGGGCGGCGGGTGAAGTCCGGGACGGTGACGCCGGGGGAACGTATCCGTATCGACCCGTTCACGCTGAAGCTGGCGGTGCCGCTGGCCCAGCGCATCCCGGCGGACGAGACGGTTACGACCACCGTGTCGCTCGTGGAAGCCCCATCGGACGAGGATCTGATCCAGAGGCTGCACGAAGACCAGGAGGCCCTCTCCAAGAAGCGGTTGATGGACCTCGACCGCATGGCCGAGTGCCTGGCCCGGGTGGTCGGTTCGCGGGATCTTTACCCGGAGGTCTGCCGATGGCTCGGGGAGAGGTTCGAGACGGCCGTCCT
>Ga0209777_10001686_pt1 | contig 31138 bp, 27 predicted proteins | sample FrelakmetHBP12HB_FD_187147 | JGI IMG/M metagenome (GOLD analysis project Ga0209777, IMG submission 187147) | Freshwater lake sediment microbial communities from the University of Notre Dame, USA, for methane emissions studies -HBP12 HB (SPAdes)... | ecosystem: Environmental > Aquatic >... | reverse complement strand
CCCCCGCCGCCCCCGCCGCCCCGGACACGGGGCGCGCCGCGGGAGGCCAGGCCGCGGCCCCCGAGACCGCGCAGGGCGCCGCCGCCGCGCCGCGCTACGACCCGCGCCAGCACTACTACGGCATGGGCGTGGACGTGAACAAGTGCATCGGCTGCGGCCAGTGCGCGGCGGCGTGCAAGGAGGAGAACAACGTCCCTCGCGACCCGCACCACTTCCGCACCTGGGTCGAGCGGTACGTCATCCACGAGGACGCTGAGGCCACCGTGGACAGCCCGAACGGCGGCATCGACGGCTTCCCCGCGCCGGTCGAGGAGGGGGGCGTGGTGCGCAGCTTCTTCGTCCCGAAGCTGTGCAACCACTGCGCGAACCCGCCGTGCGTGCAGGTCTGCCCGGTCGGCGCGACCTTCAGCACCGAGGACGGCGTGGTGCTGGTGGACGAGCAGTACTGCATCGGGTGCCGCTACTGCATCCAGGCGTGTCCCTACGGCGCGCGCTTCCTGCACCCGGTCCGCAAGACGGCGCAGAAGTGCACCTTCTGCTACCACCGGGTGGCGCAGGGGCTGGTGCCGGCGTGCGTCGAGGTGTGCCCGACCGGCGCGCGGATCTTCGGCGAGGTGCACCGGCCGGCGAGCCCGCTCACGCGGTTCCGCCGCTTCAACGCGATCCAGGTGCTGAAGCCGCACCTCAACACCGCGCCGAAGGTCTTCTACGCGAACCTCGACGGACAGGTGCGCTAGGCCATGCAAGGCTACATCTATCCGAACGAGTTCGAGCTGCAGTGGAGCCTGCTCATCGTCGTGTACCCGTACCTCACGGGGCTCGTGGCGGGGGCGTTCATCCTCGCCTCCCTGGCGCGGGTGTTCAACGTGAAGGAGGTGCAGCCCACCTACCGGCTCTCGCTCCTCACGGCGCTGGCCTTCCTCATCGCGGCGCCGCTGCCGCTCCTCGGCCACCTCGGCCATCCGGAGCGCGCGTACGAGATCCTGATGACGCCGAACACGCGCTCCGCGATGGCGATGTTCGGCTTCGTGTACCTGTGGTACCTGATGATGGTGCTGCTGCTCGAGATCTGGTTCGATTTCCGGAAGGACCTCGTCGTCTGGTCGCGGGGGAAGGCGGGGTTCCTCGCCTCGTTCCGCCGGCTGCTGACGCTGGGCGTCACGGACCTCTCGCCGGAGGCGCTCCGGTTCGACTCGAGGGCCGGCAAGCTGATCACCATCATCGGGATCCCCTCGGCGTTCTTCCTGCACGGGTACGTGGGCTTCATCTTCGGCTCGATCAAGGCCAACCCGTGGTGGAGCAGCGTGCTGATGCCGGTGGTGTTCCTCTTCTCCGCCATCGTCTCGGGTATCGCGCTCATGCTGGTGATCTACTTCTTCTCCACGATGCTGCGGTCCCGGCCGGTGGACATGGCCTGCATGGACAAGCTCGGGGCGTTCCTGCTGTACGCGCTGATCGTGGACTTCTCCCTCGAGATGCTCGACTTCACCCAGCGCCTGTACGAGGCCGAGGAGTCGATCAGCATCCTCGGGCAGATGCTCTCGAGCCGCCTGGTGCTCAGCCTGATCATCCTCCAGGTGCTGATCGGCACGATCGTCCCCCTCGTCACCCTCTTCCTGGTGGCGCCCACGGTCCGCAAGCGGGGCTTCCTCAAGGTCCCCGACGAGTTCCGCCGTCTCCTCTACTTCGTGGTGGCGGTGCTGATCCAGATCGGCATCTTCAGCACCCGGTGGAACGTGGTGATCGGCGGCCAGCTCTTCTCCAAGAGCCTGCGCGGCCTCACCACCTACAAGGTGAATCTGCTGGGCATCGAGGGGATCCTCGTGGCGGGGGCGATCATGCTCCTTCCGCTCGTGATCCTGTACCTTCTGGTGAAGGTGGTGCCGCCGTGGCCCGATGCCGAGGCCCTGGCGGAGAGCGAGCCGACCGGTGCCGACCCGGTGCCGGCGGTGCAGCCGTCCTAGCGACCACGGCGGTCCGATGCGTCCAACGACCAAGCGCCCGCTGAGCCCGCGCGGGCGGCTCCCGCACGTCCTGGCATTCGCGTTCGCGCTGCTGCTCGGCGCTGCGGGCGCGAGCGGCGCGCGCGCCCAGGCGCGGCGGGCTCCGGCCCCCGGCCAGTGCGTCGCCTGCCACGCGCGGCTCCCCGAGTCCACGGGGGCGGGGCACGGGTTCGCGGCGTGGCGGGGCTCGCCCCACGCGGCGGCGGGGGTGGGCTGCGAGGCGTGCCACGGCGGCGACCCCGCGGCGGCGACCGCGGCGGCGGCGCATCGCGGCGTCGTGCGCTCGGGCGACACGGCGAGCACGGTCTTCTTCGCGCGGATCCCCGACACCTGCGGCCGCTGCCACGCGGCCGAGGCGGGGTACTTCCGCTCCAGCGTGCACTACGCGCGGCTCCGGAGTGACGGCCACGGGCCGAACTGCGTGACCTGCCACGGCTCGATGGCGACGACGGTCCTCACCCCCGAGCGGGTGCTCGGCACCTGTTCCGCCTGCCACTCCGCCGGCGGCGTCGCGCCGGTCGGGAAGTCCCGCGAGGCGGCCCAGGTGCTCGCCCTCGTCCGCGCCACCAACATCCTCTACGGCGTGGTCGCGTCGTCGGCTGGCGCGTCGCACGGGGCGGGGAACGCCGCCCGCGCGCGGGCCCTCATCGGCGACGCGGCGCGGCACCTCGCCGCCGCAGCCGAGGTGTGGCACAGCTTCCGCCTCGACTCCGCGGCCGCTCGGCTCGGCGCCGCCCGGGGCGACCTCGTGGACGCGTGGGTGGCGCTGGGCCACCCGGCGCCGCGCGAGACCGGCCTCCGGGCGAACGCGCGGGGGCCGCGATGAGTCGCGGACCCGACCGCTTCCCGCTCGTGGCGCTGCTCGGCGGCGCCGTGCTCGGCCTGGGGCTCGCCCTCTCGCTCCACCTCCCGCAGGCGCTGTGGCGCCTCGTCTCCCCCAGCGCCGCCGTACACCAGCTCGACGGGGTCGCGGCGCCCGGCGAGTACCGCTTCGAATGGACCGACGAGGCGAGCAAGCTCGCGTTCCGGTGGAGCATCGCCGGCGACCAGCTGATCGCCGCCGTCTCCTCCCCGGACACCGGCTGGGTCGCCGTGGCGTTCGGGGGCGCCGGACCGCTGATGTACGGCGCCGACATCGCCATCGGGTGGGTGGACGCGCACGGCGCGCACGTCGAGGACCACTACGCCAACACGCCGACCAGCCACGTGGCCGACACGACCATCGGCGGCCACTCCGACATCCTCGCGTCGGCGGGCGCGCAGACCGCGGCCGGGACCACCATCGAGTTCGAGCGGCCCCTCGCGGCGCACGACAGCACCGACCAGGCCCTCGTGGCGGGCCAGACCAAGGTGATGGTCGCCTCGGCGGAGTCGGACGACCCCATGGCGTACCACATCTCGGGGCACAAGGCGGTGGCGCTCCTCGACCTCTTCGCCGGACCGCCCGCCAAGGCGGCGATCGGCGTCGCCCTGCCCGACCACCTGACCGACGTCGAGATCATGCTGGCGTGCTGGATGGCGGTGCTGCTGATCATCGGCATCCACGGCGTGGCCGCGAACTGGGCGGAGAGCTCGGGGGAGGCCGGCGCGCAGGCGGCACAACCCTCGGGGTTTGGCGTCGCGCTTCTCGTGCTGCTGGTCCTGCTCGAGGTGGCGGCGCTCGCCACGTTCGCCGTGGGCGTCGGCCGGGCTTCGCCGGTGTGGCTGCTGGGGTCGTCGCTGGCCGTGGGGCTGCTCGCCCTCGCGGGGATCATCGTCGTCTACACCCGTCTCTTCGTGCGCTGGCAGCTCATCCGCACCGAGCGCGACGACGGGATCCCCTGGTAGCTGCGTGACGCGCCGCCGTCCGGCGGCGCGGTCGGCATTCGCATCGGAGGTCGGGCGTGGATCGCAGACGTTTCGCTGACTGGTCGCTGAAGGTGGGGATCGGGGCCGCCATCGCCTCGGCCATCCCGGGCGTGCTCACGCTGCGCGGGAAGGCCCGCTCCGCCGCCACGGATGCGGTCGCGCCGGGGGACCGGCTCGTCTTCGCCCTCGGCCAGAACGCGGGGCAGCCGGTGACGCGCGGCGGTTTCTCCCAGAACGAGGCCGTGCTCGCCTACCCCGAGGGGAAGTCGGACAACCACGAGAACCTCGTGCTGGTGGCGAAGCTCGACCCCGCGGAGCTGAAGCCCCCGCTCGACATGGCGGGCACGGCGGAGGGGGTCGTGGCGTACAGCGCCATCTGCACCCACCTCGGCTGCACCGTCCGTTTCTCGGAGGAGCCGATGGACGCGGCGCCGTTCCCGCACATCCACTGCCCGTGCCACAGCGCCCTCTTCGACCCGCGCCGCGGCGGGATCGTGATGGGCGGGCCGGCGCCGCGGCCGCTGCCGCAGCTCCCGATCCGGCTCAACGACAAGGGCGAGGTGGTCGTGAGCGGCCCCTTCACGTCGCCCGTGGGGGTGAAGGCGTGAGCGCGGCGCGCTGGACGGTCGGCGGCTGGGTGACCGAGCGACTCGGGCTGGACCGGCTCCGGGCCAAGTACCTGGGGAAGCCCTTCCCGGTGCACTCGACGTTCTTCCTCGGGGAGATCGCCCTCTTCTGCTTCGTGGTGCTCGTGGGCACCGGGATGTACCTGGCGCTCTTCTACGAGCCGTCGGCGGCGAGCATCACCGGGGGCGCGGGGCCGATGCCCGCGGCGTATGCCAGCGTGGTGGCCATCGACGCGACGCCGTTCGGCGCGCTGGTCCGGCGCATGCACCACTGGGCGGCGCAGCTGATGATCGCCTCGATCGTCCTGCACCTGCTGCGGATCTACTTCACGGCGTCGTACCGGAAGCCGCGCGAGGTCAACTGGCTCCTGGGTCTCGTCCTCCTCGGCGCCACCATCGGGGCGTCGTTCGCCGGCTACCTCCTCCCCTACGACCAGTTCTCCGTCACCGCCACGGCGATCGGCTACGGCATCGCACGCTCCGTTCCGTGGATCGGCCCGGCCCTGGCCGACTACGGCTTCGCCGGCGCATTCCCCTCGGCGAGCAGCGTGCCGCGGTTCTTCGCGTACCACGTGGTGTGGGCGCCCCTCGCCCTCAGCGCGCTGATCGGCCTGCACCTCCTCATCCTGCTGAAGCAGAAGCACACGGAGTCCGCCGCGGCACGGGCCGCGTGCGCGCCGGCCGATGCCCACCTCATCGAGGGCGTCCCGCTCTGGCCGCAGCAGGCGTCGCTGATGGCGGTGCTGTTGCTGGTGGTGATCGCGGTGACGGCCGCGCTCTCGGCGTTCCTCCCGGTGCACCCGTCCGCGTTCTACGGACCGCCGCAGCCGATGACCCCCGAGGTGAAGCCGGACTGGTACCTTCTCTGGGTCTACGGCGCGCTGCGCCTAATCCCCGGCGGCCTGAGCTTCCGGTTCCTCGGCGCCACGATCGGCTCCGAGGCGATCGGCGCGATGCTCGTGCCCGGCATCCTGGCGCTGGCGATCGTGCTGGTGCCGTGGCTGGACCGCGGTGCGTCCTCGCTCTACTACGCGGAGTCCCCGACGGCCAGCCCCCGCCGCCTGGCGTTCGGCCTCGGAGTCGTGACGCTCTTCCTCGCGCTGTCGCTGGCGGGGTTCGGAGCGGAGCTGGGCCTGAGCGTGCCGGTGCTCTGGGTCATCACCCTGGCGGCGCCAGTGCTCGTGTGGTGGGGCGCGTTCCTGCTCGCAGGGGGACGGAGAGCCGCGGCGGCGTAGCGCGGCTCGGCGGCGTGAGCAGGTGAGAGTTCATGGGTCAGAGGTGAGAGGGGACGCGGGCGGGCCGACTTGCCGGCCGCGCGCGTCCCCTTTGACGTCTCACCGCTCACCCCCTCACCGCTCCCGTCTCACCGCTTCGCCTCGCTCGTTCTTCACGCCGCCGGTGCGTGCGGTCGGCCCCGAAGATAGACGAACCAATACACGATCCCGACCAGCACCGCGCCCCCGATGATGTTGCCGATCGTCACCGGTACGAGGTTGCCGACGAGGAAGCGCTCCCACGTCAGACTGGGATAATCGGCCGGCGTGTGCTGGATCTCGGTCCAGAACGCCGCGCTCGCCCCCGCCTTGATGAACAGCCCGGAGGGGATGAAGTACATGTTCGCGACGCTGTGCTCGAAGCCCGCCGCCACGAACGCGGCTATCGGCGGCACGATGGCGAGCACCTTGTCCGCCACCGTCCGCGCGCTGAGGGTGAGCCACACGGCGAGGCAGACGAGCGCGTTGCACAGCGTCCCGAGCGCCACCGCCTGCACAAAGCCGAGTCCCGTCTTGGCGTTGGCCGTCGCGAGCGCAGCCGCGCCGACGGCGCCGTTCCCGAAGAGGTGTTGCCCCCCAAGGTAGACGAGCACCGCGGTCCCGATCGAGCCGACGAAGTTCCCGACGTAGACCACCAGCCAGTTGCGCAGCAGCAGCCCGGTGGACACGCGGCGGCTCGCCCACGCCATCACGATGAGGTTGTTGCCGGTGAACAGCTCCGCGCCGCCCACCAGGACGAGGATCAGGCCGAGGGAGAACACCGTCCCGGCCAGGAGCCGCACCACGCCGTAGGGCAGGGTGCCGCTCCCTCCGGCGACCACGGTGGTCGCGAACACCGCGCCGAGGGCGATGAACGCGCCCGCGAGGACGGAGAGAGTGAAGGAACTCGGGAGGTCGAGGTGGGCCTTCTTGACGCCGCTCAGCTCGGCCTTCTCGGCCATCTCGACGGGGAGCAGGGCATCGAACGGGAACGCGCTGCCGGTGGACAAGGATCAGCCTCCGGAATTGCTCAAGAGCCCTTGGGGGCGATGGCGGCGGAGACGCCGGCGTGGATCATCCACAGGTGCGTCTCGCTCCGGATCGGATGGTAGACCACGGGCGGGCCGAGGTCGATGCTCCCGGGCCGGAGGTAGGAGACCTGCCCGTTCCAGACGTACTGCGCGCCGAGATCGATCCACACCGGCGTGCGCCCGTGCCCCACCTGGATCCACAGCCCGCCACCGGCCCGCACGGCGAAGGTGCCGTCGCCGAAGTTGGTGCTGTTGGCGAACGACTCGCTGTTGTCGGTGCCGCTCACCGACGAGCTGGTGTTGAAATAGGAGAACCCGATGCCGCCCATCGCGTACGGCCGGATGCGGCCGCTCGTCGCCATGAACTGCGGGCCGATGTTCAGGCCAAGGATCGTGTTCGAGGTCGTGACGTCCACGTCGATCAGGGGGACCAGCGGGTACTGCCGCGTCTCGCTGCCGTAGAGGAGCACGGTGAGATCGAGCCGGAGGCTCAGCGCGCCGCTCGGGACGAGCTTGAGGGCGAAGAAGCCGTCGAAGCCGCCTCCCACGCTGACGTAGTTCTTGAAGTTGCCGGTGGGGAGGGCGAGGTCGAGGCCGACGCCGCCGAAGCCGATGATATGCGGCGCGCCATAGCTGGGCGGCGGCGGCGCGTCAGACACGGGCATCGGGGTCTTCTGGGCGAGCGCCGCCGCGGGGGCGAGCGCGAGGAGCAGGAGGGCGGCGCAGGGTCGGATCGTCATGGGGACCTCCGTGCGGGGCCGGAGCGGCGCCCGGCGCCGCCCCTCCGCCGCGAACGGTTCAGGGCCGGAGCGCGCGGCGCACCCACGGGCAGATCGTCAGCTCGGCGCCCGCGGCACGCGGCGCAGGCGCCTGCGACGCGACGCGCACGGTGGCCCGCGGCACCCAGTCAATGGGCACCTGCGCGCTCACGGTGCGGCCGCCGCGGCGGTAGTCGATGGAGGCGAGCTCCGCCGGCAGGTGGTCGGAGAAGGCGAACAGGAGCTGGCGCGTCGGGATGAGGAGCCCGCCGGCCGACACGCTGTCGTCGTCGATGGCCACCACGGTGTCGCCCACCGCGAGGCCCTTGGCGCGGAACGGCGACTCCGGCGCCATCCAGCCCACCACGGCGCGGTTGCGCCCCGCGGCGACGAGCGCGACCCCGGGGCTCGGCGCCGCCCTGCACGTGTCCATCGGGATGGCGTCGAGCGCCTTCGCCAGCTCTCCCGCGAACGCCGACAGGGTGGGGTAGGTCGCGCGCGCCGCCTCATAGCGCTCGAGCGCCGCCTCGAGCCACGGCACCAGCGCCATGTTGGAATTGAGCGCCTCGGTGCGCGCGGCCCACAGGTTGCTTGGGCTCGCCCGGCTCATCATCCGTACGGTGATCGCCCGCGCCAGCTGCTCCCCCACCGCCTCGTCGGCGAAGATGGACTCGTACCCCGATCGCACCATCGAGGCCTCGATCGCCTCGCGCAGCCGCACGCTCCGCTCCACCAACTCCGGGTGCTCGGCGAAGAGGCGCCGCACCACCACATGCGCCATCTGGTGACCGAGGGCGAGCCAGAGGTAGCTCGGCGAGCGGTATGCACGCACCGGGAAGACGGGATCGGGGGCGAGGAAGAGGTGCGTCGTGTCACCGGACCTCGCGCCCCCCGGGTCCATCGTGGGAGTGGTCTGTCCCGTCGGGAAGGTCCGCGCCAGCGTGACGTCGTACACGGGGTCGGGGTAGCCGCTGTACGCCGCCACCGCGCTGTCGAGCGCCAGCTTGTCGGTGAGCGCGCCGTAGGCGTCGGAGAGGTCGCGGCGCCGCGCGCCCGCGTTCAGCCCCTCCAGGGCGAGGGCCGCCGTGCGCGGGGCGAACGCCCGCGCCGCCACGATGAACCGCTGCGCCGCCTCCCGCGTCGCGGCGTTGCCTGCGAAGCAGCGGCGCGTGCCGGGAGCGATGAGGCCGCAGACCGAGTCGCCCGCCGCGCCCCCGGCGCCGTAGCGCTCGAGGATGGCGCCCACCGGCGCCGCGCCGATGTCGCGGGCGAGCGCGAACGTCGAGTCGCCGAGCTCGGTGGCCAGCGCCGTCAGCCAGTGGCGCACCGGCCCCACCGGCGGCACCGCCGCCGTGTCGGCGAGCGCGAAGACCACGCCCACCAGGTCGAGGACGGAATCCACCCGCACCGTGGTGCGGCCCGCGGTGAACGCCGTGGTGCCCGGCGGCAGCTGCGAGGAGCAGGCCGCGGCCGCGAGCGCGAGGACGATCGGGTATCGCTTCATCTAGTGCCTGAACTGCCGGTGTCCGGTAAAGACCATGGCCATGCCGTGCTCGTCGGCCGCCTGGATCGTCTCGGCGTCGCGCACGGAGCCCCCCGGCTGGATGATCGCGGTGACGCCGGCCTTCGCCGCCTCGTCCACCCCGTCGCGGAACGGGAAGAAGGCGTCCGACGCCAGCACCGCGCCCGCGGTGTCGAAGCCGGCGGCCTTCGCCTTGTGCGCGGCGAGCATCGAGCTGTCTACGCGGCTCATCTGCCCCGCGCCGATGCCGATCGCCTGGCCGTCCCGCGCGAGGAGGATGGCGTTCGACTTCACGCTCATCACCGCCGCCCACGCGAACCGCAGGTCGTGCAGCTCCCGCGCCGACGGTCCGCGCGCCGTCGCCACCTTCCAGCCGCTCTCGTCGGGATCGTACCGGAACCGCTCCTGCGCCAGGAAGCCGCCCCGCACCCGCTTGAAGTCCAGCGCGGAGAGATCGGCGCCCGCGGGGATCTCCACGACGCGGAGGTTCTTCCGCGAGCGCAGCGCCGCCAGCGCCTCCGCAGTGAAGCTCGGCGCGACCAGCACCTCGATGAACAGGTCCTGCATCGCCGCCACCGCCTCCGCGTCCACCGCGCACGGGAAGCCCACCACGGAGCCGAACGCCGACGCCGGGTCGGTCGCCAGCGCCCGCCGGTACGCCTCAGCGGCGGTCGCCCCGAGGGCGAGGCCGCACGGCGTCGTGTGCTTGATGATGACGCACGCGGTCGTCCGGTGCCACGGCCCCAGCGCCAGAAGCGTGGCGTCCACGTCGAGCAGGTTGTTGAACGACAGCTCCTTGCCGCCGTGCTGCGTCATCCCCGCCAGCCCCTCCGCCTCCCCCGTCACGTAGAACGCCGCCGCCTGCTGCGGGTTCTCGCCATAGCGCAGCGCCTGCCGCCGCTCCAGCGTCAGCGTCAGCGCGGGCGGTAGCGTCTCCCCCGCGCCGAGGTACACCGCGATGGCGCCGTCGTAGGCCGAGGTGTGGTGGAACACCTTCGTCGCCAGCTCCCGCTTCAGCGCCGCCGGGACGTCGCCCGCCTTCAGCGCTTCCAGCACCCGCGGGTAGTCGTCGGGGTCCACGAGGACCACCACCGCCTGGTGGTTCTTCGCCGCCGAGCGGAGCATCGAGGGCCCGCCGATGTCGATCTGCTCGATCGCGCCGGCGAGGGTGACCCCCGGCCGCGCCACCGTCTCCCGGAAGGGATAGAGGTTCACCGCCACGAGGTCGATCGTCTCGAAGCCGTGCGCCTTCAGCGCGGCGAGGTCCTCCGCGACGTCGCGCCGCGCCAGGAGGCCGCCGTGCACCGCCGGGTGCAGCGTCTTCACGCGGCCGTCCATCATCTCGGGGAAGCCGGTCACCCGCTCGATCGGCGTCACCGTCACGCCGGCGTCTGCGAGCGCGCGGGCCGTGCCGCCGGTGGAGACGAGGTCCCAGCCGAGGGCCGCGAGGCCCTGGGCGAACGCGACGAGGCCGCGCTTGTCGGAGACGGAGAGCAGGGCGCGAGGCATCACCAATGCTCCACGATGGCCTGGATGAGGTCGGACAGCGAGAGGAGGTCGCGCAGGTCGAGGACCTCTGCGGGCGAGTGCGAGGCGAGCCCCGGCCAGCCGATCGGCACGTCGGGGATGCCCCAGCGCGTGAAGACCGAGCCGTCGTTGCCGCCGTTGGTGGTGCCCACCTGAAGGGGGATGTGTCGCTCGCGCGCGAGGGCGCGGAGCGAATCCACCAGCACCGGCGGCGTGACAGAGCCGTTGTCCACCGCCCGCGCTACGGCGCCGAGGCCGACGGGGGTGTTCGCGAACCCCTGCGGGTCCAGTGGGGTGGCGCTCGAGACGAAGGTGTCCACGGCGTGGACCCGCACCGGGTGCTCGGGGGCGAGGCGGCGGGCGGCGTACCGCGCCCCTTCCAGCCCCGTCTCCTCCCGCACCGAGAAGATGAACACCGCCTCCCGACGCACGGCCCGCGGGTCGAGGTGGCTCAGCGCCAGGATCTGCGCGGCGCAGCCGACGCGGTCGTCGAGCGAACGCGCCGTGGCGAGCTGGCGGGCGAGGGGCACGTACGCCTTCGGCATCGTCACCGCGTCCCCCACGCGGATGCCCAGCGCCTCGGCGGCGGCGCGGGTGCGCACGCCCACGTCGGCGCGCAAGGCGGGGGGCGTGCGGCGCGGCGCCCCTCCGGCGCTGTCGCGGACGGCGAACACCCCCGGCACCACGCCCGCCGCGGTGCGCACCAGCGCCGGCTCGCCCTCGAACAGGGACGCGTAGAAGCCGCCCCGCGCGCGCAGCTCGAGGCGGCCGTCGTCCCGCACCTCCGCCACCTCGAAGCCGATCTCGTCCAGGTGGGCGACGAACACCACGAGGGGCGCGCCGTGGCCGAAGCGCACGATCACGTTCCCCGCCGAGTCCACCGTGGGGCTGGTCCACGCCGGGAGAAGGCGGATGACCATCGCCCGCACGTCCACCTCGTGCCCGCTCACGCCGTACGTCTCGACCAACTGGCGGAGCACGTCCTGCGCCTCCTGCAGGCGTGTGGCGGCCTGCGCCTGCGCCGCGGCCGGCCGCGCGGCCAGAGCGCAGAGCGCCGCCCCGCACGCCAGGGCGCGGCAGGCCGCGCCCGCGCGATGCCGCGGTCCCCGCCTCACCGGCCCCCCGCGAGGAACTCCGCGAGCCGCCCGGCCAGCGCCGCGACGTCGGCCACCTTTATCGTCTCGACCGCCGAGCGCGAGTAGCGCGCCGGGAGGCTCCACGCCGCCAGCGGCTGGACGCCCCAGCCCGTCACCACGCTGTCGCGCCCCACGGCGAAGCCGCCAAAGCCGAGTGAATCACTCGTCATTGTGCCTCCCAGGAGCAGCGCCTGGCTCGCGGGGATGTCGCGCGCGAGTTCCGCGAGCGCGAAGGCGGCGCCGTCGTGCGCGAAGTGCCGCCGCACCGCGAACACGGCGACCGCGGTGCCGTTCACGGCGCCGGGGAGGCGGCGCACGGCTTCGAGGAGGGCGGCGCAGGATGCCCTCTGGGCGGCGAAGGGTGCGGCGACGAGGCCGTCGCCGTAGCGCTGGGGCCTCTTGGTGCGGGCGAGGGGAGCGAGGAGCTGGATGCCGAGGGCCTCGACGTCGGCGGGCGAGGCGGCGCCCACGTCCACGTAGGCCGCGTCGAGAGTGAAGGGCTCATCGGCGCCGGCGGCGCGGCCGCGCTGGAGATGCGTCGAGCGCACCAGGACGACGCCCGGGACGGGACCCGACCGGCCGAACACGGTGACTCGCTGGCCCTCGAGCCACTGATCGAACAGTGGTCCCATCGGCGTGGCGCCGACGCGGCGCAGCGTGAGGTAGCCCTCGGCGGTGATGCCGCCGACGATGTAGCCCACCTCGTCGATCGGGCAGACGGCGACGCGGACCGGGGCACCGGTGCCGCGGACCCAGAGCACGTTGCCGGCGCGGTCGCGACGTGCGTCGGGGAGGAGGGCGCGGAGGCTGTCGGCCATCGCGTCCTCGTAGCCGGTCACGGCGGTCATCGCCGCGAGCCGCACCACGAGCGACTCCAGCGCGCCCGCGGACTCGCCCGCGCGTGGCGGGGCGGCAGGCAGGGCCGGGGGCGCCTGCGCCTCGCCCCGGAGCGGAGCGAGGACGAAGAGCGCGGCGGCGAGCGGCGCCCACCTCGCGCGGGCGAGGGCGCTACGGAGCGAGGGCATTGTCGAGCACCGGGAGCGCGGCCGCCGGGCCGAACGCCGGCGCGGCGAGGGAGAGGGTGGCGGCAGCGCCGCGCGCCCAGGCGCGGACCACCGCGGGCAGGAGCAGGTGTTCGGCGTCGAGCACGCGGGCCGCGAGGGACTCGGGGGTGTCGCCCGGGCGGACCGGCACCGGCCACTGCGCCACGATCCGCCCGTGGTCGTAGTGGTCGTCCACGACGTGGATTGTGGGGCCGCTCACGCGGGCGCCGGCGGCGAGGACCGCCTCGTGCACCCGGCGGCCGTACATGCCGGGCCCGCCGAACGCCGGGAGGAGAGCGGGGTGGATGTTGAGCATCCGTCCGGCATAGGCGGCGACGACCGGGGAGGGTACGAGCTTCAGGTAGCCCGCGAGCACCACCAGATCCGCTTCGCACTCGGCAAGGAGGGCGAGGAGGCGCTCGGCGTCGTTGCCGTCCTCGCGGATGGCAGCGGTGCCGACGCCCGCGCGCGCGCCGCGCTCGAGTGCGCCGGCGGTGGGCCGGTTGGAGACGATGAGGACGACGGTGAAGCCGGCTTCCGGGTCACGGGCGGCGTCGAGCAGCGATTGCAGGTTCGTTCCGCCGCCCGAGGCCAGCACCGCGACCCGAAGGCCCGGCACGATCAGCGCACGCTAAGCGTGTACGCGCCGGTGGCGCCGACGCGAAGCGTGTTGGCCAGCAGCCGGTAGGTGCCGGTCGCCGGCAGGGTGAAGATGATCCGGGCGTTGAGGTTCCCGCCGGAGTCGTCGTCGCGCGCCAGGACGTTCCCGTTCGCGTCCTGGATCACGGCGTAGGCGTCGAACTCGGTGGACACCACGTCGAGGGTGATCGCCTCGCCCGCCTGCCCGTAGTACGTCCACGCCTGGAAGTAGGTGTTGTCCGCGAGCTGCCGGTCGCCGACCGTGAGCCGCCCCTGCACGACCTGGCCGCGCAGCACCTGGCCGACCACGCCCGCCTGCATCGCCGGCCCGCCCGTCACCATCGGCGCAACCGGTGCCATGGGCGCCACGCCGCTGCTCGTCAGGCGCACGCGGTACCGGCCGAACTGGTTCTGCCGGTAGGTGTTGGCGATGATGCGGTACGTCCCGGTCACGGGGAGCGCCATGCTCACGCGGGCGTTGAGCCCGCCGCCCGAGTCGTCGTCGCGCGCGATCTCGTTCCCGGCCGGCCCCTGAAGGATGCAGAAGGCGTCGAAGGCGTCCGACATCACGTCGATCTGCACCATCTGCCCCTGCGTGCCGAAGAACGTCCACGCCTGGTAGACGCTGCCGTCGTTGAGGCGCGCGTCGCCGCGGGTGAGCGCCCCCACCACCTCGCTGTTCATCGCGATGTTCCCCGACCGCACCGGCGCCACGTGACTGCCGGCGCAGCCGGCCACGAGCAGCGCGACCCCGACCATCGTCAGCCTGCGCATCGGTCCACCTCCCCGTTGCGATGTCGTGGCGCCTGGGCGGGAACGGGAGCGCCCGCGGCTCGGACTGCTCGGCAAGCCGCGGGCGCGTCCGTCATCCGCCCACGCCGTCTAGTGCAGCCAGACCCGGTACAGCCCCGTCCGGCGCGTGTCGCCGAAGTTGTTCACGACGATCTGGTACTGCCCCGTCGCCGGGAGGGTGAAGGTGATCCGCGCGTTGAGGTTCCCGCCGGAGTCGTCGTCCTCGGCGAGGCGGTTCCCCGCGGCGTCGAGGAGCTGGGCGTAGGCGTCGAACTCGTCGCTCATCACGTCGATGGTGATCGCCTGGCCGGCGTTCCCCTGGAAGGTCCAGACGTCGGCGAAGGTGCCGTCGTTCATCGTCTGATCGCCCGTCTCGAGCCGCCCCGGCGCCATCTGGCCGTAGGCGATCGTCGCCACCTGGCCGGGCGCGGCGATGGCGCCCGAGGCCGCCGGCTGCGGCAGCGTGGCGCCCGGCGCCGGCTGGATGACCGGCTGGGCGGGCTGGATCATCGGCTGCGCCGGCTGGATGATCGGCTGCATCGGGCCGGCCATCTGCGACACCAGCAATGTGTACGGCCCGCCCGTCGAGGACGACGAGAACGCCGTCACCGCGAGGCGGTACGTCCCGGTCGTCGGGCAGGTGTAGTTGATCCGGGCGTTGAGGCTCCCGCCGGAATCGTCGTCGTGGGCGACCTCGTTCCCCATCGGGTCGAAGATCCGCGCGTAGTTGTCCCACGTGCTGGTCACGTCCATCTGGAACGCCTGGCCCGCGACGCAGGCGAAGTTGTACGCCTGGAACGGCTTCCCGTCGTACCGCGCGTCCGCCATGGAGAGCACGCCCGAGGCCTGCTGGCCGACGGCGATCGTCCCCACGACACCCAGGCTGGTGGCCATCGGCTGCCCCATCGGCGTGACCTGCGGCTGCACCGCCATGACGCCCTGGAGCGAGAGCGTGTAGGTGCCGAACATCACGCCGCTGGTCCGGAACGACATCGCCATGATGCGGTAGGCGCCGGTGTAGGGGAGCGTGATGTTGATCCGCGAATTGAGCCCGCCGCCGCCGTCGTCGTTGCGCTGCAGCTCGTTCCCCATCTGGTCCTGCAGGATGAGGTACGAGTCCAGTTCGGTCGACACCATGTCGATCTGCACCGCCTGCCCGGCGGAGCCGCTGAACGTCCACACCGCGTACCGCCGGCCCTCGCTGTTCACGGGGCTCGCCGCGGTGAGCTGGCTCATCATGGACTGCCCGATGGCGATCTGTGCCGCCGTCACCGCCATGGGCTGCGTCGCCATCCCGGCGCTGCTCACCGAGAGCGTGTAGTTCCCGAAGATCACGCCGGAGGTGCGGAACGACATCGCCATGATCCGGTACACGCCGCTGTACGGCAGCGTGTAGTTGATCCGGGCGTTCAGCCCGCCGCCACCGTCGTCGTTGAATTGGAGCTGGGTGCCGTTCTGGTCCTGGAGGATCAGGTAGCTGTCCAGCTCGGAGGACTGCATGTCGATCTGGATGTACTGGCCTGCGGTCCCCATGAACGTCCAGAGGGCGTACCGTTTCCCGTCGCTGTTCACCGGGCTCGCCGCGGTCAGCTGGCTTGACATCGCCTGGCCGATCGCGATCTGGCCCTGGGCGCGCGAGCGTGGCGCGATGCCCGCGACGAGCGCGAGGGCCACGAGGGAGACTCGCGCGGCGTTTCCGACAATGCGGTGCGACATGAGGGGCAATCCTCCGGATGGGTCGAGGGCGCCAGCGCCCGCGGGGCTATCACCCGTCAACTTACGCCTTCGAATATCCCTCAGCAATAGCGTGCGGAACGGGAACCGGATGTGACGCCTGTCACGCCACTTGGGAGAGGATAAGGGACGCCGCGCTCGGGAAATCCGCGGCCACCGCGACGCCCCGGTCCCGGACGAGGGCGAGGTCGGCGGCCGGGGCGGTCGACGCGACCAGGACGGCGCGGCCGCCCAGGGGCGCGGCGGGCTCGACGTCCCCGGCGCGGTTGCCCACGAACCACGATCCTGCGAGGTCGAGCCGGAGGTCGCGCGCGGCGTCGCGGAACAGCTTCAGCGCGGGCTTGCGGCACTCGCAGGAGCCGGTGAACTCGGGGTGGTGCGGGCAGTGGTATGCCCCCGCGAAGCGCACGCCGGCCAGCTCCTCGACCCGGCGGTTCACGGCCGCGAACGCCTCGGGTCCGAACAGTCCGCGCGCGATGCCGGACTGGTTGCTGACAATCACCAGGGGCCAGCCGGCGGCCGCGAGCCGCCGGAGGCCGTCGGCCACTCCCGGGAGGAGCCGCACCTGTGCGGGGTCGTGCAGGTAGCCGGAGTCCTCGGTGAGGGTGCCGTCGCGGTCGAGGAACACCGCGCTGCGGGGGGCGTCAGCCAAGCGCGGCCTCCACCGAGCGGGCCAGCAGCCCTTCCTCGCCGGGCAGCACGGTGCGCAGGTCGAGGATCACACGTCCCCGCGCCACCACGGCCACCACGGGAACGGGGGCGCGCCGCAAGCGCTCGGCGAGCGCGGTGGCGCCGCGCGCCCCGGGATCCAGCGACACGCCGGCGCTCGGAAGGAGCACTCCTGGGAACGCGCCGCCGCCGACCGCGGCCCGGGTCGCCACCACCGTGGGGTCCGCCGCCGCCGGTAGCGTCGCCGCCAGCAGCCGCGCCCGACCGGCCACGGCAGCCTGGCTCTCCGCGAGCATGCGGAGGACCGGGATCTCGCGGCGCGCCGTCGCGCTGTCGCGGTAGAGGCGCAGTGTGGCGGCGAGTCCGGCCAGGGTGAGCTTGTCGGCGCGGACGGCGCGCGCCAGCGGATTGCGCCGGCACTGCGCGAGGAAGGCCTTCCGGCCGACGAGGATCCCCGCCTGCGGACCCCCCAGCAGCTTGTCCCCCGACGCCACGACGGCCGTCGCCCCGGTGCGCGCGGACTCGGGGATGGTCGGCTCGCCCTTCAGCTCCTCTGGGCCGGGGTCGAGCATGAGGCCCCCGCCGAGGTCATAGATCACCGGCCGGCGCCGGGAGCGCCCCAGGGCCACGAGGTCCGCGAGGGGTGCCTCCGCGACGAAGCCCTCGAGGCGGAAGTTCGAGCGGTGGACCTTGAGGATGGCGCGGGCGTCGGGGGCGTCCGGAGGTGGGGGTCTGCGCGCGACGCCGGGCGCCGTGCGTGCCGTCCGACCGGCGGAGCGCGCAGGCTCCGGCCGGCGGAGCGCCCGGGCGTAGTCCTCCAGCCGCGTCCGGTTGGTCGTGCCCACTTCGATCAGCAGCGTGCCCGCCGTCTCGATGATCTCGGGGATACGGAATCCCCCGCCGATCTCGATCAGCTCGCCGCGCGACACCACCACCCCCCCGCCGGCGGCGGCGGTGTTGAGCGCGAGGACCAGCGCGGAGGCGCAGTTGTTGACCGCGAGGGCGTCCTCGGCGCCGGTGAGCTCCGCGAGGAGGGCGTCCACGTGGCGTTGGCGGTCGCCGCGCCCGCCCGTCTCCAGGTCGAACTCCAGGGTGCCGTAGCCCGTGGCGGCCTCGGCGACCGCGCGGCGCGCGGCCTCCGCGAGGGGCGCGCGGCCGAGGTTCGTGTGCAGCACGACTCCCGTCGCGTTGATGCAGGGGCGCAGCGAGGGCGTCGCGCGGCGTTCCAGGTGCCGCCCAACGGCGTCGGCCCAGCCCGTCCCGTCGGGCGGCGGTGGGGAGGCGCCCCCGCGCACCTCCGCGACCGCCTCGCGGGCGGCGCGGACCAGGGTCGTGCGCGGCAGTCCGACGCCCCGTGCGGCGACGAGGGGCTCGCGCAGCAGCGCGTCCACCGAGGGGAGGGCACGGCGGCGATCGGTCATCGCGGCGCGCCGCCGGGCTCGTGCAAGGCGACGGGTGGTGGCACGTGCGTCGAGTCGCGCGGCGGGGTCGGCGAGGGCGGCGGCGCGGCGCGCCGCACCGTGTCGGCGGGGAGCGTCTGGGCCGCGGCCGCGCGGGCGGAATCGGTGGGCGCGCGGAGCGAGTCGGCGCCCGCCCGTCCCCTGGCGGGGCGTGCCGGCTGCCGCGGGAGCGGCACGGAGAGCTGGCCGCGGACGTCCGCCGCCGGGCCCGAGAGGCCCTGCACCCCCGTCACCTTCAGGATGTACCGCGTGCCCTTCGCGACCGGGGCGGTCAGGGCGAGGAGGCGCACGGGGGTGGGGGGCGGACGGCGTGCGAGCATCTTCATCGCGCGCGTCGAGTCCGCCGGTCGGACCGGCTGCCCCGGCCTCTGGGGCGCCGCGCCCGGCGGGCCGGACGGGGGTGCCTGGCGGCGGGCCGCCTCCGCGCGCGGCGCCGCGGGCGCGGGCGCCTGGCCGGGTGCGGCGGCAGGTCGTCCGCGTGCGGAGTCGGCCGCTGCGCGCAGCGCCTGTGCCACGGCCCGCGCTGAATCGGACTGCGACTGCGTCCAGACATGGAGCACGCCGAGGGGCGCGGTGGAGTCGGCCGCGGCGGCGAAGCGCACCGCTGCGGTGTCGAGGGCCTGCGTCGGGTCGAGGGGCCGGTCGAACGTGAGCCGCAGCGACACGGAGTCCACCAGCTCCACGGTGCGCAGGCGCGGCCCGGTGGTGTCGTGCGTGAACGCGTACACCTCGACGGAGGCGGAGTCGGTGAGATGGACCCGCACGGTGTCGAACGCCTCGCGCGGGCCGCGGACGCGGTTGTTGTCCTGGTCGATGACGCCGTACACGAGGTACTCGCCCGCGGGGACCTGCCGCAGCGCGAAGGCGCCGGACGAGTCGGCGAGGGTCCGGTAGGGAAGGGAATCGGGGAGGAGGACGGCCTCCACGAGGGCGCTCGACCCTGCTTTCGCGCCGGGCCAGTCCACCACCGTGCCGCTGAGCGCAGCGGAGGGGATGTCGGGACCGGTCGAGAAGACGGAGAGCGTGCCCCGCTTCATCCTGTTCTGCCGCAGATCGGTGAGCACCGGGAACAGTTCGAGGCGGTACACCCTGCCGGCCTTGAACCCCTCGTGCGGGCGGACGCTGATGCGGTTGCGGTGCCAGCCGACGTCCACCGCGCCCTTGACCGGCGAGAGGAGCACGGCGCTCGAGATGTCGGGCCGGGGCGCCGCGACCCGCTCGGCGACGACTTCGGAGAGGTAGACGTCCGCCTCGCGCGGCGGGGGCGCGACGGATCCGGAGTCAGGCGCGACGCGGGCGACCGTCGGCGGGGTCGTGTCGGGCGGCCCCCCTGGCGGGTCGCCGATGGAGGCGCACGCCGCCAGCAGGAGCGCGAGCGCGGCCCGCGGCGCGATCAGGCGCAACCGAGGGCGGCGAGCTTCGCGGCCAGCGCGCCGCGCTTCTCCGTCCACTGGCGCTCCTTCTCGCGCTCCCTCGCCACCACGTCGGCGGGCGCGCGGCCGGTGAAGCCGGGATTGGCGAGCTTCGCCGCGAGGGCGGCGAGCTGTCCATCGAGTCGGTCGAGCTCGCTCTGCACTCTGGCGCACTCCCGTGCCACGTCAATCACGTCGCCGAGGGCCACGGCCGCGGCGCTGCCGTCGGGCAGCACCGCCTGCGCGGCGGGCCCGTGCACCGGCTGCGTCACGATCGTCGTCTTCGCGACGCGCTCGATGAAGGCCGCCGAGGCCGTCACGACCGCTCCCCACTCCGCGGGCAGCGCAAAGACCGAGGTGGCGACCGCCTGCGCCGGCTTCACGCCGTACTCCGCCCGCACCGCGCGGATCGCGTCCACCAGCGCCTGCACCCGGCCGAAGTCCCGCTCCGCCGCCTCGTCCTCGCGCGCCGGGTCGGGCGCGGGCCACTCCGCGGTGACCAGCGTCGCATCCGCGCGGCCGGGGAGGCGGCGGAACAGCTCCTCGGTGATGAACGGCATCGCGGGGTGCAGGAGGCGCAGCACCTGGTCGAAGACGTGGACCGCCACCGCCCGCGCGATGTCGCCCCCCGGTTCCTCGCCCCGCAGGCGCGCCTTGATCTCCTCCAGGTACCAGTCGGCGAACTCGTCCCAGAGGAAGTGATAAGGCTCGCCCACGGCGTCGTTGAGCCGGAACGCCTCGAGGTGCGCCGTGGTGTCCCGCACCACGTGGCTGAGGCGCGAGAGGATCCACCGGTCGGCGAGCCGCAGGTCCGCCGCCGCGACCGACGCCAGCGGAGGCACCACCTCCCCCTGCAGGTGCGAGAGAAGGAGCCGCCCGATGTTCCACGTCTTGTTGGCGAAGTTCCGGCCCGGCGCGAAGCTCGCCTCGAGGTCGCCCGGGTCGAGGATGATGTCGGTCCCCACCGCCAGGCCGCTCGTCACCGTGAACCGCAGGGCGTCGGCGCCGTAGCGGCGCACCACGTCGAGCGGGTCGATCCCGTTGCCCAGCGACTTCGACATCTTCCGGTGCTGGGTGTCGCGCACCGTGCCGTGCAGGTAGACGGTGTGGAACGGGACGTCCCCCAGGAAATGGAGTCCCGCCATGATCATCCGTGCCACCCAGAAGAAGAGGATCTCCGGTGCGGTGACCAGCACGTCGCCCGGGTAGTAGCGCGCCAGGTCGGCGGTCTGCTCGGGCCAGCCCAGGGTGGAGAAGGGCCAGAGCCACGAGGAGAACCAGGTGTCGAGGACGTCCTCGTCCTGGCGGAGCGCCCCGCCGCACCCGGGGCAGGCGGCCGGGTCCTCCCGGTACGCCTTCGCCGTGCCGCACGCGTCGCAGTACCAGACGGGGATGCGGTGCCCCCACCACAGCTGCCGCGAGATGTTCCAGTCGCGGATGCCCGTCATCCAGCGCTCGTACTCGTCGCCGCGCCGCTCGGGGATGAACCGCACGCGCCCGTCGCGGTACGCCTCGAGCGCCGGCGCGGCGAGCGGGGCCATCCGCACGAACCACTGCTCGCTGAGGCGCGGCTCGACCACCGTCCCGCACCGGTAGCAGTGCCGCACGGCGTGGAGGCGCGTCTCCACCTTCTCGAGCAGCCCCTCCGCCTGGAGGTGCGCGACGATCGCCTTCCGGGCGGCGAAGCGGTCCATCCCGAAGTACGGCGCGGGCACGCGGCCGCCGGGCTTCCCCACCAGCTCGGCGTCGCCCATCAGCGCCTCGGGCGTCATCACCACCGGCATCGGGAGGCCGTGCCGCTTGCCGACCTCGAAGTCGTCGGCGTCGTGCGCCGGCGTGATCTTCACGAAGCCCGTGCCGAACCCCTCCTCGACATGCTCGTCGGCGATGATCGGGATCTCGACGAGGGCGATCGGGAGGCGCACCCGCCGGCCCACCAGGGGCAGGCGCGCGGCGTCCTTGGGGTTCACCGCCACGGCCACGTCGCCCAGCAGCGTCTCGGGGCGGGTGGTTGCCACCGTGACGTGGCCGCCGCCGTCGGCGAAGGGGTAGCGGATGTGGTACAGCGCCCCCTCGACGTCCTCGTGCTCCGCCTCCTCGTCGGAGAGGGCGGTGTGGCACCGCGGGCACCAGTGGATCACGCGGTGGCCGCGGTAGATGAGGTCCTCCTCCCACAGCCGGACGAAGACCTCACGCACCGCGTGGGAGAGGCCGGGGTCGAGGGTGAAGCGGGTGCGCGACCAGTCGCACGAGCAGCCGATGGACTTGAGCTGGTCGAGGATGGTGGTGCCCGTGGCCCGCACGTGCTCCCAGACCCGCGCGACGAACGCCTCGCGCCCCAAGTCGAAGCGCGTCTTCCCCTCCTGAGCGAGGAGGCGTTCCACCGCGTTCTGGGTCGCGATGCCGGCGTGGTCGGTGCCCGGCTGCCACAGCGCCTCGCGGCCCCGCATCCGCTCGAACCGGATCAGGACGTCCTGCACCGTGTCGTTGAGGCCGTGCCCCATGTGCAGCGCCGCCGTCACGTTGGGCAGCGGGATCATGATGACGTACGGCGCGCCGCCGCGCGCGGCGCTCGGCTTGAAGAGGTCGCGCGCCATCCAGTCGGCGTAGAGGCGGGCCTCCACGCCGGCGGCGTCGTATTGCGGTGCGAGCGGCTCGTTCAAGTTCATCACCGGTCCGGTCCTACGAAAAGGCCCGCTCGGAGCGGGCCGCGGGATGTCGTTGCCTCTGGGGAGCTAGCCGCGCGCGGCGCGCGGCGAGCTCGGCCCCGGTACGACGGCCACCGGCGTGTCGACCCCCGGCACGAGGAGGCGGTTGATCACGTCGCGCACGCCCGCCAGCCGCCGGGCGATCTGCCCCGCGCGCTGCGCCTCCGCCGCCGACTCCACCAGCCCCGCGAGCTCGAGGAGGCCGGGGCCGAGGGTGCGCACGCGGATCGGCCGCTTCGCCAGCACGGGATTGCCCCGCAGCGCGTCCACGACGCGGGCCTCGAGGTGCTGGGCGTCGTCGTCGGTCCAGTCGCCGGGCCGCAGCACCCCGCGCCGCCGCCGCCGCCGCTTCAGCGCCCGCTTCACGCGGTGCGCCGTCGCGCGGCCGAGGCTCCCGCTCGCGACGTACCCCACCAGCAGCCCCAGGGCGGCCCCGGCGGCCACGACCAGGAGGTCGAGGGTGGTACGGTCGGTCCCGGCGCGGCTGCGCGGCACGGTGGCTCCGGTGGCAAGGGGGGATGGCCCCGACTACATTCTGTAACTCTGTCGAAACAGCGTTCCCATCGCAAGTTGCGAGCGTCCGACGCCCATGGCTGAAGAGATACGCCTCACCCTACCCGACGGCTCCGAGCGGACCGTCTCGGAGCGGACCACCGCCCGGGCCGTGGCCGAGTCCATCGGCCCCCGGCTCGCCAAGGCGGCGGTCGCCGCGAAGCTCGACGGCGACATCGTCGAGCTGGACCGCCCCCTGCCGCACTCGGGCCGGTTCGAGGTCCTCACCGAGAAGAGCCCCGACGCCCTGGACGTGCTGCGCCACTCGAGCGCGCACGTGCTGGCCACGGCGGTGCGCCGCGTCTTCCCGCAGGCGGGGATCGGCTTCGGCCCGCCGATCGACGACGGCTTCTACTACGACTTCGAGGTCCCGCGTCCCTTCACCCCCGACGACCTGGAGCGCATCGAGGCCGAGATGCAGCAGGTGGTCGCGGGCGACGATGCGTTCGTCCGCGAGGAGGTCTCGCGCGACGAGGCGCGCCGGCGCTTCGCCGGCGACCCCCTCAAGCTGGAGCGGCTCGACGAGATCCCGGAGGGCGACGTCATCTCCGTCTACCGGTCGGGCGCGTTCGAAGACCTGTGCCGCGGGCCGCACGTGCCGAGCACCGGGCGCATCAAGCACTTCAAGCTGCTGCACGCCGCGGGCGCGTACTGGCGCGGCGACGAGCGGCGCCAGATGCTGCAGCGCATCTACGGCACCGCCTGGTTCAGCAAGCAGGACCTCGAGGACTACCTGCGCCGCCTCGAGGAGGCGAAGAAGCGCGACCACCGCGTCATCGGCAAGGCGCTCGACCTCTTCTCGATCCAGGACGACGTCGGCCCCGGGCTGATCTTCTGGCACCCGAAGGGCGCGATGCTCCAGTACCAGCTGCGGCGCTTCATCGAGGACGTCCTCCTGGAGCGGAACAACCAGCTGGTCTACACCCCGCACATCACGCGGGAGCAGCTGTTCCTGCGGTCGGGGCACCTCCCCCTGTACGCCGAGAACCAGTTCCCGGCCATAGCGGCGGGCGAGGGGGAGGGCGAGGACGTGCGCTACCGGGTGAAGCCGATGAATTGCCCGATGCACATCCTCGTCTACGCGGCGCAGCAGCGCAGCTATCGCGACCTGCCGCTGCGGCTCGCCGAGGTGGCGAACGTCTACCGGAACGAGCGGTCGGGCACCCTCCACGGGATGCTGCGGGTCCGCGGCCTCACGATGGATGACGGGCACATCTTCCTGCGCCCCGACCAGATCGAGGACGAGATCTTCGAGCTGCTCGACATCGTGGAGCTGGTGATGGGGAAGACCTTCGGGCTGGCGTACCGGCTGGACCTGGCCACGCGGCCCGACAAGAAGCTCGGCGAGGACGCGATGTGGGATCAGGCCGAGCACGCGCTCGAGGGGGCGCTCAAGCGGCGCGGCATCACCTACCGGCTCGACGTCGGGGGCGGTGCCTTCTACGGCCCGAAGATCGACATCAAGTTCAACGACGCCATCGGGCGCGAGTGGCAGGGCGCCACCATTCAGCTCGACTTCCAGCTCCCGGAGCGGTTCCAGCTGGAGTACACCGGCTCCGACAACAAGCCGCACCGGCCGGTGATGATCCACCGGGCGATCTACGGCACGATGGAGCGGTTCATCGGCTTCCTGATCGAGCACTTCGCGGGCGCGTTCCCGCTGTGGCTCTCGCCGGAGCAGGTGCGCGTCCTGCCGATCACCGACGCGCAGCTCGACGCCGCGCGCGCCCTGCACGCTTCGCTGCGAGCGGCGGGGATCCGCTCCCACCTCGACGAGCGGAACGAGACGCTGAACTACCGCATCCGGGACGGCGAGATGATGAAGGTGCCGTACCTCGCGGTGGTGGGCGGCCGCGAGGCGGAGGCGGGCGCGGTGGCGGTGCGGGCCCGCGGCGCTGGCAACAAGCAGGACGTGATGGCGCAGGACGCCTTCGTGGCCGCCTTGGCCGAGCATATCCGAACCCGAGCGAGAGTCCCCTGATGGCCGACCCGACCACCACCCCCGTCATCCTGAGTGCCACCCGCACGCCCATCGGCAAGTTCCTGGGCGGTCTGGCGAGCGTCTCCGCTCCCCGGCTCGGCGCGCTCGCCGTGCGCGAGGCGCTGCGGCGCGCGGGCATCCCCGACGGCACCGTGGACGAGGTGATCCTCGGCAACGTGGTGCAGGGGGGCGTGGGCCAGGCGCCGGCGCGGCAGGCGATGATCGCCGCCGGCCTCCCCGGCAGCGTCCCCGCGCTCACCATCAACAAGGTGTGCGGCTCGGGGCTGAAGGCGGTGATGCTGGGCGCACAGGCCATCAAGGCGGGGGACGCGCAGGTGGTCGTGGCGGGCGGGATGGAGTCCATGTCCAACGCGCCCTTCTACGTCTTCGGGATGCGGGGCGGCGTGAAGTTCGGCAACCAGAGCCTGGTGGACGGCGTGATCCACGACGGGCTGTGGTGCTCGTTCGGCAACTGCCACATGGGCGTCCACGCGGAGTACACCGCAAAGAAGGCGCAGATCTCCCGCGGGGAGCAGGACCGCTTCGCGTTCGAGAGCCACCAGAAGGCGGTCGCGGCACAGGACGCCGGGAAGTTCGCGGCCGAGATCGTGCCGGTGGAGATCCCCGACCGGAAGGGCGCCGTCACCGTCTCCGCGGACGAGGCGCCGCGCCGCGACACCACGATCGAGGCGCTGGCCAAGCTGAAGCCGACGTTCGTGACGGAGGGCGGCTCGGTGACGGCGGGGAACGCGCCCGGCCTGAACGACGGATCGAGCGCGCTGGTCGTGGCGTCGCTGGCCTTCGCGAAGGCGAACGGGCTCGAGCCGCTGGCGCGCATCACCGCGTACGCCACCGGCGGCGGGGAGCCGAAGGACCTCTTCTTCGCGCCCATCCTCGCGGTGCGGAGCCTGATGAAGAAGGCGGGCACGGGGATCGGCGACTACGACCTGATCGAGGCCAACGAGGCGTTCGCGGTGCAGGCGCTGGCCGACGGCGCGGCGCTCGGCTGGGACTGGGCGCGCGTGAACGTGAACGGCGGCGCCGTTGCCCTCGGCCATCCGATCGGCGCCAGCGGCGCCCGCGTGCTCACGACCCTGCTGTACGCGATGCAGGATCGCGGCAAGGCGACGGGCCTCGCCACCCTCTGTCTCGGCGGCGGCAGTGCCGTCGCCCTCTCCGTGGAGCGAATCTGATGATGCTCGCCTCCTCCCGCGCCCTCGCGCCGCCGGCGCTCGGCGCCCGTGCGCTGGCCGCCCTTGCCGGGGCGCTTGCCGTCGCCCTCGCCTCGCAGGTCGCGGTCCCGCTCCCAGGCACGCCGGTCCCGATGACCCTGGCTCCGCTGGCGGTGGTGCTGGTCGGCGGACTCCTCGGCCCGCGCACCGGCGCGGTGTCGCTCGCGGCCTACCTGGCGCTCGGCGCCCTCGGCCTGCCGGTCTTCACGCCGCTGGGCGTCCCCGGCGCGGCGCGGCTCTTCGGCCCCACCGGCGGCTACCTCCTCGCGTATCCGGTCGCGGCGGCTCTGGCGGGCCTGGTGACGGCGCGCGGGACCCTCTGGGTTCGCGCACTCGGCGGCCCGGCCCTGGGCCTCCTCGCGATCTACGCCGGCGGCGCGGCGCAGCTCCTCGTCCTGTCGGGGAGCGCGCAGGCGGCCCTGGCGCTCGGGGCGCTGCCCTTCGTGGCCGGCGATCTCCTCAAGACCGGCGTCGCGGCCCTGGTGCTGCGGCGCTTCGCGGCGCCCTGCGCCGCCCTCCGCTGAGGCCGCGGTGAAGCGCGTGGGTGTGGTGGGCGCGGGGACGATGGGCAACGGCATCGCCCACGCCTTCGCGCAGAACGGCTGGTCGGTCGCCCTGACGGACGTCGCGGCGCCCCTCCTCGAGAAGGCGCTCGGCACCATCCGCGGCAACTTCGACCGGCAGATCAAGAAGGGCGCGGCGACCGCCGAGCAGCGCGACGCGGCGCTCGGCCGCATCACCACGGGCACCGACCTCGGCGCCCTGGCGGCGTGTGACCTCATCGTCGAGGCGGCCTCGGAGCGGGAAGACCTCAAGTTCGGGCTGTTCGCGGACCTGGACCGCCTCGCCGGCCCGGACGCCATCCTCGCCAGCAACACCAGCTCCATCTCGATCACCTCCCTCGCGGCGCGCACCAAGCGGCCGGAGCTGGTGATCGGGATGCACTTCATGAACCCCGTGCCGGTGATGCCGCTCGTGGAAGTGATCCGGGGCCAGTCCACCTCCGACACGACCACTCTCCTGGTCATGGACGTGGCGCGCGAGCTCGGCAAGACGCCGGTCGAGGTGAGCGACTACCCGGGATTCGTGGCGAACCGCGTCCTGATGCCGATGATCAACGAGGCGGCCTTCTGCCTGATGGAGGGCGTCGCCTCCGCGGAGTCCATCGACGTCGTGATGCGGCTGGGGATGGACCACCCAATGGGCCCCCTGGCCCTCGCCGACCTGATCGGCCTCGACACGTGCCTCTCCATCCTCGAGGTGCTGCACCGCGGGCTGGGCGACGACAAGTACCGGCCGTGTCCCCTGCTCAAGCGGATGGTGGCGGCCGGGCAGCTGGGGCGGAAGACGGGGCGGGGGTTCTTCAGTTATGAGAAGTGACAGACGCCAAGACGCCAAGGGAGCCCCCCTTCCTGGTGACTTGGCGTCTTGTCACTGGTAGCTGTTCATGACCTCCCTGCTCACCTCCGAGCAGGAGCAGGTCCGCGACATGGCGATGCGGGTGACCACCGAGGCTGTGCAGATCTTCGGCGGATACGGGTACATGCGCGAGTACCCGGTGGAACGGCTGATGCGCGACGCGAAGGTGACAAGCATCTACGAGGGGACGTCCGAGGTCCGGCGGATCGTCATCGCCCGCGACCTCCTCAACGCCTAGACCGGAAGGGGCGGGGAAGCCACCGATGGACATGTTCCGCCTGATGGCCGAGCACGACCACGAGCAACTGCTCTTCTGCCTGGAGCCCGCCGCAGGCTACAAGGGCATCATCGCCATCCACGACACCACGCTGGGGCCGGCGATTGGCGGCACGCGCGTCTGGGCGTACCGCGCCGAGGCCGACGCCGTCGTGGACGCGCTTCGGCTGGCGCGGGGGATGACCTACAAGGCCGCCGTCGCCGGCCTCACCCTCGGCGGCGGGAAGTCGGTCATCATCGCCCCGGCGGGCGAGGTGGACCGCGAGGCGCTGTTCCGCGCCCACGGCCGCTTCGTGGAGTCGCTCGGCGGCCGCTACATCACCGCCGAGGACGTCGGCACCAGCCCCATCGACATGGACTACATCCACATGGAGACGTCCCACGTCGTCGGGCTCCAGGGGAAGTCGGGCGACCCGGCGCCCGTCACGGCGTACGGCGTCTACTCGGGGATGAAGGCGGCGGCGAGAGTGGCCTTCGGGGACGACAGCCTCGCCAACCGCACGGTGGCGGTGCAAGGCGCGGGCCAGGTGGGCTACCACCTCTGCGCGTACCTCGCCGAGGAAGGCGCCCGCATCGTCGTCACCGACATCGACAAGGCGAAGGTGCAGAAGGTGGTGCAGCAGTTCGAGGCGAAGGGGGTGGCGCCTGAGGCGATCTACGCCGCCAGCGCAGACATCTTCGCCCCCTGCGCCCTCGGCGCGGTGGTCAACGACGACACCCTCACACAGTTCAAGTGCAAGGTCGTCGCGGGGGGCGCGAACAACGTCCTCGCCGAGGAGCGTCACGGCGACGCGCTGGAGAAGATGGGGATCCTCTATGCCCCCGACTACGTGATCAACGCGGGCGGCCTCATCAACGTGAACAGCGAGCTCGAGGGGTGGCCGGCGGAGCGGGCGAAGGCCAAGGCGGGCGACATCTACGACACGCTGCTGCGGGTGTTCGAGATCGCGAAGCGCGAGAAGATCCCGACCTACCGCGCCGCGGACCGGCTGGCCGAGAAGCGCATCGAGGCCGTCCGGAAGCTGAAGAAGACGTGGATCTAGGCGCCGTGCGGCGCCGCGGGAGGTCCGGATGAACGCGAGAGCGCCGCTCGTCATCGCGGTGGCGGGCGGCTCGGGCTCGGGCAAGACGACCGTCGCCCGGGCCATCGACGAGGCAGTGCACCGGGAGTCGGTGCTCATCGAGCAGGACGCCTACTACAAGGATCTGGGCCACCTGCCCCTCGAGGAGCGCAAGAAGGTCAACTTCGACCACCCCGACGCCTTCGACACCGAGCTGATGATCGCGCAGCTCCAGCTCCTGGTGTCGGGGCAGGCGATCGAGAAGCCCACCTACGACTACGCGGCGCACACCCGCGCCGCGGCGACGATGCACGTGGTGCCGAAGGACGTGATCCTCGTCGAGGGGATCCTCCTCTTCGCGGACGCCCGGCTGCGCCAGCTCTTCGACATCAAGGTCTTCGTGGACGTGGCGGACGACGTACGGTTCATCCGGCGCCTCCAGCGGGACGTCGTGGAGCGCGGCCGCACGATGGACTCCGTCATCCAGCAGTACCTGACCACCGTCCGCCCGATGCACCTGGAGTTCGTGGAGCCGTCGAAGCGCTATGCGGACATCATCCTGCCCGAGGGCGGCCTCAACCGCATCGGCGTCGAAATGATCGTGGCCCGGGTGGAGCGCGAGGCCCGGCGGAGGGCCGGCTCCTAGGGGCCTCCCGCCCCCTCGTCCCTCCGTCCCTCTACGGAATTGCCCCCTACCGCGCTCCCGTTCATCTTGGCGGGGTGAACACCATGCCCGTGCATCCCGACCTTGCCTCGGGCGACCCCATCATCGCGGGGATCATCGCCCGTGAGACCGCCCGCCAGGCGGGCGGCCTCGAGCTGATCGCTTCGGAGAACTTCGCCTCTCCGGCGGTGCTCGCCGCGATGGCCACCGCGCTCAACAACAAGTACGCGGAGGGCTACCCGGGGAAGCGGTACTACGGCGGGTGCGAGATCGTGGACGAAGCGGAGGAGCTGGCCATCGTCCGGGCGAAGCGGCTCTTCGCCGCGGCGCACGCGAACGTCCAGCCCCACAGCGGGAGCCAGGCCAACTTCGCCGCGTACCTCGCCGTGGCGAACCCCGGCGACGTCATCATGGGGCAGGCGCTCCGCCACGGCGGCCATCTCACCCACGGCGCCCCGGTCAATTCCTCCGGCCGGCTCTTCCATGCGGTCCAGTACGGCGTCCGCGAGGAGACCGGCATCATCGACTACGACGAGGTGCGGCGGCTCGCCCTCGAGCACCGGCCCAAGCTGATCATCGCCGGCGCGAGCGCCTACCCCCGCCTCATCGACTTCGCCGCCTTCGCGGCGATCGCGAAGGAGGTCGGTGCCGTCCTGCTGGTGGACATGGCGCACATCGCCGGCCTCGTCGCCGGCGGCGTGCACCCCTCGCCGGTGCCCCACGCCGACATCGTCACCACCACCACGCACAAGACGCTGCGTGGCCCGCGCGGCGGGATGATCCTCAGCACCGAGGCGTACGCCAAGGCGGTGGACAAGCAGGTCTTCCCCGCGAACCAGGGGGGGCCGCTGATGCACGTCATCGCCGCCAAGGCCGTCGCCTTCGGCGAGGCGCTCCAGCCGAGCTTCGCCGTCTACGCCCGGCAGATCGTGGCCAACGCGCACGCCCTCGGCGAGGCGCTGATGGCGCACGGCTACGACCTCGTCTCCGGCGGCACCGACACCCACCTCCTCCTGGTGGATCTGCGCGCCAAGGGCCTGACCGGCAAGCTCGTCGAGGAGACGCTCGAGCGGGCCGGGATCACGGTGAACAAGAACACCGTACCCGGCGACACCGCCTCGCCGTTCGTCACGAGCGGGGTCCGCATCGGCACGCCGGCCCTCACGACCCGCGGGATGCGGGAACCCGAGATGCGCCGCGTCGCGGGTCTCATCGACCAGGCGGTCGAGGGGCGCGAGGACCCCGGCCAGCTCGAGCAGGTCAAGCGCGACGTGCTGGAGCTGGCCGAGCAGTTCCCGCTGTACGGCCTCCCGGTGCGGGAGGTGGCGGCAGGCCGGCCCTAGCAGCGCTCGGCACGCCTGGAGCCGCCGCCGCACGGCGGCGCGCTCTGCTATCTTGCGTTCTTGCACACGTCCTTCGCGGGCACCCGGATCCGCACCCTCGGCCTCGGCGCCGCGCTGGCGCTGGCGGCCTTCGTCACCTACCACGCCTCGCTGCGGGTGCCCCTCGACAGCGATGCCCGGTTCCTCACCTACGCCAACGCCTACACCCTCGCCCCGGACGGGCTCGCCCGCATCTGGACGGCCGACTTCTTCCAGGGCGCGATCACCCACGGCGTGGCGTACGCCTCGGGCTACTACCGCCCGGCGACCAACGCGGTGTTCTGGTTCGAGTACCGCCTGGCGGGTCGCCGGCCCTGGCCGTACCACGCCACGCAGCTGCTCCTGCACGCGCTGAACGGCTTCCTCCTGTTCCTGCTGGTGCGGCGGCTGACCGGGAGGTGGTGGGCCGG
>Ga0209777_10001685_pt1 | contig 31151 bp, 24 predicted proteins | sample FrelakmetHBP12HB_FD_187147 | JGI IMG/M metagenome (GOLD analysis project Ga0209777, IMG submission 187147) | Freshwater lake sediment microbial communities from the University of Notre Dame, USA, for methane emissions studies -HBP12 HB (SPAdes)... | ecosystem: Environmental > Aquatic >... | reverse complement strand
TCTGGAATGCGAATCTGCTCCCGACCGGCTGGTCCCGTCAGCAAAATGCGGCAAAATGACTTACGAGCGCTCCGGCTGGGCTACCTGCGGAACCGCTGCGCGCTCGTGCCTGGGTTGGATAGGTTGTCGCGAGGATCAGGGACGTGGCGGCGGGTTGTCCGAGATACCCGCCCGTCCCGGCTACTTTCCCTGGGGCGGCTGCGCCATCGCCTCGACGTCGATCTGGATCTGCACGTCTTCACCCACGACGAGGCCCCCGTTGTCGAGGGTCTTGTTCCAGCTCACGCCGAAGTCCTTGCGGTTGATCTTGGTCGTCGCGTCGAAGCCGATGCGGTTCCCGAACTTCGGGTCGTTCGTGGCCCCGAGCGACTCCGTCTTCAGGACGACCGACTTCGTAACGCCCCGGAGCGTCAGGTCGCCGGTGAGATCGAACGTGTCGTCGCCCGTCTTCTCGATCTTCGTGCTCTTGAAGGTAAGCGTCGGGAACTGATCGACCGCAAAGAAGTCCGGCGTCTTCAGGTGCTTGTCGCGCATCCCGTTGTCGGTCGTGATCGACGCTGCGTCGATCGTCACGTCGACCGAGGAGTTCTCGATCTTCTGCGGGTCGTAGCTGATCGTCCCGCTGAAGGTCGTGAAGCGTCCGGGGACCTTCGAGACAAGGTGGCGGACGGTGAACCCGACCGACGAGTGGGCGGGATCAACCGTGTAGGTCTCAACGGCAAGAGCGGGAATGACGGCGGTGGCAAGCAAGGCCAGGACCGCGACGAAAACGACTTGTGAACGGCGGAACATGGCGACCTCCATTGAATTTCCAGCTTACTTGTCATGACAACTGTTCCTGTCATCGTACCCCACTGACAAGGGGAAGATCCACTAGAACAGCAGGAAGATCCCCGCTGGATGAACGGGGGGCCCGACGGGGTCCGGCTCGCCACAGGAGGAGATTGGGCTGCCGGACTCCATCGGGGCCGTGAATCTCGGGTTCGCTACTCCGGGCTCGCGGCGAGCACGGTCGTGCACTCGATGGCCGTATCGTCGCGAAGGACCATAAGTTGGACGGTGTGGTTCGGCGCGTGCGCGCGCAAGACGTTCCGGAGTTCCGCGAGGCTTGCAACCGGTTCCCCGTCGACCGCGCAGAGGACGTCGAGGCACTGGATTTCGGCCGCCTCGGCGGGGCTGTCCGGGACGATCTCCAGGATGAGGAGCCCTTTCGGGTTCTTCAACCCGAGACGCGCGACAAGGGCCGCGTCGAGCTCGGTCGAATGAGCGCTGATGCCGAGCCAAGGGCCGGACTTCCATCCGTGCACGATCACGTCCTCGATCACCTCGCGCGCCAGGCGTCCCGGCACCGCGAACCCGATCCCCTGCGATCCGGCCAGGATGGCGGTGTTGATGCCGATCATGCGCCCCGAAGTATCGACCAGCGGTCCCCCCGAGTTGCCGGGGTTAATCGACGCATCGGTCTGGATGAGGTCCGTGAGGACGAGATTCGGCCCGGCCCGCAGAGAGCGGCCGAGAGCGGACACGATCCCCGCCGTCGCCGTCGAGCGAAGCCCCAGCGGGTTGCCGAGCGCGACGACGAGCTGGCCTACACGCAGCGCGTCGGAGTCGCCGAACTCGATGGTCGGGAGCGATTCGGCGTCGACCTTCACGATCGCGATGTCGCAACGCGCGTTCCTCCCGAGGACGCGTCCGCGCAGCGAGCGCCCGTCGTGCAGCGCGACGCGGATCCTGGTCGCGCGCTTCACGACGTGCGCGTTCGTGAGGAGGTGTCCGTCGGGACGCACGATCACGCCGCTGCCGAGCCCCGAGCGGCTCTCGGGAAACGGACGCAGGTACGCATCGGCGTCGCGCGTCTTGCGGGATACGTCCACCTGGACGACTGCCGGGCCGGCAATCTCGACGGCCCGGATCACGGCTTGCGAATAGGCTTCGAGCGGGTCCATGGCCAAAACGGTATCCTCCGAGGGTTTGGGCTGCAAGAATTCCTGGTCTCAGCTATCAGTGAAACTGTTGGGCCCGGCGGTCGGTTCCGCCGAATTCCGCGGCGGGCCAACCCCCGGCGGCCGCATGGGGTAGAGTCTCGATCCATGGCGCGAACCTTCCTCCTGCTGCAGTTGAAGCGCGTCGGGGACGTCCTTCTCTGCACCCCGATCATCCGGGCGATTCGCGCGCACGAGCCGGAATGCCGCATCGTGTTCGTCACGGAGGGGGCGAACGAGCCGATCCTGCGCGCCAATCCACGGCTCGATGCCGTCGTGACGCTCCCCGCGCGGATGGGGATCGGGGATTGGTGCGCGCTGCGGGCGCGGTTGCGCCACGAACGCGCGGACATCGCGATCGACTTCTCGGGGACGCCGCGGAGCTGCATCATCACGGCGCTTGCCGGCGCGTCAACGCGGCTGGGCTTCCGCGTTCGTGCGCCCCGGCGGTGGCTATACAACCGCCTCGTCGTCCCGAATCTCGACACGTACACGGTCGATCGCAGACTCGACCTGTTGCGCGCGATCGGGATCCCGGATCGTGGGTTCGCGCCGGAGATCCATCTCGATGACGCCGACCGCAGGGAAGCGCGGCGGCTCCTCGATGTGGTGGGATTCGCGACAGGCGGACCGATCGTCGCGATCGCGCCCACCTCGCGGCGGAACGCGAAGCGCTGGAGCGCGGACGGCTTCGCGCGCGCTGGAGCGTGGGCGCGCGGGCGAATCGGCGGGGAGATCCTGCTCCTGTTCGGCCCTGGCGAGGAAGAGCAGGTCGAGGAGGTGCGCCGCCTGATCCCCGGCGGCGCCCGGAGACTCCGCGGGATGCCGGGGCTGCGGGCCGCGGCGGCGCTGATCGAGCGCTCGCGCGTCGTGATCGCGAACGACGGGGGGCTCAAGCACATCGCCGTCGCGCTCGGCGTGCCGACCGTGACCGTGTTCGTCTCGACCGGTCCTGCCGGATGGCACCCGCCGAACGAGCCGCTACATGCCGCCATCATCGCGCGGGGGGACGTCGAGGCGGAAGTCGGGGAAGTTTGCGCCGCGATCGACATGATCCTCGGCGCCGGATCACCACCGGCGAGTGGCGATGAGCGGACCCGCTAGCGGCTCAGCCCGCGCGTGACCCCGTCGACCATCGCGTCCAGATCCGCGATCGGCAGGCAGATTGGATCCGGGCAGGTGCGCCGCCAGCATGGGCTGCAAGGGAGCGGCGTCGTGACCTTGACGCCGCGATCGAACATGTCGATTTCCTGCGCGCAGGAAATGTTGAACCACCCGACGGTCCATTTCCCGAGGGCGATCGCGATGTGCAACGCGCCGGTGTCCGGGGACGCGACCACGTCGCACGCCTGAATGTACAGGATCCCGCGGCGCAATCCCTCGTTGGTCGGGGTTTCGATCACGAGGTCGTCGCCCGACCGGCGCGCGATCGCCGAGTTGCGGTCGTGCTCTCCCGGCCCGCCGAGCAGCAGGATCACGGCCTCGGGGTGGCGCGCGCGTAGGCGTCGCACGAGATCGATGATCTGATCCTCGCTCAAGCGCTTCAAGGGATAGAGGTCGCTCGAGCCGGTCTGGATCCCAATCGTCGGGCGGCCGCTCCCGCCGATCGCCGTGCGGTAGTCCGCCGCATAGGCGCACTCTTCGTCGGTCAGCTCGAGGATGTAGCCGTCGCGCGCGTACGGGAGGCAGAACGTTTCCGCCAGTAGGTCCTGGCCGGTGCGCCGGTTCTCGAAGAACTTCATTCGATCGTCGAGACCGAGCCGGTAGAGGTGGTTCGCCTCCTTGTTGAGCGGCACGATCATCCCGGTCGCGTTCAAGCCGAATCCGCGTTTCTCAGCCGCGCGCACGCGCGTCGCGAGCGCGCAGGACGGGAGGCCCTTGTCGGCGTTCAGGACTACGTCGAACTGCATCGCCTGAAGAACGGCGTCCGTCGCGGGATCGAACGTCCAGACGCGATCGATCAGCGGGTTGTTCTCGAGGAGTGGCGCATGGCCCGGGAGTGTGAGCCAGGTCAGGAGCGCGCGCGGATAGCGACGGCGCAGGGGGGCGAGCATGCACGTCGTCATGAGGACGTCCCCCATCGCATCGAGATTGATCAGGAGGATCATCGCGTCGAACAGATCCTCGACGTCGCAGCGCATGCAGATCCGCCCCGGCGCACACGGCTTGTAGCCGTTGAACAACCGGCAGCGGAAGTTGTACTCGCCCTGGAACAACTCAGGCCTCCTATTCGATCGTGTTTGGCGCGGGTGGGGCGGGCGTTGGGGCCGGCGCCGCCGAGGGTAGATCGTGGAACTGCATATCGTACAACCTGCGATAGAGGCCGCCGCGCGTGAGGAGCGACTCGTGCGTTCCCTGATCGATGATCCGGCCCCCATTGAGAACGAGGATCCGGCCGGCGCGGCGCACGGTGGAGAGGCGGTGGGCGATCACGAACGTCGTTCGATCGACGACGAGACGCTCGAGCGCTTCCTGCACGAGGGCTTCGCTCTCGCTGTCGAGGGCTGAGGTCGCCTCGTCGAGGATCAGGATCGGGGGATTCTTCAGGATCGCGCGCGCGATCGCGAGGCGCTGGCGCTGACCGCCCGAGAGCTTCACGCCGCGGTCGCCGATCTGGGTCTCGTACCCGGCGGGCAGCGCCGCGATGAACGGTTCGGCGTTCGCGGCACGGCAGGCGGCGGCGATCTCCTCGGGCGTGGCGCCGGGGCGACCGAGCGCGATGTTCGCCGCGATCGTGTCGTCGAAGAGGACCGTCTCTTGGGTCACGAGGCCGATCGCGTGCCGCAGTCCCTCGATCGAGATGTCGCGGATGTCGACCCCGTTCACGAGGACGCGTCCCCCCTGTGGGTCGTAGAAGCGCGGGATCATGTCGACCAGCGTGGACTTGCCGGCGCCGCTCGGCCCGACGATCGCGACCATCTCCCCGGCCGGGATCCGGAAGTCGATCCCGGCAAGGACCGGGACCCCCTCCACGTACGAGAAGTCGACGCGATCGAAGCGGATCTCGCAGATCGGGGATGGCATCGCGGCCGCGCCGTCGCGCTCGCGAACCGTCGGCTCGGTGTCGATCACCTCGAAGATCCGTTTCGCGGCGGCGAGTCCCTGCTGCACCTCGATGTTGACCGACGACAGGGTGCGGATCGGCTGCATCAGCGCGAACAGGGCAACGATGAACATCAGGAAGTTGCCCGCGTCCATGCCGGTCCCGCGCACGATCTCGCGCCCGCCGATGTAGAACGTGAGCACCCCGACCCCCGCGCCGAGGATCTCGGTAACGGGCGGCGCGAGCGCCCCCGTGCGGTTCATGCGAATCGTCGCCGTCGCGAACGCCTGGTTGATCCGCTCGAATCGCGAGCGCATGTGGCCCTCGAGGTTGAACGCCTTCACGACGCGCACGCCGCCGATCGTCTCCTGCAGCGCGCCGGTCAGGTCGGCCATCCGCTCCTGGCTGCGGCTGCTGTACCGGCGCAGCCGGCGCGCGATGCGGTCGATCAGGTAGAACGCGGGCGGCGCGACGATCAGCGTCAACAGGAAGAGGTGCCAGTTTGCCGAGAGAACAGCGATCAGGTAGGCGACCACGAGAAGGGTTTGGCGGATCCCCTGCGCGACGCCGTTCGCGATCCCGCCGCGCAGGATCGTGACGTCGTTCGTGATCCGCGAGACGAGCATTCCCGCGCGCGCCTCGTTGTAGTACTCGACCGGTAGCTTGAGGTAGTGGCGGTAGAGCGTGTTTCGAACGTCACGGATCACGCCCTGCTCGACGACGACGATCAGGAAGTTCTGGGCGTACCAGAAGATGTTCTTCAGGACGAAGACGAACAGGATCAACAGACAGAAGCGCCCGAGCGTCTCGACGCGGTCGTGCCCGCGCACGATCGCGTAGGTGCGATCGCGGAGTGAGTTCTGGATCTCCTTCAGTCGGCTCTCATGGGTCCTCGAAGGGGTTTGCAGCGGCGCCACGGGTGCCGCCGACCCGGGAGTCGCGGGCGAGACGGCCGGCGGGACGTGGATCACCGCCGTCGACGGCAGTCCCTTCCCCTCGATGTCCCCGCCGTAGAAGATTAGCCGACTGAACGGAACGACGAGCGCGACGATCCCGCCCGAGAACGCCGCGAAGGCGGTCATGCAGAGAACGGCGACGACCAGCACCTTGACGTGGGGCCGGAGGAAGCCGAGAAGACGAAGGTAGAGCTTGAACATTCTTCTCTAGTGCCCGCGGGGATCCGGAGGCGCGGCGGGTGACATCCCGAGAGCCGCCTCCTTGGCCTCCTCCGTCACCTCGCGCGCGACGACGATCGTGCCGGCCACGATCAACCAGATCAGCATGCTGACCACCTCGTCGTTCAAGAAACACTGCCCCAGGCCGCCGACCAGGAACCCGATCCCGACCACGAAACCGGCTAGAAGGATTCCGCCGCGCGGGTCGTTCGCGTCCGCATGGGCGATCTTCCGGGCGCGCGACACGTACCGGAAATACCGGATCCAGATGAACGCGAAGGCCAGGACTCCCATAATACCGGACTGGACGAGGATATTGAGCAGATCGTTGTGGGGGTGGCCGGTCGCCATGTACGTCCCGGGGACCTTGTAGATCGGGAAGAGCCGCCCGAAGGCCCCATGCCCTGCGCCGAGGATCGGGTGGTCCCGCCAGATCCGGATCGCAGTTCGCCAGAGGCGCGTGCGCGGATCGTCCGAGAAACCGGCGACCGAGGCGAGACGCGCGCGCACCGCGGGGAAGACGAAGGCGAGCGCACCCGCGCCGACGAGCGCCGCGGCGGCGAACCGCCGCACCGTCCCACGCGAGGCGAGGCTTGCCGCGGCGACCCCGGCCGCAAAGCCGATCCATGCGGTCCGCGCGAAGCTCGCGATGATCGCGCCGAGTTGCGCGACCGCGCCGAGCCCGCGCGCGATCACTATGCGCGGCCGCACGCGCCCAACTGCCTGGATCGCGAGGACGGTCGCGAGGAGCGACGTCAGGAGGACGTTCCCGCCGTAGGTCAGGTGATGTCCGAAGAAGCCGGTCGCGAAGTAGAGGCTCCCCGTCGCCTCGAGCGGGTGATGGCGAACAAGGTCCTGACCGGCGAACATCTGCCACAGCGCGTACACGGCGGCGAACGTCGAACTCACGACGAGCGCCGTGAACGCGCGGCGGACGTCGCGTGAGCCGCGGAAGGACTGCATGAAGATCGGCGCGTACAGGAGAATCCAGTCCCCGAGGATCGAGCGCGCGCTCCGTTGGCGGTCGACGGCCGTTAGAAGCGACGCGACGTCGACGATGACGAAGATCAGGAGCGGCAGATCGAGCGGGGTCGGGCGGTAGCGGATCCCGCCGGAGGCGAAGCCGATGGCGAGCCCGAGGAGAGCGACCCCGCTGGCGATCTGCGATGCCGCGATCGAAAGCGGGGAGCAAACACAGAAGAGGAGGACACCGCCCGACGCGAGCGCGAGCCCGAAATCTCCCAGGCGACGGCGGATGGTCGGGGCCCTGCGATTCTCCGTGATCTGCACTCGGCACAATGTAGGTCAGCAGTTTGGAAGCGGGCAAGCCGATTCGCGCGCATGGTTTGACCGCGTTTTCAGGGGATGCGATACTCCGCGGCGATGAGAATCCTCCACGTCACGAACGCGTTGAAATGGTCCGGGGGGCTGAAGCAGGTCTCGATCCTGATGCGGGAGCTCGCGGCGCGCGGCCATGAGAACATCCTCGTTTGCCCGCCGGGGTGCGAGCTACCGGGCCGTCTCGATCCGCGGGACTCCGCCCGGATCGCGGTCGAGCGACTCGCGATCTACCAGGACTACGACGTACTTGCGGCGATCCGGCTGGGGCGGCTCGCGCGTGCGCATGGGGCGGAGATCGTGCACGCGCACCATTCCGCGGCGCATGCCGTCTCGCTCCTCGCCCTGGCCGGCAGCGCCCGGCCGGGACTCGTCGTCTCGCGCCGCGTATCGTTCTCGCCGGCCGGCAATCCATTCAGCCGCTGGAAGTATCGATCGGGGAGGATCGGCGGCTTTGCGGCCGTGAGCGAGGCCGTCAGGGAGACGCTCGTCCAAGGCGGGGTCGATCCCGCGCGTGTCCGTGTGGTCTACAGCGCCGTCGATCCTGCGGAATTCGTCGTCGATCCGGAGACGAGCCTGCGCGTGCGCACGGCGATCGGGATCGCGGACGGCGCGCCGGTGATCGGGAAGATCGGCAATTACGGGGTCGCGAAGGGGCAGTCCGTCTTACTCGAGGCGGCCCGCGAGGTGCTGCGCGCCCGACCCGACGCTGTCTTCCTTCTGGCCGGGCGGCAGCTCGAAAGGATCGCGCCGATGATCGATGAGATGGGACTCGCTTCCTCGATCCGCTCGCTCGGCTTCCGGACGGATGTCCCGGCGCTGCTCTCGATCATGAACGTGAGCGTAAATGCGGCGATCGCCGGCGAGGGGCTCTCGGGCGCGATGCGCGAGTCCCTGCTGATGGGGATCCCGGTCGTCGCGAGCGATGTCGCCGGCAACCGCGAGATCGTGCGGAACGGCGAGACCGGGCGCCTCGTGCCGTGCGGGGATGCGGGTGCGCTCGCGCGGGCGATCCTCGAGACGCTCGATCACGAGGACGACGCGCGCCGTTTGGCGGCCCGCGGGCGCGAATGGGTCTTGGGACACGCCGTGCCGGCGAAGCTGGCCGAGGGATCGCTCGATCTCTATCGGTCGGTTCTCGAGCGGTAGGCGCGGCGGGCGGCGCCAATGTGCGGGATCTGCGGGATCGTTCACTTCGACGGCCGGCCGATCGCGCCCATGCGGCTCGCACGGATGACGGCCGCGCTCGCGCATCGAGGGCCGGACGACGAGGGGATCTACCTCACACCCGATGAGAGGGGCGGGGCGCGCGCGGGTTTCGGCTTTCGCAGGCTCTCGATCATCGATGTCGCGGGCGGGCATCAGCCGATGCGCCTTGGCCGGCGCATCATTGTGATGAACGGCGAGATTCTGAACTACCGCGAACTGCGCGACGAGATGATCCGCGGCGGCGACGCGTTCACGACGACGAGCGACACCGAGGTCCTGATCCATCTCTACGCGCGGCACGGCGAGCGCTGCCTCGAGAAGCTCGCGGGGATGTTCGCGTTCGCGATCTGGGATGAGGAGACCGGCGACCTCTTCGTCGCGCGCGACCGCCTCGGGATCAAGCCGCTGTACTATTTCGCGGCGCCGGATGGCTCGCGATTCATCTTCGCGTCCGAGATGAAGTCCCTCCTCCTTTCGGATGAGGTGCCCTTCGCGTATGACCCGGCCGGGGTGGCGGATCTCTTCGCGTATCGGTTCGTACCGGCGCCGCACACCGTCCTGTCGAACGTGCGGAAGGTCAGGCCCGGGCATTTCATCCGCGTTCGCGGCGGGCGCTGCGAGGAGAAGGCCTACTGGGAGCTGCGGACGGATGAGCCTCCGTCCGCGCGCAGCGCCGACGAGCTGGCCGCCGAGCTGCTCGAGCGGATGGAGGAGAGCGTTCGCCGTAACATCGTGAGCGACGTGCCGGTCGGGGCGTTCCTGAGCGGCGGGGTCGACTCCTCGTTCATGGTCGCTCTGATGGCGCGCGTCTCCCGGGAGAAGGTGAAGACCTTCTCGATCGGTTTCAAGAACGCGGGCGGGGTCGACGAGAGCCCCTACGCGCGTCGCGTGGCGGTGCACGTCGGGACGGAGCATCACGAGCTCATCCTTGGAAATGAGGATCTCGTCCAGGCTGGGCGCGCCCTCGGGCGCATGAACGAGCCGGTCGCCGACCCGACGATCCTGCCGACGGCGATCCTCTCGCGATTTGCGCGCGCCGAGGTGAAGGTCGTACTGACGGGAGAGGGCGGGGACGAGCTGTTCGCCGGTTACAACCGGTACAAATCGATCGTCTACTCCCGGTGGATCGCGTCCCGGCCGCGTGCGTTCCGGCCGCTCCTTGCGGCGATTCTGCGGCATGGGGGGCGCGGACGCTGCTATGAGGCGATCCCGAACGTGAATCCCGGCAACTGGTTCCCGCTGAATCGTGATTTCTCCGAGTCGGCGCTCGCCGGGATCCTGCGAATCGACCGGGGAAGCGGATCGCTCGAATGTACAAGCTACCTTGAGTCGCTGGCCGCATCGAACCGTTGGGACCCGGACGATCCGCTCCGCGCGGTCCTCGATCTCGAGCGGCGCACGTCACTCGCGGACCGGCTCCTGATGAAGGTCGACATGGCGTCGATGGGCGAGTCGCTGGAAGCGCGCCCGCCCTACCTCGACCACAGATTCGTCGAGTTCGCGTTCGGGATCCCGTCGCGCTACAAGGTCCGGCGATTCAGGGGGAAGTACATCTTACGTAAAGCGGCCGAGGCGTTGCTGCCGCGCGACATCTGCCGGCGGCGGAAGCACGGCTTCATCGTCCCGATTGTCCAGTGGATTCGAGGCGGATCGGCCGAACATGTGGATGCGCTCCTCGACGAGGGGTGGATCCGGGATGCCGGGATCTTCGACGTCCCAACGGTCTTGCGGATCAAGGAGGGGATCCTCGCCGGGCGGGACGGCACGGGCGGCGCGGCTGCGGCCGATTCGATCGCGGCGCTCTGGCCGGCGATTGTCCTGGGTTGCTGGTCGCGCGGTCTTCGGGAAGAATAGCGGGACTTCACGGGATTCCGACGAGGGGGGACGGATGAAACCGGTTGCCGAGCAGATCGAGATCCTGATGCGCGGGACGCAGTTCGCCGACGAGATCGAAGGTGGCGGCGGGCGCGGCGAAGGCGACGACGGAGGGCGGGATGAGGCGGCGCTCGCGGGGGCGACGGAAGGTCGGTCCCTCCGCGAGCAGATGACCGCCGAGCTCGCCGAGCGCCTGAAGGAAGCCCGCCCGCTGCGCGTTTATCTCGGCGTCGATCCGACCGCGACGAACCTGCACATCGGCCACTTCGTGCCGGTCCAGAAGCTGCGTCAGTTCCAGGAGCTGGGGCATCATGTGATCTTCCTGATCGGCGACTACACGGCGACGATCGGCGACCCGTCGGGCCAGGCGCAAGAGCGAAGGCGCCTCCGCCACGAGGATGTCCTCGAGATGGGGCGGACGTACGCCGAGCAGGCGTTCCACCTTCTCGATCCAGCGAAAACCGAGGTGCGCCGCAACGGGGAATGGTTGGCGGGACTCTCCTTCGCACAGGTCGCCGAGCTCGCCTCGATCTTCCCGCTCAAGTGGATCGTCAGCCGCCGGGATTTCCGCGATCGGCTCGAGAGGGGGGAGTCGCTGCGCCTCCACGAAACGCTGTACAGCCTGATGCAGGGCTACGACGCTCACATGCTGCACTGCGACGCGCAGGTCGGCGGGTACGATCAGCACTTCAACCTACTCGCGGGACGCTGGATCCAGCAGTACTTCGGCGAGAAGCCGCACGTGATGCTGACCCTGCCTCTCCTCATGGGGACGGACGGCCGCAAGATGTCGAAGTCGTACGGCAATGCGATCCACATCAATGATGCGCCCGAGGACATCTACGGCAAGGCGATGAGGATCGCCGACGAGCTGATCCCGAACTTCGTCGACCTCGCGACCTCATGGACGTCGACCCGCGCCGAGGAGGAGAAGGCAAGACTCCGGCAGAAGGGCACGAACCCGATGGACGTGAAGAAGGACCTCGCCGCGCACCTGGTCGAGATCTACCACGGCCGCGAGGCGGCGGAGGGCGCGGCGCAGCACTTCCGACAGGTCGTCCAGGAGAAGGCGGCGCCCGAGGACGTCACGGAGGTGCATGTCCCGGCCACGATCGCGGCGGGCACGGCGTGGGTCGATCTCGCGATCGTCTGCAAGCTCGCCGGCAGCAAGAGCGAGATGCGCCGCCTCATCCAGCAGGGCGGCTTCTACGTGGAGCAGGAAGCGGTGCGCGACGCGGGCGCGACCTGGGACGGACGCCCTGAGACGCTGATCCGCCTGGGAAAGAGGCGCTACTTCCGCATTCTTCGAGCGTGAAGAAAAGACGCCGCAGCGCCAACCCGGCGGCTGGCCCACCCGATCAGATCCGTGTAGAATTGCCCCATCGACAACGGGGGGTCCATGCATCATCTCAAGCTGCGGCCGCGCGGCGCCCTGCGCGCGCTGGCCATTCTCGTCCTGCTCATCTCACCCGGGCTCTCGGTCCGGCGCGCGTGCGCCCAGCCCGACCCGCGCTACTGGCGCTATGACCAGGTCATTGGGCAGTTCCAGCAGTGGCAGGAGCGGTATCCGCTGATCTTCCACATGGAGGTGATCGGGACCACGGAAATCGGCGGGGAGCCGATCTGGGGCGCGAGGATCTCCGACAACGCCGCGATCCACGAGCCCGAGCCGACCCTGATCTTTCACGCCGCGCAACACTCGAATGAGCCGAATGGGACCGGTGCGATCATGATCATGATGAACCGGCTCCTGTCCGGATACGGCAACGATGCCCGCATCACGAGCCTCGTGGACGGCATGCAGATCTGGTTCATTCCAATAGTTAACGTCGACGGGCATCGGATGGTTTTCGACGGCACGCTAAACTGGAACCTCTGGCGAAAGAACAAGAGGGATAACAACAACGATCAGCAGTACACCTGCCCGCAAGACGGCGTCGATCTGAACCGCAACTGGGACTTTCGTTGGGACCAACAGGCGGACAGCGCGCAGTCGAGTCAGTACTATCGGGGCCCGGCCCCATTCTCAGAGTCGGAAGTTGTCGCGATGCGCGACTTCATCCTGCGCGAAAACCCGCTGATCGTGATGGACTTCCACTCGCCTTTCCAGAACAGCTCGGGGAATGTCATCTACTGGACATGGAGCACCAGCAGCGGGCTGGGCCCCGACCAGCCGTTCTTCGAGCCGATTGCTCAGGAAGTCGCGACGCGGACACAGAGCGAGGTCGACACGATCTGGTACCGCGAAAGCCCGGGATCCATGACCCTTTCGAAAGAGCAGAACTGGGTCTACGCGAACACCGGCGATTGCGTCTTCCTGATGGAGATCTCGAGCGCGGGATTCTGGCGCGACGAGACGGTCGATTCGGTCGCTGTCCGCACCGCGCGCGGGAGCGACTACCTGCTCGACCGCGCATTCGACGGACCGGGATTGAACGGCACCGTGGTCGACGCGGTGAACGGCCGTCCGCTCGCGGCGACGGTCGAGGTCCAGGAAGCGTACGACCAGATGGTCGGACCGCACCGGACCGATCCGGCGCACGGGACGTACTGGCGTCTCCTGACGCCGGGGACGTACACGGTTACTGCGAGCGCGCAGGGTTACTACAAGAGGGAGGGGTCGATCGGCGTTGGATCGTCCGGCTGGACGACGGTCACCCTCCGGATGGTCCCGCTGAATGCCGCGGATGCGAGCGGCGGCGCCGGTGGGGACGGTGCGGTTGCCGGTCCGCGCATCCTGTGGACCGAGAACCCCGCCCGCAGCACTGCGGATGTGCACTTCCGCGTCCTCGGGACCGGCTCGCCGGTCCGTCTCGATCTTCTGGATGTCTCCGGGCGATGCGTGCGCACGCTCGCCGAGGGCCGCTATGCGGCGGGGGACCATGAGGTCGCGCTGCGCGAGATGGCGTCCGGGGTCTACCTGATTCGCCTGCAAGCAGATGGACGGACGATCACCCGAAAGGTCGTCACCCGCCGCTGATATGCGGCGGGCGTGACCTAGGTCATCGCCCCAACTCCCCGCATCGGGGACGATCTTCCACATGAAGACCATTCGAATCGACGAGGAACTCTGCGACGGCTGCGGGGACTGCATCACCGCCTGTCACGAAGGGGCGCTCGAGCTGGTGGATGGCAAGGCGCGGCTCGTGCGGGCGGATCACTGCGACGGGCTTGGGGACTGCGTCGGCGAGTGCCCGCGCGGGGCGATCGCGATTGTCGCCCGCGCGGATGACACGATGCACGCGCCGCTCGTCGCGACCCAGATCGACGCGATGGCGGTGGCCGCGGATGGCGCAACGGCCGTGCAGGCGCCGAGCGAGCTGACCCAGTGGCCCGTCCAGCTCCATCTCGTCCCGCCGAACGCGCCGTACTTCCGCGGGGCGGATCTCCTGCTCGCAGCCGACTGCGCCGCGTTCGCGCATGGGGGTTTCCACTCCTCGTTCCTGCGCGGGCGCGCGCTCGCGATCGCCTGTCCGAAGCTCGACGACCCGAGCGGCTACGTGGAGAAGCTGGCCGCGATGATGGGGGAGGGCGGCGTGCGAAGCGTCACGGTCCTGATGATGGAGGTTCCGTGCTGTCGCGGTCTCGAGCGCCTCCTCGCGATGGCGATGCAAAGGGCGGGAAGGAGCATCCCCGCGCGGCGCGTCATCCTCGGGATCGACGGCGGCACCCTCGCGGATCAGCCGATCGAGTAGAGGAACCATCGCTGCCGCGGGACGCGCGGCGCATCGCTCTTTTCTCCTCTTCCGGGTCCTCCGGGTCGCGGCGGATGCCGCAGGCAGTAGACCGTCCACTCGCTGCCGTCTTCCATCTCGAGAAGGTAGTAGTGGCGCCGCAGATAGAGTTCTCCGCCGCCGCTCTCGGGGCGAAGCTGTTTCCATGTGCGCCGGCACACGGTGATGGAGAAGGTCCGCCCGCGCCACGTGAAGGCCGCAGGGAGCCCCGGCTCGCCGCGGCTCATCGCGGCGGGGTCGGACGTCCCGGCAAGGGGGACGATCGCTTCCGAGATCAACCTCGGCATAGGTTGGGATTGTACGGACGTGCCCGCGTCGATGCAGCCGCGATGCGGCCGTGGCGCGCAAGCGGCCCGATCTGTTATAATCAGATGGCTGACATTTTGACCACCAGGAGATGGGAGTGCCGAATCATCCGTTGCGTCTTGCATCCCCGAGCATACCCCGGTCCGCAGCCGACGGCTCCGCAGGACCGGGGATCTCGCATAGATCCCAATCGATCCAACCTTGAATGGCAGAGGGTAGTCCCGACATCGAGGAGGTCCCGATGAGCAACCGCGTGAGGAAGCCGGCCAGGAGGCTTTTCTCCGCCGCAGCGCTTGCAGGAGCGCTGCTCGCATTGACGACGATTTGTGCGCTCGCGGCGGATCAACCGTGGAACCCGGACGAGTACCTCCGCGATCTTCAGACGGAGATTGCCCGGAATGGATGGGATTGGACGGCCGGGCACACCAGCGTGAGCGACCTGTCCCCCGAACAGCGTCAGGCGATGCTCGGCTACCGGCCGATCGGGGAGGCCGAACTCAAGGCGCGCTCGAACGGCGAGGTCATCCCGCTCGACGGGAAGGACATTCCCGCGTCGTGGGACTGGCGTGCGCTGGGCGGCATGACCGGCGTCCGGAACCAGGGCAACTGCGGAAGCTGTTGGGCGTTCGGGGCGACCGGGGCGTTTGAGTCGATGATCAAGATCTTCCGGCACGTCGACGCCAACCTGTCCGAGCAGCAGATCCTCGTCTGCAACGACATGGGTGGAACCTGCAATGGCGGAAACGCGGAGATGGGCTATGCGGTGATGATGTCGATGGGGCAGGTCGCCGAGTCCAGCATGCCGTACACGGGCAATGACGCCAGCCCGTGCGTCGATTCACAGTACGACTCGGTCGAGCGGCTCCAGGGATACACGGCGGTATCAGCCGCCCCCGCGGCGCTGAAGACCGCACTCATGACCGGCCCGATCGCCGTCGCCTTGTATGCGCCGAACTCTCTGTTCAACTACACGGGCGGCTGCTTCCAGTACACCGGCAGCGGGGCCCTCAACCACTGCGTCGTCCTCTGTGGATGGGACGACAGCGCATGCGGCGGTGCGGGCGCCTGGCTGTTCAAGAATAGCTGGGGCTCCGGCTGGGGCGATCACGGCTATTGCTGGATGAAGTACGGGCAGTGCGGGCTCGGGCAGCAGGCGGCGCTGATCCAGTACACACCGACCCCGGACGTGAGGCTCGGGTACGACGCGCTCCAGGTGATGGGCGGCAACGGCGACGGCATTCTCGATCCGGGAGAGACGGCGACCCTGCGGATCACGCTGCGCAACTACGGCCGCGGCCCGGCGACGGCGGTGCACGCGACGCTCACAAGCTCGGATCCCGCGATCACGGTATTGAACGGGACCGCGAGCTTCCCGGATATCAACGCGTGGGAGATGGGGACGTCGATGAGCCCCGATTTCACGGTACAGGCTTCGCCGTCGGCGAGCGCGGAGCACGCCTTGACCCTGACGATCTCAAGCGCGGGGACGCCGGATCATGCAAGCAGCTTCCCGATCTTCATCGGCCCGATCGATACGTTCTACTCGGAAGGGTTCGAGATGACCGATGGCGGTTGGTCGCATAGCGGGTCTCCCGACGACTGGCGGCGCGCGACGCCGGGGACGAAGTACGGGAAGCCCGATCCGGTCAGGGCCGCAGTGGGCATGAAGTGTTTCGGGAACGACCTGACCGAGACGACGAGCTGGAACACGCTCTACGAGGACAACGAGAGCAACGCCATCGTCTCTCCGGTGATCAACTGCACGGGGAAGCACGGCGTGCATCTCTTCTTCCGGCGCTGGGTGAGCGTCGAGGAAGGGTTGTACGATCACGCGACCCTGAAGGTGAACGGCACGACCCTCTGGACGAACCAGACGAACGGCTTCACGATGGACACCGCGTGGGAGCCGATGCTCTACGACATCTCGGCGATCGCCGATAACAATCCGCTCGTCCAGATCCGCTTCGAACTGACGAGCGACGCCGGCCTGATGTTCGGAGGATGGGCCTTCGACGATGTTCGTCTCTTCGTGCCCACGCAACCGTCCGCGGACATCGCGGGTGACGCGGCGAACCTGCCGCGCGAGCTTGCTCTACAGACCTTCCCGAACCCCGCGAATCCCGTCGCGAACCTGCGGTTGGCGCTCCCGATGAGCGGCCGGCCGGACGTGCGGATCGTGGACGCGACAGGACGATGCGTGCGCACGCTGCAGGCTGGCGAGTTGGGCGCCGGGGTCCACCGCCTCGCCTGGAACGGGTGCGACGACGCGGGCAAGCGCGTCCCGGGCGGGATCTACTTCGTGAAAGCGGCGCTCGGCGGCCACGAGGTCGTGAGCCGGCTCGTGATGCTGCGGTGACGCGGTAGTCCGTCCGCCTCGAGGGCGCCTCGAGGGGGACGAATCGGGCAGGGGTTCGAATGCCCCTGCCCGATTTGCATAAGGGCCTAGGAGAAATCGACCTCAGAGACGCTTAGCCCGACGCGAGTTTCGGAAGGATCAGGGTCCCGCCGTCGGGCGGATCGGGTTGCGTCGCCTCGTCCAGGGTCATCGTCGGGCGCGCCACGAACGGCCGCAGGCGGATCGGACACGCCTCGATGTCGCAGAGCTCGCAGTAGAGCCGCCTGCATGGATCGGTGTGGAAGAGGATCTCCCCCTCGATCGCGTGAACTGCGAGCAGGCGCCTCTCGAACGCATCCTGCGCATCGTGCGCCTGGTCTACCGACCAGAACTCCGGAACGACGAGGTGCGCATCGACGTGAGCGAATCGCCCGATGCGGATCGCGCGCAGGTGGTGCATCCGGATGATCCCCGGCGTCCTGGACCGCTCGCCGGCGTCCAGGATCCTCTGCAAGAGTTCGGTGTCCTCCTCGTCGAGCAGCGCGCGCGCCGCATGCCGCACCAGGAGAAACCCGGTCCGCACGAGGCTCAGCGCGACGATGATCGCGATCACCGGGTCGATCCAGTGCACCCGGGTCAAACGCACGAGGAAGAGGCCGACCACCACGCCGGCGCTCGTCCAGAAGTCGGAGAGAACGTGCTTTCCGTCGGCGATCAAGATCAAGGATCGCGTCTTCTTGCCCATGCGGATCAGGAACCAGCCGAGGATCGCGTTCGCGATCCCCGCCACCGCCGTGATCAGAAGACCGATGTTGATCTGCTTGAGCTCGGGTGCGCGGATCAGGCTCTCGACGGCCATGAGCATCACCGCCGCCGAGGCGAACGCGATCAGCCCGCCCTCGAAGGCGGCGGAGAAGAACTCGATCCGGCCATGACCGTAGGGATGGTTGCGGTCGGCCGGGCGTCCGGCGAAGAGGATGCTACCGACGGCGAACGCGGCGGCTATGACATTGACGATGCTCTCGAGAGCATCGGAGAAGATCGCGGAGGAGCCCGTCATGCGATAGGCGACGAACTTGACCGCCATGATCGCGGAGCCCGCAACGAAGGAGATGATCCCGGCCGTCAGGCGAGTCCTGTTCCCGTGATCGAGCTTCACCATCGATGGTTTCCCGCGATCCCGCCGCTACCGGCCGGCGCTTCCCGCGACCGCGTCGAATGCGCCGAGGAACTTTTCGTTCTCGGACCGCTTTCCGACGCTCACGCGCACGCAGTTCTTCAGCCCCGGGCCGCCGACCGGCCGGATGATCACACCGCGCCGCTCGAGATCGGCGACGATCCGCGGCGGATCGCCGTCCAGCTCGATCAGGACAAAGTTCGCGACCGATGGAGTGCAGCAAACGCCGCGGCGCTTCATCTCGGTTTGCAGGTATCCCCGCTCGCGCGTGTTCTCCATGCGGCACCGCTCGACCCATGGGGCGTCCTTCAAGGCGGCGATCGCCGCTTCCTGGGCCAGATGCGACGTGTTGAACGGCGAGCGCACGCGGTTCAGCGTCGCGATCACGTCGGCCCTGGCGAAGCCGTAGCCGATACGGATCGCGGCGAGCCCGTAGATCTTCGAGAACGTGCGCAGGACGACGACATTGTCGCACCCGTTTTTCAGGTCTTCGAGCGCGTCCGGATAGTCCGGCGTATCGACGTACTCCTGGTACGCCTGGTCGACGACGATGAGGACATTCGACGGAGCGCCGGCGATCAGCCGGTCGATCTCGGCGCGGGTCAGGTACGTGCCGGTCGGGTTGGACGGGTTCGCGACGTAGACGAGCTTCGTTCTTGCGCTGATCGCCGCCAGCATCGCGTCGACGTCGTGCTTCCGGTCGGAACGCGCCGGGACCGCGATCCCCTTGCCGTTCACGGCGGCGACGGCGATCGGGTACATCACGAAGGACTGCTGCGAGAAGACCGCTTCGTCCCCGTCTGCCATGTACGCGCGGGCGAGCATTTCGATGATCTCGGTCGAGCCGTTCCCGAGGATCACTTCGCTCAGCTCAACGCCGTACTGATGCGCGATCGCCTGTCGCAGGTAAAAGCCGCCGCCGTCGGGATAGCGGTTGAGCTCCGTCATGGCGCGTTGGATGGCGGCGGTTGCGAGCGGCGAAGAGCCGAGCGGGTTTTCGTTCGACGCGAGCTTCACGATCTCGTCCCGGATCCCGAGCTCGCGCCGGACTTCCTCGATCGGTTTGCCGGGCACGTAGACCGCAAGGCTGCGGATGTAATCGGGGACCTCGGGGCCCTTCGGCTTGGTCGACATCGGTTCCTCCTCCCTGCTCCCAACCACGCGAAAACCCGAACCGGCGCACAACGTCAGGCGGGCTGATTATCGCCCCTGGGCGGACCTCTCTTCAAGGGGGACACCGGTCCGGGCGGCGCCGGAGGCGTGGCCGCGCGCGATCGCCATCACCCCCTCGATCGCCGCGAGGGTGATGACCAGGATCGACGCGAGGAGGAAATGCCGCAGCCCCTGCCCGGGGCGGACCGACGCGATCGGGATGAACAGGACCTTCACGCTTGCGCGTCGCACCATCCCGAACGCGGCCCACGCGATCGCCATCATGAGGGCGCCCGTCACCACGTGGACTCCGCATGCGAGCCCGGGGCGCCGCCCGCGCGTCGCGACCGCGACGCTTGCCCCGACCATGCCGGCCAGGCTAATCGCGATGAGCAGGGTCGCTTCCGGGCTTCGGGAGATCCCGAAAACGCCGATCACGCGCGCCCTGGCCCAAGGCTCGGTCATCGAGTAGATCGCGAGCAGGAACGACGGGATCAAACCGAGCAACGGCAACAACGAGACATGGCGCTTCGCCCTCTCGCGCAGATGGATCGAAGGACGGCCGGGTCGATGGTTCATTGCGCCGCCTACCGGCCGGTCGGAAGTTGATCGATCCACTTGCTCATGAAGGCCGTTCGGTCCACGTTCGGCTTCGGTCCCAGGTAGCCGGCGGTGTAGCGGGCCATCTTCTTGTAGAAGAGGATCAAGACCCGCCCTTTCTCCCCCTTCTCGAGCTGAATCAGCTGGATCGGCTTCTCCACCGTGACCTGCGTCAAGATCTTCCCAACCTTCCCGATATCCGCCTGCCGGAGCGGCGGGCGGTTTCTACGAAAGAAGACGTCGAACGTCCCGGCGGAGTCCTTGCAGGTCGCGGTCCAGACATCGTCGAGGCCATTGATTCCGAGATAGGAGCGAGGAACCCAGCGTTCCGACCAGCTGATCGCCGCGCGGGGGAAGAACCCCATCTGGATCAGGGTATCTCCGACCGCTGGCAGGAGGTCTGAAAGCGCGCGGGCGCACGCGATCGTCGTGTCGCGCGAGGCCTCGCTCACGAGACGCGCGTAAAATGGCCCCTGCCAGAAGGTCAAGAGGCCCGATTGCCACGCGGCCTCGCCGCCGAGCTTCAGGTCCTCGGCCATGTCGCTGCGCTCGGCGCGGAATATCCCGAACGCGTTCTTCGGCTCGTACATGCGGTGCAGGTCGATCGTGATTCGCGGGAGCTTCGCCGTGGGAGGTCCGAACGAGACGGTCGACGTCTCGATCACGCCGTACTCGCGGTAGGTCTCGGCCGCACCGTCGATGTACTCGGCGAGGCGTGAGGCCGGGTAGAACGCGATGTCCCCGTGGCGCGCCATGCCGGCCGGATTCGGCAGGACCCGCAGGACCGAGCCGGCATCCGGCATGCTCGCCAGGTGGCGGGTGCCGGCCGCCGCGTGCGCGACCGGCGGCGCCAGGGTCTGATCGGACGATCCGGCGGACGCCGCCGGGGATGAGGTCAGGATGACGAACAATGAGATGAGCGGCGCCATCAACATGTCTGGATACCCCCTGATAAACCCTTCCACAAGACGTGAGCATAGCAGGACCCGTGATGGCGGAGATCGGACCAAAATGCTATAATTGACGCGGTCTCAAATGGCAACGGCCACGGAACACACACCTCGCGATGGAGGAACCATGTCCTCGGAATGCCATCGTCCCCAAGCCAGGATCGCGCTCCCGCTCACGGCGCTCGTCCTCGTCGCTCTCCTCGGGGCGGCCGCCGTCGCCGGCGCGCCTGCCACCCCGCGGACACCAGTCTGGGTCCCTTCTGCAGTCCCGGCCGTGGATCTCCGGGGCACATCCGACCTGTTCTACGACGGGATGGCGGGAAGGCTGGTCGGCGTGGATGCGTCCGGCGTCGCCGGGCTCGTCGCGACGCGGGGGGCGGTGCCGATCGAGCTCTGGGAGGGCGAGACCCTCTATGTCTACCTCGTCGAGGATGCGATGCGCGCCGACTTCGAACCGCCGGCGCGGGTCCTCGTCCGCGCCGGGCATGAAGCCATCGTGGCGACGACCGGCGGGACGCCGGCGCTGACGGCCGCGGCGAATGCATCGCTCCGCGGGCTCCGGCAGCCGGTAAGGATCTCGCTCGCGCCGATTCTGTGGCCCGAGATGTCCGGCGGCGGCGAGGTCGGCGGACCGGTGTCGCCGGCGCGCGAGGTCAATCCGCTGATCCAGTCGATGATCAGCGAGATGACGACCGACAGCTACGTTGCGACGTGGCAGCACCTCGATGATTTCGAGACACGCTACGCATACACGAACCAGAACGTTCTGGCATCGCAGTGGATCCTGGACCAGTTCCACGCGATGGGTCTCACGGCCGAGTTCCACTACTACACCGACCAGGGGCAGAAGCGGAACGTCGTGGCGACCCTCCCCGGAGTGGTGGATCCCACGAGGGTCGTCTACATCTGCGGGCACTTCGACTCGATTTCCGAGAACCCGACCGTCTGTGCGCCGGGTGCGGACGACAACGCGACCGGGACGTGCGCGGCAATCGAGGCGGCGCGTGTGATGAGCAGGTATCAGTTCAACTACACGATCAAGTTCGCCTGCTTCAACGGAGAGGAGCAGGGGATGTACGGTTCCGAGGCCTACGTCAACGAGATCGCGCAGGCGGGGGAGAACGTGATCGCGTGTTTCGACTGCGACATGCTTGCCTACCGCGGGACCGATCCGGCGCCGCCGGATCTCGTGATGTACACGAACACGGCGTCGCAACCGCTGGCGGCGACCCTGACGGACATGATCAACACGTATGAGCCGGGGCAGCTCCAGCCGATCACCCTCGTCAGCACCCTCGAGGGGAGCGACTACGCTTCGTTCTGGCATCACAACTACAAGGCGATCTGCTCGATCGAGGACGAGGCGTGGGGGGACGACTTCTGCCCCTGGTACCACACCTGCCAGGATCGCATCGAGCAGTATCCCCGCGACTACGTCATGAGCTGCTCGCGGGCGGTTCTCGCCGCGGTCGCGACGACGGCCATTCCGATTAATCCGACCGGACCCTATCTCGTGATGACCGGAACACAGGTGAGCGACGACAACATCGGCGGATCGCAGGGAAACGGAGACGGCGCCCTGAATCCAGGGGAAACGATCGAGCTGTGGGCGACCGTGCGTAATGCGGGCGGCGCGCCGGCGCACCACGTGGCCGGGACGCTCGTTTCGCAGAGCGCCGACGCGACGGTTCTCACGTCGACGGCGGCGTGGAACGACATACCGGCGGGGGGCCAGAGCGCGAATCTGACCCCGTTTCGCTTCCAGGTCGCCGGGAGCGCGCCGGACGCCGAGGCCCTCTCGTTCACCTTGACGCTCCATGACGATACGGGGAACCGCGACGCGCCGATCTCTCTCAATGTGACCGCGCCGGCGCTGCGGTACGACTTCTCGCAGATCATCGACGCGAGTACGGGCAACGGCAACGGCATCCCCGATCCGGGCGAGACGATCCAGATCATGGTTCGACTTGCGAACAGCGGCCGCCAGAACGCGGAGAATGTTCATGCCGTTCTCACGAGCGCAAACCCGTACGTGACCATTATCGACGGGACCGCCGGCTGCCCGCTGATCCAGTCGGGCGGTGGTAAAGCGCAGCTTGCGCCGCCGTATCGCCTCCTTGTTGCGAGCAACGTGCCCGCCGGGGAGATCATCAACCTCAACCTTGCGATCACGGCCGGATTCGGCTACACGGCGGCCTCGACCTTCAAGATCAAGGTCGGGTCGGCATTCTGGGACGACCTCGAGGCGGCCGGCGCATGGACGATCGGCGCGCCGGACGACGATGCGACGACCGGAATCTGGGTGCAGGTCGATCCGAACGGGACAACGTACGGCTCGCCGCCGCAGCAGTGCCAGCCGGAGGACGATCACACTCCCGACCCCGGCCATGTCTGTTTCGTCACCGGCCAAGGATCGGTCGGCGGCGCGGCAGGCGAGCAGGACATCGACGGCGGCAAGACGACGCTCACGTCGCCGGTGTTCGACCTCACTCACGTGCGCGAGCCGGTCGTCAAGTACTGGCGCTGGTACACGAACAATCTCGGGAACAACCCGAACGAGGACACGTGGCTAGTTCAGATCTCGAGCGACGGCGGGACGAGCTGGGTCGATCTCGAGCGGACGACGGCATCGGCGAACTCGTGGAACCAATTCACGTACCCCGTTGCGAGCTTCGTCACCCCGACGGCGCAGGTGGTCGTGCGGTTCGTCGCGAGTGATTACGGCGCCAACTCGCTCGTCGAGGCGGCGGTCGATGATTTTGATATCGCCGGGACGCCGATGACGGTCGCGGTCGGCGATGACGTGCGCCCGCTCGTGCTCCGGCTCGATCCGGCGAGGCCGAGCCCGACCTCCGGGATGACGACGGTCGCGTTTGCGCTGCCGGCGTCCGGTCATGCCTCGCTCCGGCTTTATGGAGTCGACGGACGGCTCGTGCGGACACTGGCGAACGGCGAGCTGGCGGCTGGGATCCATCGAGTTGCCATGGACGGGACCGGGATCGCGCCAGGCGTCTATTTCTACAAGCTGAACGCCGCTGGGCGGGAGTTGACGCGGCGGCTCGTCATCGTGAAGTGATACGATCGGCCCCGGGGCGGGCGACCAAGAGATTCGCGGCCACCGTCCCGGAACCGAAATGATCAAGTACATCGGATCGAAGCGGCTGCTCGTGCCGCGGATCGTGAGGATCGTTCGGGCGTTTGCAGATGCCCGAAGGGTCCTCGATCTGTTTTCGGGGACGGCACGGGTCGGGCACGCCCTGAAGGGGGCGGGCTTCTACGTCATCGCGAACGATCACAACGCCTATGCCCACGTCCTTGCCCGTTGCTACGTCCAGGCGGACCGGGACCGTGTCACGCGCGAGGCTGAGCACCTTATCCGCGAGCTGTCGGCATTGCCGCCGTGCGCCGGTTATTTCACCGAGACCTTCTGCGAGCGGTCGCGCTTCTTTCACCCGAGAAACGGGGCGCGGATCGACGCGATCCGCGAGCGGATCGATCGGCGGGCGCGCGATGGGGATCTGGATCCGGATGTCGAGGCCGTCGCGCTCACGTCGCTCATGGAGGCGGCGGACCGGGTCGATTCCACGACGGGCGTTCAGATGGCGTATCTGAAGGCCTGGGCGCCGCGCGCCCTGAACGATCTCGAGCTCCGTCTGCCGCGGCTGGCCGCAGGGTCGGGGCGGGCCGTGCGGGCCGATGCGCGCGAGGCGGCCCGCGAGATCGAGTGTGACGTCGCCTATGTCGACCCGCCGTACAACCAGCACAGCTACCTCGGCAACTACCACATCTGGGAAAGTCTCGTACGGTGGGACAAGCCGCAGGTCTACGGCACGGCGTGCAAGAGGATCGATTGCCGTGAATACCGGAGCGACTTCAACTCGAAGCAGAGGATCCACGCGGCGCTCCGAGAGGTGATCGGCGGCCTGCGCGCGCGGCATCTCGTCGTCTCCTTCAACAACGAGGGGCACATCACGCGCGAGGAGATGGAGGACGTGCTCGGGGCCCGCGGCCACGTACGGGTGATCGAGATCGATTTCAAGCGCTACGTCGGAGCCCAGATCGGGATCTACAATCCAAACGGTGAGAAGGTTGGGAAGATCGGCCACCTTCGGAACAAGGAAATGCTATACATCGTGTCGGAGGATCGTGACGCGCTCGACCGCGCCGCCGCGCTGGCGACGGCCGGGAAGGACTAGGTCGAGCTGTTCTGGGCGTAGGCCGCCGAAACGAGCGAGGGACCGTGCCGCTGGAACGCGGCCGGGCAGGAGTGAATCCCATGGTTGATTTGAAAGGCAAGAGGGCTCTCGTGACCGGCGGGTCGCGAGGGATCGGCCGTGCGATCGCGCTGCGTCTGGCGGAGTCCGGCGCGGATGTCGCAATCAACTTCATGCGCAACCGGGAGGCGGCCACGGCCACGGTCAGCGCGATCCGGGAATTCGGCGGCAAGGGTGCGATGTACCGCGCCAACGTCGCCGATGAGGAAGGGCTCCACAAGATGTTCGAGCAGTTCGCGGCGGACTTCGGCAGGATCGACATCCTGATCTCGAACGCCGCGTCCGGCGTACTCAAGCCCGCACTCGAGCTGACCAGACGCCACTGGCAGTGGACGATGGACATCAACGCCGGCACCCTTCTCCACCTCGTCCAGCACGTGACGAAGCTGATGGGAGAAGAGGGGGGCAAGGTGGTGGCGATCTCTTCCCTCGGCTCGGTGCGCGCGATCCCGAACTACGCGGCGGTGGGGGCGTCCAAGGGCGCGCTCGAGTCGCTCGTGCGCCATCTCTCGGTCGAGCTGGCGCCGCGGGGCATCAACGTCAACATTGTCTCGGCGGGCGTCGTCGACACGGACGCACTGAAGCACTTTCCCAACCGCGATCAGATTCTGGAAAACAGTCGGGTCAAGACCCCCGCGGGCCGGCTGACCACCCCGGATGACGTCGCCGATGTCGCGCTCTTTCTGGTCAGCCCCTATGCGAAGATGATCCATGGGCAGACGATCGTCGTCGACGGAGGCTATTCCATCGTCGCCTGAGCCGAAACGCGGGAGGCGACCGTCCCTCACGGGAACCGGTCGCCTCGGGGTAAAACGCGTCGGTGAATGACGGCCGCGTTGTCCGGAAGTCCGACTACGGCAACATCACGATCCGCTTCGTGAGCTGCTTGTCGCCCGCCGCGATGCGCGCCAGGTAGATCCCGGCCGGCAAACGCGTGTCGCCGCCATCCTTGCCGTCCCAATAGGTCAGACCCTGCGCGCCTGTGACCGACTGCCTCGAGACGAGACGTCCCGAGAGGTCGTAGATCGCGAGATCGGCGTGGGTCACGCCCGTGGGGAGCGCGTACTGCAGTCCGGCGGAGCCGGACGCGGGATTCGGGACGACGCTCAGCCGCAGGCCCGCGGAGCCTTGGTCACCCGCCACGTCGATGTTCACACCGAAGTTCACGTCGAGGGCCGCGTACGTGTTCGACGGCACGTTGACGGTGAACTGCTGGTCCGGGAATCCCATCGCGCTGAAGAGCAGCGTCCGCTGACCCGGCTGCGTGATGCGGTAGTAGTCCCCCGTGATCGGGTTGCTGTGGCGCGACTTCATGAGATCCGGGTCGTCGATGCCGACCAGCTTCACGGTCGCGCGCCCCGGGGTCCCGTTGATCCGTACGATCCCGCGCACGCCCGGCCCGTCGACCCGCTCCTGCAGGTACATCGCCCCGCGAATGTTCGCCGTGACCACGCCGGCGATCTGACCGCCCGGCGGGATGAACTGGGTCGCCGTCTCGATGATGAACGCGAACGTGTTGTTCTCGTAGTAGTGCCAATCCTGCGAATTTCCGGCCGCGGGGTAGAGCTGATTCGCCTGCTCGGCGATGTAGTTACCGCCGATCCGGTCGCGGATCGTGTCCGCGATCGGGCTGATCGTCGGCTTGTCCGGAGCGTCGGTATAGTAGTCGAACCCGTATACGTACAGGACTTCTTCCCCGTACGTGTGGTAGTCGATCGAGAACGAAAAGTTCTCGCGCAACGCGAGATTGCGCGTCGCCTGGTTTTCCGGCTCCGAGAATGCGGACGGGCCGCGGTAGGTCTCGTCGTTCGGGTTGGACGAGGACCCGTCGCCGCCCCACATCATCCCGTAGTTCCGATTGTTGTCGACCCCGTCGGGGTATGTGTAGTATCCGGGCGGCGTGATCTGATGGTTGTTGTCGTTGTCGCGAACATTCTTGCGCCAGTCCGTGTAGTTCAGATCGGTCACGCACCAATGACCGTCCGGGTTGACGATCGGAACGATCCATGTCTCGTGATCGTTCACGAAGCGCGTGATCTGCGGATCGGTGCCGTAGTTGTCCAGAAGATTGTGCGCGATCCCGAGGCAAATCTCGCAGCCCATCGGCTCGCGCGCGTGGTGGACGCCGGTATAGAGAATCTCCGGTTCGGCTTCGTGCACCTGAACATTGTCGGAGATCTTGAGGGCCCAGATGTCATGGGGCGGGTAATGCGTTGGATCGTTGTAGATCTTGCTCCAGGCGTCGCCGATGTCCTCGATCCTCGCGATCGTCGGGTGCGCGGAAACCATCGCCTGCAGATCGGTAAGCATCTCGCTGTAGGTGTGGTACTCGCCCGGGATCACGGCAAGCATGGTGCTCTGCAGGGTCGGCTCGTAGCCGAGTCTCTGCAGACGGGCGACGTCTGCGGGCGTGGCGACGATGTCGGTCCACTCGCCGGGCCGAACGGCCGCCACATCGAAGCCCAAGTCGAGGAGGATCTGGTTGTCCGCCGCGACGGTCCCGGGGATCCGGTAGATCTGTCGCGGAGACTCAGCCGCAATCGCGACGGAAGAAACGAGCGCGATGCCGGCGAGGACAAGAACAAGGATCGCGAGGGCCGGACGACCGACACGACCGTGGTTGCATGGCATTTGGCACCCCCATTGAAGTCCTCGGGCCTGGGTCGCGAAGCGCGGCCGGGCCGCTGGAGACGAACCGACATGATTTTAGCAGGTTGGGGCGCAATCGCCTAGACTCGCTACATCGGCCGGCGAGGCGCCGGTCCGGACGGTCCGCCGGTGGAGGCAGAGGAGAATCGGACGATGGAGAAAGCGTTGCAGCAACTCGAGAGCCGCTTCGATGAGTATGTCGAGCGGCTGAAGCGGCTTGTGCGGATCCCGAGCGTGAGCGCGGAGGGATTTCCACCCCAGGAACTCGTTCGTTCCGCCGAGGCGGTCGCGTGGGAGATGCGCCGCGCCGGTCTCGAGAACGTCCGCATGATCCCGCCCCCGAAGAGCGGGCATCCTTTCGTCTACGGCGAATGGCTGCACGCCGGACCGCAGGCCCCGACGGTTCTCCTCTACGCGCACCACGATGTCCAGCCCCCCGGTCGACCGGCCGTGTGGGAGACCCCTCCGTTCGAGCCGACCCTGCGCGCAGACGGCCGTCTGTACGGGCGGGGCGCCGCGGACGACAAGGCCGGGGTGATGATGATCATCGCGTCGATCGACGCGATCCTGACGGGCGGCGGCGTGCTGCCGGTCAACGTGAAGGTCCTGATCGAGGGGGAGGAGGAGATCGGTTCCGACAACCTCGAGCCCTTCCTCCGCGAGAACCGCGAGATGCTGAAATGCGACGTCCTCGCGCTCGCCGATACGGGCAACCTCGAGGAGGGACTCCCGTCGCTCACCTTTCAGCTCCGCGGCTTGATCTCCGTCGACGTCGAGGTGGCCGGTCTGTCCGGTCGAATCCATAGCGGCGATGCCGGTCCGATCCCGGATCCCGTGATGGCGATGTGCCGGCTTCTCTCACGTCTTGTCGATGCGAACGGTGATCCGTGCGCGCCGGGGCTGCGCGCGGGCGTGCGCGAGATGTCGCCCGCGATCCGCGATCGGATCCGCGGCCTCCCGTTCGACGAGGAGGAGTTCCGCAGGACGGCCGGGATGCTCCCCGGAGTGCACATCACGGGCGAGCCCGGTTACAGCGTCTATGAGAAGCAATGGACGCGGCCGACGCTGACGATCATCGCGCTGGAGGGGAGTCCGCTCGCGGGGGCCTCGAACCAGATCATCGAGGCGGCGCGGGCGCGCGTCACGATGCGGCTTGTCCCGGATCAGGACCCGCAGACGACTCTCGATGCATTGATCGCGGAGCTGCATCGCGATCCGCCTTGGGGAATGCGGGTCACGACCCGGCCCCTCGTAACGGGGATGTGGTGGAGCGCCGACCCGACCGGTCCGGCGTACGAAGCCGCCCTGCGCGCGCTCGAGGCGGGGTACGGGCGGCAACCGGCGCTGATCGGGAGCGGCGGCTCGATCCCATTCGTGCAGACATTTCAGGAGATCCTCGGCGGCGTCCCCGCGCTTCTGCTCGGCGTCGAGGATCCGTCGTGCAAGGCGCACGGCGAGAACGAGAGCCTGAGCCTCGCCGGGTGGCGGCAGGCGATCCGCGCGGCGATTCATTTATACGCGGAGCTGGCGACAATCGGCTCGAAGTGAGCCGGGAGACTCGAGGCAGGCCGACGGAGCGCATCCCTATGACCCAGCATCCTGAGAAACTCGATCGGCTGCGCGCGTGGTTCGCCGATGCCGGAAGCGCGGCGATCGCCTATTCCGGAGGAACGGATAGCGCGTTCCTGCTCAAGGTCGGGCACGACGTCCTCGGGGACGCGTGCGTCGGCGTGACCGCGGCGAGCGCGAGTCTTCCGCGCGCCGAACTCGAGGAGGCGCGCGCGCTTGCGATCGAGATCGGGGCGCGCCACGTCCTCATCGAGAGCCACGAGATCGAGGACCCGCACTATCTCAAGAACGATGAGCGGCGCTGCTATTTCTGCAAGAGCGACGTCTACGCCCGGATCGCCGCATGGGCGGGCGGGCATGGGATCGCCATTGTCGCCGATGGGACGAATGCGGACGATCTGGGCGACATCCGTCCGGGGCGCGAAGCGGCGCGCGAGCACGGCGTGCGCAGCCCGCTCGTGGAAGTGGAAATGACCAAGGACGAGATCCGCGCTCTTTCCCGCGCCCTCGGCCTGCGAACGTGGGACAGGCCATCGGCGGCGTGCCTGTCCTCGCGGATCCCGCACGGGATCGAGATCAGCCCGGAACTCCTCGCGACGGTCGAGCGCGCCGAGGCGGCCGTGCGACGCCTGAGCGGCGTGCGTCAGCTTCGCGTTCGACATCACGGGAAGGTCGCGCGGATCGAGATCGACCCCACGGATTTCGAGAGGCTCCTCTCGCATCGCGAAGAGATCGCGCGCGAGTTGCAGGGACTCGGTTACCACTTCATCACGCTCGACATCGAGGGTTTCCGCAGCGGCAGCCTGAGCCGCAAGCGGTTGTGAGGTGAGAATGATGAGACTCCAAGAGAGCTCTCGAACGAACCGCGGATCGATCGCGGAACGGCCGTCACGATGAACGCCGATTCGCTGCGAGAGCTCCTCGATGAGGTGAAGGCCGGACGTGTCGCGGTCGAGGAAGCGGTCCGCCGCCTGCGGGATCTTCCGTACGAGGACCTTGGCTATGCCCGCCTCGATCATCACCGCGCCCTGCGGACCGGCTATCCCGAGGCGGTTTTCTGCGAAGGAAAGACACCGGATCAGGTCGCCGCGATCATCGAGCGTCTGAGCGCGCGACATCCCCGCGTGATCGGGACCCGCGCGAGCGAAGACGCTGCGAAGGCGACGATCGACCTCGTTCCCGACGCCCGCTACCACGCTCTGCCGAGGATGATCGTGGTCGATCGCGCGCCCGTCGAACTGGAGGCGCCGACCGCCGAAACGCAGGGGACGACCCCGTTCGTTGTCGTCTGCTCGGGAGGGACGTCCGATCTCCCCGTCGCGGAGGAAGCCGCGCTGACGACCGAGGTCCTCGGGACGCGCGTCGTTCGGCTATGGGACGTCGGGGTTGCCGGGATTCATCGGTTGATCGAGCATCACGCGCTCCTCGGCGACGCGCGCGCGATCGTCGCGGTCGCCGGGATGGAGGGCGCGCTGCCGAGCATCGCCGCCGGACTCGCCGCGTGCCCGGTGATCGCGGTTCCGACGAGCGTCGGGTACGGGGCGAGCTTGGGCGGACTCGCAGCACTCCTCACGATGGTCAACTCATGCGCGCCCGGCGTCGCCGTCGTCAATATCGACAACGGTTTCGGCGCCGGCTACGTGGCCCACATGATCGCGAAGGCGGCAGCGGTTCCGCAGGTAGCCCAGCCGGAGCGCTCGTAAGTCATTTTGCCGCATTTTGCTGACGGGACCAGCCGGTCGGGAGCAGATTCGCATTCCAGATTTGTCTTGACGCCTTTCCT
>Ga0209777_10001684_pt1 | contig 31152 bp, 23 predicted proteins | sample FrelakmetHBP12HB_FD_187147 | JGI IMG/M metagenome (GOLD analysis project Ga0209777, IMG submission 187147) | Freshwater lake sediment microbial communities from the University of Notre Dame, USA, for methane emissions studies -HBP12 HB (SPAdes)... | ecosystem: Environmental > Aquatic >... | reverse complement strand
CCCTGCCACTCTGAGATACACCACCACCAAAGATGATGATAGATGGATTGAAGATGTGCAGGAACTCCGCCACAGCCTGACCGATAAAGCCACCGGCGCGGACGAAGGCTTCTTTTGCCAGTTCGTCACCCTGATTGGCGGCTTTGGCTACATCACGAGCGCTGAGCTCCATTCCAGGTTGGAGAATGGATGACCGGCCAGCGGCAAGCTGCTCTCTGACGTATCTTGCAATGGCGGGGCCAGAGGCGACGGCTTCCAGATGACCTGGTACACCGCAGGAACAGACCGGTCCGCCGGGGAGGACGGTTACATGCCCGAGTTCAGTGGCCATGCCACGACTGCCTTCGATAAGCATGTCGCTGCTGACGACGCCTCCGCCAATCCCGGTGCTGATGGTGAGGTAAAGTACATCGCGGTGGCCCTGCCCGGCTCCGAATTTCCATTCACCGAGAGCGGCCAGGTTGGCATCGTTCCCAAGAAATGCTGGAACTTTATATTGTTTGGAGAGCAATTCAGCCAGCGGAAAGTGTTTCCAGGCAGGAATATTGGGGGTGGATATAATCACCCCGGTGTACGGATTGACCGGACCGGGAGCAGCGACAGAGATGGCGGCGACCGGCTCCTCTGGCCAGGCAGCGTCAATCAGGGAGGTCAAGCGCTCGAAAACACCATCATCCAAGCCACGCGTGGCGGTACGTTGGATGGTGATGGGCGTTGTTCCAGTGCGGGGATAAACTGCAACCCGCAACTGGGTGCCGCCGATGTCTATTGCAACGATGACGCTCATGTTTGAAATTATAACATGCCGATAGCGGGTATAACTTTGTGGCCTTTGGGAATTCCAAGGACATTTCAAAATGTGGGTATTCAACCTCTCCCCCGGCCCCTCCCCGAATCGGGGAGGGGAGAATAAGAAAAAGCAAGGGTTTTGCGAGCTTCGCTCGCAAAACCCTTGCTTTTTCAATCTTCCTTATTCGGGAAAGATGTGAAGAAACAATGCCAAAATATGGCGAGGAGACTGCTTTGGCAAAGAACGTCCTGTAATGACACTTTCCAAGGATTTTACGAACAGGGCGAGCTTCCAGTTGACTATTCACTTAAAGACTGCTATCATCTTCGGGATGTTTAAAAGGCATGAGCCCAAGTTTCGTTCCACCTGGCGGGGGTTTTCCCGATTCTTTCGCTGGTTTGTACCAGGCATCGGCGTAAAGCGCTGGTTCCTGGTCCTGCTGGCCGGAATCACACTCATCGGAACCGGCCTGGCACTTTTCCTGCTAGATGTGTACCGTACGGCTCCAAATACATGGTGGCTACCGATTATTTCCTTTATGTCCTTACGTTTCCTGACGCGTTCGTGGCGTATTCTCATTTTTGCCGGACTTGGGTTTGGTTTAATTGGCCTGGGTATATGGAGACTTAACCGTTCGCTGCTTGTGCCGTTCTTACGGCCAGGCCAGCGGTTAGTGGACCAAGTGGCTGATTACCACCGCCGCGAGCGCGGGCCAAGAATCGTTGTCATCGGCGGTGGTCACGGAATCGCCACCGTCCTACGCGGACTGAAGGGGCATACAAATAACCTTACGGCGGTTGTATCGGTGGCAGATGACGGTGGTTCTTCAGGTGAATTGCGACGCAGCCTGGGCATCCTCCCGCCAGGCGACATTCGCAACTGCCTGGCGGCTCTCTCTGATGATGAGGCACTGCTGACGCAGCTATTCCAGTACCGGTTTGGAGAAGATACCGGCCTGGAGGGTCATTCCTTCGGCAACCTATTCATTTCGGCCCTCTCCGACATAACCGGCAGTTTCGAGGAGGCGATCGCCGAATCTGGGCGCGCCCTTTCGGTGCATGGGCGAGTACTCCCGGCCACACTGCACAATGTCAGACTGGTGGCTGATGTCCAATTGCCGAATGCCCAGACCGAGGTGCGGGTGGAGGGCGAGAGCCAGATCCCCCGGGCGGCAGGACGCGTGAACCGAGTCTGGCTCGAACCGGATAATCCTTCGGCCTTCCCACCTGTCATACAGGCGGTCCTGGCGGCGGATATGATCGTTATCGGACCGGGCAGCCTGTATACCAGCATCCTGCCCAACATCATGGTCGGCGACCTGCTCGAGGCGATCCGGTCCAGCAGGGCATTAAAAATATTTATAGCGAACATCACTACACAACCAGGTGAGACAGACTTGTATTCTTCCGGGGATCACATCCGAACGCTGGAGGAATTAGCCGGTTCTGAACTTGTCGATGTGATCGTGTGTAATTCATGGTATGATAAAATATTGGAAAATGGCATGCAGTGGGTGAGGGTGGATGAGGCGCTTGAACGCGATTCCCGTTTGTATCTTTCTGACCTTGCGGACCGCCTGCAACCGGGAAATCACGACGCGGTAAAACTAGCCCAGGTGTTGATGGATCTGTATAACGAGCGCACCGGGCCGATCGTGAAGGAACAAACAACGCAATAGCGTTGAAATCACAATCATAATTAAGGAGATTTGCTATGACTGTCAAAGTAGGCATCAACGGTTTTGGCCGGATCGGCCGCCAGGTCCTGAAGGCCATTCGGGATTATTATCCCGAGGTATTGGAAGTAGTCGCTTTCAACGATATTGGCGACATGAAAACCATGGCACACCTGCTCAAGTACGACTCTAACTATGGTCGTTATGATGGCACAGTTGAATTTGCCGAGGACCATCTTCTCATTGATGGCAAGAAAGTTACCGCCTTCAAAGAGACCGATCCAGCCGCGATTCCATGGAAAGACCTGGGCGTGGAGATTGTCATCGAGTCCACCGGTCTCTTCACCATCAAGGAAGACGGTGTCAACAAGAAAGGCAAAACCGTCAAGGGTGCAGTCAACCACATCACAGCGGGAGGCGCCAAGAAAGTCATCATTTCCGCACCTGCCGAAGGTGAAGATATCACCATCGTCATGGGCGTGAACGACGACAAATACGACCCAAAGACGCACCATGTGGTCTCGAATGCCTCCTGCACGACAAACTGCCTCGCCCCAGCCGCGAAAGTGGTCCATGATAAATATATTATCAAGCGCGCTTTTATGACCACCATCCATTCTTACACCAATGATCAAAAGATCCTGGATATGCCACACTCGGATCTGCGCCGTGCGCGCGCGGCGGCATTGAATATCATCCCGACAACCACCGGCGCTGCCAAAGCCATTTCCCTGGTCATCCCCGACCTGAAAGGCAAGTTCGACGGATATTCCTTACGCGTCCCGACCAGCACCGTCTCTGTGGTGGATTTCACCGCCGAACTCGAGAAGGCCACCACGACAGACGAACTGCGCCAAACCTTCCGCGATGCCGCCAAACTGCCACGCTATAAAGGCATCCTCCAGGCGATAGACGAACCACTGGTGAGCATTGACTACAAAGGCGATCCGCACAGCGCTTCCGTGGACCTGCCGTTCACCAGTGTCCTGGGCAAGGCTGAAAACAATTTTATCAAGGTCGTTGCCTGGTATGATAACGAATGGGGCTACTCTGTCCGTACGGCAGACCTGGCTGCGCTGATGGCGAAGAGTCTATAGACTAATAGACGAATAGTCTGATAGGCAAAAAGTTTGCAGTGATAGACAAGTAGTCTGAAATACTAATGGTCCAACAGACGAAATGTTACCGTTGAAAGACCAACGACTATAATCTATCTGGCTAGGAGAACCCTTCATGAATAAGAAAACCGTAAGAGATATCGACCTAAAGGGCAAGCGCGTCCTGATGCGGGTGGACTTCAACGTCCCGATGGAAGGCGGAAAAGTCACCGACGATAAACGTATCAAGGCCTCGCTCCCTACGATTAAGTACGTACTCGACCAAGGCGCATCCCTGGTGCTGATGAGCCATTTAGGACGCCCGAAGGGGGGATTCGACCCCGAGTTCAGCCTGAAGGCGGCTGCGGAAGTCCTGGCTGGATATCTCGGCATCCCGGTACAGATGGCGCCAGATTGCGTTGGCCCGGAAGTGGAGAAGATGGTGAAAGCCCTAAAGCCAGGCGGAGTCATCATGCTGGAGAACACCCGCTTCCATCCCGAAGAAGAGAAGAATGACCCGGAACTGGCGAAGAAGATGGCCGCGCTAGGTGACGTTTATGTAAACGACGCGTTCGGTTCGGCCCACCGTGCTCACTCCTCGACCGAGGGCGTGGCGCACTTCCTGCCGGCAGTTTCCGGTTTCCTGATGGAAAAGGAACTCGAATACCTTGGCCGCGCGACCACCAACCCCGAACATCCTTACATTGCCATTTTAGGCGGCGCCAAGATCAGCGACAAAATCCTGGTGGTGGAGAACCTGCTTAACAAATGCGACAAACTCATCATCGGCGGTGGCATGGCGAATACCTTCCTGGCAGCCAAAGGACTGAACATGCAAGACAGCCTGGTGGAACCCGGTTCGGTTGACACAGCGAAGGCCATCCTGGCGAAATCCGGCAGCCGGATCGTATTACCAGTAGATGCAGTGATCGCGGACAAGTTCGAGGCTGAAGCCAACAGCAAGACTGTGGATGTGGACAAGATACCTGCCGGCTGGCGCATGATGGACGTCGGTCCCAAGACGCTGGAACTCTACAAAGAAACCCTCAAGGGCGCCAAACTGATCGTCTGGAATGGCCCGGTGGGTGTGTTCGAGATGCCCAAATTCGCCGAAGGAACCTTCGCCCTGGCGAGACTGCTGGCTGAATCCGGCGCGACCACCGTCATTGGAGGCGGCGACAGCGCCAGTGCGGTCAAGAAGGCGGGCGTAGCCAACAAGATGACGTTCGTTTCGACCGGAGGAGGCGCATCGCTGGAGTTTCTGGAAGGCAAGGAACTGCCTGGCGTAGCTGCCCTGCTGGATAAGTAATCCAATTTAAGAAATCGCAGGACGGACGACATTAAGACCGTCCTGCGTTTATTAGCCAGTAGATTTAGATTTTCTTCAGGTGCCTAGCGCACAGCATTAGTAAGAATTCAATATAATCCAGCTGCAAAGGACAGGATACTCACAGTAGCAGCGAATTATCAAAAGGACAACAACATCATGCGGACGCCATTTGTAGCTGGAAACTGGAAAATGAATAAAACGATCGCGGAAGCGCGCACGCTCGTCGCCGAGATGAGCCCGGTTCTGTGCGAAATCAAAGGTGTGGAAAAAGTACTCTGCCCGCCTTTCATGGCGCTCTTCCCGGTGGCGGCGCTTCTGCAGGGAACTGATATCGGCCTGGGGGCGCAGGACATGCACTGGGAAGCCAAAGGTGCATTCACCGGTGAAGTTGCACCGGCGATGGTGGCTGAATTTTGCAAGTACGTCATCATAGGCCACTCCGAACGGAGAATATATTTTGGAGAAACCGACGAGACGGTGAACAAGAAAACCACTGCTGCGCGGACCACGAACCTAACCCCGATCGTATGCGTTGGCGAGACTCTGGCAGAGTACGAGTCTGGAAAGACAGCGGAAGTGGTTTCCCGCCAGATCCGGGAGGGACTCAAAGGCCTCGACCCTGAATTTGCGGTGCACATCGTCGTTGCATACGAACCGGTCTGGGCCATTGGGACCGGGCGCGCCTCCACCGGAGAGGATGCGAATGCGGTCATTTGCGATTTCATACGTAGACCGCTGGCTGAATTGTATGGTGAAGAGGCAGCACAGGCGATCCGTGTGCTCTACGGCGGATCGGTGACCGCGACCAACGCGGTCGAGTTTTTCAGTCAGCCCGAGATAGACGGGGCGCTGGTTGGGGGAGCGAGTCTGAAAGTGGACGAATTCGTCGCCATCGTGCGTGCAGCGGCAGAACGGGCCTAACGCGAAGTTCATGAACACAGGAGAGACGCGAATGAATTTTTCCTTCGCGTTATTTATAGTGAATCGGGAGTTACTTATTGAGATACGTCACGGAGTTTGATGGCCTGCTCTGGCTTTTCGCCGCGCTGGTGGTATTCGTTCTTCTCCAGCATCTGCTGCACCGCGAGATCCAGGCGTTCTTCCTCATCCTGACCCGTAGTCCTGGTGTGACGGAAGTGATCTTTGCCCTGATCTTCTTCCCCGGCGTATTGCTCCATGAACTCAGTCATTTTCTCACAGCGAAAATCCTCTTTGTACCGACGGGGAAATTCTCGCTCATTCCTCAAGCACAACCGGATGGAAAACTGCGCCTGGGATACGTCGAGACCGCTTCCGGCGGCTTTGTGCGCGATGCGCTAATCGGCGCCGCCCCGCTGGTGACGGGCAGCCTGTTCGTGGCGTATGCAGCCATATATCAAATGCACTTATTGCCGTTATGGGACTTAATGCGCAGCGCCAATTGGGGGACGTTCTGGGCAATGCTGGTGTCTGTGCCAAAATTCCCCGATTTCTGGCTGTGGTTCTACCTAACCTTCACCATCAGCAGCACGATGATGCCTTCGCAATCCGACCGGCATGCCTGGTTGCCATTGGGAATTTTGGCCGTGGGGCTGGTGGGGGCGGGAATCCTAGCCGGCGCGGGGACCTGGATGCTGACAAACCTGGAGCCGCCGTTCAACCAATTCCTGCAAGCGCTGGCGATGATCTTCGGGCTGAGCGGGGTGTTACATATCTTGTTAATCTTGCCATTCTTTTTATTACACCGGATTCTGACAAGGGTGACCGGGGTGGATGTAGACTGACGGTGCAAATCGGTAAATACTTCAACCCGTCCCGAACTGACGGTCTCCTGCGTCACCTAGCCCAGGCACGATATAGCCGCGTTCGTTCAGGTGGTCGTCAATAGCGGCCAGGTATATGGGCACATCCGGATGAGCCTTTTGCATGGCAGCAATCCCTTCCGGCGCGCCGATAAGCCCGACAAATTTGAGCTTCTTCACGCCCCAACGCTTTACGATATCGGTGGTAGCAACCGCTGAACCGCCGGTGGCCAGCATCGGGTCCAGAATGAGGCAGACGGATACGGTGGGTTCGACCGGAAGCTTGTTGTAGTATTGCACCGGCTTGAGCGTCCTTTCGTCCCGATACAGGCCAATATGCCAGACCTCGGCGGTGGGCATTAATCCCCAGATGCCCTCCACCATCCCCAGCCCAGCCCGCAGGATAGGGACGAGACCGATTTTCTCATTAAGTTCTGCACCAATCATTGAAGTGAGTGGAGTCTCCAATGGCCGCGGCACAATGACCAGGTCAGTGGTGGCTTCGTAGGCCAGCAAGGCGGCAATCTCGCGGACGAGTTCGCGAAATTTCTTGGGATCGGTGGTCCTGTCGCGGAGACGGGACAGTTTATGGGCGACGAGCGGGTGTTGGGAAGCAAAGACGTTGGGCATGGCTCCTCCAGTTGCTCTCATTATAGCTGTCCTCCCAATTTGTGGCTTGACGATTCGGCAGTTAATCGGGTATTCTACAGGCAAAGGTAGTAATTCTCATGCCATATAACATCCTGGTTGTTGACGATAATGATATGAATTTGTTCCTGCTGGCAAAAATCCTGGAACTAGAAGGCTATCAGGTAACGACAGCTCAAAGTGGGATGGAAGCAATCCAATTGGCTGTGCAAAAAATGCCCGACCTTGCCCTTCTGGACGTTATGATGCCGGAAATGGACGGGTACGAGTTGTGCCGGAAAATGCGGCAACCGCCTTTCAGCGCGAAAATCCCGATCGTGATGTTGACTGCCATGAGCAGCGAGACAGAACGGGCGCAGGCGCTGGAAGCTGGTGCGAACGACATCTGGTCAAAACCGTTCGAAATAGAGATGTTCCGACGGAGAATTGGGGAGTTTTTGAAGTAACCTAAATTATGGATCATCAGGCAGAGCGGCCTGATTTTGCCAGCGGGTCTCTACGCCGACCAGAAAGTTGGATCATACGCCGGCAGTTCACAGCGCAGCGGCGCATCAGTGCGGTAGCCCAAGGCGTAGCCGGCTTGCATAAGCTGGTGAATCTCACTCGTGCCTTCGTAGATCACCGCCCCCTTCGAGTTACGCAAGTAGCGCTCAACATCGTATTCGTCGCTATAACCGTATGCCCCGTGAATTTGCACGGCTTCATTGGCTGCTTCAAACGAGGCGTCGGTGGCGAACCACTTAGCCAGTGAAGTCTCACGCGTGTTTCGCAGACCTTGATTCTTCAGCCAACCCGCCCGCAAGTACAACAAGCGCGCCATTTCGTAGGATTGCACCATTTTAGCGATCTTCTGCTGAACGAGCTGCATCCGGGCGATCTCACGACCAAAGGCGCGGCGTTCTTTGGCGTAACGGATGCTCGCTTCCAGGCTGGCGCGGATCAAGCCGGTAGCTCCAGAGGCAACTGTATAACGCCCGTTATCCAGGCAGCTCATGGCGATCTTGAAGCCCTCGCCATCCTCACCGATGCGATTGGCGACCGGCACACGCACATCCTGAAAGGCGATCCAGCCTGTGGAACCAGCCCGAACCCCCAATTTCCCGTGGATATCGCCGGTTGTGACGCCCGGGCGGTTGAGTTCCACCAAAAAAGCTGAGAGACTTTCATGGGGGTCGTCTGTCCGATTTGTGCGCCCCACCCACAGGCAGTGGTGGGCCTTTGTAGCCAGTGAAATCCACATCTTTTCGCCATTCAAGACGTACTCGCCGCCATCGCGCCGCGCAGAGCTGGCAATCGCTGACACATCAGAACCAGCCCCAGGCTCGGTCAGGCCGAAGCAGGCGATCTTTTTGCCCTGCGCCTGTGGTGTCAGAAAACGCTGCTTTTGCTCCTCGGTGGCCCATTGGAACAATGCCATGCTGTTCAACCCGACGTGCACCGACATTACCACCCGCAGAGAAGTGTCGACCACTTCCAATTCTTCGCACGCCAGCCCAAGAGCAATGTAATCCATACCCTGCCCACCATATTTCACCGGCAGACAGATCCCTAATATACCCAGCTCGGCCATGCGTGGCAGAATGAATTCCGCCATTTGCTGCTGCCGGTCGCATTCCTTGATAACCGGTGCGACCTCTTTTTGTGCAAACTCGCGCACCATTTTTTGCACCATTTGGTGCTCCTGGGAAAGAGAGAAATCAGCCATACGCCTATTATAGCAAGATAAACATTTTTGGGTGCTATAATTTCTCCAAATGGAGGATTGATTGATATTCCTGTTGTACTTTTTCATTATCAGCAGTGCGCTGCTGGTTGTACTTTCCGTGCTGATGATGATAGGAGAATTTCTCCCAATGGATTGTATGGTTTCAGGGTGAAGAAAACGAGGGAGAATCCCGATTTCTGGTACCCAGAGAATGCGTATAGCAGAAAATGGCTACTGGGTAAGGATCCGGCTTAGATAAGCATCAGGGCGACCCAATCGGGTCGCCCTGATTTCTTTAATTCCGAAACAGCACGCTGACGATTTCATGTCCGCGTGCCTTGAGAGACACGCAGCCATCTTTGTCGGGTTTCAGTGCGGTCTGTTTTTCCTCTGCCAGATTTACTTGTTCCACCTTTTTGAACGGCTTCAATGGCTTGAACTTCACATTGATCGCCTCGCCGGTGATATTGTAGCCACGCACCACCCAGCCACCTCCGTCCTCGCTTTGTTTGACAGCGCTGACGACAAATGCCGCCGGTTCGACCTTCATGAACGAACCAGAAGCAGGCAGCGTTCCGCCATGCAAACCGGTGCAGACGAGGCGCATGGGAGTCTCGAATGCATATGCCTGGGCGAACGAATTCTGCCAATTGCCAGGGTGCGGAATAATGGAATAGTCGAATGTCCACGTACCAGGCATCTGCGCCCCGGGTGTTTCCAAGAACGGACCGGCATGTCCGTTTCGGGTGGAGAAATCGTCCCGTGACAGCCAGCCGACGCAACGCAGTAGTGTGACGGCGATCTCGGCGTTCCCTGCTGAATTCTTGAGGACTTCCACTTCCGTCAAGCCACGATTAGCAACCATCAACCCAGACTTGCCATTGGTAACGCTGGTAAATGCCCGCTGGGGGACCTCGGGCCTGGGCTGCTCGGCCCAGGTCTCATCGAAGGTTGGAATGCCGACTTTGCGCTCGACAACTTCAAAATGCCCATCGTGAGCGCCAGTCCCGGCGGTGAACGGAGCCGAGAAGTGGACGCGCAGGCGATGGTCATGAGCGCGGTTGTCCACTGTAGTTTGAATGTCAACACGCGGGACACCGTTCGTCAGGGTGACGGTGGTCGTGATGGGAACTGTGACTTGTTCTTTCGAACGCGATTTCCTGTCCGGGGAGAGGGTGAGGGGAGTGGTGAGGTCCAATTCGATTTCGAGCGTTTGCTGAACAGGGCCGCGGGTTTTACTGACGCGCTTTAGCCTAGCGGACGTCACCCGGTCAGTGGCGGGCGGAGCATAGTTGTATTCGTCACCGCAATCACCGCTGTCCTGGAAACGGTTCAGTCCGCGATAGGTGATGCCAGTCTGTTTATCCACGATGGTGAGCGTGCCGTATTTCATCGCTTTCACAACGTAGGAGTCGTTCTCAATCCTGTAAGGCGGCCTGGCGTAGCGCTTGCGAATAGCCAGGTTCTGGACAAATGGTAGGCGGGCAAGCGACAGCAGCGCTCTGAACAGCGGACTGAGCCGAATAGGAGCCTTTTCTTTAATGGGGAGGGCGTGCAACCACAAAGTCCGGTAGCCGAGACCGGGAACGTCCGGAACGGAAACGACGATCTGCGTGGCCGAAGTGGAACGGGCGCGCACATGATAGGTGGTGATGGATGGATCAGCGAAATATCCTTCAATTTCTTTCAGCCTTGCATTCCATAAAGAGAGATTTGGTGTGCCACCATCCGACATGATGGTTTCAATGGAAACCTCCGCGCCCAGGCGGTGAACCTTGATATCCTGGATGGTCATTCCAGCGGCGCGGCCATCGCTGATATTCCCGAACGCGGACCGCAATCCACGGGCGTCGAGAGTCATATTAACGATTTCGTGGTTTCCCATTCCACGCTCCTGATAGGGTAGGGAGGTACCGTTCTCATCTACCAATTCGAAATCGGTGACATTGGGGGGGAGTTCGATGGTAGCGGTGACAACATCGGTGCGAGGCATAGAAGTGGGGTTGAAAACAACGATGGCCGATCCTAGATTTGCGTATGACGATTGACGTTCGTCGGTATTTACAGTTGCCGCGAGCCCTGCGAGTGATTGCCGCGTCAGTTCTTCACCAATCTGTTCAACCTGGTCGAAGCGGACTTTCATCTCCTTGTGGACCTGGTCAATGGAACAGCCGCAAATGGAATCGTGCGGATGATTTTCCATCAGCAGGCACCAAGTCTGGCGCAGGATCCCGGATTTTCGATCGAGGATCGCAGATTGTGGACTGGTAAAACCTTCCTGCCAGGCAGCGAAAGGTTCGGCCCAGCGGGTGAGCAGGGTTTCACAGGCATGGTTACGCTGTTTGATCCACACGCGGGTGGAGAGCACACCTGGCAGGAGGTGCATGCGCTTACAGCCGCGCAACTCACCGAAAATTGTCGGAAGTTCCAATTTTTGCTTCTTGATCGAGGCCTGTATTGCCGCCACATACTGCGGCAGAGTCGAATGAACCACGTGGGTGTTCCGAAGCATTTCATCAGCATAAGCAATGGCTTCGGATGTATTACATGGCGGTTCCATATGATCTGTGCCATACATGATAAGAAAGTCAGATGTGACGGAGATCGCCGCAAGTGAATCGGCTTTTTCGGAAATCATGCTGGCAAAACGTTCGAGGTTGTCGATGGGCAGGTCGGCTCCATTCCCATATCCGTCACGCAAGTAAGCCATCAATACGCTTGAGCCGTCAGGTGCCTGCCACCAGAATTCGGCAGGCCCGTCATGCACGCCACGCCAAAGGGAGGCAACCTCAATCCCAAACCCGTGCAGGATCTGTGGGATCTGCCCGATGTGACCGAACGAGTCGGGCATGTAGCCAATCATCATCTTGGGGCCAAATTTCCGGGCGGTGCGGTCTCCTTGAAGGAGGTTGCGAATATGCGCTTCGGGGCCCACCAGGAACATATCCGGCAGGATGTGCCAGGGGCCGATGATGATCCGTCCTTTACGAATATATTCACGGAGAATGGTTTCTTTCTCCGGACGCATGTTCAGGTAATCATCCAGCACGATGGTCTGACCATCGAGCATGAAATACTTGAATTCTCGGTCCCTCTCGAGAATGTCGAGCATCCCATCCACCAGATGAACGAGTTTCAGCCGGAACAATTGGAAGGGCAAATACCACTCGCGATCCCAATGGGTATGAGAAATAACAAATATATTGCGCATAGTCACTCCGAAATAAGTTGTGCCAAGATTTCCTCCCAGTGAGGAAACAATAATAAATGTGCTTCATTCTCACAAACAGTGATTTTACAGCCGGGGATTTTCCCAGCCACATAGCGGGCCATGGGAATTGTTGCCTGGTCATCAGCGGTTCCGTGCCACAAATAGACAGGGAGGCGGATATCTTCCAAGCGGAAGCCCCAAGGACGGGTGAGCAGGCGGGCTTCCCAGGCAAGGCCGCGCAGGCCAGGGCGGAACGCCTCAACTTCGGATAAGATGCATGTTTCCCGGACATCGGACCTGCGTACCTGTTCCTCATCTGCCAATGGGCGATGGCCGGTACCACGGTCAATATCCGCGACGGGGTCGTTCGCGCGGCGATGGTAAAACACCCAAATGAGCACCCGCCAGAACGACCAGGGGACAAAACGTCCGACCCTTAGTCCGAACTTATTCGTGGCGGACATGCCGCGGGTGACACCGGGTGCATCCACCGGTCCTGCGCCTGACAATGGCGCTGCAGAAGTCACCTGATCCGGGAGCGCAAAGGCACAGGCGAGAGTGTATGGTCCGCCACCGGAATGACCAGCCACAGCAAATTTCTCAATCCCAAGCGTGTCCGCCAATTGAACGATATCAGCAGGCCAATCCAGGATGCGGCGACCGGGCTGGAAATCCGAAAGGCCGTATCCTGGACGGTCAGTGGCGACAAGCCGGACGCCCATCTTCTTTGTGATTTCGTCCGGCGGGCGGAAGAAGCGTGAGCCGGGCGTGCCATGGAAGAAGAAGACGGGTTTGCCATGCGGGGCACCGTATTCAGTATAGGCCAGGGTGCGGCCATCAGAAAGTTTGATATTATTCATTTTTGTACAGGGTGAGGATCATAATTTTACTTTCTCTTCCGTCAGTGCCCTGGCTTCTTTCATCGCTTCGATACGGTTGGTAATCGGAAAGCGGTTATTGAGCGGACTGATGCGCGCACCCAGGGCAGTCGGCTCATAGATGCCCCAACGCGTCAGCCAGCGGACGCTGCCGGTCAAAGCGACGGCATCTTTGAGTTCGGCGAGGGTATCCTTGTCCCAGCCACCGAACAGTCCGTACAGGAACATGTAAAGAGGGAAACTTGGAAGGATGCCAATCAAGAAGATCAGCACGCTGGTGATTTGTTCACCTTTCCAGATGAAACTATTGATGCCACGAAGGATTCCATAATGTACCGCGGCGGCCAGCAGCGGTGCAACCAGCGACTGCCAGATATAGAACCGCTGGGGGAAGCAGACTTTATGGTTGATAATGTAAGCGGCGATGCCTTTGGAGAACAGCCCTACAAAGTATGCGATAATCAATCCCGTAACCTGGAAGCGCGCCAGCAGAATCCAAGCAAGGGTCACGCGGATCATCTGTTCCGAGAACACCAGGATGGACTTGAGCCAGGGCTTATTCGCACCCAATTGCACATTATCACCCACCCAGGAAGGGAACTGAACTGCACCCCAGATGGTGAGTGGGATGACATAGACAGCGGCGCGTGAGAACTCCGATCCCAATGAGCCGAGAATGAAATATGGGGCGACTGCCAGCAGGACGGCACCGATGAAGGCACTGGTCAGGCCATTGTACTTATAGGCCATAACACTGTAATACTGACTTAAAATGCGTTTCCCGTTTGAAACCGCCTCCGAAATGGCCGGCATGACCCCATCATTGAGTGTCTGCGTGACATTGAATGCAAAAATGAAATTCTGGGCAATCCCCCAATTTCCCCAGATTTCAGCATAATTAATCAAACGCGCTTGCGTAATAGCAATTTCCATTGCCTGCCCGAAGGACCAGGCAGCTGAGCCGAGCATCTCAAAGACCCCAAACTTGAAACTGGTGATGACCACATCCCAGTCAAAATGAGCCAGGAAGAGGATGCGCGAATTGTATCCCACCCGGCGATAGAGTAACAAACCGATCAGGAAGGTCAGTAATTCTGCGACGTAGGCAGCAATGCCCATGCCGAGCAGACCACCCATCGCCCCACCGAAAACAGGGTGGGCGCGCCCCCAGGCGAACATGATGGTCACGAAGACCGGCTGAACAAGCATAGGCAAGACTACATTCAACGCGATGTCGAGCAGGCGGCTGTAGTCGAGGCGCTGGAAGCCGGTCAGGGCGTGGCGCATCACCTGGTAGAAGCCAGGGATCTGGATGAACGAATGGATAATCACACTCCAGGCATATAATGCATATGCGGAATTTGGAGCAAGGGTGCTTGCCAGCGCGACTACAAGTGCCACCTGGATAGCTCCCGAAAGCGCCTGCCACCAGACGAAGACCTGTCCGTACTGGATACCCTTCTTCGGATCATGTACGCGATGTTCCGACAGGTATTTGATGAAGGCGATACTTGTCCCCATGTCGAAGAAGGTCCATGCCAGGTTGAAGAACTGTGTCACGCGACCCCAGATGCCCAGCGCCTGCGCCGACGGAAGGATGAAGGATGGCAGGATCAGGTTCTGATAAATGATGAGTGGGATGAACAAAACCAAGCCGATACTAAGGGCGACCAGGAACCCACCCAGTGGACGGTGAAAACCGACATCTTCCCATTCTGTCTTCGCTTCGCGGACCTCGAAACTGGTACGGTCGGAGACGATTTTATCCAGCTCTTCGGGGTGCTTAAGACTGTAACGCCGAACCAAAAAGAACGCCCCGAAGGTGGTGACAATCAACAGCCCCATGACGGCCAGCAGGATGTTCCGCTCGGGGGCGTGCGGGACAGGCGAACCGGGATAGGCGGCAAATGAGAGCGGCGTCTGCCCAGCGGCGCGTTCAACGAGATGGTAGATCAGGTAATTGAAATAAGCCCACTCCTGGATCTGGGGATTGTACACTGTTGTTTTTTGCGTTTGTGGGTCAGTGTAATTCGTCAGGTAAGCGTTGAAAATGTAGATATTTGGTTGGTTCCCGGCCCACAAAATCCAGGAACCACTTTCATAAGTTGTGACCAGCGGTTGTACGGAGGAGAGGGGAGTGAGCACTTCCATACGCTCCCGGACTTGGGGAGCGCCGTTCCAGATAATTTGCTTGACGAGCGGATCGTTAATTTTGATTTCAGTCAAGCTAACAGCATCGGTCTTCTCATTCAACGTGACCGGGATACCACTGACGGTTTCCACGTCTGTTGCAGACAACCCGGGACCGAGGATCAATACCAGCCCCGCACCGCGCTGGACCTGGGCCGCAACAGCAGCTGGGTCAGGAATGATGCCGTTCAGCACGAAAACGTCAGCCTGAGCCGGGTCATTCACAAAGGCGAAGGTCCCTTTTGGGGCAAGAGTCAGCGCGGTATAGACGCTATTGTCCTGTGGGCCAGCATAATAGATGCGGATCGTGCTGCTGGCCGAAACCGGCGCAGCAAAGCTGAACAGGACGAGCAGGGTAAGCATTACCATCAGGACGCGACGCATATATGATCTCCTAGTCAATGGGGACTTCCTGCCTCCGCCCAAGCAGGAACCCGGCAATGATGGTCAGGATTGTCCCGGCGAGGATGTAGAAGACGGAAATAGAACTCGGCGGAGTCAGGGCGAAGATAAAAAAGTAAACCAAAATGGGCGCGATCTGGATCGGCACCTGTGCCACAGGCACCACGTTACTGGCCTGAGCGTACTTGAAAGCAAGTTGGTTCTGCCAGGTGATGACGGTGCCGCACATTGTCAAGATGAACGCGGCGATGGTAAAAATGATAAATTGGGTGGGTGTGCTACGACCTCCGAAAACGATGGCAACCAATGCCAGGAGTGGATTGATCCAGAAGTCAGACAAACAGGAGAGAAAACCATTGGCCAGGGCGATCAACATCCCTTTACGATTGTTAATTCTAGACGCCAGACTGCGGGTGATGAAACTGAACAGGAAGAAACTTGCGGTGAAGAGGGCAATCCTTTGCAGCGCGTGCGGGTTTGCCAACGTGGTCCTGACCTGCCCCGAATTAATCGCCAGTCCGCTCAGACCGAGGAACAGGATGCCGAGGATCATCAACCCGATGCCGACCATTTCGGAGGTGTTTAGAGTCTCCTGGTTCATACGGACGGAGCCGACAGCCAATACGATCAGTCCGCTGGCCATCAAGCCAGGTGTCAGGGCCGGACCGATCATGCTCTGGGCGAACATGTAAGCGGCTGTCCCACCACCCAAGCCAAAGATCACTCCTGACACCCAGACTGGACTCTTCACCAGCCGCCGGAAGAATCCTTTCTCCGCGCTGTCTTTCCGGAACTGATTGACAGCCCGTTTTTCGAGAAGCTGTCCAAACTGGGTCAGGATGCCACCGACGATCCCAAATGCAACACCGATAAGGTAGTGCAAAGTCATTTCTTAATACTCAAAGCCGTTCTCTTGAATAACCCTGGTGAACCAGCGGCCGCTATCTTTGATGGTGCGCTTCTGGGTCTTGAAATCCACATAAACCAGCCCAAAGCGCTGACCGTAGCCCAGCGACCATTCGAAATTATCCATCAACGACCAGTGGAAATATCCTTTCACCGGCACACCTTCGTCCATGGCGTGATGAACCTGGGCAATATGGTCACGCAGGTAGCGGATACGGCGTTCGTCGCGCACACGGCCGTCGAAATCCAACCCGTCGGGGACAGGAACGCCATTCTCGGTGATCATCAGCTCGGGTATCTTCACCCCTGCCCTCTCTCCCGCGGGGATAGGGGAGAGATACTCTTTCCAGATGTGCGTCAGCAATTCGTAAATACCTTCAGGATAGATTTCCCACATGCCGGAATACTCATTGCCCTGTGGATGGATTTGTGCGGCGGCAACAACCGGGAATTTTGGGTCGTGTTTGACAACTGTGCGCGTGTAATAATTCACGCCCAACAAGTCTAATGTGCGGATCTTTTCCAGATCGCCGGACTTGATCAACGACCCTGAAAGCAATTTGCCGATGGTAAATTCCTGTAGCGGAGTGGTGCCTTTCAACAACGGATCAAGAGTGGCACGATTGAGAATAGTATCCATCCGGGAGGCGGCATCGCGATCTTTCTTCGATTGCGAAGCAGGGCGAACAGGGCTTAAGTTCAGCGTGATGCCCACCTTGACCGGCTGTCTTGCGGCGGTACGGATGGCTTCGGCGGCCAGTCCATGCGAAAGGAGGAGGTGGTGCAGGGCTCTGATGGCTGCGGGGATATCTCTAATGCCCGGGGCATGTTCCCCAGCAAAGTACCCGGCCATGGCGGACACCCAGGGTTCGTTATGTGTCATCCAGACTTTGACGCGGTCACTCAGGCGTTCGGTCACCACGTGTGCGTATTCGGCGAAAGCGTAGGCGGTATCCCGGTTCGGCCAACCGCCCTTATCCTGCAAAGCCTGTGGCAGGTCATAATGGAACAAGCAGGCAAATGGCTCGATCTCGTTTTTGAGCAACTCGTCCACCAGCCGGTCGTAGAAATCCAGACCGGCCTGGTTAATGGCTCCTGTCCCGGAGGACAGGATACGGGACCAGGAGATCGAGAACCGATAAGCATCCAAGCCCAGTTCTTTCATCAGGGTCACATCTTCTTTATAACGGTGGTAATGATCCACAGTCATGTCGCCGGTCTCGCCGTTAACGACATGACCGGGAGTGTGCACAAAGGTATCCCAGATGGATGGCCCTTTACCATCTTCATTCCAGGCGCCTTCCACCTGGTAGGCAGACGAAGCACAACCCCAGACGAACTCTTTTGGGAAGGCAAGGAATTTGTTCACGGTTCACTCCAATGATAGAAAGGATGGCTGGAAAAAAGACAGCCGGATACCTTCTTTGGGCTAAGGATACTGGAAAAACGCATTCCACACAAGCGACAAGAAACACCTATTTCTGGTTATAATCTACTCATGACCGACCTCTCGAACCATCCGCGGCAAGGCCGGGTTCTCGACCCGGAACCGAAGCCTGATGATCGCCTTGACCAGACCCTGCGACCGCTGTCGCTCTCTGACCTGATCGGGCAAGAGCAGGTGAAGGAAAACCTGGCAATCCTGATCGCCGCCGCCCGACAGCGGAGCGAAGCCCTCGACCATGTCCTTTTTTATGGACCTCCCGGCCTGGGGAAAACCACCCTGGCACACGTGGTGGCGAACGAAATGAAAGTCAATATCAAGATCACTTCCGGTCCGGCCATCGAACGGGCGGGAGATCTGGCTGCCATCCTGACCAATCTGCGGGCCGGCGATGTGCTGTTCATTGACGAGGTCCATCGCCTTGGCAAGCCCGTGGAAGAAATCCTGTACCCGGCGATGGAAGATTATGCCCTCGACATCATCATCGGCAAAGGACCTTCGGCGCGTTCCATCCGACTGAAACTGCCGCGCTTCACCGTGGTCGGCGCGACCACCCGCCTGGCACTGATGACCGCGCCGCTCAGGGCGCGCTTTGGGGCGGTCTATCGTCTTGACTATTACGATATCAAGGCAATGCGGGCCATTGTCCGGCGTGCGACTGGCAAGTTGAATGTGGAAGCGGATGAGGGCGGCGTGGAGGAGATCGCCCGCCGGGCGAGGGGAACACCACGCGTGGCACTGCGTCTTCTGCGGCGCGTCCGTGATTATGCCCAGGTGCGAGCGAATGGGACAGTGACCCGTGAAGTAGCCAAGGAAGCTCTTGACCTGCTGCAGGTGGACCCGCTTGGCCTAGACGACCTGGACCGGCGCGTGCTTAAAACTGTGATTCAGAAATACAACGGGGGCCCGGTGGGGCTGAATACAATTGCGGCCGCCATCAGCGAGGAGCCGGAGACCATCATGGACGTGGTGGAGCCGTACCTGCTGCAATTGGGTTTCCTCGACCGCACGCCGCAGGGCAGGGTGGCGACTAAGGCGGCGTATGAGCACCTGGGGGTGGAGTATAACGAGCAGACGCAGCCGCGATTAATGTAGGGGTGGACTGCGTCTGCCCTTTTGTGTGATATGCAAACCACCATTAAAATTTTCACAGAAAACTCCGATTTTCAAAGCATTGAAACGTTGCGCCGTAACCGGACAAAGAGGAATCGGGTTGGGGAATTTTTTGTTGAGGGCGTGCGGACCATTACGCAGGCAGTGGACAACGAGTGGGAAATCAACGCCCTGATATTCTCGAGGGAGAAACGCCTGTCAGATTGGGCGGAAGGATTGCTCCAAACGGCACACGCGAAAAAGCATTTCGAACTCCCGCTGCGCCTGATGAAAAAATTGAGCGACAAGGATGAGACCTCGGAACTGATCGCACTGGTGGGGATTCCAGCCGATAATCTGTCCCGCATTCCGATGAACGAAAACATGCTTATAATTATTCTGGATCGTCCGTCCAGCCCCGGCAATCTTGGCACGATCATCCGCTCCTGCGATGCGCTGGGCGTGGATGGGTTGATCATTAGCGGGCACGCCGCTGACCTGTACGACCCGGAAACCATCCGGGCGACCACCGGTTCATTCTTCAGTATCCCATCTGTACGCCTGCCCTCGCACAAGGAGCTTCTCCCCTGGCTGGATGGATTGAGGCAGCGTTTCAGAAGACTCCAGGTTGTCGGAACAAGCGCAAAGGCGAAAATCCCCATTCAGGAACACGATTTTACTTTGCCGACTGTTTTGCTGATCGGAAACGAGACCAACGGCCTGAGCGACGCCTACCAGGAACTGGCTGATACCATGGTTACCATCCCGATGACCGGGTACGCAAGTTCACTAAACATCGCCTGTGCGGTGTCGGTCCTGTTATACGAAGCAGCGTGCCAACGTGGGTAATGAAAACATCTGACTTCGATTACGACTTACCTCCCGAATTCATCGCCCAGACCCCGGTTGAGCCGCGCGATTCATCACGCCTGCTAATCATGAATCGAGCGACGGGGTCGCTGGAACACCGGATTTTCCGCGACATCGGCGAGTACCTGCGCCCCGGTGACCTGCTGGTCGTCAACCTGACGCGGGTCATCCCAGCCCGGATCTACGCCCGAAAACCATCTGGCGGCCGCGTTGAAATCCTGCTCCTGCGGCGGGAAGATTTACTCACCTGGGAATGCCTGGTGGGGGGGAAGGGCTTATCGGCAGGCAAGACGATCACCATCGAGAATGGTCCTTCAGCGAAAATTGTGGAAGTATTAGAAAGTTCGCGCCGCCGGATCCGTTTTGAAGAGGCCATCGAACCATATTTTTCGAAAGTCGGCAACATCCCACTCCCACCATATATCCACGAACCGCTCATGGACCCGGAGCGCTATCAGACCGTTTATGCACGTGACCCTGGCTCCGCGGCTGCGCCGACCGCCGGTTTGCATTTCACGCCGCTACTGATGGATGAACTTAAGTCGCAGGGGGTTAACTTTGCTGAAGTCACCCTACATGTTGGGTTGGATACATTTGCACCGGTAATGGAAGATGACCCCGAAAAGCACCAAATCCACACTGAATGGTGTGAAATTCCACCGGCAACCGTGGAAGCCATCGCCAATACGCGTCAATCCGGCGGGAGAATTATCGCAGTAGGGACAACTTCCGTGAGAACACTGGAGTCGGCAGCGAAAGCAGGGAAAAACAGTATCTTGTCCTACAGTGGGCCGACAAATTTATATATCCTGCCAGGCTATCAATTTAAACTAGTAGATGCCATGATCACGAATTTTCATCTACCCAAGTCCACCCTCATCATGCTGGTCAGCGCCTATGCGGGACGCGAACAAATCCTGCGTGCTTATGAAACTGCCAAGCATGAGCACTACCGCTTTTATTCACTTGGGGATGCAATGTTTATTTATTAAATGATGTAACGTACCGTCCCGCAAGCTACCGTAATTCTGCCTCGCTATATGACTGAACCTGCGGGACGGTTAGCTATTAAACAGGATCTGCACGTCTGGAGGATGGCAATTCAGGTGTGACACCCATGGCGCGATCATACTGGTCAGCCAAAATTTTATTAACCATCTGTTCGCCATACATCACCAGCTTTGGGATCTGGCGTGGGTCATCCAGCGGGAAAGCCTTATCCAAGTCCACCTGAAAACGGCGGAAATCCAAGTCCTCGAAAAAGGTTTCCACCAGATGGACTTGCTGGTCGTCAGCAGAAGCCAGGAATGCATCCAGAGTGGGGATTAGCCACTCCCAAGTCATGAAACGTTCCGGTTGGCCCAACTTGACCGTTTGCGGGTCGCGGCCGGTTCCCAAACTGATGAGTGTCGTCTCCTTCGGATTCCATTTCAGGCAGAACCGGGCTTCATAGGCCGCCAGATAGCAGGGATTGGCGTAAGAGCCAACACCACCATCCACATAACGGCCTTCTACAACCGGAAAATAGGTTGGGATGGAACAGGATGCAAGTATGGCTTGGGTGACCGGCCAATCCTTATATTCAATCTTCCAAGGTTTGACGAAGCAGGTTTTGTTGGCAACCACGTCGAAGGTGGTGATGACGACATCAGTGGGTGGACTGGCTGTCCAGAAGTCACCCATTGTCTTGTCGCCGATTTGTTCGTGCAGTGCCTTGACCAGTGGTTCATGAGGAAAACGGAAGCGAGTCAGGGGCCAGAAGAAGGTCCGCCAGGATTTCTTAAATACAGTTCCACCAAGGCTAACGTATAGTTGATGCAACTGGGCAGCGGTCAATCCGGAGGCGATACCGGCGGAGATAATGGAACCGGTTGACGTCCCGGCCGCCAGCCGGAAGATCTTGTGTACCGGTTTGCCGAGCTGCTCTTCCAGAAGTGATAGCGCTTTCGTTACTATCACGCCGCGGATACCACCGCCGTCTATGGCAATGGCTACATTCTTTCGGAATGGTTTCACATCAGCCTCCTTCGGTTGATAACAAGTTTATCGCTTTTTCGATAAATTACAAGCCGGTTGTAAGGTAGAATTTGGACATGACATTACAGCAACTCAATGTCGAACTCCTATCCTGCCGTCGTTGTCCACGCCTGGTGGAGTGGCGCGAGGATGTGGCGCGCGAAAAACGGCGCGCCTACCAGGACTGGGATTACTGCGGCAAACCCGTACCCGGTTTTGGTGATTTGCATGCCAGTGTCTTCGTGGTGGGGTTGGCTCCCGGCGCTCATGGTTCCAACCGAACCGGCAGGCAGTTCACAGGCGATGCCTCGGGCGACTTCCTATACCCTGCGCTTTATCGCTCCGGATTTGCATCGCAGCCCAATTCCATTTCCCGCGATGATGGGCTGACGCTCACGGACCTTTACACCGCCCCCATCTGCCGCTGCGCGCCACCCGACAACAAGCCAACGCTTCAAGAAATGGCAAATTGCCAGCCGTTCCTGGAGCGTGAATTCGCACTCATCCAGCCGAAAGTCATCGTCGCCCTGGGACGGATCGCTTTTGATGGCATCCTACGCGTTTTCTCAATCAAAGACCATTCCATGCTGTTCGCTCATCAAGCCATTTATCAGCTCCCTTCCGGTCCCTGGTTGATTTGTTCCTACCACCCCAGCCGGCAGAACACCCAGACCGGCCGCCTAACCGTGGAAATGTTCGACCGGGTTTGGAGTACGGTCAGAGGATTATTGGAGAAGTAACTGCAGTGCGCAATACTTTTGGCCAGATTGCCCTGCTCGGATCCGGAGAGGTCTCTGTCGATGGCGGACGCCTCTTTGAAACCCTTTGCCAGAATTTGCCAAGACCCGTCCACATTGCTTTGCTGGAGACTCCGGCGGGCTTTGAATTAAACTCACCACAGGTTGTCTGGCGGGTGGGGGAGTTTCTCAAGACGCGCCTGCAGAATTTCAATCCAATCGTGGAGGTGGTCCCAGCCCGCAAGCGAGAAACACCCTTCAGCCCGGATGAGCCAAATATTTTACAGCCACTTTTGCGGGCTAATATCATCTTCATGGGTCCAGGCAGCCCAACTTATGCTGTACGCCAGTTAACTGGCTCCCTAGCCTGGGATCTGGTAAAGGCGTGCCACCGGCAGGGAACGGCACTGGCATTTACCAGCGCAGCGACGATAGCTGTCGGCGAATATACCCTGCCGGTTTATGAAATCTACAAAGTAGGCGAAGAGGTGCATGTTGGTCCAGGCCTGGGCCTGTTTGCGGATTTTGGATTGTCACTTTCGTTCATCCCACACTGGAACAACACCGACGGTGGGGCAGATGTGGATACCAGCCGCTGTTTCGTTGGTCAGGAGCGCTTTACCCAATGGTGTGACATGTTGCCACCCGGTCATACCATCATCGGGTTGGACGAGCATACCGGCCTCATCATTGACTTTGAAGCTGGGATATGCACTGTCAACGGAGTCAGTTCTGTAACCTTAATGCGCGAATGTGAACCGAAAATTTATCCGACCGGCAGTGTGTTCCCTGTTGAGGAGTTGGGGAAGGTGCATTATCCCGATCCATTCGAAGATGGAATTCCTGGAGCAACCTGGGGAATGGTAAATAATGCCAGACAGACTCAGAGCCGAGAGGAAGCACCTATTGAAGTTCTTCGCCTAGCAGAAGAGCGACAGCAGGCGCGCTTGCGCAGGGATTGGGAGGCCGCGGATATCCTCCGCCAGCAGATTGCAGTATTGGGTTGGACAATCCAGGACACGCCGGAAGGTCAAAAGATTGTCAGACAATCGTGAAATACGGTACAATACGCGTAATCGATAAGGAGTGTCCAATGCGGGCGGTCGATGTTATTATCAAGAAGCGTGATAAGGGGGAATTGAGCGGAGAGGAAATCAAATTCTTCGTGGACGGCTTCACGCGCGGTGATATTCCTGATTATCAGGTCTCAGCTTGGGCGATGGCGGTACTGCTCAATGGCATGACCCCGCGCGAAACAACCGATCTAACCCTGGCGATGGCGAACTCAGGTGAGATCCTCGACCTTTCTGGGATAGTAGATATTGCCGTAGACAAGCATTCTTCCGGGGGAGTAGGGGATAAAACGAGTCTGGTGGTTCTGCCTGTCGTCACGGCCTGTGGGCTGCCGTGTGGCAAGATGTCGGGGCGCGGGCTGGGCTTCAGCGGGGGAACGCTCGACAAAATGGAGTCCATCCCCGGTTACCGGGTCAATCTCACCACCGATGAATTCAAACAGCAGTTAAAAAACATTGGCATTGTGCTAACAGGTCAGAGCCTTGACCTGGCTCCTGCGGATGGCAAACTATACTCCTTGCGGGACGTGACCGGCACGGTGCAGTCCATCCCACTAATTGCCTCGTCCATCATGAGCAAGAAGATTGCATCCGGAGCCCAGGCAATTGTACTGGATGTCAAAGTTGGCCTCGGAGCGTTCATGGAGACTCTCGACGAAGCTCGCGCACTGGCAAACCTGATGACGGACATCGGCAGGCTGGCTGGGCGTGAAGTGGTGGCTCTTTTATCAAATATGAACCAGCCGCTTGGTGATGCGGTAGGTAATTCACTGGAAGTGGTCGAGGCAATAAACATGCTCCACTCCCACGGCCCAGCAGATTTTCGCGAGCACTGTCTACAAGTCAGCGCGCACATGCTGGTACTAGGACAGCGCGCCCAAGACATCGTGTCTGGTCGCCGAATGGCGGAGACAGCTATCGCCTCGGGCGCAGCTTTCGAGAAGTTCCGCGCCCTGGTCCATGCCCAGGGTGGAGACATGTCTTTTGTGGATGCCCCGGGGAAGTTTCCAAGAGCGAAATATATTGAAGTGATGAAAGCTGAACGGAATGGAAATCTTTTCCAGGTAAATGCCAGAATGATCGGAGAAGCGGCTGTGGCACTTGGGGCGGGCCGTGCCAGGAAAGGTGACCCGGTGGATCATACAGTCGGGTTAATCATCCATCGAAAAGTTGGAGATTGGGTTGAGAAAGGTGAGCCGCTTTTCACCATCCATGCCAACGACGCAGCGAAGCAGATCGAAGTCCAGGAAGGTCTCCGGGCGGCGTTCGGGTGGAGCGATAAGCCGGTTGCAGCATTACCTCTCTTTTATGAGTAACCTGAACCGGGAGTAGAATTGTTCGACATTACTAAAATGTGATTGCTTAATCTTTATGTTTAGTGCATAATAGAGGCAGGAGTATGCTATGGCCAAAGTATCTCTGCGTGTATACAATCGTGAAATCGAAGGCATGATCGAGAGTGGACAACTCGACGAGGCCGTCGCTCATTGCCAGCACATTCTTAAAACCTTTCCAATGCACGTCGAAACATACAGACTGCTGGGGAAGAGCTACCTAGAAGCCCGACGCTATACTGACGCGGCCGATATTTTCAACCGTGCTTTGATGGCTGTGCCAGATGATTTTGTAGCGCATGTGGGGATGAGTATTATTCGCGATGATGAAGGCAAACTGGATGATGCCATTTGGCACATGGAGCGCGCCTTTGAGGACCAACCCTCCAACCCTGCCATACAAGGCGAACTCCGCCGCCTGTATGGTCGGCGGGACGGCATTGAACCACCCAAGATTCGCTTGAGCCGGGATGCACTTGCCAACATGTATTCGCAAGGAGAACTCTTCAACCAAGCCATCGCCGAGATCCGTGCTGTACTGGCTGTGGATACCAACCGACCTGACTTGCAGGTTATGCTGGCGCGCGCTTATTTCCATGCCGGACAAAAGGTTGAGGCTGCTGAAATGGCTGCCACCTTGCTCAAGAAATACACTTATTGCATGGACGCCTTACGTATCCTGGTGGACGTGCTCCCGGGGTCCACAAGTGCTGAAAACACCCAAGTCTATCGCCAACGGCTGAGTATGCTTGACCCTTATTCCGCATTCGTCACCGGCTCCACCTTCAATACTGATCAGGTGGCAGATGCGGCTGTCAATCTGGAACACCTGGAATATACGGCGGGTGTTGCCCGAGCCGTGCCGCAGCCGAACTGGGCTTCTTCACTAGGCATCAAGTTGACCGACGAAAAACATGTCGAACCAGCTCCGGATTGGATGACAACCAACAGTTCCGCTGAACAGCAACCAGTTGTTCCACCAGATTCTTCCGGAACCCCGGCAGCTCCGACTACTAGCGATAAGTCCATCCCGGATTGGATGCGTACCAGTGGTTGGCAAGAATCCAGCGAAAAAGCGCAGGATGTGCCGGTGGACTTCGGGGCAGAGAAACCAGTTGAGCCACTTGCACAGGCCGACATTCCAGAATGGCTCAAGTCCATGGCGCCGAAGGAAGTGACCGATGCAGCGAATGCCAAATCCGAGCCTGCTCCGACCAACCTTCCATCTCCGAGTGAAGGAGAAAACCCTGACTGGCTGACTGAAGTGGGGAGTCCTGCCGCGGATGCAAAGCTAAAACCATCGCAACCTTCTACCTCACCTCAGGATGATGGTGCCTTCCCTGATTGGCTTAAAGAAATGGATGAAAGCGCTTCTGCCGGGACCGCAGCGGCATTTGACAGCGATGCGTTGGAACAGCCTCAAACTGAAGAACTACCGGCTTCAACCCAGCCTGCTACACCTCCAACCGCTGATCAAGCACCCGTTGAGCCTATAGTCTCTGCACCTCGCCCTGATGAACCATCCTTCTTCCAGCCAACCAGCGAATCCAAGCCGCTCAAAATTGAAGACGATGCAATGGTAAGATTGGAAAGTTTAGCGGCCAAACAGGGGGCAAAAGAAGAAGAACTCCTGACCAAACCCGAGAATCGTTCTGGAGAAATGCCTGATTGGTTGCAATCAGCTGAAGAACAGCCTTCAACCTCAGTTACACCGAAACCATCAACCGAGCCGAAAGAAACCCTGCCTTTGGAACCGCTCACCCCGCCTACCGGGGAGTTTGTGGTTCATGAACCTGCACCTTCCGAAGAACTCCCGCCGCCAACAGCTCCTGCCGAAAGAACCGTACAACCGCTGGAAATTGAAGATGATGCCATGGCTTGGCTGGAAAGTTTGGCGGCCAAACAGGGTGCAAAAGAAGAAGAACTCCTAACCAAGCCTGAGAACCGCTCAGAAGAGATGCCTGATTGGTTGCGCGCAGCTGACAAAAAACCTTCCACTTCAGTTAACCCGGAACCGCCTCCTGAGCTGAAAGAAATCCTGCCTTTGGAACCGCTCATCCCACCTGCCGGAGAGTTTGAGGTTCATGAACCTGCGCCTGCCGAAGAACTCATGCCGCTCACAGCCCCAGCCGAGGAAACAACCCAGCCAGTCAAAATCGAAGATGATACAGTGACCTGGCTGGAAGGCGTAATAGCTGAACAGGGTACTAAAGAAGAAGACCTCCTGACCAAGCCCGAGAACCGCTCAGAAGAAATGCCTGATTGGTTGCGACCAGCCGATGAACAGCCTTCCCCTTCTACTACTCCGAAACCGTCTCCTGAGCAGAAAGAAGACCTATCTTCTGAACCACTTACCCCGCTTGCCAGAGAGTCAGCTACCCATAAACCTACTTCTCAGGAAGAACACCCGCACCTTATTTATAGAATCGATGGAACAACCCAGCCGTTCGATATTAACGATGATATGAAAGCCAAGCTGGAGAGTTTATCTACCAAGGAGGAAACCACGCCGGAAGAAAACCTCACCAACCCCGATGAACATCAGGAAACTACACCTGAATGGATTCAAAAAACAATCCAGGAGCCTACTTTACCGGAGAAGCCATTAACCCCTGAAACCCCACAAGAGGATGTTTCCATCACATCCTGGTTGAGCAAGATAGATGTTGAAGAAGCCCTAAGCAAGGACCAGCCTACTCCCGAAATGATACAACCAACGGCTGTGCCAACGAATGATCTACCCGATTGGCTGAAGGAACTGGATAAACCTCTAGTACCAGAAGAAACTCTAAAACCAGCCGAAGATCTGCCGGACTGGTTACGCCAGCCAGTGCAATCCGCTGATCTGGAAAAATCTGCTAAACCGGAAGCCAAACTTGAATCGGAAACGGATATGTCTGCCTGGATAGATGAAACGATTCCAGCGTCAGGACCGCCTACACCAACAACCCCCGGAGAATGGGTTCCTATGGATGAGAAACCTGCCTTGGGTCCAGAGCCTGAACCGATTGCCGAACCAGCCTCGGTTGCTGGTGAGCCTCCGATACAGCCCCAGATTCCAAGAGGAACTGGGATGCTGGCGAGCGTACCCGTCCGGGATAAGGATACTGAACTTCTAGCAGTAGCCCAGGCTGCATTGGATGCCAATCAGTTAAACGAAGCAATGCAAGCATATTCCAAGCTTATTAAAAAGAATCGTCTGTTGGATGAGGTAATTCACGATTTGCGCGAAGCGATCTATCGTTTCCCGGTTGATATCATTGTCTGGCAGACCTTGGGCGACGCTTACATGCGCGCCAACCGCCTGCAAGACGCTCTTGACGCTTATACCAAAGCCGAGGAGTTATTACGGTAAGAGCTGATTGCACCAACTGCTTCTTGGATAAATAGATGACCTTTGAAGGATCAAATTACAGGGATTTGTATCAAGTTGGGTTCAAATATTTACGCAGTACCCTGTAATTCTCTGGAAATTACCGGTGATGGGGTAAATAGGGGGTATTGGGCGGGCGAAGTCTGCCCAATACCACCCGTGCTTTCCTTTTATCATGGAATATGCCAAAGACCCAAAAGGCGATGCCCAGCCGGCATGGTAAAATCAAACCTCGAGATTACCACCTGTCTCGAGGTAATTATTAAAAAGGGAGAAGAATTATGGAACGAACGCTCGTGCTTGTCAAACCCGACGGAGTCCAGCGCGGATTGATCGGTGAAGTTATCAACCGTCTTGAACGACGCGGGTTGCGGTTGACGGCCGCGAAATTCTTGCAAGTCAGCCGGGAACTGGCCGAGACCCATTATGCCATTCACAAAGGCAAGCCCTTTTATAATGGCTTGATCGAGTATATTACCTCTGCGCCAGTCATGGCGATGGTCTGGGAAGGGCCGAATGCTGTTGCCGCCATCCGCCAGACAATGGGTGCCACCCGTCCGACCGAAGCCGCACCCGGCTCAATCCGCCACGACTTTGCTCTGGAGATAGGCCGCAATCTGACCCACGCTTCGGATACTGTCGAGAACAGTGAAAAAGAAGTCGCACTGTGGTTCAAACCCGGTGAATTGATAGACTGGAAACGCGAAACTGACCGGTGGATATTTGAGAAGAGTTAATAAGGTTAAAGACTATCTGAATATTCCTTTGGATAGTCTTTTTTTTCAATAACCGCTCTGATAGACAGAGCGATAGTCAAATTTCACTTGTTATCCTATAATTAACAAATCCAATTCCATAATTCAGAAGGAGAATCTCATGACCCAAGAATTATTCCAAAAAATGGCACAGAGCGTCCTTGACGGAGATTCCGATGCCGCCATCGCCCTGGCGAAACAGGCCATCGAAACTGGCATTGACCCGCTGGAGGCCATTACCAAAGGCTTTGTGACAGGTGTCAATCAAGTGGGTGAGAGTTTTGCCAGTGGGCAGGCATTCCTGCCTGAACTTGTAATGGCCGGGGAAGCCATGAAAGCCGCTGTTTCCACATTGGAGCCGGAAATGCAGAAGCGCGGTGTGCATCGAACAATGCTCGGGAAGGTCGTTCTGGCAACTGTCGAAGGTGATATTCACGAGATTGGTAAATCGCTGGTTGGAACGATGCTCTCGGCTTCCGGCTTTCAGGTCTATGACCTGGGGGTGGATGTCCCAGCAACCAAGATTATTGCCAAGGTCCAGGAAGTGGATGCCGACCTCGTTGGTTTGAGCGCCTTGTTGACGACCACCATGGTTAAGCAAAAGGAAGTGATCGACGAGTTGGATAAACTGGGCTTGCGCAAGAAGGTCAAAGTGATGGTGGGCGGTGCACCCGTGACCCGGGACTGGGTTCAGAAAATCGAAGCGGATGGTTACTCTGAAGACGCCATCGGCGCGGTCGGTCTGGCCAAACAACTGGTTGGCGCTGCATAACCTTACCTGGAGCCTGCCATGCCGAAAACGATCAAGTCCATCACCAATCCGAAATTGCGGTTGGAAATATTAACGCCACAAGAAGTAAAGAAAATCCATGATGCCACACTGTGGATCATCGAAAACGTTGGTGTTCGATTCCCCTCCAAACGTTCCCTGGAAATTTGGGCTGCACATGGCGCTGAAGTTGATGACGAGAAAATGGTCATCCGCGCCAAAGCGGAACTTATCGAGAAAGCCCTAAAGACATGTCCACCGATCTATCCCCTGGCGGCGCGCGACCCGCAACAGAATTTGCCGCTGGACGGCAACCACGTCTTTGTTGGAACGGACGGTTGCGGAGTGGAAGTAATTGATATAAAAACTGGTCTGCGACGGACTTCCTGCCTACAGGATGTGCGGGATATTTCCTGCATAGCCGATGCGACCGAGGAAGTAGCCTTTCATTGGGTACCGGTCTCGGCGCAGGATATGCCCCCCGAGACACGCGGATTGCATGAAATCAAGGCAATCTGGGAAAACTCCACCAAGCACGTTCAGACTGAATCCATATATAGCGAACGCGAAGCACGCGCCGCGATTGAAATGGCAGCGTTGATTGTCGGCGGAAAGGACAAATTGCGCCAGCGCCCGGTCCTTTCGCTAATGGAGTGCTCCGCCCCTCCACTCGGGCACGACGGCGGAAGCCTGGAGGCGGCGCTGGTAGCTGCTGAGTACGGCATTCCGACCGGGTTTATGACCATGGCGGCGAATCTGACCACTGGTCCAGCCACACTAGCGGGTAACCTGGCGGTAGGCAACGCAGAGGTGATTGCCGGAACTGCTCTTATACAACTAGCTTATCCAGGAGCACCGGTTTTTTATGCGGCAGCCCAAACCGCCTCCGATTTACGGACAGGTGCCTATACCGGCGGAGGCCCAGAGGATTTTCTTTACGGCGCAGCCACCAACGTGCTCTCCGATTTCTACAATATCCCGCTCTCGATGGGTTCGTTTGCCACCGGCGCGAAAGAGCCGAACTGGCAGGCGGGTATAGAGAACAGCCTTTCCACGTTCATGGCGAGCATCGTCAT